>Ga0194130_10007056_pt1 | contig 12646 bp, 15 predicted proteins | sample TA2KigsurfametaG_FD_160084 | JGI IMG/M metagenome (GOLD analysis project Ga0194130, IMG submission 160084) | Freshwater microbial communities from Lake Tanganyika, Tanzania - TA2015050 Kigoma 12 surface | ecosystem: Environmental > Aquatic > Freshwater > Lake | place: Tanzania: Lake Tanganyika... | reverse complement strand
TCTGGTTAATATAATCTTTTTTTTCTAAAATGTCATAATTAGGAAATAATTTACTTTTATTTCTTATATAGTGATACATTATAGATTTCATAAAATAATAATTTTAAAAAAATTTTTAAAAACAAATATAATATCACTTGGACAATAAGTGGAAAAATAAGTTTTGTAATTTACGATTGAAATAAAAGTTCAAAAAATCGTGAAAAGTTATGTGTCCCTAGTGTGTCCAACACTAGTTTCTAAAAACTGTTATCTATCAATGATTTGGAGCGGGTGAAGGGAATTGAACCCACGACCTAAACGTTGGCAACGTTTCGCTCTACCACTGAGCTACACCCGCACTTTAAATAGGTTTAATTTTTAATTATATATAGTTTTTTTTCAAAAAAAAAATGAATAATAATCTTAAAAAATCTGAAGAATTATTTAATGAAAGTCTTAATTTAATTAAGATCAGCAATTATTTTGATGCCAAATCTAAACTAGAAAAGGCTTTAACGTTAACACCAGAAAGATATTCAATAATTAATAATTTAATTTTTATAAATCTAAGAATTAAAAACTATAAGGAAGCATTATTTTATTCAAAAAAATTAACTATCATTGATCCCTTTAACTTTGAAATTCAAATAAATTATATCAAACTTTTAATAACTAACAATTTTTTTTGTTTAGCAAAAAAAAATTTAAAGAATCTTAATAAAAATAATATTTTAAAAAAAAATAAAAAATTAATATATGAAACTATTGGAGATTTATATTTTAGAATTTGTTTTACTAAATTAGCCTTATTTAACTATTTAAAATCTTATTTTTTAAATAAAAACTACCCTTCGTTATCAAAAGTTTTTTTCAACAATTTGTATATTGGGATATCTACTGAAAAATTATGTAATAAAACTCTATATAAAAATCAAAAAGAAAATAATTTAAAAAATAAAAGTATTGAGAAAAAAAAACAATTAACATTAGGATTTGTGTGTGCAGATTTCAGAAATCATCCGGTTGGTTATTTTTCATTGAATTTTTTAAAAGAACTTAAAAAGTTTTTTAAAATTAATTTATATCACAATTCAGATATAAAAGATGACTATACAGATAGATTTATTCTTCAAATTGCAAATAAGTTTAACTTTGTAAAAAATTTAAATGATCAAAATCTTATCAATCAAATAAAAAATGACAATATTGACATATTAATTGACTTATCAGGACACTCACCTGGAAATCGTCTTTCAATTTTTAGAAAAAAAATTGTCCCTTTGCAATTTACATGTTTAGGATATGCAGCAACAACAGGACTTAAAGAAATTGACCATATTATTTTAGATCCATACGTTTACAGTAAAGAAGAATTTTTTTCTGAAAAAGTAGTATTAATGAATAAAATATGGTGCTCAATGACTATTCCAGATCTGAATAAATTAGAAATCAACAGAAAGCTACCTTGTGAAAGAAAAAAATTTTTTACATTTGGTTGTTTTAATAATATTCGAAAGTTAAATCTAAATGTTATCCAAGTTTGGTCAAAAATATTAAAAAAAAGTCAAAAATATAGATTATATCTGCAAAATACTGATTTAGATATTCCATTAGTTAGACGTTTTTTAATTAATGAATTCAAAAAAAATGGGGTTAATAAAGAACAACTTCTTTTCTCGAAAAGTGAGGAACGCTACAAAACTTTGAATCAATATAATAATATTGATCTAGCTCTAGACCCATTCCCTTATAATGGTGGTACCTCAAATTTTGAAGCTTCTCTAATGGGTGTTCCGGTACTTGTTTTAGAAGGAAACTCTTTTTTATCTCGATGTGGTGTAAGTATAAATAATAATTTAAATTTAACACAACTTATTGCAAAAAATGAAATAGATTACATAGAAAAAGCTATTTCATTTAGTGAAAATTTAGGAGAATTAATTCAAATAAAAAAAGATCACCACTATAAAGTTCTAAATTCCCCTTTATTTAATAGTATTTCGTATGCTAATGACTTTGCTGGAAAAATTGAATTAATGTACAATAGGCTTTAATAGAAAATGAAACTTCAAAAAGATCTACCACAAGAAATCAGTATTTTTCCACTTTCAAATGCAATTTTTTTTCCAAACACAGTTTTACCTCTTAATATTTTTGAACCAAGATATAAAAAAATGACCGAAGATGCATTATCAAATAATAAACTGATTGGCATGGTTCAAACCAAAAATTATATGAATAGTGTAAAACCTGAAATATTTAAAGTAGGATGTCTTGGTAAGATTGAAACTCACTCAAAAACAGTGGATGGGAGGTATTTAATAAATTTGACAGGTCTCATTCGCTTTAAAATACTTGATGAATTAAAAACTAACCTTCCGTACAGAAAATTTAGAGTTTCCTATGAAGATTATTTAGAAGATTTAGAAAAAATTAAATTTTCAGATAAAATAAGTATTATTGATTTGATAGATAAAACTCGAAAATTTTTTAAAATCCATCAACTTTCAACCGATTGGAAAATTGTCGAGAAAGTAGATCCCGGGCAATTAGTAAATTCTTTATCCATGATATGCCCTTTCTCTGTAAGTGAAAAACAAACTCTACTAGAAGCTAAGAATTTAAGTGAAAGAACTAATTTAATTAGCCAAATAATAAATTTTTATATTTTAGGAAATAATAACCAACAAGATAGAAAAATACATTGATGGGATTTAATACTAAATTATTAGAAATTCTTATTTGCCCTATAGGCAAAGATAAATTTATTTATAACAAAAAAAAACAAGAGTTAGTCTCGAAAAAATCTAAAATTGTTTATAAAATTAATGATGATATTCCGATATTAATTACAGATCAAACAAGGACAATAGATTAAGAACTTTTATTCATAGAATCGAAAAATGAAGGATTATTTTTTGTCTCTTTTAGTTTTGAAATTAAAAACTCTATAGCCTCCATGCTGCCCATTGGAGCAATGAGTCTTCTTAAAACATTCATCTTTTGAAGTTCCTCTTTTTTGAATAATAACTCCTCTTTTCTTGTACCCGACTTCGTTATATCAATTGCCGGAAATATTCTTTTATCTGCAACTTTTCTATCTAGAATCACTTCAGAATTACCAGTCCCTTTAAATTCTTCAAATATAACTTCATCCATTCTAGATCCTGTCTCAATCAAAGCGGTTGAAATAATTGTTAAAGATCCTCCTTCTTCAATATTACGAGCAGCTCCAAAAAATCGTTTCGGCCTTTGAAGAGCATTCGCATCAACTCCTCCAGTTAAGACTTTACCAGAACTTGGCACGACTGCGTTATAGGCTCTGCCAAGTCTCGTTATCGAGTCTAATAATATGACTACATCTTTCTTATGCTCGGCAAGTCGTTTTGCTTTTTCAATAACCATTTCAGCAACCTGTACGTGCCTAATTGCTGGCTCATCAAAAGTTGAACTTATAACTTCTCCCTTAACAGACCTTTGCATATCAGTAACTTCCTCTGGCCTTTCATCTATAAGCAAAACAATAAGATAAACTTCTGGATGGTTTGCAGTTATTGAGTGTGCAATATTTTGGAGAATAATGGTTTTACCGGCTCTAGGTGGAGACACGATAAGAGCACGTTGGCCTTTCCCAATTGGAGCAACCAGGTCGATTACTCTTGATGTTAAATCTGGACTTTTTTCAACTTTATTACTCTCAACCTCTAATTTAACTTTTTCATCAGGGTAAAGCGGTGTTAAATTATCAAAGTTAATTTTATGTTTAATTTTCTCAGGATCTTCAAAATTAATCTTATTTACTTTTAAAAGTGCAAAATATCTCTCTTGATCTTTTGGCGCTCTAATTTCTCCTTCAACTGTATCTCCCTTTCTTAGTCCAAAACGTTTAATTTGACTTGGGCTTAAATAAATATCATCTGGCCCTGGTAGATAGTTTGACTCTGTTGCTCTTAAAAATCCAAACCCATCTTGCAGAGTTTCAAGCACACCTGATCCTGTAATTTGTTCATTTTTTTCTGCAAGTTTCTTTAAAATTGCAAAAAGTATTTCCTGTTTTCTAAGTGTGCTAGAATTTTCAATTCCAAGTTTCTCAGCTTGAGAAATAAGATCTGCTGGAGATTTATTTTTAAGTTCTTGAAGATTCATTAATTTTTGGAAAACTATTAGGAATTATTTAAGAAAAGATTTAAATATAATACTTTAGTAAAAACTTCAAGCAGGTTTAAAAACTACCAAAATGACTATTAAAATTAGCAAAATTGTAGGTATTTCATTTACTACTCTATAAAAATCTCCTTTATTTTTATTTTTTCCTGACTTTAAATTTTTAAAAGATGTTACTAAAAAACCATGAAAAGCTGACATGAAAAAGACGAAAATTATTTTAGTATAAACCCAAAAAATTAATAAACTTTCAAATCCAGTTATCCAAATCATAACAATTCCTGAAACCCAAGTAATAATCATTGAAGGAGTCATTATTATTTTCAAAAGTTTTTCTTCCATCACAAGAAAGGTCTTTTCTAAGTAATAACCTTTATTTTCAACATGATAGACAAAAAGTCTTGGAAGATAAAATAAACCGACCATCCAAGATATAACCGCAACAATATGAATTGCTTTTACGGTCAAATACAAATCCATAATTATGTTTTACAAAAACATCGCTTAAAAGAATTACCACAAAAAGGGGATTTTAAACCTTTTGTTCCATAATTCTTTTTATTTATAACCAGATTTGTAAGTCCCTTAATAAAATCTTTATTTACACCAAGCGCAGGAACCCTCTTATAAAACAATGCGCCATTTTTTTTTGCCAAATGTTTATATTCAATATCAAGTTCCACGAGAGTTTCGGAATGCTCTGATACAAAGGCTACAGGACACAAAATAATACCAAGTTTTTGCTTTGAATTTCTAATTATTTCATCATCCGTTGACGGTCCAATCCACTTCAAAGGACCAACCCTGCTTTGATAACATACATTAAAATTTAGGTTTTTAAATTTTAGTTTTTTTATAATTTTTTCTACAGTTTCTTCAACCTGGCATTGATATGGGTCGCCTGAATCGATAATTTTTCGAGGAAGACCATGAGCAGAAAAAAGAAGTATTGTTTTTGGAATAAGTTTAATATTTAGAAATTTCCTAATTGATTTTACGTGAGCGTTAATAAAGTTTTTATTATCAGGATAACAACAAATCGTTTTTGTTTTAAAATTATTAGTGTTTATATTTTTCCATTCATTTACAGACGATCCTGTTGTTGTTGTTGAGAACTGAGGATAAAGTGGAAGTAAAATAACTTCTTTAGGATTATATTGTAATACTTCTTGATAAACTTCACTTGCTCTTGGTTTCCAATACCTCATAATAATAAAACATTTATACTCACCTTTTTTTCTAAGATTTTTTTCTAAAGATTTTTTTTGAAATTCGGTTAATTTTAAAATTGGAGATCCACCACCCATCAACTTATATATACCTTTTGCTTTCTTTTCTCTTAAAGATGAAATTAATTTTGCAATAAAAAATCTAAAAGGCTGAATGATATTTATAATTGCAGGATCATTGAATAAATTAAACAAAAATGGCTTTACAGCTTCTTGTTTATCAGGTCCCCCTAAATTCATTAATATAACAGCTCTTTTCATAGTCTATTTTTTCTAACTATCTCAACCATGTGTTTTATATTTTCAATTTTTGCATCTGGCGTGATACCGTGGCCCAAATTAAATATATATGGATAGTCCTTAAATATATTTAGGTATTTATAAACAATCTTTTTTACATTTTCTTTTTCTCCACAAAGTATAGCTGGGTTAATACCACCTTGAATTGGTACTCCATTAAAATTAGCAATTGCCCAAGAGGGATTAATGAACTGATCGATTGAAATACAATCTGGTTTTACAAAATTTACAAAATCTTTGTATTTTTTTCCAATTCCTCTTGGAAAACATATTATTGGTACATTTGGGAATCTTTTTTTTACTGAACTTAATATTGTCTTCGTTGGATAATAACAAAATCTGTGTAATTGACTTTCCTTAATTAATCCTGCCCAACTATCAAAAATTTGAATAACTTCTGCACCACTTTCAATTTGTTTCTCTATATGAAGGATTATAAACTTTGTAAGCAAATTTATAAGTTTACTAGTAAAATCTATATTTTTAATGTTAAAGCTGTTATTTGGAGATTTTCTATTTAACATATAAACTGCCAACGTCCAAGGGGCGCCCGCAAAACCAATTAAATTTTTTTCCTTAATTTTCTTTTTTACGATTTTGATTTGATTATATACTTCGGCGTTTTTGCTTATAAACTTGTAAGATTCATTAATTTTTAATAAGTTTTTTTTCTTAAGTGGCTCTAGGATTGGACCTACATTTTCTATATAATATACTTTTTGACCTAGTGAATTTGGAATAATTAAAATATCAGAAAATATTATTGCAGCATCTAAATTAAACCTTTTTATCGGTTGTAATGTAATTTTGTTTGAAATTTTTGAGTTCAAACACAAATTTAAAAAACTTTTTTCTTGTAATCTTATTTTTTCATACTCAGGCAAGTATCTTCCAGCTTGTCTCATAAACCATATAGGGAACAAAGAAATTTTTAAATTTAAAGTTTGAACCAATCTAAACATAAAATAATTTATTAAAGAATATTGTAGTTTATGGTGTTGTTAATTACGTTAAAAAAAAATATATTAATTTTATAAACAAACTTATTAATTTTCGTATCTATTATAATATAGATAAATTAAAGATAAAAAAAGTTATAAACAATATTACATCAAATGACTTTCTAAGAAGATGAACTCGATAAAATGTTGATATCTTTAAAAGAAAACTTAATAATTTTAATTCATTATAATATTTTTCTTTAAATTGTTGATTCTTAATTTTTATAAACATATTTATGAACAATACATTTGATCTTTATTTAGTTTCCGATTCAACGGGAGAAACGCTAGACAGGATAGCTGTTGCTATAAAAGCTCAATTTGAAGATGTAAAATTATCTATTCATCACTTTTCATTTATAAGAACCAAGGATCAGATAAATGCAATCGTAAAGCGATGTAAAAAAGACAAAAATCCTATTATTCTATATACATTAGTCGAACAGCAAGTAGTTATTTATTTAAAAGATACGGCTTTAATAGAAAAAGTTACTTGTTTAGGTGTTCTTGATCATCTTGTCCTAAAATTTGAAAACATTTTAAACAAAAAAGCAAATCACGTTCCAAGCGGCCAGCATGTACTAAATAAAGAATACTATGAAAAAATTTCATCTATGCATTTTACAATTGAACATGACGATGGTCAAAAGTTAGAAACTATAAATGAAGCCGATATAATAATATTTGGAGTAAGCAGAACTAGCAAGACACCGACAAGCATTTATTTAGCAAATAAAGGTTATAAAGTTGCAAATATTCCACTAATCGGAACAGAGAATATAGATTCGTATTCAATTGATTTTAAAAGAATTACTGTTGTTGGTTTTGTTATTGACCCGCGTAGATTAGAAGATGTTAGAAGAACAAGATTAAATTTAATAACTGAACATAAACATACAAACTATATTGATATTGAATGCATTCAAAAAGAAGTTGAAAACTCAAAAAAACTTTTTAGTTTAAAAAGTATACCAATAATTGATGTTACAAGGAGGTCTGTGGAAGAGACCTCTGCTTCAATAATTAAGATTCATGAAATTAAGCATAATTTATGAAAGATCTAATTCTTGCCTCTTCAAGCGGGATTAGAAAAATAATACTCGAGAAACATAATTTTAATATTTTAGTTCACGCCCCCAATGTGGATGAAGAAGAAATAAAAAAATCATTATTACGAGAAAACGCAAAACCTAAAGAGGTTGCAGAGATACTGGCAAGATTGAAGGCGGTAAAAATTAGCGGAAAATATAAGGATCAAATAGTTCTTGGTGCGGATCAGGTTTTAAATCTTAAAGGAAGAATATTCGGTAAACCTAAAGATAAAAAAGTAGCAAAATTTATTCTTCAACAACTTAATAATAGAGAACATGAACTTATCAGCTCAATATGTCTTGCTAAAAACGGCTCGTCAATTTGGAGCTATACAGAAAGTTCGTTTTTAAAAATGAAAAAGTTTGATGATTTATATTTAGATAAGTATCTTAATAATATTTCTGATGATATTCTTAAACAATATGGAGTTTATCAAATCGAACATGAAGGTAGAAAACTTTTTTCAAAAATAAAAGGAAACGAATTTTCTATAATGGGAATGCCAGTTAATGCATTAATCAGTTATTTTAAAATGAATGAAAAAAAATAAATTTCTAGTTATAGGAGATCCAATAAAGCACTCGTTATCGCCAATTTTACACAATTATTGGTTCTCAAAATATAATATTAATTCTTTGTATTTTAAAAAAAAAGTCAACAGAAAAAATTTAAACGAAATAATTAAAGATATAAGAAAAAAAATTTATTGTGGAGCTAATGTAACTTTACCTCTTAAGTCCAGTATAATCCGGCATGTGGATATTGTTACTCCATTAGTAAGGAAAACTAATTCCATAAATATAGTTTACAATAAAAAAGGAAAATTACACGGGGACAACACAGATGTTTTTGGGTTTTATAATGGGATATTAAGAAAAATTAAAAAAAAATGTGAAAAATGTTTAATTATTGGAGCTGGTGGTGTTACCTCATCGGTAATAGTTGCTCTTAAGAAAAAATGGAGATTAAAGAAAATTTATGTTGCTAATAGAAATTTAAGAAAATCATTTATTCTCAAGCGTAAATTTGGAAAAGTTATCGAGGTTGTTAAGTTTAAAAATTTAGAACTTTTTTTCGATAATATTGATTTAGTCATTAATACATCAAGTTTGGGTCTTAAATCAAAAGACAAAATTAAACTAAATTTTTCTCATTTTAAGAAGAAAATATTTATTGATTTAATCTACAACCCAGAGCCAACATTATTTTTAAAGATGGCAAAAAAATTCAATAATCACATTTATTCAGGTCTTCCAATGTTTATTTACCAGGCGCAAAAATCATTTAAGATATGGACCAATATTTTGCCTAAAGTAAATCAAGGGACACATAAATTACTTAGAAGATATTTATGATAGTTCTTGGGATTGTTGGAGAAATTGGATCCGGCAAAACTTACGTTAGTAAAATATTTAAACAGTACGGTTATAATGTTTTTGATGCGGACAAAGTAGTTCATAACATATATAAAAAAAATACATCCATAAACCAAAAAATATCTGAAATTTTTAAATTAAATAGTAAAAGAGTAAATCTCAAAGATCTTGCTCGTGTAATAATAAAAAACCCTTCCAAACTTTATAAACTAAATAAAATTATTCATCCAGAGGTAAAAAAAAATCTATTAGATTTTATTAGAAAAAATAAAAAAAAAAAATTAATAGTTCTAGATATTCCTTTGCTTTTAGAAACTAATTTTAAATATTTTGCAGATATTGTGGTTTTTGTAGATACAGCAGATAAAATGTTATTTAAATTTAGAAAGAAAAGAAAAATTAACATAAAATTAATTAACGTACTTAAAAAATATCATTTTAAAAAAGAAAGGAAAAAAGCCTTTTCAGATTTTGTAATTAAAAATTCGAATTTAAGTTTTTTAAAATCCCAAACAAAGATTATACTTAATAAAATTATATTACATGATTAAAGAAGTAGTTCTCGATACAGAAACAACAGGTTTATCCATTGAAAAAGATAGAATAGTTGAGATTGCCTGTATTGAACTTGATGATCATTTACCTACGAAGAATTTATTTCACACCTTCATAAATCCAGAAGGTGTTAAAGTTTCTGAGGATGCCTTTGAGATACACGGTTATTCCAATGAATTTTTGAATGATAAACCAAAGTTTAAAGATGTTGCTAAGGATTTTATACAATTTATCGAAGGAAAAAAAATAATAATTCATAACGCCGATTTTGATTTAAATTTTTTAAATAAAGAACTTCGCAGTTTAAATTTAGAGATAATAAATAAACAAAATGTTATTGATAGTTTAACTTTAGCAAGGGAAAAATTTCCTGGTGCAACAGCAAAGAGTCTTACTTCTTTATGTAAGAAATTTAAGATTGATACTTCATCAAGAGAAAAGCACTCTGCTTTATTAGACTGTAAACTTTTATCAAAGGTTTACATTGAGTTAATAGACGATAAAGAATTAAAATTTTCATATAATGAACCTAAAGAAGTTACAGGTCAGTCTAAAAAAAAATCTGTAGGAAAAGTTATACAGCCGTCCACAGATGAAATTGAAAGTTACAAAAAGTTTCTTAAAAAAAATATAGTTAATGCAGCTAGTTCGAAGGAGTAGTCTTTTTTTGGTTTTCGTACATTTCGATAAAGTCAATTTTTTTTTTAAATTTAAATTCTTTAAAACCTGATTGTTGAAATATATTGCTTAGAATATTATTAACTTTTTCGGAAAAAAGATTTGGAATATCTGCAAGTATAATCTTTCTTGTTTCATCTTGAGTAATTTTTTGATCTAATATTTTAAATATTATAGCAACACATATCTCTGCATGAATTTTATTATTAATATTTTGCGGGGCTTCAAAGGATATTCTTAAGTTTAATTCGTTAAGTTCGTTTAAAAGTGGATTATTTTTGATGTCTATTTTAGTTTCATATTTTTCAAGATCTTGTATTGAACTTATGTAGGCATCTGTTGTCGGTATTTCGAAGGATATGTCCTTTATAAAGTCCATTATAACTTGGTATTTTTCACTCATTGAATTGATAATTTGGCTAATTGTAGTTAATGGGTTTTTGGTGTTTTTATATATTTGAATTTATTAATGTTACTCCTATATTAACTATTTTAGAATTACAAAAATGAACGAGAATTTTGGATTTATAGACATTATACTTCTTGCATTTATCGCTGGTTTAATAATTTTAAGACTTAGAAATTCATTAGGCAAAGGCGCAGAGGATAGTGCTCTTCGTGCAAAAAATATACAATCTGTAAATGTAGATACTTTAAATAAAACAGATACAAATATTACAATTTCTCCTGAGGGTAATAAGTTTAATGAAACAACTTTTTTAAAAGGCGCTCAAGCTGCGTATGAAATGATAGTAAATGCATTTGCAAACAATGATAAAAAAATCCTTAAAGATCTGTCTGATCCTGAAATATATAAAAATTTTATTGCTGTTATTAATGAAAGACAATCCAAAAAAATAAAAAACGAATTTACTTTTATTGGTATTAAAAAAGCAAAAATTGAAGAAATTAAAAATCAAGGCGCTTTGTATAATGTTAAAGTAAGATTTATAAGTGAAATTATATCATCCACAAAAGATGAGGGAGGAAAAATAATTGATGGTAATAATAATGAAATTCAAACAGTAAATGATGTTTGGATATTTAGAAAAGATTTAAACTCAGATGATCCTATTTGGTATTTAACAGAAATTTCTCAAATTTTAGATGAGAAAGATTCAAAAAAATAAAGATAAAGACTTAATAACAAAAGAAGATATTAGTGATTGGGAAAGCTTTAAAAAGCAGGATAATATTTTTTTTGAAGATAAAGATTTACATCATCAGGCCTTTAAAAGATTTAAGTTTGATCTAAAATATGATCTTCATGGGTATTCATTGCAAGCAGCCTTTGACAAGGTTGATGAAATATTCGATTTAAGTAAAAAAAAAAATTTTATTTCTATTTTGATAGTTACAGGAAAAGGTCTAAGGTCCAAGGCCATTGAAGACCCTTATAAATCTGAAGATTTAAGTTTGTTAAAATATGCTATTCCCGATTATATAAAAAAAAAATATCAAAGCAGGATTATTTCGGTCTCAATAGCAAGCATTGAAAATGGTGGGGATGGTGCTTATGAAATAAAACTTAAGAAATTATAAAATAAATTTTGAAAGATCCTTATCTCCCTTAATGTCTACAAGATTTTTTTGAACATAGGCCTTATTAATCAGCACAACTTCACCACTTCGATCTGGTGCATTAAAACTTATATCATCTAAGATTTTTTCTATAATCGTGTGAAGTCTTCTTGCTCCTATATTTTCGATAGTAGAATTTACATATGTTGCGATTTCTGCAATTTCATCAACTCCATCATCTAAAAATTTTAAAGTTACATTTTCAGTCTTCATAAGAGCTTCGTATTGTTTAATTAAACTGTTATCCGGCTCTTTAAGTATTCTTACAAAATCCTCTTTGGTTAATGGATTTAATTCCACTCTTATTGGTAATCTTCCTTGGAGCTCAGGCAATAGATCTGATGGTTTCGCAAGTTGAAAAGCACCAGATGCGATAAACAATATATGATCTGTTTTAATGGTACCGTATTTTGTATTTACTGTTGTTCCTTCAATTAAAGGAAGTAAATCCCTTTGAACACCTTCTCTTGATACATCAGCCCCTATTCTTTCGCTTCTTGCTGAAATCTTATCGATTTCATCTAGAAAAACTATTCCATTATTTTCTGTTGCAAATTTTGCTTCTTTTAAAATTTGATCCTGGTCTAAAAGTTTCTCTGATTCTTCATCTACTAAATAGTCGTAGGACTCTTTAACACTTATTTTTCTTTTTTTTTTTTTTACACCTAATCCTTTTCCAAAGATATCA
>Ga0194130_10007054_pt1 | contig 12651 bp, 13 predicted proteins | sample TA2KigsurfametaG_FD_160084 | JGI IMG/M metagenome (GOLD analysis project Ga0194130, IMG submission 160084) | Freshwater microbial communities from Lake Tanganyika, Tanzania - TA2015050 Kigoma 12 surface | ecosystem: Environmental > Aquatic > Freshwater > Lake | place: Tanzania: Lake Tanganyika... | reverse complement strand
GCCGGCCAAGCCGAAGCCCTGGGGATCAAGGTGGGCACGCCGGTGCAGATTGAGCCGGTTGGGGCTGATGCGCCTGGCGGCCAGCCACCCTGATCACACAGGGACGGCAACCGGATGACCAGAATGGGAAACATTCCGCTGCGCCACGCCTCAAGGGCCGCTGCCCTCAGCGCCTGCAGGCTGTCGGCGCCAACATCCGCAGGCGGCGACGAGAGCTCGGGGTGAGTGCGATGGCCACCGCGGCGGCGGCCGGGATCTCCAGGGTGACCCTGCACCGCATCGAGAATGGCGCCGCGTCGGTGACGCTGGGGGCCCTGATGAACGTGCTGGATGCCCTCGATCTATGCCTGGGCCCGCTGGAGGGTGCTGGAGCCGGAGCCCCCGCCGAGCCGATCGAGCTAGCTGTCTATCCCCTACTGCAGCAACTGGCCTGGCATGTCCATGGCACGGGCACCCTGAGCCCGGCGGAAGCGGCCGGGCTCTATGCACGCCAGCGCAGGCGGCTGGATCTGGAGGAGCTGCAGCCGCACGAGCGCCACTCTGCTGGGCCAGCTGAATCCGGAGCTGCTGCTGCGGCACCACTGCCTGTTTGGCGGTGGCACGGCCATTGCCCTGCGCTACGGGGAGTTCCGTCAATCGGTGGATGTGGATCTCCTGGTGTCCAATCGACGGGGCTACCGGGAACTGCGCCAGCTGATCCGGCGGGACAACAGCCTGAGGGCACTTTGGAAGGATCCCCAACACCCCCTCGAGGAGAGCCGGGAGCCGCTCACAGACCAATACGGCATCCGCGCCGGGGTGATCGTCGCCGGGGTGGCGGTCAAGCTGGAGATCGTGCTGGAGGGCCGGATCAGCCTGGAGATGCCCAGCGAAGAAGAATCGATCTGTGGCATTGCCTCCCTCACGCTGAACGACCTCATCTGCAGCAAGTTGCTGGCCAATTCCGACTGCTGGAACGACGACGGAGTCTTCAACCGCGATCTCATTGATCTGGCCCATCTACCCCTGACCCAAGCCATCTGGCGGCGGGCGCTGGCCAAGGCGGAAGAGGCCTATGGCGATGCGATCCGCATCGATCTGGGCAAGGCCCTCGAGCGGCTGCAGCAGCGAGACGGTTGGCTGGAGCGCTGCTGTCAGGTGCTGGCGATCGAAGCCCCAAGGGCGGCGCTGTGGCAGCGGTTGATCAACCTGCAGCGGCTGGCAGCCATCCCTTCAACACCAGCACAGGATTGAGCGGGGCCAGGCGGGTGCCGTCGGCCAAGGGAGCCCCCCGCCAGGCCTGGTGCTGGGCCACCGCCACCCGGCAGCCGGCCTGCTCCAGCAGCGGCCGCAGCTCCGCCAGGGCCTCCACGGTGGCCAGCGGAATCACCACCACCCCGCCGGGCCGCAGCCGCTGCAGCACCGCCGCCAGCACGGCCGCCCGCTCACGGCCACCACCACCGATCAGCACCCGATCCGGATCGGGCAGTTGCGCCAACGCCTCGGGTGCCCGGCCCTCGTGGATGCCCGCCGGCCACACCCCAAGCCGCTCGGCATTGGCGGCGATCAACCCCGCCGAGCCGCCCCGCGCCTCCAGCGCCCAGAGGGCCAGGCCAGGACGCAACCGCAGGGCCTCCAGACCCACCGAGCCCAAGCCGGCGCCGATGTCCCACAGCACGCCGCGGTCGGGCAGCTCCAGATCGGCCAACAGCTGGATGCGCACCTCCCGCTTGGTCATCAAGCCAGGGCGGTCGTCGTGCTGGAGGAACAGGCCGTCGTCGAGGCCGAACAGGGGCAGAGCCGCCGGATCGGCGGGGGCAGCGGGCGGCGCGGCGATCAGCAGCACCAGGTGCAGAGGATCAACTGCGGCGGGCAGCGGCGCCTGCGGGACGAGCCGCTGCACCCGCTCCTCGGGGTGCCCCAGCCGCTCGCACAGCCAAAGGGCGTAGGCGGCCTCCAGGCCCGAGGCCGCCAGAATCCGCCGCACCTCCTCCACGCCACCGCGGCTCGGATCGGTGAGCACCGCCAGGGCCGCGGGGCGCTTCTGCAGGGCGGCGGCCAGGGGCTCCGGATCGCGGCCGTGCAGGCTGATCCAACTGGCGTCCTGCCAGGGGCGGCCGATGCGGGCGAAGGCCAGCTGCAGGGAGCTGGGGGCCGCATGGAAGCGCAGCCGCTCCGCACCAAGGTGCTGAATCAGCAGTCGGCCGATGCCAAACCAGAGCGGATCACCGCTGGCGAGCAGCACCGCCGGCTCGCCGCTGGCCAGGGCCTGCTCCAAGGGGCCATAGATCTGCTCTGGCCGGTCGCTGGCCAGCAGAGCGGGGCACGAGGTGTCCGGGGGGATCCGGCCGGCCGCCTGCTCGGCCTGCCACCAGGGCGCCAGCTGGCCCAGCAGCCGCACCGGCGCCACCACCAAGCGGGCCCGGCGCACCAGCGCCAGGGCTCTGGGGGCCAGGGCGGCCAAGCCACCGGCATCGGTGCCGATCACCTCCAACACAGCCTGCTGCGCCAGGGCGCCCCACGGTTACTGGAGCCATGATGCTCAGCCGAGTGCCCTTCGGCCTGGCCATGAGCGACCGCCGCCAGCGGATTCACGATCTGGTGCTCGCCCTGCTGGCCCAGCAGGGCGACCTGGAGCTGCTTGCCGGCGACGGCACCGGCCTGCCCAGCGGCGATCCGGGCAACTGGATCGAGCGCAACCGCCGGGTGGTGCAGCGCTACCAAGCCCTGGTGCGCTCCGCCGTCACCCTCGACGCCCTTGTGGATCAGGAGGTGAACGGCAGCTTCCAGAGCCCAGGGGGAGATTCGGATCGCCGCGCCAGCAACCTCTGACAAGCTGGGCGCACCTTTTCTGCCCCCATGGCGCGCTTCGGCCTCTCCGCCCTGACTTCGCTGCTCCAGGGCAAGGGGGACCGCCAGGCGGGCACCAACAGCTGGGCCGCACCCGCCGCCAGCTGGAGCCGGCCCTTCGGCCTGGGCTGGCAGCAGCCCTACACGGTGCGCTACGCCAGCAACCTCGACGACGGCCCCAACCACGGCATGCCCCTGGGGGGCTTCGGTGCCGGCTGCATCGGCCGCGCCCCCGACGGCAGCTTCAACCTCTGGCACCTCGATGGCGGCGAGCACTGGTTTGGCACCCTGCCCGACTGCCAGTTCGCCCTGTTTGAAAGCGACGGCACCCAGAGCCGTGCCCATGCCCTGGCGGTGAAGCCCCAGGCCGACGCCTCCCGCCCCGAGGGCGGCGAGCCCCTCAGCGCCTGGGGCTGGTATCCCACCAGCACCCCGGAGCAATCCAGCGGCACCTACGCCGCCCGCTACCCCCTCAGCAACACCCACTACAGCGGCGTGTTTCAGGCCGAGGTGAGCTGTGAGGCCTTCAGTCCGATCCTCCCGGGCGACTACCAGCGCACCAGCTACCCGGTGGCGGTGTTTGTCTGGACGCTCACCAACCCCACCGACCGCCCCCTCGACCTCTCGCTGCTGCTGAGCTGGCGCAACACCACGGGCTGGTTCAGCAACACGGACCCCACAGCAGCAGTCAAGTTCCGCGACGACGGCAGCCCGGAGCACAACTACGTGCCGGCGATCGGCCGCAGCGCTGGACAGCGCAACCGCTGGGTGGAGCAAGCGGGCTTGAAAGGCGTGCTGCTGGAGGGCGAGCACTCCACGCCGATCGCAGAAGGGGAGGGGCAGTGGTGCCTCGCAGCCCCCGATCACCTGGAGGTGCAGCGCTGCAGCCGCTGGAACCCCCACGGCAGTGGCGCCGAGCTGTGGGAGCCCTTCGCCACAGGTGGCTCGATCCCCGACAGCAACAACGACCGCCGCAGCGGCGAGGGCGACCCCAGCAGCGCCGCCCTGGCGGTGAAGTGCCAGCTGGAGCCCGGCGCCAGCATCGAGATCCCCCTGGTGATCAGCTGGGACCTGCCGGTCACGGCCTTCGCCACCGGCACCCGGGCCCTGCGTCGCTACACCGACTTTTTTGGCGGAAAGGCCGGCGGCACCGAAAGCAGCTGCGGCTCCAGCGCCGCCGCCATCGCCGCCGAAGCCCTGCGCGACTGGCGCGATTGGCGCGCCCAGATCGAGGCGTGGCAACGGCCCGTGCTGGAGCGCACGGATCTGCCCGAAGCCCTGCGCATGGCGCTGTTCAACGAGCTCTACGACCTGGCCAGCGGCGGCAGTCTCTGGACTGCCGCCAGCAGCGGCGATCCGGTGGGTCAGTTTGGGGTGCTGGAGTGCCTCGACTACGCCTGGTACGAGAGCCTGGACGTGCGGCTCTACGGCTCCTTTGCCCTGCTGCAACTCTGGCCCGAGCTCGACAAGGCCGTGCTGCGCAGCTTCGCCCGCGCCATCCCGGCCGCCGATGCCACGCCCCGGCCGATCGGCTGGTATTTCACCCAGGGCAAGGGCCGGGTTGAAGCCCCCCGCAAGGTGGCCGGCGCCACGCCGCACGATCTGGGCGCCCCCAACGAGCGGCCGTTTGAAGCCACCAATTACACCGCCTATCAAGACTGCAACCTCTGGAAGGACCTGGCCAGCGACTACGTGCTGCAGGTGTGGCGCACCTTCAAGCTGGCCCCCAGCGGCGAAGACCTCACCTTCCTGGCCGCCTGCTGGCCGGCGGCGGTGCAGGCCCTGCGGTATCTCAAGGGCTTCGACGCCAACAACGACGGGCTACCCGACAACGGCGGCGCCCCCGACCAAACCTTCGACGATTGGCCGCTCAAGGGCGTGAGCGCCTACTGCGGCGCCCTCTGGATCGCGGCCCTCGAAGCTGCCCTGGCGATGGCCCAGCAGCTGCAGTTGGAGCTGGGGCTCGACACCAGCGGCGAGCAGCGGGAATTCGGCAGCTGGCTGGAGCAGAGCCGGGCCAACTTCGACGTGCTGCTGTGGAACGGCGAGTACTACAACATCGACGCCGAGAGCGGCACGCCGGTGGTGATGGCCGACCAGCTCTGCGGCGACTTCTATGCCCGGCTGTTGGGTCTGCCGCCGGTGGTGGCCGATGAGCGGGCCCGGAGCGCGCTGCGGGCCGTGCGGGAGGCCTGCTTTGAGGGCTTCCAGGGCGGCAAGCTCGGGGTAGCCAACGGCCTGCGCCGTGACGGCACGCCCCTCGATCCCAACGGCACCCACCCGCTGGAGGTGTGGACCGGCATCAACTTCGGCCTGGCGGCCTACTACCGCCTGATGGGGGAACCCGGCACGGCCTTCGCCATCACCGGTGCCGTGGTCGAGCAGGTGTACAGCGGCGGCCTGCAGTTCCGCACCCCGGAAGCCATCACCGGGGTCAACACCTTTCGGGCCTGCCACTACCTGCGGGCGATGGCGATCTGGGCCCTCTGGGCTACCCACACCAACTGGCAAGCGATCCCCGGGGCGGAGCGCCAGCCATGAAACCCCTGCTTGTCCTCCTGCTCGCCCCTCTGTTGGCCATCTCCCTCCTGCTGGGCCTGCCCCCTGCAGCCCAGGCCCTGGTTCACGCCCACCCCGACGAGAACGGCACCCCGGTGGTGCGCAGCCTCGAGAGCCTGCGCGACCTCGACTACCAGAGCTGGCAGGTGGTGGCTTACCGCGAAGGACCCCCTGGCGGCCCCCTGAAGCTGCGCATCGTCGGTTATCCCGGCAAGGTGCGCCTCGACCACCCCACCGCCCTGCAGGTGCGCAGCGGCCGTTTCCGCTGGGAGCTGGCCGATGTCACCCTGGCCAATCCCCAGCTGGCGGGCGATGGCCGGGCCGCCGCCGCCGAATTCGACCTGGCCCCGCTGCTGGCCGACCTCAAGCAGGACCGGCCCCTGCGCCTGATGCTGCCGGGGGTGTTTGTTGAACTGCCGGTGCCGCCGTTTGTGGTGGCGGAATGGCGCAGCCTGCCGAACGCCACGGGGTGAACTCCTCCAAATCGTGAGCTCCTTCCGATCGTGAGCCCTTCAGAGCTCGATGCTGATCAGCTCGCGCAATCGCTGTCGACTGGCGTCTGAGGGGTCGAGCAGGACTTCCGCAAGCGCTCGGCGGTATTCAATTTCTCCTTCCAGGCGTCGTACCTGGCGTTTTCGTCTCGCAGCCTGGCCGTCTCTTCGACGATTTCCACCGTGCCACTCAAGGCCGAGATCAACCAGGAGAGCCGCTGACGCCACGACAAAGGCGGCGAGGCTCCCACCCAGCAAGGCAGCGGTCGCTCCTGGCTGGTCAGCAGATTCAACGGTTCCATCAATAAAAAAGCGCAGCAGGGCCGCCAGGGCATAGAAGAAGCTAACCAGAGCCCTGGGCAGCAGTGCCAGAAAAGCCAGCATGGAAGGGTCAACCTTGGCAAGGGCGTCCATCTCTTCAGTGCCACCCCCCGTATCAAGCCCCTGGCGCCCCTGGATGCAGCGGGCCCTGCAACTGGCGGCCCTGGGCGCCGGCCGCACCAGCCCCAACCCCCTGGTGGGGGCGGTGGTGCTCGATGCCGCCGGAGCGCTGGTGGGGGAGGGGTATCACGCCCGCGCCGGCGAGCCCCATGCCGAGGTGGGTGCCCTGGCCCAGGCGGGCGCGCGGGCCCGCGGCGGCACCTTGGTGGTGACCCTGGAGCCCTGCTGCCACCACGGCCGCACGCCGCCCTGCAGCGAGGCGGTGATCGCCGCCGGCCTGGCCCGGGTGGTGGTGGCCATGGCCGACCCCAATCCCCAGGTAGCAGGGGGCGGCCTGGCCCAACTGCGGGCCGCCGGCATCGCGGTGATCTGCGGCGTGGCCGAAGCCGAGGCCCGCGCCCTCAACCGCGCCTTCCTGCACAGGCTGACCACGGGCCGGCCCCTGGGCCTGCTCAAGTGGGCCATGGGTGTTGATGGCCGCACCGCCCTCAGCAACGGCGCCAGCCAGTGGATCAGCGGCCCCGAGGCCCGCAGCTGGGTGCACCGGTTGCGGGCGAGCTGTGATGCGGTGATCGTGGGCGGCGGCACCGTGCGCGCCGACGACCCCCTGCTCACCAGCCGTGGACTGCGCCACCCCGAACCCCTGCGAGTGGTGCTCAGCCGCGGCCTGGATCTGCCCACCAGCGCCCAGCTCTGGGATCAGACCACGGCGCCCACCCTGGTGGCCCATGGCCCCGAGGCGCCACCACAGGCCTGCGCCGTCCTCGATCAGCAGGGCATACCCCGGCTGGAGCTGCCCCGCTGCAGCCCCCGGCTGCTGCTGGAGGCCCTGGCGGCCCGCGGCTGCAACCAGGTGCTGTGGGAATGCGGCGCGGAGCTGGCCGCCGCGGCCGTGCGCGACGGCTGCGTGCAGGAGGTGGCCGCCGTGATCGCCCCGAAACTGATGGGTGGCGAGCCGGCCCGCACCCCCCTGGGCGAGCTGGGCTACGCCGCAATGGCCGACGTGCCGAGCTGGCAGGCCCTCCCCCCCCAGGCCCTCGGCCCCGACCTGCTCTGGCAGCTCACCACACCGCCCCTGGATTTCCCTTGAGCGCCATGCCCGCCACCACCCTGCCCTTCGCGCTGCAGATCCCCCTGGCGGGGGCGTTGCTGGCCCTGGTCGTGTGGTTGCTGCTGGATTGGCTTGGCCGGCGCTGCCGCAGTGGCTCCCTGGCTCGCGCCCTGCTGTTCAACGGTCGGCTCAGCCTGGCCGGAACGGTCTTGCTCAGCAGTGTGGGCTGGTGGCTGGCGGGGCCGGTTCAGGGCCTGCAGGTGCGCGATCTGCTGGTCAGCATCGGCGTGGTGTGGACCCTGCTGCGCTGGCGCAGAGAACTCAAGCAGCGCGATGCGCACTACGCCGCCCAACTGCTGCCGCACCTCACCCCCAAAGACCAGCTCTTCCTGTTCGACGTGCTCGACAAGCTGTTCTGCAGCGCCGCCCTGCTGGTGGTGCTGTTCAAGGCGCTCGAGCTGCTGGGGGTGTCGGCGGGTGTGTTGATCACCGCGGGGGGCTTCGGCGCCGCGGCCCTGGGCTTCGGCGCGCGCACGATCGTGGAAAACGGCCTCAGCGGCTTGAGTCTCTACATCAACCGGCCCTTCACCCTCGGCGACACGATCAACCTGCCGGCCCTCAACCTGCTGGGCACGGTGGAGAAGGTGGGTTGGTTCTACACCGAGCTGCGTGATCCCGACCGCCAGCGGATTTACATCCCCAACGGCATCTTCACCAGCCAGGCGGTGCAAAACCTGGCCCAGATCGACAACCGCCGCATCTGGATCGAATTCGGCCTCCGCTACGACGACCGCGGCCGCATCGAGGCCATCAGCCACACGCTGGGGGAGCGGCTGGAGACCCTGACCGGGGTCGACCGGGTCAGGGACCGGCTGGTGCACTTCGTCGACTACGGCGACTCGGGCCTGCTGTTGCGGCTGCTGTGCTTCAGCGCCAGCGGCGACCTGCAAGCGGCCTGGGCGCTGAGGCAGCAGGTGTTGCTGTTGATCGGCGAGGTGGTGGAGCAGGCCGGGGCCGCCATGCCCTTCCCCACCCGCACGGTGCTCTCAGACCATGGGTCTATCTCAGCTCCGGATGCAGCGGATCCCCCTTGAACGGTCCCTGCACCGCCGAGGTGATCCAGCCTCCGTAGAAACCGCCCGGCTGGGGTGTGACCCGCTCGCCATCGAACCAGCAGCCATCCATCAGGGCTGGATACACGGCAAACCAACCCGCCAGCGCCGCGAAGGCCGGGGTGGGCTCGGGGTAGGTCCACACCGCCCGGCGCAGGCGGCGCTCGGCCGGGCCGCCCGGATCCACCACCACATCGCAGTAGCGGGCCACCCCCTTCCACTCGCAGAAGCTGGTGCCAGCACTGGGCTGCAGCAGCTCCAACCGCACGCTCTCGGGCGGCAGGTAGACGGTGGGGGGATGGAAGGTTTCCAGCACCCGCAGCGCGCGATGGCTCTCTGCCAGCACCTGGCCCAGAGCCTCCACCCGCACCTGGGCGGCGCTCTCCACCAGTGCCGGCGGCCGGGGGTAGTCGGCCACGCGCTCGACGGCTGCCGCCATGGCGAGCTCAGGCGACGATGAAATTGCGCAACCGCCGGCCTTCGGCTCCGGCCCGCTCCTGCAGCTCCGCATCGCTGAGGCTGGCCTCCTGCCGCTGCTGCGCGGCGATCACATCAGCCGCCTCGAGCGGGTAGCCGGCGCCGCGGGCCAGCTCCAGAAACGCCGGCAGCTCGAGCGGCTCGGCCAGCTGGGCCGCCAGCTCCGGGCAGCGGCGGGCATGGGCCACGAAGGCATCCAACTGTTCCAGGCTCACAGATTCAGCTCCAGTTGGAGCTGGTCTAGCGCCGCCGGCCCGCCATCGGCCTGCCAGGCGGCCGGATCCCAGGGCAGCAGCAGCGGCTCTAAGGCCCGCAGGCCGGGGCCATCGGCGGTCTCCAGCCAGGCCTCCTCCAGCCCGGTGGGAATCACCACCGGCATGCGCCGGTGGATTGGCGCCAGCAGGGTGTTGGGCGCGCTGGTGAGCACGCAACAACTCTCCAGCTCGCTGCCATCCGGGCCAATCCAGCGGTCCCACAGGCCAGCCAGCCAGAACAGCGCGCCATCGCGCCGGCGGATCCAACGGCCCTGTTCCCAGAAGGCATCGGCGGGGATCAGGCAGCGGCGGTGGCGCCAGGCGCCGCGGAAACTGGGCTTGAGCGCCACGGTCTCGGCGCGGGCATGCACAGACCGGTGGGCGGTGGCCGGGTCCTTGACCCACTCGGGCAGCAGCCCCCACAGGGCCAGGGCCACCTGAAGCTGGCCGTGCTCCTGGCGCTGGATCAACAGCGGCTCGCCCGGGCGCACCTCGGCCCGGGGGGCGTAGTGGGCCGCCAGCCCCGGCGGCAGGGGGCCCTGCAGCTGCGGCAGCAGGCGGTCGAGATCGGCAGTGAGCGAAAAGCGACCACACATGGCAGCAATGGTGGGGTTGCGTTCGGTTCTCCCAACCCCCCGCCGGATCGCCGCCGGGAACAACAGCCCTAGTTTGGGCTCACCTTTGGCTGCCGCACCATGGCGATCCGCCAGGACGACAACCGCCCTAACCGCCGCTTCGGAATCATCAACCTGGTGTTGATCGGCTTCGGCGTGCTGCTGCTGTTCAGCAACTTCCTGCCCAACCCGGCCGCCCAGGTGCCGCGGGTGCCCTATTCGCTGTTCATCGACCAGGTGAACAGCAGCAACGTCAAGCGCGCCTACATCACCTCCGACCAGATCCGCTACGAGCTCAAGGAGCCCGAGGCGGAGGGTGCCCCCACCGTGCTCTCCACCACGCCGATCTTCGACATGGACCTGCCCCAGCGGCTGGAGCAACACGGGGTGGAGTTCGCCGCCGCACCGCCGCAGAAGCCAAGCTTCATCACCACGGCCCTGAGCTGGGTGGTGCCGCCGCTGATCTTCATCCTGGTGCTGCAGTTCTTCGCACGCCGCCAGATGGGCGGCGGTGCCCAGGGAGCATTGAGCTTCACCAAGAGCAAAGCCAAGGTTTACGTGCCCGATGAGGAATCGCGGGTCACCTTTGCCGATGTTGCTGGCGTGGATGAGGCCAAGGCCGAGCTAGCCGAGATCGTTGACTTCCTCAAAAAACCCGAGCGCTACGCCGCCATCGGTGCCCGCATTCCCAAAGGTGTGCTTCTGGTGGGCCCTCCCGGCACGGGCAAAACCCTGCTCTCCAAGGCCGTGGCAGGTGAAGCAGGCGTGGCCTTCTTCATCATTTCCGGCTCCGAATTCGTGGAGCTGTTCGTGGGTGCAGGCGCTGCCCGGGTGCGCGATCTGTTTGAAGAAGCCAAGAAAAAGGCGCCTTGCATCATCTTCATCGACGAACTCGATGCCATCGGCAAGAGCCGTTCCGGCTCGATGGGGGTGGTCGGCGGCAACGACGAACGGGAGCAGACGCTCAACCAGCTGCTCACCGAGATGGACGGCTTCACCGGCCAGGACAAGCCTGTGATCGTGCTGGCGGCCACCAACCAACCGGAAACCCTCGATGCCGCGCTGCTGCGTCCGGGCCGTTTCGACCGCCAGGTGCTGGTGGATCGCCCCGACCTCTCGGGCCGCAAGTTGATTCTGGAGATCTACGCCAAGAAGGTGAAGCTCTCCGCCAGTGTTGACGTCGACAAGATCGCCCAGGCCACCAGTGGCTTCGCCGGGGCCGATCTGGCCAACCTGGTGAACGAGGCCGCCCTACTGGCGGCCCGCGCCTACCGCACCGAAGTGGAGCAGGCCGACCTCAACGAAGCCATTGAGCGCGTGGTGGCGGGCCTGGAGAAGAAGAGCCGGGTGCTCCAGCCCGACGAGAAGAAAGTGGTGGCTTACCACGAAGTGGGCCACGCGATCGTGGGGCACCTGATGCCCGGCGGGAGCAAGGTGGCCAAGATCTCGATCGTGCCCAGGGGCATGAGCGCCCTGGGCTACACCCTGCAGTTGCCCACCGAAGAGCGCTTCCTCAACTCCAAGGAAGACCTCGAAGGCCAGATCGCCACCCTGCTGGGCGGCCGCAGCGCCGAGGAACTCGTGTTCGGCGCAGTCACCACCGGCGCCGCCAACGACCTGCAGCGCGCCACCGACATCGCCGAGCAGATGGTGGGCACCTACGGCATGAGCGAAACCCTCGGCCCCCTTGCCTACGACAAGCAAGGCGGCAGCCGCTTCCTCGGCGGCGGCAACAACCCGCGTCGCTCCGTGAGCGATGCCACGGCCCAGGCGATCGACAAGGAGGTGCGCACCCTGGTGGACAACGCCCATGACAAGGCTCTGGCCATCCTGCGCCACAACCGTGAGCTGCTCGAGAGCATCTCCCAGCAGATCCTTGAGAAGGAGGTGATCGAAGGAGACAACCTAAAGGCGTTGCTGGCCAGTAGCATGATGCCCGATCAGAGCCAGGACAGCCTGACCAACCTATGGCAAGATAGAAGGGCTGACATCCTTGCACCATGAGCTACCTGAAAAAACAGAGTAAGAGCGCCATTGTTGGCTATATCGGAGCGATTTTTATGATTTTCGGCTTCGTTTCCATGTGGTCCCGTCAAGATGCCGAGTCAAACATCTTCAAAGCGATAAACCTGGCCGGAGCAACAGCAGCCATATGCCTGGCAGGCTTATGCCAGCACACAAAAACAGAATAATTCAAAGTGCTGGTAATTACCGAAACTAAATATTAGCGAGGAGCGAGGCCTGTCCCGCATAGCCAAAACATTCCATAACGGGAGAAAACAACAGGCCTTCTAATTTTTATGAGCGAAAATAGTAGCGTCAAAGTCATCCTATTCAGCAATGTCGTCGACTCATCAAGAAGAATATTTAATGATGAGCACAGCAAAGATATCCTTATTGAAAGGGATAACCAAAGATTCAAAGATGGCATCAAAAAAAGCGGTGGACAGCTAATTAAAAATACAGGTGATGGAATTCTCGCCACCTTCCCAACAACAAATCAAGCACTTGGCTTTATCCAAGAGTTGCTCATCAGCAGCAGCAAGCAGGGCGACCAGCCGCTTCAACATAAATTTGGACTTCACATTGGTGAAGTTAATGAAAAGAACGAGGAGATCGTTGGTCAAGGTATACATATAGCCGCACAGCTACAAACAATTAGCCCAATCAAAGGGGTCGCTTTCACACAAGAAACTCACAGAAATATTGATCCAAGATTTCGTAAACTTGCTATTCCACTTGGCAACATTCGCCTCAAAGGCTTGCCGGAGGAACTGAGTTGCTATGGGATTGAAGAGCAAGCCTTTTTGGGCCGAGAATCGG
>Ga0194130_10007048_pt1 | contig 12658 bp, 10 predicted proteins | sample TA2KigsurfametaG_FD_160084 | JGI IMG/M metagenome (GOLD analysis project Ga0194130, IMG submission 160084) | Freshwater microbial communities from Lake Tanganyika, Tanzania - TA2015050 Kigoma 12 surface | ecosystem: Environmental > Aquatic > Freshwater > Lake | place: Tanzania: Lake Tanganyika... | reverse complement strand
TCGTCGTCCCACTGCCGCCAGGCGCCGAGGTCGGGGTCCCACGCGATGAAGGCCTGCCGGTCGACGTCCCAACGGGGCTCGAGCGGATCGTCGTCGTGCGCGGGTTCGACGTCGGCCGGTTCGACCTCCGCCACATCGTGGTCGTGCCAGACCGGGTCGTCCCAGGCGGGTACGTCGGGCTCGGCCGCGGGGCGACGCGCGGCGACGTCGGCGGCGCGCGCGGTGATGTCCCGCGTGGTGTGGGTCGTCCGGTCGAGGATCCACCCGGTCACGGGAAGCACGCTGAGCGCGACAGCAGCGCCGACCGGCCAGGGTGCTCCGACCCGCACGGCCACGAGGGCAGTCAGGGCGATCGCGCCGTCGGGCAGTGCCCACGCTCGCAGCGAGGCGGCCGGGCCGTGGGGTCGGCCGTCGGGTCCGACGACGCGCAGGCGGAGCAGGTATCGACCCGGCGTCCACCCGGTGCGGCCGGGCAGGAGCCCGAGGGCGAGCATCGCGTAGACGAACGACGGGACGTAGCTCGACGCCGGCGGCGGGTCGACGAGGAGGGTGGTGCCGGCCACGGCGATCGTGTCCTGGTCGGCAGGGACGACACGCCCGCTCCGGAGCACGTACACGAGCTTCTCCCCGCCGACCTCGTCGCGGGTCCGTTCGACGGTGACGATCTCGCAGCGGTCCGAGGGGACCTCCTCGCACCCGTCCACGTCGCCGAGGCGGTCGAGGCCGGTGACGTAGATGACCGCGAAGAGCACCACGGCGGGGAGGATGTCGAGGAGCCGCGCCACCACGCGCCGCGCCGCCGGTGCAGCGGTGACCGGCGGCGTGTCCTGCGTGGGGGAACTCATGGCGCCATTGTGGCCGCCGCGGGGCCGGGCGAGGGGATCGGGTGGACCGGTCGGTAACCTGCCCCCCCATGGCTGAACCGGAGCAGACGACGCGCGACGTGCCCGCCGACCTGATGGACCGGGTCGTGAACCTGTGCAAGCGGCGCGGGTTCGTGTTCCCCTCGGCGGAGATCTACGGCGGGTTCCGCTCCACCTACGACTACGGGCCCATCGGCGTGCTGATGCTGCGCAACGTGAAGGACGCGTGGTGGCGGACCATGGTGCAGCTGCGCACCGACGTGGTGGGGATCGATGCGTCGATCCTCTCCCCGCCGGCGGTGTGGGAGGCGTCGGGCCATCTCAAGAACTTCACCGACCCGCTCGTCGACTGCACGGCCTGCAAGCAGCGGTTCCGTGAGGACCATCTCGACGATCCGAACGTCTGCCCGAACTGCGGCAAGCGGGACTCCTTCACGGAGGCCCGCAACTTCAACCTGATGTTCAAGACCCATGCGGGACCGGTCGAGAGCTCTGCCGCAGTGGCCTACCTGCGGCCGGAGACGGCGCAGGGCATGTTCGTCAACTTCGCGAACGTGCTGAACACGAGCCGCAAGCGTCCGCCGTTCGGGATCGCCCAGGTCGGCAAGAGCTTCCGCAACGAGATCACCCCGGGGAACTTCGTGTTCCGGACGCGCGAGTTCGAGCAGATGGAGCTCGAGTTCTTCGTCCCGCCCGACCAGGGGTCGTACTGGTACGACTACTGGTGTCGGGCCCGTCTCGACTGGTACGTCGACCACGGCATCGACCGGGATCGGCTCCGCCTGCGGCCCCACGACGCGGACGAGCTCTCGCACTACTCGGCGGGCACCTCGGACGTGGAGTTCCTGTTCCCGTGGGGTTGGGGTGAGCTCGAGGGGATCGCGAACCGGACCGACTACGACCTCACCCAGCACGCGCAGCACTCCGGTGCCGACCTGTCGTACTTCGACCAGGAGACGAACACGCGCTACGTGCCCCATGTCATCGAACCGGCGGCCGGGGCGACCCGGTCGATGATGGCGTTCCTGATCGCCGCCTACGACGAGGAGGAGGTCCGGGGGGAGACCCGCACCGTCCTTCGGTTGCACCATCGGATCGCCCCCTACAAGATCGCCGTCCTGCCGTTGTCGAAGAAGCAGCCGCTCACCGACCTCACCCGGGAGATCCTCGCCGAGCTGCAGCCGACGTGGATGTGCGACTACGACGAGACCCAGGCCATCGGCCGTCGCTACCGACGCCAGGACGAGATCGGTACCCCGTTCTGCGTCACCGTCGACTTCGACACCGTCGAGGACCGGGCCGTCACCGTGCGCGAACGCGACTCGATGGCCCAGGAGCGGGTCCCGATCGCCGAGCTGACTGGGTATCTCGCTGCGCGTCTGCGCTAACGTCTGCCGCCTACTACTGCGCTCCGGTCCGCACGACGGCCGGAGGGCTGGGTCCGACACCCGAAGGGAACTCCCGTGAAGAGCACCGCCGAGATCATCGCCGAACACGGCAAGCACGCGAAGGACACCGGTTCCCCGGAGGTCCAGGTCGCGCTGCTCACCGAGCGGATCACGCACCTCACGGAGCACCTGAAGGTGCACAAGAAGGACCACCACAGCCGCCGTGGCCTGCTCATGCTGGTCGGTCAGCGTCGCCGCCTCCTCGACTACGTGCGGGCCAACGACGTGAACCGGTACCGCGAGCTGATCGCCAAGCTCGGCCTGCGTCGCTGAGCGGCGCCGCCACCACCGAACGCGTTCGACGGCGCCGGACCCGCTAGCCTTGCGGGGTCGGCGCGCTGTCGCGCCGGCGAACCGAAACCAAGGGGGCCGCGCCGGACGTCCGGTCAGCTGCCAGCTCCTGCGGCCCGGCACTACGTCGGACCACACGACCTGGGAACTGGCCAACACCGTCGCCTCCCGTGCGGGCCGTCCGGCCCGGAAAGGCAACCAGTACCCATGATCCATCCCTACGCCGTCAGCGCGCCCGTCACCGGCGCGCCCGACAAGGTCATCTCCTTCGAGACCGGTCGTTTCGCCAAGCAGGCCGACGGTGCCGTCGTCGGCCGCATCGGCGGCACGTACGTGCTCGTCGCTGCGACCGCAGCCAAGTCGGTGCGCGACGGCATCGACTTCTTCCCCCTCACCGTCGACATCGAGGAGCGGATGTACGCGGCCGGGAAGATCCCCGGCAGCTTCTTCCGCCGGGAGGGCCGTGCCGCCGACAGCGCGATCCTCACGTGCCGTCTGATCGACCGCCCGCTGCGCCCGAACTTCCCCGACGACTTCCGTAACGAGGTCCACGTCGTCGGCACGATCATGGGCGCCGACAAGATCAACCCCCACGACGTGCTCGCCATCAACTGCGCGTCGGCGGCGCTGGTGCTCTCCGGCATCCCCTTCCTCTGCCCGATCGGCGCCGTGCGCCTCGCGTTCAGCGCGGATGGTCGGTGGATCCCGCACCCCACCTACGAGGAGGGCGACGACTCGTCCTTCGAGATGGTCGTCGCCGGCCGTGAGCTCGACGGTGGCGACGTCGCCATCATGATGGTCGAGGCCGGCGGGACCGAGGCCACCTGGGACAACATCGTCGCCGGGTCGCCGAAGGTGACCGAGGAGGAGCTCGCCCGGGGTCTCGACGAGGCGAAGCGCCACATCAAGGATCTCATCGCGATGCAGCACGAGCTCGTCGCCCAGGCCGGCGCCAAGCCGACGATGTCCTACAACGCGCAGCTCGACTACCTGCCCGAGGTGTACGAGGCGGTCGCCGAGGCCGGCACGTCCCGGATGACCCCGGTCATCTCCATCGCCCGCAAGGCCGAGCGGGACAACGCCGAGGGCGAGGTCCGCGCCGCCGTCGTCGCCGAGCTCCTGCCCCGGTTCGCCCACCTCGCCGACGCCGAGAAGCAGCTCAAGGCGGCGTGCCGGTCCCTCACGAAGAACCTGGTCCGCAAGCGCATCGTCACCGAGGGCGTGCGGATCGACGGTCGTGGCCCCCGCGACCTGCGGCCCCTCGCCGCCGAGGTCGGCATCCTGCCGACGGCGCACGGTTCGGGGCTGTTCGAGCGGGGTGAGACGCAGGTCGTCAACATCACCACGCTCGGCATGCAGCGCATGGACCAGATGATCGACGGCATCGACAACGTCGCCCGCAAGCGCTACATGCACCACTACAACATGCCGCCGTTCTCCACCGGCGAGACCGGCTTCATGCGTGGGCCGAAGCGACGCGAGATCGGTCACGGTCTCCTCGCCGAGCGGGCGCTTCTCCCGGTGGTGCCGAAGATCGACGAGTTCCCCTACACGCTGCGCCTCGTTTCCGAGGTGCTGTCGTCGAACGGTTCGACGTCGATGGCGTCGGTGTGCGGTTCGTCGCTGTCACTCATGGACGCCGGCGTGCCGATCAAGGCGCCGGTCGGTGGCATCGCCATGGGTCTCGTGTACGCCGAGGGCACCTACACCACCCTGACCGACATCCTCGGCGCCGAGGATGCGTTCGGTGACATGGACTTCAAGGTCGCCGGCACCGCCGACTTCGTGACGGCGCTGCAGCTCGACACGAAGATCGACGGCATCCCCGCCGACGTGCTCGCCGCTGCGCTGCAGCAGGCGAAGGAAGCCCGCCTGAAGATCCTCGAGGTGATGCGCGGCGCGATCGCCGAGCCCCGCCCCGAGGTCGGCGAGACGGCACCGAAGATCATCAGCTTCACGATCCCCCTCGAGAAGATCGGCGAGGTCATCGGCCCGAAGGGCAAGGTCATCAACGCCATCCAGTCCGAGACCGGTGCGAACCTCACCGTCGACGACGACGGGTTCGAGGGAACGGTCACGGTCGCCTCGGTCGACATCGGTGCGCTGCGTGAGGCGGAGCGGCAGGTGCGGCTCATCCTCGAGCCGCCGACGGCCGAGGTCGGCGCAACCTACCCGGGTCGGGTCGTGAACATCACCAAGTTCGGTGCGTTCGTGAACATCCTCCCGGGGCGTGACGGTCTCGTCCACATCTCCAAGCTCGGCGGTGGTCGACGCATTCAGACCGTCGACGAGGTGCTGAGCCTCGGCCAGGAGATCGAGGTCGTCGTCGAGGACGTCGACCCGAACGGCAAGATCTCGCTGCGCCCGCTCAATGCGCCCGAAGCTCCCGAGGGGGCTGCGGGCGGTGCGGCGGACGACGGCGGTTCGGCCGCGGGCGGCGATCGGGTGTCCTTCGAGGACAGCTTCGAAGGCGAGCTCCGCGAGGAGTTCGGTGACCTCGGCCCGGCCAGTCCGGCCGGCGGTGGTCGCGACGGTGGTCGCCGCGACGACGGCGGTGGCGGTCGTGACCGCCGCCCGCGTCGTCGCCGCTGAGCGGTCGCCAGGCTCGTGTCCGACCGTCTCCGGCGCACGGTGCTCCCGAACGGGGTGCGCGTCGTGTCGGAGACGGTCACGGGAGCCCGGTCCCTCGCGGTCGGCGTCTGGTTCGGCGCAGCCAGCCGTGACGAGCCCGCCGAGCAGGCGGGGTTGTCGCACCTCGTCGAGCATCTGATCTTCAAGGGGACCGGGCGTCGCGACGCCCGGTCTCTCGCGCTCGCCTTCGACGCAGTCGGGGGTGAGATGAATGCCTACACGGCGAAGGAGCTCACGGCGTTCCACGCCCGCGTGCCGGCCGGGCCCGCCGCCGCAGCGGTCGGGGACACCTGGCCGATCGGCGTGGACCTCCTGCTCGAGGCCGTGACCGAACCGTCGCTGCGCCCCGAGGACCTCGAGGCCGAACGGACGGTGATCCTCGAGGAGCTCGCCGGCGCCGAGGACGACCCCGCAGATCTCGTCGACACCCGGCTCTTCGAGGTGCTCTTCCCCGGGCATCCGCTCGGGTGGGAGGTCATCGGCCGGGAGGAGACGGTGCAGGCCGTCACCGTCGAGGATCTCCGGGCGTTCCGGGCCGCGCACGTCAACGGCACCACGACGGTTCTGGCGGCGGCCGGGGTCGTCGACCACGACCGCCTCGTGGAGGCAGCGGAACGATGGCTCGGCTCGTTGCCGGTCGGCGTCGCCCCGGCCCGCTCCGCGCCGCAACCGAACGAGGGGACGGTCCACGTGCGGCGCAGCACCGAGCAGTTGCACCTCGCGCTCGGGTGGCCGACCGTCGGGCTCCACGACGACGACCGGCACGCCCTCGCGGTGCTTGACCACCTCCTCGGCGACGGTCCGGCGAGCCGCCTGTTCCAGGAGGTGCGCGAGCGGCGCGGCCTCGCGTACAGCGTCGGATCGGCGTATTCCTCCTACGACGAGATCGGGGCGCTGACGATCTACGCGGGCACCGCACCGGAGCGGGTGGGGGAGCTGCTCGATGTCGTCGACGCCGAGATCGCCGACCTCACCGAGCACGGCGTCCGGGACGACGAGCTCGAGGCGGCGAAGGGGTTCCTCGTCGGGTCGACGCTGCTCGGCCTCGAGGAACCGTGGACCGTGATGTCCCGCCTCGGCACCCTCGAGACGATCTACGGCCGGGTCGCGTCGGTGGAGGAGCAGCTCGACCGGGTTCGTGCGGTCACCTCGGCGGACGTGGACCGTGTCGCGCGGCGGACGTTCGCCGCTCCACCGGCGCGAGCGTCCGTCGGTCGGAAGAGGCCGCGGTAGCGTGCCGCCCATGACGATCCGTGTGGGCGTGCTCGGTGCCGGTGGTCGGATGGGTGCGACGGTCTGCGACGCCGTCGCCGCCGATGACGAGCTCGATCTCGTCGCCGCGATCGACCCCTTCGCCGTCGGCCGGACCGTGCAGGGGATCGAGATCACCGATGACGTCGAGCGCATGCTGGCGGACGGCGTCGACGTGGTGGTCGACTTCACGACCGCCGAGGCGGCGCGACGCAACCTTCCGTCGCTCGCCGCCGCAGGGGTGCACGCGGTGGTCGGCACGACCGGGTTCGACGCGGCTGACCTCGACCGGTTCGAGGCGGACTTCCGCACGTCGGGTGTGCTCGTCGCCGCCAACTTCGCCATCGGCGCCGTCCTGATGATGCGGTTCGCCGAGATCGCCGCGCCGTTCTTCGAGACGGTCGAGGTGATCGAGCTCCACCACGACCAGAAGCTCGACGCACCGTCGGGCACGGCGATGACGACCGTCGAGCGCATCGCCGCGGCGTCGGACCGTTGGGGCGAGGACCCGACCCGTTCCGAGCTGCTGCCCGGTGCTCGTGGCGGTGTCGGCCCCGCCGGTGTGCACGTGCACTCGGTGCGGTTGCGTGGCCTCGTCGCGCACCAGGAGGTGCTGTTCGGTGCGGCGGGCCAGCTGCTCACCGTCCGTCACGACAGCTTCGACCGCGTCAGCTTCATGCCCGGGGTCGTGCTCGCCGCCAAGCGGATCGTGACGACGACCGGGCTCACGCGCGGCCTCGAACCCCTGCTCGGGATCTGACGCTCGACGGCCCTAGGGGCCGGTGTCGTCGCGACCGCTCGACGGTCCGCCCAGGTCGTCGTCGAGGTGCCGCAACGCCTCGAGATCGCCACGGCCCTTGCGTCGACCGGACAACAGGCTCCATGCCAGGGCCACGCCCGACAACGCCATGAGCGGGAGCCGGTTGTCGCCCACGAAGCTCGTCACCGACCCGATCGGCTCGCTGAACACGTCGCCGAAGATCCGGAACAGCGCCAGGCGGGCGATCGTCCCGGCGAGGCTCACCACGAGGAACGGCACCCACGCCATGCCACTCACGCCGGCCAGCAGGCACACCGGGTTGTTCGGGGCGACGAAGACGACGACGTACCGGGCCCGGACGAAGAGCTGCTCGAGCGCTCGGAGCGACTGACCGACGCCGGGCGTGCGTCGTTCCATCCACGTGATCGCCCGTGCGCCGTACCAGGCGCCGATCAGGTAGAAGAACGGGTCCGGGGCGAGTAGGCGCAGGGTGCCGACGAGGTAGTACTCCCAGGCGTCGAGGGAGTTGGTGACGAGCGTCAGGTAGCGGTTCTGCGCGTTCATCGCGAGCAGCAACAGCGGGCGCCGATCCACGAGCTGCGGCCACAGGAACGACGCCGTGTTCGACGCGACCACGAGCACGGCGACCGCGCCGAAGGTCGCATCGCGGACGAGCCGCGACGGCGGGCGCCGGGACGACGGGGGCTCGGGGGTCGCGGCGGGTTCGGGAACGGGACACCTCGAATCGACCGTGCATGTGGCGGGGCGGTAGGACATTAGGCCGACACCGCCCAGTTCCGGAGGCCGCCGTGCAAGGTCTGATGATGGAGTTCCCGCTCACGCTCGCGCATCTGTTCGAGCGCGCCGAGCGGTACCACCGCGACAAGACGATCACCACGAACACCAAGAGCGGCCTCGTCCGCACCACCTATGGGGAGTGGGCCGACCGGACCCGCCGCCTCGCGACGGTCCTCGACCGTCTCGGATGCAGCGACGATGCGCGGGTCGGGACCTTCGCGTGGAACAGCGCACGTCACCTCGAGCTCTACTTCGCCGTGCCGTGCTCGGGACGGGTCTGCCACACGCTGAACATCCGGCTGTTCCCCGAGCAGATCACCTACATCGTCAACCACGCGGCCGACGAGGTGATCTTCGTCGATCGCTCGCTGCTCCCGATCCTGACCCCGCTGGTGCCCACGTTCACGACCGTGCGTCACATCGTGGTGATGGACGACGGCGGTGACGAGGTCGTCGACATCGCCGGGCCGGAGGTGCACGACTACGAGGTGCTCCTCGCCGACGCCGAGCCGATCGCCGGGTGGCCGAGGCTCGACGAGAACCGGGCGGCGTCGATGTGTTACACGAGCGGCACCACCGGCAACCCCAAGGGCGCCCTCTACTCGCACCGTTCGACGTTCCTGCACACGATGGCGTTGATGCAGGCCGACTCGATCGGCGTGTGCGAGCGGGACGTCATCCTGCCGGTCGTCCCGATGTTCCACGTCAACTCGTGGGGACTCGCGCACGGGGCGGTCGCGTCCGGTGCGTCGCTCGTCATGCCCGGCCCGGACCTGAGCGCGCCGACCCTCGCCGATCTCATCGTCGAGCAGCGCGTGACCGTCGCCGCCGGCGTGCCGACGATCTGGATGGGGGTGCTGCCGCTCCTCGAGGGGCGGGACACCTCGGCGATCCGGACGATTCCCTGCGGCGGCTCGGCCGTGCCGAAGGTGCTGTCGGAGGGGTATCGCCGGGTGACGGGCAAGCCGTTGCTGCAGGCGTGGGGCATGACGGAGACCCATCCGATCGCGGCGGTCTGCAAGGTGAAGTCGACGCTCGAGCACCTCAGCGAGGAGGAGCAGGCCGACCTGCGCACGAGCGTCGGCGTGATCGCGTTCGGCGTGGAGATGCGGGTCGTGGACTCCGACACGCTGGAGGAACGCCCCTGGGACGGCGAGACCTCGGGCGAGCTGCAGGTGCGGGGACCGTGGGTGATCCGCGAGTACTACGACGACGAACGGTCACCGCAGTCGTTCTCGCCGGACGGTTGGCTGAAGACCGGCGACGTCGCCGTCGTGGACCGTGAGGGCTACATCCGTCTCGTCGACCGGTCGAAGGACGTCATCAAGAGCGGCGGTGAGTGGATCAGCTCGGTCGACGTCGAGAACGAGATCATGGCGCACCCCAAGGTCGCCGAGGCGGCGGTGATCGGCATCGCTCATCCCCGGTGGCAGGAACGCCCGCTCGCCTGCGTGGTCGTGAAGCCCGGGGAGACGCTCACGCGCGACGACGTGCTCGCGCACCTCGACGGACGCATCGCGAAGTGGTGGATGCCCGACGACGTGGTCCTCATCGACGAGGTCCCGAAGACCTCGACCGGCAAGTTCTCGAAGAAGGACCTGCGCGACCGGTTCGCCGACCACGTCCTGCCGGGCAGCTGAGGGCGCCCGGCGCCCTGCTCAGTCGCCGAGGGTGGGGTAGTAGGCGTCGCCGCCCGCCGCCCTGAACGATGACAACCAGTCGTCGTCGTAGGGCCACTCGTCCTCGCGGCCGGGGACCGGCCCCTGCCACAGGCGGTCGAACGCTCCGCCGACCCGGCTGGCGAGCTCCCACGCCTGTCGCTTGTAGGTCCAGTTCTCGGGCTGGAGACGGTGGGCGGCGCGGAAGTGGGCGACCGCCGCGTCGACCGCGCCCGTGCGGTGCAGGTGCTGCGCGAGGTCGAAGTGCGCGGCCGCCTCCGCCCGCGCAGGGTCGCGGGGTTGCGACCGCTCGACGACCTCGCTCGGTGACAGCGCCCACCGGCTCGCAGGCCCGTTGCGGACCCAGTCGCGCAGCGCCTCCACCGACCGTTCCCGGTCAGCTCGGATCGATCCCGCTTCGGCGAACACCGTCGCCATCCGCTCGGGGAGATCGGTGGGCGCGGCACCACCGGCGATCGGTTGCTTGGGCCCGGGCCAGGCCGGCTCTGCGGGACGCACGATCGTGCCGGACTCGTCGATCCAGACGACGTTCGGGATGTTCACCACACCGAAGCGTTCGCCGAGCACGTGGGCGCGGTCAACGAGTGCGGGGTGCGTCGGGGCGGCGCGCTCGACCCAGGGTGCGGCGTGACCGTCGGTGTCCATGCACACGGTGACCACCGTCAGGCCGGCGGGGGAGAGCTTCTCGTGCAGTGCCTGCCACCCGGGCAGGTCGTTGCGGCAGCCTCAATACGGCGACCAGGCGACGAGGCACACCTTGCGGCCGCGCAGCGAGGCGAGCCGGAACGGTCTGCCGTCGAGGTCGGGGAGGACGAGGTCGGGTGCCTCGGCGGTGACGAGCGCCCGGCCGGACAGCGTCGAGGGTCCGAGCGCCGACAGCCCGCTGCCGGCGTCGTGGACGAGCGGCATGCGCAGCGCTGCGGCGAACGCCCGCAGATCGACCCGGTCGTCGCCGACCCGGACCCCTTCGGGCAGCGGAACGCAGATGTCGCCGCGACAGGCGCCCTGCGGTTCGACCGTCCAGCCCGTCGCTGCGGCGAGGTCGGCGACGGTCGGCGTGGAGGTCTCACAGATCATCGGGGGTGCTCCCGGGTCAGTCGTTCGTGGGGCCGATGGCCCCGATCCCGGCGGCGGCGCCGGGGGCGAGGGTTCCCGCGGCACGGTACACGCCGAGCTTCGCCCGGGAGTCCGCGATGTCGAGGTTGCGCATCGTGAGCTGACCGATGCGGTCGACGGGTCCGAACGCAGCGTCCTCGACGCGCTCCATCGAGAGCCGTTCCGGCGCGTACGTGAGGTTCGGCCCGGTGGTGTCGAGGATCGTGTAGTCGTCGCCACGGCGCAGCCGCACGGTGACCTCGCCGGTGACCGCGGCGCCGACCCAGCGCTGCAGGGGTTCGCGCAGCATGAGGGACTGCGGATCGAACCAGCGTCCCTCGTACAGCATGCGACCGAGCCGCCGGCCCATCGTCCGGTAGTTGTCGACCGTGCCCTCGTTGTGGATCGCGGAGACGAGGCGCTCGTAGGCGAGGTGGAGTAACGCCATGCCCGGCGCCTCGTAGATGCCCCGGCTCTTCGCCTCGATGATCCGGTTCTCGATCTGGTCGCTCATGCCGAGACCGTGGCGGCCCCCGATCGCGTTCGCCTCGTGCACGAGGTCGACCCGGTCCTCGTAGGTGACCCCGTTGAGCGCGACCGGCCAGCCCTCCTCGAAGCGGACGGCGACGACCTCCGGCTCGACGACCACCGTCGGATCCCAGTGCCGGACCCCCATGATCGGCTCGATGAGGTCCATGCCCTGGTCGAGGAACTCGAGCAGCTTCGCCTCGTGCGTCGCCCCCCAGATGTTCGCGTCGGTGGAGTACGCCTTCTCCTTCGATGCTCGGTACGGGTAGCCGTGGGTGGTCAGCCACTCGCTCATCTCGGCGCGCCCGCCGAGCTCGTCGACGAAGTCCGGGTCGAGCCACGGCTTGTAGATGCGCAGGCGGTCGTTCACGAGCAGGCCGTAGCGGTAGAACCGCTCGATGTCGTTGCCCTTGTAGGTGGACCCGTCGCCCCAGACGTCGACGCCGTCCTCCTGCATGGCCCGCACGAGCAACGTCCCGGTGACCGCCCGACCGAGCGGCGTGGTGTTGAAGTAGGTCTTGCCCGCGGTCCCGATGTGGAACGCGCCGCACTGGAGGGCCACGAGACCTTCGTCGACGAGCTGGGCGCGGCAGTCGACGAGCCGGGCGATCTCGGCACCGTAGGCCCGTGCCCGGTCGGGGATGCCGGCGAGGTCGGGTTCGTCGGGCTGGCCGAGGTCGGCGGTGTACGCGCAGGGGACGGCGCCACGGTGGCGCATCCAGGCGACCGCAGCGGAGGTGTCGAGCCCACCGGAGAACGCGATGCCGACGCGTTCACCGATCGGGAGCGACTGCAGGACGTTCGACATGGGCACGGACGCTAGTGGCCGTGGCCCATCCGCCCGCCACTACCGTGCACGGTGATGCCCGCCGGTTCGCCGCCCGTCCGCCGGAAGGCCGCTGACCGCCGGTTCCTCCTGCGACCCGGGTGGTTGGTGCTCCACGTGCTCGCGCTCGTGGGCCTTGCGGTGATGATCGCCGCGGGGCTGTGGCAGCTCGACCGTCTCGCCGATCGTCGGGCGGACAACGCCCGGCTCGAGGAACGGTCGGTGCAGCCGGTCGAGAGGGTCGACGACCTCCTCGACGCGGATGCGTCGCCCGCCGAGGTCGACGCGGTGGTGGCGCGCCTTGCGGCCGCGACGGGCACCTTCGACGCAGCCGGCGAGGTGTTCGTCCGGAACCGGACGCTCGACGGTCGACCGGGAGCGTGGGTGCTCACGCCGCTCGTGCTCGACGACGGCACGGCGGTGATGGTGCTGCGCGGGTGGATCCCCACGTCGGGCACCGCCCCGGAGCTCCCCGCCGGCGCGGAGGC
>Ga0194130_10007042_pt1 | contig 12664 bp, 13 predicted proteins | sample TA2KigsurfametaG_FD_160084 | JGI IMG/M metagenome (GOLD analysis project Ga0194130, IMG submission 160084) | Freshwater microbial communities from Lake Tanganyika, Tanzania - TA2015050 Kigoma 12 surface | ecosystem: Environmental > Aquatic > Freshwater > Lake | place: Tanzania: Lake Tanganyika... | reverse complement strand
TGGCGCTGCAACTTCTGGCCTTTGGGCTTGATCCCTTGCGCGACAAGGGCGCAACTGGCCTTGACAGCTTTCAGACCGACCGGGTGGCGCGTGCCGTGGACGAGGCCGAGGGCCATCTGGCCGCGATGAAGGATGCGATCCTGCGCGCGGGCGACCGCACGCTGGAAACCCGCGTCGCCCGCTTTGCCGAAACCGCGCGCCAGCTTTTCCGCTCGGTCGAGGCCGACCCCGGCGATCTGACCACAGCGCGCAAGTTCCTATCGGTCTATCTGATGGGCGCGCGCGATGCGACGGTGAAATTCGCCGATCTCTACGCCCAGAACCGCAGCACGCAGGCCCGCGCCAATTACGAGGCGCTGCTGGACGATCTGGAAACCACCTGTGCCAGCCGCACCACTGCCCTTCTGGCCGGTGGCCATACCGATCTTGACGTGGAAATCTCGGTCCTCCGAGACCGGCTTAAGCATGAAACCTGATCCTTTCATTTCCCCTTTTTGCCAGTGAGTTCCCCATGACCCAAACCATCCAAGCTGCCGCCGCCTCTGCCCTTGCCGAGGTTGAAAAGGTCACCGCCGTGATCCTGCCCGAACCCGGCACCGCCATTGTGCCCCTGTCCGAGGCCAAGGCCGAACAGGCCGCCGCCATTCGCAGCCGCATGGCCGAACTTGATCTGACCAATACCCAGTCGATCATCGCCTTCGGTTCGGCTGCACAGTCGGAATTGCAGGTGATCAGTCAGGAAATGCTTTCGGGCGTGAAGAACAAGGACGTGGGCCCCGCCGGCGACAGCCTGCGCGACATCGTCACCACGCTGCGCGGCTTTTCCGTGTCGGAACTTGACGTGCGGCGCGAGACCAAATGGTGGGAACGGCTGATGGGCCGTGCGGCGCCCTTTGCCAAGTTCATCGCCCGCTTCGAAGAGGTGCAGGGCCAGATCGACAAGATCTCCGCAAACCTTCTTACCCATGAACACACCCTGCTCAAGGACGTCAAATCCCTTGATATCCTTTATGAAAAGACCCTGACTTTCTATGACGAGCTGGCGCTTTACATCGCCGCCGGCGAGGCCAAGCTGGCCGAAGTGGACGCCAAGGACATTCCGGCGAAAGAGGCGGCCGTTGCCGCAGCACCCGAGGCCGATCAGGTGAAACTGGCGCAGGAATTGCGCGACCTGCGCGCCGCGCGCGATGATCTGGAGCGGCGCATTCATGATCTGCGGCTGACGCGGCAGGTGACCATGAAATCGCTGCCCTCCATTTGCCTTGTGCAAGAAAACGACAAGTCATTGATCACAAAGATCAACTCTACCCTCGTCAACACCGTGCTCTTGTGGGAAACTCAGCTCGCGCAGGCCGTCACGATTCAGCGTAGCAAAGAGGCGGCGGTTGCCATCCGCGAGGCGAATGACTTGACTAACGAACTTCTCACCTCGAACGCAGAGAACCTGCGCGAGACCAACCGCATCGTGCGCACCGAGATGGAGCGCGGCGTCTTTGACATCGAGGCGGTGAAAAAGGCCAATGCCTCGCTGATCGCCACGATCGAGGAAAGCCTGTCGATCGCCGATGAGGGCAAGGCGCGCCGTGCGGCGGCCGAGGCTGATCTGTTGAAGATGGAGCATGAGCTGCGCGATACGCTTTCGGCCGCGCGGGCGCGGGCCAGTGGCACCGGCGCAACCATCGGCGGCGCGGTCTGACGGGATGACCGTGCGCGGGGCCACAGCGGCGATGCGGCGGCTTAGGGCCATGGCCCTGTCCGCCGCGTTTTCCGCCGCTCTGGCCGCCGGGCTGGGCGGTTGCGTTGCCCCCGGCCCCACCCCCCGGCTTCCGGTCCAGCCCGCGCCCCCGGCCAGCCAGCCCAAGCCCGCCGTCACCGCCGAAACCCCCGATAGCGCGGCTGCCCGCGCCTATTATGCCCAGGTGCAGCAGGCGCTTTTGTCAAACGGATTGATGCGCACCGATGGCGGCGGCCCCGACACCCCCTATACCGACCGGATGCTGGCCGAAACCTTTGTCCAGATCGCGCTTTATGACGAATATGTCCCCGGCACCGGCGGGCGCACCACATCGGGCCAACCGGCCACGCTACGCCGCTGGGAAGCGCCGGTGCGGGTGGGCCTGAACTTTGGCCCCTCGGTCAGCGCCGACAAACGCGCCACCGACACCGCCCGCGTCGCCTCATACCTGGCGCGGCTGTCGCGAGTGACGGGCCATCCGATCCGGCTGGAAGCCTCCAATCCCAATTTCCACCTGCATATCGTGTCGGAAACCGAACGCCGCGCGCTGGGTCCGGTGCTGCAGGCGGCGATGCCGGGCCTTGGCGCGACTCACATCAGCGGCATGACCCAAATGCCACAATCGACCTATTGCGCGGTGCTGGCCCAGTCGCGGGGCCGCAGCGGGATCTATACCCGCGCCTTTGCCGTGGTGCGGGCCGAGCATCCCGACCTTCTGCGCCTGTCCTGCCTGCATGAGGAAATCGCCCAAGGTCTGGGCCTGCCGAATGACAGCCCGCGCGCGCGCCCGTCGATCTTCAACGATGACGAGGAATTTGCCCTGTTGACCGGGATGGACGAAGACATGCTTCGCATCCTTTACAACCCCGCCCTGCGCCCCGGCATGTCCGAGGACGAGGCCCGCCCGATCATCCGGGATCTGGCCACGCAGCTGGTGGGCGGGGAAAGTTGATCGCGCGGCTTTGGCCCGTCTTGTGGCTTTGGGCCAGCCCGGCATGGGCCGAGGGGGCCTTGGGATGGATTCAGGAAAACACCGCCTTTCCCCTTGAATTCTAAAGCATTGCCAATCTGACTGTCGCGCCCAGCGGGATGGTTGTGGCCGATTCGCTGACCGCCGCACAGTTTCAAGACTATGTTGCCATCCCGGTTCCCGCAGGCCTGGCCCGTCTGGTCGTGGCGCTTGATCCGGCGCAGGATGGGCGGGTCTCGAAGGCGCTTTTGGTCTTCGGCTCCGGTCCCGTGTTCTGCGGCGAGGATGTGGCCACCGTCGGCATCGACACCGGCCTTGCAGGGTCTTTCGACCAGCCAAGCCTGACCGCGCTGAACCGCGACGCGAGGGCGCTTGGTCCTGAAAAGGATCTTTACAATGATTGGTTCCACGCACTGATCGGTGAGATCAACGTGGTGGCACAGATGGCGCCTCTGCCTTCGGGCGCGGCCTTTCCCATGGTCTCCACCGGCTGGGGCGATGGCGGCTATCCGGTGGCAACGCTGAACGGCGTGGGCGGCGAGGTGCTGGCGGTCTATGTCGATTTCATGGGCCGCGATGACGATGGCACATGGCTTTTGCCGCAGCCCTGCGCGGGGGCCTGACCCAAGGGGCCAAACCGGGGTTATTTCCCCCCAGCCCATCCCGGTAAAAGGGCTTCAAACCGCCGCCACAACCGTTATAGTGGTGCTTATTGGGGCATCACGCCCACACGATCTTGAAAGGCTGCCGCCATGGTTTTCGATTTCCTCAAAGGCGAATTCATTGATGTCATCTAGTGGCTGGATGACACGCGCGACACGATGGTCTGGCGCTTTGAACGCCGGGGCCAAGCGATCAAATACGGCGCCAAGCTGACGGTGCGCGAAGGCCAAGCGGCGGTGTTCGTGCATGAAGGCCAGTTGGCCGATGTCTTTGGTCCCGGCCTTTACATGTTGGAAACCAACAACATGCCGGTAATGACCACATTGCAGCACTGGGACCATGGCTTTGACAGCCCCTTCAAGTCCGAGCTGTATTTCGTCAACACCACCCGGTTCAATGACAACAAATGGGGCACCAAGAACCCGATCATGGCGCGCGACCCGGAATTTGGGCCCGTGCGCCTGCGCGCCTTTGGCACCTATTCGATGCGGGTTTCCGATCCAGGCCGTTTTCTCACCGAAATCGTCGGCACCGATGGTGAGTTTACCGCCGATGAAATCAGCTTTCAGATCCGCAATGTGATCTTGCAAGAGGTCTCGCAGGTTCTGGCAAAGTCGGGCATCCCAGTTCTCGACATGGCGGCAAACACCGCCGATCTGGGCCGTATCGTCACACAGGCGATTGGGCCGAAGATTGCGGAATACGGGCTGTCGATCCCCGAGTTTTACATTGAAAACATCAGCCTGCCCGAAGAGGTGGAAAAGGTGCTGGACAAGCGCACCTCGATCGGGATTGCGGGCGATCTGAATAAATACATGCAGTTCAATGCGGCTGAGGGTATGGCGAACCCGGCCTCTGGCGCGGGCGCCATGATGGGCGCGGGCATGGCGGCTGGCATGGGGGCCGCGATGGCGCAGAACATGGGGCCATGGGGTGCGGCCCCTGCCGCCGCCGCACCGCCTCCACCGCCGCCACCTCCCGCCGCCAAGGCCTGGCATGTCGCGGTGAACGGCGAAACCAAGGGCCCCTCACTGAGGCCGATCTGGCCGCCATGGTTGCGGCAGACAGCCTCACCCGCGCCTCGCATGTCTGGACCGCCGGGCAGGACGGCTGGAAAGCCGCCGCCGACACCGACTTGTCGCGGCTTTTCTCGCAGGTTCCCCCGCCGCCGCCCGCGGGCTGACCCATGTCGGGCGCAAATTCCGTCACCGAGGTGCATCGCTATCCTTGCGACCGATGCGGAGCTGACCTGCGCTTTCAACCTGGCCAGACGCAACTGGTCTGCGACCATTGCGGCCACACCCAGGCGATCAGCGCCGCAGCGCCGCGCCAAAAGGCGCGCGCCTTTGGCGAAATACCCCTTGCGCGCGGGCTGGCCAAGGACATGCCCGACGACATCAGCGAAGAGGTCCGGTCGACCACCTGCCCCAATTGCGCGGCCGTGGTCGAATTTCAGGGCGCAAACCATGCCACCGAATGCCCGTTCTGCGCCACGCCTGTCGTGGTGGACACCGGCCTGCGCCGCCATATCAAGCCGCAGGCGCTGGTGCCCTTTGCGCTGACCGAGACCCAGCCGCGCGAGGAGTTGACGGGCTGGCTTGGGTCGCTTTGGTTCGCGCCGAACCGGCTTTTGGACTATACCCGCAAGGGCCGCGCCATGGCGGGCATCTATGTGCCGTTCTGGACCTTCGACGCGGCCACCGCCAGCCGCTATACCGGCCAGCGCGGCGAGTATTACTATGAAACCCTCACCGTTACGGTCAACGTCAACGGCCGCAGCGAACAGCGTCAGGAACAGGTGCGCCATACCCGCTGGCATCCGGTCTCCGGTCAGGTGGCGCGGGATTTTGATGATCTTCTGGTCATGGCCTCGACCAGCCTGCCCGAACGGCTGGGCGCCGATCTGACGCCCTGGGACCTGACCCGGCTTGAACCCTATGCCCCCGATTTCCTTGCCGGGTTTCAGGCCGAAGGCTATACCGTCGCGCTGGCCGATGGGCATCAGACCGCCCGCGCCCGCATGGCCCGGGTGATCGAGGCCGATGTGCGCCGCGACATCGGCGGCGATGAGCAACAGATCAGCCATATCGACACCCGCCACAGCGATGAGACCTTCAAGCACATCCTGCTGCCGATCTGGACTGCCGCCCATAAATACAACGGCAAAAGCTATCGCTTCGTCGTCAACGGCCAGACCGGCGAGGTGCAGGGCGAACGCCCCTACAGCTGGTGGAAGATCGGCTTTGCCGTCTTGGCCGTCGTGGCGGTGGTCGGGGCGGCACTGGTCTTGTCCGACCCTTCGGCCTTTGGCATCAACCCCGCCGACCTGCCCGATTGGTTGAACTGACTGCCTGTTACGCGCGTCAGTCGCGGTCTCGATCAAGAAACTGGCGCAGCGCCTCAAGATCCGGCAAAAGCCGCGCGACCTGCTGGGGTGGCACGGCATGTGCCAGACGCTGGAAATCGGGGGCCAGCGAGGCAATCACCTCGTCGCGAAACTTGAGCCCTGCGGGCGTGATATGCACAAGTTTTGAACGTCCATCCCTCGGGTTTGGTCGAAACTCGATCATTCCGGCCCGTTCCAGAACGGCCAGCGAATGGGTCATGGATGTTTTCGGCACCTGAAATGCACGGGCGAGATCATAGGGGGTGCGGCCATCGGCCACCCGGACCAGATGGTTGAGGACCGAAAACTGCGCCAGCACAAAGCCCGGCGGCAACCGGGCTTCGAAGATGGTGCGCGAGAGCTGTTCGATGATCCCGATCTCATTGAAAAGTTGGAAGTAATCGGACATCGCGGTATCAGGCATGGACAATCCTGCTTTCCAAAGGCCAGCGCGGGCTTTGCCCCGCCTGCGGACCATAGCCGATACGCGCGAGCATTTGAACCGTTCCGCCGTCCGGGGCAAGGCGGTCATGCACGGCCCGGAATGGTCCCTGCATCTCGGGAAACTCCTGCAGGGCCTGGCTCAACGGGTGAAATCCAAGACCGCGCGCTGTGGCCGCAAGATTGACCCGCAACCAATCGGCCCCGACGGCGATCTGCGTCTCGCGGGTGTTGTCAGGCGTGATCAGCCAGACATGGCCCATGGCGGTATCGGCATTCGCAAAGACCGCGTCCATTCCGGACTTGTAGGCGAAACTGGTGGTGTTTGTCGCGTGTTCGCGGCTGAACTGGCCCGTCAGGCGCAAGGTTTCGAACAGGGGGCCGCTAAAATCGATGCCATCGGGATTGGCGTCCACCTCATGCCGACCGATGCGGAAGAGATCGACGCTTTCGCGATAGGTATGGGAGGTTTCGACCTCGATCTTCAACGCCTCGCGAGTCAGCGCCCGCCAAAAGGCAACATCGCCCGGTTCGACAGAGCCGCCAAAGCGCGCGTGGCCCACCACGGCGCCAAGTTCCGCCACACGTTCGGCTGCGACCGGGCGGGCAAGATCGAAGGGCTCTTTCAATGACCGCCGGTGCAGAACCTCTGCGAACAAGGGATCCCGTGCAACTTTCGGATCGGCGATGAATGTCAGGCGCGCGACAGGCCGGTCGTCCAGCGCTGCGGTGCTGCTGCCTTCGGGGAAAAGCGTGCTGGCCACGCGGTAGCCGTCTTCCGCTGCGGCCATGCGCAGAAGCTCGACAAAGCAGCCAAGGCCGATGGTGATCTGGCGATGGAAGGGGTCGGTCTGCGGCAAGAGCCTGTCCTTGTCGGCCAGCAGCGTGATGACCCCGTCTTCGGACAGATCGGCCAGCCATGGCTGGCGGTTGTGCGGGTTCGGCGCCAAGAGGGCCCAGGACAGCGCCCGCATTCTGGGCTCGCTATAGCTGCCCGCTTGCGACCAGGGCAGATAAGCGCTTTGCGGGCGGCGGGACACGGCAAGGCCAAAGCCGCCGGCCGCAGCCAGAACCGCACCCCCACCCACCAGAAACATCATCTTGCGTCGTGTCACAGTCATAGCGACCTCCATATAATACGATATCGCATTATATAGTACGATATCGTATTATATGCAAGCCGTTTCATCACGCCGCACGCGGGAGCCGTGACTGCCCTTCATGCGTTGAGGCCGGGCCTGTGACGACCGGGCGGTTGACATCGCCGCCCCCCCGCGCGATAGCCGCGCCATCCCTGCCCGGAGGCTTTGATGCGCGTTCTTGACCACGCCCGCATACCCGAATTGCCGAATCCCTATTTCGGCAAGGTGCGCGACTGCTACGACCTTCCGGCCACCGCCACCGAACCGGCGCGGCGCATCCTGATCTCGTCCGACCGCATCTCGGCCTTTGACCGCATCCTGACGGCGATCCCCTTCAAGGGCCAGGTTTTGACCCAGCTTGCCCGCTGGTGGTTCGACCGCACCGCCGATCTTTGTCCCAACCATGTGCTGGCCTACCCAGACCCCAATGTCGTGATCGGCAAGCGGGTGGATATCCTGCCGGTCGAGGTTGTGGTGCGCGGCTATCTGGCAGGCACCACCTCGACCTCGATCCTGACGCAATACAAGGCCGGCGTGCGGACCATGTATGGCCATACCCTGCCCGACGGCTTGCGCGACAATCAGGTGTTGCCTGCCGCCATCATCACCCCGACGTCGAAATCCTTTGACGGCGGCCATGATGAGCCCTTGACCGCCGATGGGATCATCGCGCAGGGGCTTTTGACCAAGGCGCGATGGGAGGATGTGTCGGCCAAGGCGCTGGCGCTGTTTGCCCGCGGCCAAAAAATGGCGGCCGAACGGGGGCTGATCCTCGTCGATACCAAATATGAGTTCGGGCTTGATGCCGAGGGACAGATTCTTATCGCCGATGAAATCCATACCCCCGACAGCAGCCGTTACTGGATCGCCTCGGGCTACCCGCAGGCGTTTGAGGCGGGAACCCGTCCCCCCTCATTCGACAAGGACGTGATCCGGTCCTGGGTCGGCGCGCGCTGCGACCCCTACAAGGACCCGATCCCCGAGATCCCGGCCGAGATGATCGAAAAAACCTCGCGCGTCTATATCGACGCCTATGAGCAGATCACCGGCGAGCGCTTTGTGCCCGACCTGAGCGGCGAGACGCCGCTGGCGCGGGTGCGGGCCTATCTCGCGCCATGGTTCGCCTGATATGTTTGCGCTAACATCCCCCGATCCGCTAAGGTCCCGCCGCATCCAAGGGGGACGGACATGATTCTCAGCTGCGGCGAAGCCCTGATCGACATGCTGCCACGCACCGCCACCACGGGCGAGGCCGCCTTTGCGCCCCATGCGGGGGGGGCGGTGTTCAACACCGCCATTGCGCTGGGGCGCCTCGGCGCGCCTTCGGCTTTTTTCTCGGGCGTCTCGACCGACATGCTGGGTGAGATCCTGGCCGAAACGCTGACAGCCTCAAAGGTCGACACCCGCTATCTGGCCCGGTCGGATCGTCCGACCACGGTGGCCTTTGTCAAGCTGGTGAACAGGCAGGCGACCTATGCCTTTTACGATGAAAACACCGCCGGTCTGATGCTGCGCGAGGCTGATCTGCCCACCCTGCCCGCCACGATCGACACGCTGTTCTTTGGCGGCATCTCGCTGGTCAACGACCCCGCCGCCAGCACCTATGAGGCGTTGCAGGCCCGCGAATGTGCCACCCGCGTCACCATGATCGACCCCAACATCCGGCCCGGTTTCATCGCCGGAAAGGAAACCGCCTATCGCGCCCGGATTGATCGGATTATCGCGCGGGCCGATATCGTGAAGCTCTCGGATGAAGACCTGCACTGGCTGATGGGGCCGGGAGAGGTCGAGCCGCTGTGCCATGCGCTGCTGGCCAAGGGGCCGAAGCTGGTGTTCATCACCGAAGGCGCGGCTGGCGCGCGGGCCATCACCGCCACGCAGAACCGCTTTGTCGCGGCGAAAAAGGTGGCGGTCGTTGATACGGTCGGCGCGGGCGACACCTTCAACGCGGGCGCGCTTTGCGCCCTGCATGAGGCGGGCGCTCTGACCAAGACACGGCTTGCCGCCCTGTCGGCTGAGACGCTGGATGCCGCCCTGTCCTTGGGCGTGCAGGCGGCGGCGGTGACCGTGTCCCGTGCCGGGGCGAACGCACCCTGGAGGAACGAGCTGTGAGGGCGGTTCTGCAGCGGGTCGACCGGGCCTCTGTCTCGGTTGACGGTGTCACGGTGGGCGAGATCGGCCAGGGCCTGATGATCCTGGTCTGCGCCATGCAGGGCGACAGCAAGGCACAGGCCGAAAAGCTCGCCGCCAAGATCGCCAAGCTGCGCATCTTCAAGGACGATCAGGGCAAGATGAACCTTTCCGTCAAGGATGCGGGCGGGGCGGCGTTGATCGTCAGCCAGTTCACCCTGGCCGCCGACCTGCGCGGCAACCGCCCCGGCTTCAGCCCGGCTGCCAGCCCGAACGAGGGCAAGCGGCTTTATGAGCATTTCACCGCCCGCATCGCCGCCGAAGGCATCGCCGTGCAAAACGGCATCTTCGGGGTCGATATGGATGTGTCACTGGTCAATCAGGGGCCGGTGACGATCTGGCTGGATACCGACAGCCTTTAGGGGGCCTGACGCCCGGCCCCCCGCAGCAGAAACAGGCTGGCTTCCCTACTTCGTCGGATTGGCCGCAGGAGCACCGCCTTCAAACCGGTTGCCATGGCGATAGTCGCAGGGCGCTTCCTGCATCTGCAAATGCAGGCCGGTTCCGGTAAAGGGATGGGCGCGGGCGAGGTCCTCATCAAACTCGATCCCCAGGCCGGGGGCTTCGGGGGGGATGATGTAACCATCTTCCCACTTGATCGTGTTCTTGATGAGCTTCAGGTGGAATTCCCCACCCGTTTCAATGGTTTCCGCGATCAGAAGGTTCGGGATGCTTGCGGCCAGATGCACATTGGCCGCCCATTCCACCGGGCCTGCATAAAGGTGCGGGGCCATTTCGGCGTTGAAAATCTCGGCAATGGCCGACAGCTTTTTCGCCTCCATGATGCCGCCGAGACGGCCCAAGGCGGGTTGCAGGATCTTCACCCCACCCGCGCGCAAAAGCGTGCCGAACTCGGCCTTGGTGGTCAGGCGTTCGCCAGTGGCCAGCGGGATGCGCACATGGCGGGCGACCTCGGCGAATTCCAACAGGTTGTCCGGCGGGATCGGTTCTTCATACCAAAGCGGGTTGTAAGGCTCCAACTCGCGGCCCATGCGGATAGCGCCAGGGGTGGTGAACTGGCCGTGGGTGCCGAAGAGAAGGTCGGCCCGGTCGCCCACCGCCACGCGGATCTTGCGGCAGAACTCGACCGAGCGGGTGATGTCGGACATCGCCGGTTCATGCCCGCCGCGGATGGTATAGGGGCCGGCGGGATCGAACTTCACCGCCGTAAAGCCCATCTTGACATAGCGCGCGGCGGCTTCGGCCGTCATGTCGGCATTGACCCAGAATTCCGAGGCATCCTCGCCCGGCTGGGGGTAAAGATAGGTATAGCTGCGGATCTTCTGGTTGATCTTACCGCCCAAGAGCGCCCAGACCGGCCGGTTGCGCGCCTTGCCCAAGATGTCCCAGCAAGCGATTTCAAGACCCGCAAAGGCGCCCATGACGGTGGGATCGGGGCGCTGGGTGAAGCCACTGGAGTAAACCCGGCGATACATGAGCTCGATTTCTTCGGGGCTGGTCCCCTGCATGTGGCGTTCGAATACATCCTCGATCACCGCCCGCATCGCTTTTGGCCCAACGGTCGAGGCATAACATTCGCCATAGCCGACGATGCCGGTATCGGTGGTGATCTTTGGGAAAATCCAATAACGCCCGCCCCAGCCCGGTGCAGGGGGGGCCACGACGAAGATTTCCAGATCCTTGAGTTTCATGGCCGCTCCCTTTGCTTTTGCCGAGAGGCTGGCGCGGGGCACAGGTCGGGTCATGTCAATCTGCGACAGACAATGTCGGGATAAGGTCATGGACCATCTGGGCCAGCCCTTCGGGCATCGACAGATGCGGGCAATGGCCCGAGGAAAGCTCCTCCTGCGCCATGCCCGCGGCCATGGTCCTTTGCCAACCTTCGGGAGGGGCGCGGTCGTCGCGGGCGATAATGGCGGCGCGCGGGGTCAGGGGCAGCGGCGCGGGAAACGGGGTTTCCTGCGGGCGGATCGGCTCTGGCCCCATGCGGGCGGTCAGGTCGTCGGTGTCGTGAAAGAAAAGGTCACGGCAGCAGGCGGTATCAAAGCGATAGCTTGTGCGGTCGGCGCTGATCTGAAACGCGCCACGCATCGGCTGGACAGGCGCGGCGCGGCGCAGATCGGCCAGCGATGTGCCGGGCTGCGGGATATAGGCGGCAAGGTAGATCAGCGCCTGCGCCTTTTCAGGGGCTAGGGCGGCGGCAAGCGTGATCGGGAAGCCCCCGGCCGAATGGCCGACCAGAACCGCCCGCCCCTTGATCGCGGCAGGGATCGCCCGCGCATGGTCGTTCAGGCTGATGTCGGCCCCGTCGCGGCCGGGCAGGTCAATGGCCTGCGCGTGGTGGCCACGGGCGGCCAGCGCAGGGATCAGCCGTTCATAGGCCCAGGCCCCAAAGCCGGAACCGGAGATGAGGAGGATCTCGGTCATCGGCACCTCCTCACCGCCCCCTTCCCCGTCCCGTCCCACAAGGGGGCGGAAGGGCCATCTGGCCCAAGGGCTGGATTGCGACGCTTAACCATGGCCGATGCGCGACAGGAAGGTATCGACAAGGGCGATGAACTCGGCCGGCTTTTCCACCATCGGCAGATGACCCGTGCCGCGCATCAAGGCCCAGTCATGGCCACGGATCAGATCGGCGGTTTCGCGCACCAGATCGGGCGGCGTGGTGCCGTCATTGGTCCCGGCGATGACAAGCGTCGGCAGGGTGAGTGCTGCGGTGGTGGTATAGAAATCCGCCCCCGCGATGGCATGGGCCGAGCCGATCCAGCCTTGGGGATCGGTCGCTTCCAACTGGGCGCGCACTTGCGGCATGGCGGGAGCGTCCTGCCATTTGCGGCCTAAGATCCGCTCCATCGCGCCGGGGGCATAGGCGGCAAGGCCATGGGCCGCCACCTCGGCCGCGCGCTGCTGCCAAAGGGCGGGGCCGCCGATCTTGGCCGCCGTATTGGCCAGCACCATGGCGCGCACAAGGTCGAGCCGTTTGGTCGCCAGCCCCTGCGCCACAAGCCCGCCCATCGAACAGCTGATCACCACGGCATCGCGCGCGGCGAAATGGTCAAGCACGCGCTCGGCGTCGCGGATCAGCGCGCCCATCGTGTAGGGCGGGGCTGGGACGTCTGACAGCCCATGCCCCCGCGCGTCATATCGGATGCAGCGAAAGCGGGGGGAAAGGGCGG
>Ga0194130_10007037_pt1 | contig 12670 bp, 13 predicted proteins | sample TA2KigsurfametaG_FD_160084 | JGI IMG/M metagenome (GOLD analysis project Ga0194130, IMG submission 160084) | Freshwater microbial communities from Lake Tanganyika, Tanzania - TA2015050 Kigoma 12 surface | ecosystem: Environmental > Aquatic > Freshwater > Lake | place: Tanzania: Lake Tanganyika... | reverse complement strand
TCTTCTCCTCTGTCGTGTGTCGCTTTCCTTTCATGGTCTGGTCCCTTTCTTGGTCGCCCAGACTCTCACTCCCTCTGGATCAGTTTTGCGAGGTCACGTCAACTCCACACGCGCCTCACTCCCTGCCGGTCCCTCCACCGTCAGCTTGGGCACCAACTCCAACACCATCCCCAGCGGTGCCTCTATGCTCACCGTCGGTGATCCCGTATATCCGCTCCCAGCCGTCAGCACCACCACCAGCGCCACTTTGTCCCCGCTCAGGACGGCCTTGGCCGTTGCGCCGCTGCCGCCGCCGCCGGAGATTGTCACTACGGGCTGGCTTGTGTAGCCGGAGCCGCCGGAGGTCACCGTGATGGCGGTCACATAACCCGCGGTCACCGTCGCCACCGCCGTAGCCGGCTCGCCCGCAAGACACCTTGCCACAAGAAGCCAGAGAAGCCCCGTCAGAAGTCCGATTCGTACCGATTTCATACTCAAAGCAGACACACGACCTTCTCTAGAGTCAACGCCCGCCCTTTGGGGGGAGGCGCAGCGAAGGCGAGCGTAGCGAGCCCAGCGGAGCCGACCCCCAAAGGGAGAGAGGTGCAGGAAGACAAAGGCAATTTACAGAAACACTTTTACACCCCCCCAGGGGCGGCCCTTTTTCTTTAGCTCTCAGGGAGGTTCACTTCGGCTGCCCCTGCTGCCCGTCCGTATCCGGTTTGGTGGTGACCGGAACTCCCAGTCGATCGGCGTGGTAGCGCTTCCACTCGATACCCAGTTCCCCAACGGTTTTGCCGGTCAGCTCCTGCCAGAGGTCGTCGCGATAGGTGCCGGCACGTCCAGCCGCATTCAGCATCGGCACGAGGTTGGTGCCGTGCTGCAGGGTGACCCAGTTGAGGAAGTTCGCGCTGATCCGGTAGCTGGCATCGTATCTGGCCCGGTCCAAATTGCCGGCCGTGATCTCCGCCCCCTTGGTCTGCGGCTCGTAGAGGAACCAGCGGATGTAGTCGGGAATGCCCTCGACCAGCCAGCCAGGCATTCGGGTGCCGTTCGGAGGGTTGCGCCTTCCGCCGCCATAGCTCTGCACGACATGCACCAGCTCGTGGACCACCGAACCGAGTGCCTCGCGGTTGAGTTCCCTCCGGAACCAGCCGGCATTGCAGTTCACGAAGCGTCCGCCAGCCGAAGCCGGGGTTCCGCCCATGTCATCACGGAAACGGAGGGTGACGTTGGTGCGGGCGGTGAAGCCGTCACTGGGCAGCAGGGCGACGATCTGGGGATACCATTCCTGCACCACGGGACGCAGCTTGAGGTCGGCCCACTCGGTCAGGTCTGGTGCGAGGGTGGTGTCCAGGGTGAAGTGATACCGGCCGCCGTCGGCCTCGAACGTTCGGGTGATGGGCTGGTTGACCGACTGGATGGGAACGGCTGCCGAGTCCTGAGCGATCACGTCGATCTCCCCCAGGAAGGTCTGGCCGAAGGGATCATCGGCCGAGGTGCGGGCCACGTCGAAGAGCAGGTAACGGAAGCGGCCCAGACTGTCCTGCGTGTCCCGGATGCTCACGCCGTGCTGACCGCCCACCGGATCTCCCTTGGGCCGGGTATCCACTGCGGCGAGCAGTTTCCAGCCGCACGCTTCCAGATCGGTGCCACGCTTGGGGTGCGCCTTGAAACCGGCCGACTGACCATCACTGGCATACAGGCGGTAAACCTGCGGTCCACGGCTGCCCGGATGCCACGAGTAGGTGTTGATCTGCCGGAGGGTGAGCGTGTCGCCCAAGTCAGCCACTAGGCGTCCACCGGCGGAACCGGCCCGGAAGAAGAAGTTCTCCGCCGGCTGGTCTTCCTCCTGGGGAAGTCGGCCATTGTTCAGTTTCACCAGCTCCCCACCGTTGATGTCCCGTTGGCCATCGACTAGGGTGAAGACGGCCTTCTCAGCGGCATCCAGTTTGACCGGTGCCGGCACGTCCTTGAAGGCGAACGCGGCGGTGGCCGAGTCGTTCTCGATCCGTTCACTGACGACCTGAATCGCTCCCAGACCAATGGGCGAGGAAAGAATGCCCACCAGCGAGGTGACGCCCAGGACCTGCAGTTTCGCAATCATGCCGGACGATGCATGCCATGCGGAGCGCCGGTGGGCATCATGAGCACTCCGGCGGCAACGCAGATCGCGACGATGAAGCCATGCCCCGCGAAGGGGTCCGTCGGCGTTGCGTATTTCGCCATGATGCCCGCGATCACCGGAATGAGCGCGGCGACGGGGCCATAGACGTTGTATTTGGAACCTCCGAAGAGCGCTCCCACGAAGCCAGCGACCGCGCCGGCAAGGATTCCGTGTTCCGGCCGCAGCCCCGACGCAAGAGTGGCCCCGGGATGGTCGGAGGTCGCCACCTCGGGAGGGGCTGTTAGTTTTCGGTCCCGAAGGTCGACAAGCTGCTTACTGCCGGCCTCTGAGATCACCATCAAGTGACTCGCTTGGGCTGCAATCCTGAACTCTTCTTGATACCGAGCCGCTGCTCTCTGGGCAGAAGACTCTTCAATCGTCTCCTTTCGGGAGTACTTCTCTATTCCGTCTAAATTAGTTTCGAAGATTGTGAATTTCATCGGTTAGGGATCTCCACTGTGGTTCTGGTAGGCGGAATCTGAATCGTGCGCCGGTACGAGGTGTATCAGGTGAGACGGGTCCGGCGGATTCGTTCGAGGCTAATCGAAGCATCTGCCATTAGGTTTCGCAGCTCACGGACCTGTTCGGCCTGCTGGCGGCGCATTTCCCGGTCGGCATCCTCAGCAGCCAACCGCTGACGTTCGATGTCGAGACGCTGCTGCTCAATACGGGTCCTGTCACTTCGATGGCTTCGCGAGCCAAGACGTAGCCGGCGCGTTCGACACCCGCCTATCAACCCAATCCACGCCGATGGTCGATCGGGTCTGCCTGCTGCCTGCAGAATTTTTTCCATGGCTTTCATGCAGGCAGTTGAAATTTCCGAGGCAGGCTAGCGCTTTTCGGTCTGGCCCAAGAAACTGGACACTTCCGCCCACGACTGCATGACCTCACGTAGAGTCTCCAGATAACTCAGATGGACGCCAGCCCAGTCCCGTCGGATTGGCAAGACGTCGGTCAGGGCACTGTCCCCGGAGGCATACCGCAGCTCAGCTGATTCCAAAACCGTTTTGGCCTTTGGTAGGATCTGGGTCTTAAAGGCCTGCAGGTTGTCCAAGGCCGTGGTCAGTGCGACGTAGGACTCACGTAGCCTGAAGCTCAACTCATTGGCCATTTGGCGCACTCGAGCCTCGGCCGCGAGGGCCTCGGAACGCGCCTCTCGCAGCCTCCCTTGGCTTCGATTGAATAGAGGGAGCGGAATGCTGAGCCCGAGGTCGAAAGTGTTCTGTCCACTGACTTCAAGACGGTGATAAAGGGCTTCCACCCTCACGTCGGGAATCCGTTCGGCCTTGGCAAGGTCGACTCGGGCAGTGCTGGCGCGTACCCCTGCCTCGGCCGCTTGCAGCTCCGGTTGGGTGAAGAGGTTGGCGGCAAGTGAATCTATGGTTGGGACCTCGAAGGCGACCTCGAGGCTGCCTTCAACCGATTTCACCTCCAGATCGGGGTCACCCACGGCGGCGGCGAGTGCAATGAGGCCCTGCTTCCGAAGCGACTCGCTCCGCCTCAACTCGACTTCGGCGCGCGCCAGTTCCATTTCTGAGCGGGCAATGTCCAGGGGGATGACGTCTCCGGCATCCAAACGTGCCTTTGTGACGGTGACCAGCATACCCAATCCCGACGTGATGTAGGTTTGGGCTTGGAATGCGCTCTCCTGATACAGCGCGGTGGCAAAGCTGCCATGCACCCTTTTCCGCAGCTGACGTCGAACACTGTCCAGGCCTCGGAGACGGACTTCGCGCTCAAGCAGTTCCGCCTCCCGAGCCTTGGAGAGACGGTTTCCCAGCGGAATTGTCTGTCCGAAGCCCGCCAGATACTGGCGATCGGGAACGGGATAGCTTTGAAAGGGGATTTGCTGTGCCCAGAGGATGGCTTCGGGATTTGGGAACGTACCCGCCTGCTGGGCACGACCGGACGCTGCGTCGACCAGAGCCCGTGTTTCCGCAAGCTGTGGATGCCGCCGCTCTGCCATTTCCAGTGCTTGGTCGAGGGTGAGCAGCTCGATTTGGCTGATGGCAGCGCAGACGCCAGGTGCGCCGCAAAAGACACCAACCAAGGTCAGGAGAATCAGAGTTGTCATGTCAGGATTAGGGGTGGCAGCAGACTCAAGAACGGGTTTGCAAAAGCAGGAGCCTGAGGGTGCTGACGGAGAGGACCGCCAACTTTTCGGAGTCCTTGGATTCGAGGTAGAACCAAAAAAGCCCGAAGAACAACACCAACCGCAGCGACGCGAGGAGTCTGCCCACGAGGAAGCCTCGCCTTGACGCCAGGGAACTGGCCACGACCAAAGCGGCGCTGCTCGGGACCTTGATGACGCAATGGGTCATCTCAGGTTTTGGGTTGGAGGTTCGAGGGCCGTCCCAGGGCAAGGTAAAGCGCCGGAACGATGACCATGTTCAGCACCATCGAGGTCAGCAGACCGAACAGGATGACGATGGCCATTGGAGTTTGAACTTCGTTCCCGGGCCTCTCGCCACCCAGCGCGAGCGGGATGAGCGCCAATCCAGCGGCGAGCGCGGTCATCAGGATCGGCACGAGGCGTTCCATCGCTCCACGCTGCACGGCCTCACGGAAATCGGTGATGCCCTCGTGTTCCTGCAAATATCGGATGTGCGAAACGAGCATGATGCCGTTTCGCGTCGCGATCCCCACCACTGTGATGAAACCGATGAGAGACGCGACGCTCAGGACGCCGCCCCCAACGAAGACTCCAGCCACGCCCCCGATGAGCGCCAGCGGAAGGTTGAGCATGATGATCGCGGCGTCGCGGATGGAACGGAAGGCGATGTGCAGCAGGATTCCAATGCCGATTACGACGCCGAGACTCACGGACGTGAGCGTCCGCCTGGCCTCCGCCGCGCTCTCGAACTGCCCCGCGTATTCCACCCGGTAGCCGCGGGCGCCGGCAAGAATTGGATTCGCGAGCTTCTGGATATCGTTCACCACGCTGGTCACGTCGCGGCCATCAACGTTGCATTGCACAACGATCTTGCGCTCGACCTGCTCGCGTAGAATCTGATTTGGGCCGGTATCACGCTGGATTCGAGCGAGCGAGCGCAGCGGCACGCGCGCCCCGGCGGGTGTATCGACAAGCAAATCACCGAGCGTGTCGAGTTGCCAGCTTTCTGCATTGGCCAGACGCACCACCATGTCGTAGGAGGCCTGACCTTCGAGGACACGCGTTGCCTTCACTCCTCGCAGGGCGGCTTCCACTGTCCGGGCCACATCGCGGATGGTCAGCGCATGACGTGCAATCGACTCACGCTCGAACTTGACCTTCAAAACCGGCACTTCGGTCTGCGTTTCAATGGATAAATCCACAACGCCTGCTACCCCTTGCATAGACTGCCTCACCTTCTCGGCCAGCGTGCGGAGCTGGTGGAGTTCACCGCCGAAGATTTTCACCGCGATGTTTGCCCGCGTGCCGGAGAGCATGTGATCAATGCGGTGGGAAATCGGCTGACCAATGGTGATGTTCATGCCCGGCACCTGCGCAAAGGCGGCTCGCAAGGCCTTTAGAAACTCTCTCTTGTTACGGTCCTGTAGCACAATGGACACCTCCAGCTCGGAGGCCTCTACGCCTTGGGCGTGTTCGTCCAGTTCCGCCCGCCCGGTACGGCGTGCGACGGAGACAACTTCCGGGAAACCCAACAACGTCTGTTCCACCACTCGACCCAACCCATCGGATTCCTCGAGTGAGGTGCCGGGTAGCGTCACGGCGCTGATGGTAAGCGAACCTTCGTTGAACTCCGGCAGGAATGCGCGACCCATCTGCGTGGTCGCCACCAAGGCGATGCCGAGCGGCACCACTGCTGGCAAGGTGAAGCGCCATGGGTGGGTGAGAGCGGACCGTAGGATCGGCGCGTATCCGCCCTTGAGCCACTGCACGAACCTAGGTTCATGCTCTGCGAGGAGCCCTTTGCTCTTCGGCAGAAGGAGATAGCAGAGGACCGGCGTCACGGTGACGGCGACCATCAGTGAAGCCGAAAGTGCCACGAGGTAGGCGACACCGAGCGGTTGCAACAACCGACCTTCCACGCCGCCGAGGAAGAAGACCGGAATGAACACCAAAGCGATGATGAGCGTTGCGAAGACAATGGAACTCCGGATCTCGACGCTCGCATCGAATACCACCCGCAGGGTGGGACGACGATGCTCGAGGGGGCGATGGTGATTCTCTCGTAAACGTCTGACCACGTTTTCCACGTCAATCACCGCGTCATCCACCAATGCACCGATGGCGATGGCCATGCCGCCTAGGGTCATCGTGTTGATGGAGGCCCCGAACCAATCCAGGGCGAGTACCGCGATGACGAGGGACAGTGGAATCGCCGTAAGCGTGATGAGGGTGGCCCGGACATCCGCAAGGAACAGGAGCACAATGATCGTGACGAGCACGATGCCTTCGAGGAGGGCTGTCTGAACATTGCGTACGGATGCGGAGATGAAATCTGCCTGCCGGAAGATGTTCGACTTGAGCGTCATTCCCGGCGGGAGGCTAGCGGTGACATCGGCGAGGACGGCATCGAGGCGCGTGGTGAGTTCAAGTGTGTTCGCGCCGGGCTGCTTCTGGATGCCGAGAATGACGGCGGGTTTGCCCATTGCCGAACCTTCGCCGCGTTTCTGCGCCTGGCCGATGATCACCTCGCCAAGATCGCGTATCAGCGTCGGCACACCTCTTTGCGCTGCCACGACGGTGGCGCCGATGTCTTCGAGGGAGCGGATGCGACCCACACCCGTGACAAGCCATTCCGCACCCCGTTCATTGATGATCCCAGCGGAGACGTTTTCGTTCCCTGCTTCCAACGTGCCGACGACCTGGTTCAACGTGATGTTGTGGGACTGCAATGCAGCGGGATTCAAGACCACCTGAAACTGCTTGTCGCCCCCGCCAATCGGCGTCACTTGCGAGACGCCAGGCACTGCCAGCAGGCGGCGGCGAAGGGAGACTTCTGCATAGCTGCGAAGTTCAAAGGGTGAATGCTGCTCGGAAGAGAGCGATAGGAAGAGAATCTCTCCCATGATGGAAGACTGCGGTGCGAGCGTTGGGCGTCCGCTCTCGGGCGGCAGGTCGGCGACTAGGCCGCTAATTTTCTCGCTGACGGTTTGGCGCGCATTGCGGATGTCCGTTCCCCACTCAAATTCAACCCACACCACGGAAATACCGACCGCCGTCGCCGAGCGGACGCGCCGCACCCCAGACGCGCCGTTGACCGCCGCCTCGATGGGAAACGTGATTTGCGTCTCCACCTCCGTCGGTGACATGCCATGCGCTTCGGTGATGACCGTGACGGCAGGGGCCGTCAGATCGGGGAACACGTCCACCGGCATTCGCGAGGCCGTGTGGATGCCCAAAGCGGTGAGGAGCAGCGCGGCGACAATGACCAAGGCGCGGTTGCCCAACGCCCATTGAATGAGCCTGTCCATATGCCTGCTTTAATGAGCGTGGCCGTGCGCGGGCATGACACCCGACATCGATGAAAGACGGATGGCATAGGCCCCCTTTGTGACCACCCGCTCCCCTTCCTTAATGCCTTCAAGGATCTGCACGAATCCCGAGTCGCGGACGCCCATTTTGATCTCGCGCTTCTCAAAGGTTTCGCCGCCGACCTGCAAGAACACGATCAGTTCGCCTCCTTCCTCGACAAGTGCGCTCTCGGGAAGCGCCACCGAATCCTCGACGCGTGCCGTTTCGACATGGAGCGTTAGGTCTTGTCCTACTCGAAATTGGCCGTTGCGGTTGGTCGTTTCGTAAAGGAGCGGCACGGTGCGCGTGGCGCCGTCAACTTCAAGCCCGACCGACAGCAGTTTGCCATGACCGTCACCGGTAATGAGGCTGAAGCGTCCGGGTTCAGAGGGCAGTTCGACTGAGGCGTCCTTGGCCTTGCTCAGTCGGGCGAGGCCGGATTCGGGGATGTTCGCTTCAATCCAAACGGTTTCTGGGTTTAGGATGGTGAACATCGGTTTGTCCGCCGCGACGACTTCGCCGGGCCCGGCCGCCATCGAGTTGAGGACACCCGCGATGGGTGCTCGCAGCTCCATCAAGAGGGTCTCATCCAGCGATGGGGATCCGTCCACCTGCTTGAACGTTGCGAGCAGGCGGGTGGCAGCGGAATAGCGGGCTTTCGCGGATTGATAGGCGGCCTCCGCTTCCTGAAACTCCCGCGCGGACTTCGCTTGTTCGGCAGCGAGCTTCCTCGTGCGATTGAAGGCGGACTCGGCCTGGTCGAGTCCGGCTTTGGCGGTTGTGAATTCGGCTTGGACCTGAGTCACCTTCGCGCCCGCTTCCGAGAAGTTAGGTTTGAGCAAGGCGAGCAACTGTCCCACCTCCACCCGTTGACCTGGTTGTGGCAGGCGGCCGGCGACTGCAGCCACCAATTGGCCCGAGACCGGGGCAGTGACGGTGGCGCTGAGACCCGGCTTGGCCCGCACCCGGGCTGGAAATCTGAGACGTTCGACGAGAAGGCGTCTGGTTGCCGGCTCGGCTTTAGAGCGGACCTTCCATTGCTGTTCCTTGAGGAAGCTTACGCCTTCCGGTCCACCAGCAATCTCCGCACGTTCCGCTGCATGGTCATCCGCATAGACCTTGATCGTGCCCAGTTCCACCGGCGCATTGCTGCCCTCCGTAGGAATCAACAACGTCACCTGCCAGTCCCCCTCCTTCGGAAAGGTGATTCTTGGCAGGTAGATCCCTGCCCGAGCCGGTGCGGCCTGCGGATGCTCGGCAACCGTCTCGCCTTGTCGCAGCACAAACTTGACCATTCCTTCGCGGCGCGGCTCTAGCGTGTGCAAATCGGTCACGTGCGTGACGAATGTCGTCGCCTTGTTGGCCACTGGGGCGCGGTGTTCGGCAAACACTTCATGGTGCTCGGTCCAGATGGAGATTTGTGCTGTTTTGGACTCGTCCCCGTGGTCATGGCCGTGACCAACGGTCGGCCTGCGACAGCCTGTGCTGCTCAGGAAGGTCGCCGAAAGCAGAGCCAGGGAGATGGAGTGAGGTCTCATGATGTCTTTGAGTCAGTGGACGTGCTTCGAGCCCTTTGGAAAGGAGAACGAGATGTTGCTGAACGTCGTGCCGTTCAGCGTGAGCGTTGGGAAACTTCCCTCGAACGTCCGGATCGTTCCCAGCCACCCGGCATTCCCTTCGAAGACTGAGGATTTTGTTGGAAGTGTTCCCGATGCGGGATCGACCGCACGGTGGAACAAGACTCTCTCCGCTTTGCCGTCGACTTTCGCGACCAGCAGGAGGTTGGTCTCGGCCACCGGAACATAGCCATCAAGGTGTCCGTCCAACACATACGCCTGCATCCTCGCGGCAGAGGCATCGAGGACGAGTTCGAGGTGGAAACGATCCTCACCCACGATAACCGGGGTTCCGCCATGCGGTGGTGCATGGTCCCCATGGCTGTGGGCAGAGGGGCGATCACCCTGAGATGGGTCGTCTTTACAGCCATTCAGTAACGCCAGTGCCGCCAAGGCACCCCAAGAAGTAACGATTGAACGGGAAACCAAGTAGCTTTTCATTTCAGTCAGGGGAAGGTCGCAAATTGTTGCCGCTCGCACTGCCCGCTGAGAGCGGGCTGCCACCCGGAACGGAGACGGGCAGACCCGCGGAAATAGGTATCGGGAGGGTGACGAAAAGTCACCTTTTCAATCTGGGGGCGGACCGTCCGCAATGGACGGTCAGAGAAGCGATGGAGGCGCGCGGACAGGAAGCGCCGCTTGGAGAGAAAATTGCCAGACTCGGGAGACTTCTGGTGGCGGAGCGCCGGGCGGGGATGGCCCGGTCCAATCGAGGCCATTGATCGACGTGTCCGCAAGTCCCTCACCTGCCGTCAAAAAAGCGGCATGAAGGCAGGAACGTGAAACGCTGGGGACGCGGACTCGACTGGCTTCCGTCCGACAAATGCCGTCCGCAAAGTCGTGGTTGTCGCCGTCGTGTCCGTGCGACTCTCCTAAACCATGATAGTGAGCCTCGACATGAGCTGAATGGCGCTTTTGGATCACGCCAAGACTCGCGAGGAAAGCATGTGACGTTGCTGGCACCCAGAAAGCAGCCAGAATCAACGACAGCATGACCCAGAACCGATGCACCGTGGAAATCATTCTGGCAGCTTGAACCTTGGCAAGGCTTGGGTTGGACGTGCCTGCACCTGGGCCAGTCGTTGAATCAGCTCGATTCGGCATGCCGCCAACCCACAAAGAACCGCAAACCCGCCCATTCCCGGGTCCATCTCCTCCTCCCCATACCCAGATGAATCCACCTTGATGTGAGGTCTCTCGGCTCGAATCTAGCGGCGCGTTTTTTGACCAATGACCTCACCGGGCAGTTGATTACGCTACCGGGTGCTGGATGGTCGTTGTTCCTTGGTTCTTGGGTTTTTGCACGCCGGATTTTTGTTGGTTTTCCTCCCTGCGCCGGCGGCGCTGGGAGAGGGCTTTGGCCCGTCGCTCCTCCACGGTGGCCTGACGCAGGCCGTTGTGGGCTTGCTCCGGGGTGACGAAGTCGATGGCCGAGTGGTAATGCTCGGTGTCATACCAGTGGAGGTACCGGGTGAAGTAGGTCACGGCCTCGCGGTCATCCAGGAACCGCCCCGGGTATTCCGGGGCGCGCTTGGCCGTGCTGAAGGCCGATTCGATGAAGGGGTTGTCGTTGGGTGTCCGCGGACGGGAGAACAACTGCGGCATGCCGTGGTCTTCACAGAGCCGCTGGATCGGCTTGGCCTTCATCTGCCGGCCGCGGTCGTTCATGATCTCCGGCCGTTGGTCTTCGGGCAGGTCGAGGATGTTCTGGTGAGGTCTTCGATCCACGCGCGATTCTCGACCGTCGCGCCCTTGCTATTGGCGATCTGGGTGAAGGGCGGGCCCCAGCGAGTCAGCCCCATGATGCCACCGGGGTTGGCCGGAAAACTCGTCTCGGCGGCGGCCAAGGCCGGCACGAGGCCGGGCGGCGCGAGAAGCAGGATTATCAGAGAAGCCGCGCGTTTCATGGAGTGGTGGGGTCATGGAGCGATGGGTTGAATGGGTTGCGGCAAGCGTGCTGCGTTACAGGATTCATTTTTACATAACTCCAGCCTTCGACTTCCCCATCAGTACCTCGGAAATATCGCCGGGCTCGGGAACCGTTCCTCCGCAGTGTTGTTGTCGAGGTATTCCTCACGGGGGACCTGGACTTGCGGCCAGTTTCCGGGACGGACGCGGACCACTCGACCGGGCCGGATGCCCTCGATGATGAGATCGGTCTCGAACTGGATCTGGATGCCGCTGCTGCCGAGCGGGGCGTTTCCGGGTGCCTTGGTAACGTCGAGGAGGGTGCCGCGTGAGGCCATGTGCCAGGGGCCGTATGCGCCGTGGGTGTGTTTCAAGTTGTTCTCGACGGCGTTCATCGTGGCGGAGGTGCCTTTCTTGAAATCGGCGTAGAGCGAGTCGTCCATGCCGCCGAAGAGGGTCGCGGTGATGGTGGCGCGGCCGAACTTGCCATACTCGACGGCGTCGATCCACGCGGCCATCCAGCGACTGCGGATGAAAGCTTTGTGCGTTTCGGTCTGACTCCTGGCGGCGCGTTGCATGGCTGCATCGTCGAGCCAGATGTCGGAGATGTGAAAGCGGGTGAAGATGCCGTCGGGCGTGGGTCTCCACGTGATGCCGAGCAGCACGGCCTGGCCGCCCAGGGACTTCTTGCCCTCGGCGGGCCAGGCGTCTTCGGCAATGAGTTCCTCGATGCTGAGGCGTTCGCGTCCGCGCCAGGCGCGCGTGGCGGCGTCGAAGGTCATCTTTTCCTCGGTCGCTTTGGCATCGCTGCCCTGCTTCGGTTCACGCGTGGCGACGATCATCCCTTCGCGGCCTCTTGTGACATCCACTTCCTTCAGCTTCCAGACGAGGCATTCGCGCTGACAGTGGCTCGGTTCGTCTTCGAGCAGCAGGACATGATTCTCGGCAGGCGCGATACCGGTGCCGCGGTTGTGGTTCGCGTCCTTGCTCTTGTTGTCCACCGGCAAGACCGGAACGGCGGAAATTTTGGGGTCCGGAGGAAGGAAAGCGCGGACGTGCAGCACGGTGCCGAGCGGAATGTCCCGCAGATCCGCCGGTGCGCCGTGATAACTCACGATGCCATACGGCAACAGGGCGAAGGGGTGCGGATCATTGCGGAAGAACATGCCCGAGCCTTGCACGCGGATGCTGCCGCGGCGGTTCGCATGATCCACGAAGACGAGTTCGCCGCGGTAAGCGTGCGCTTTTTCCAGCGGGGGAAACTTGCCCGCTTCGGGGCGGAAGGGGGTGGTTTGTTGTTCGTTGTTCGTTGTTCGTGGTTCTTTGTTGGCAGAGTGAGCCGTGACGACGACTGAGCCCACGAGAACCAAGAACGAAGAACCAAGAACAATGAACCTCTTCATCAGTATTTAGGGAAGATCGCTGGTGTCGGAAAGCGTTCTTCTTTCTTGCCCCCGGTGTATTCCTCCCGGGGCACTGCGTCATCGGGCCAGTTCATGGGACGGATGCGAACAATCTTCCCGGGGCGAATGCCCTCCA
>Ga0194130_10007032_pt1 | contig 12676 bp, 10 predicted proteins | sample TA2KigsurfametaG_FD_160084 | JGI IMG/M metagenome (GOLD analysis project Ga0194130, IMG submission 160084) | Freshwater microbial communities from Lake Tanganyika, Tanzania - TA2015050 Kigoma 12 surface | ecosystem: Environmental > Aquatic > Freshwater > Lake | place: Tanzania: Lake Tanganyika... | reverse complement strand
CATGATGCTTTATTTTCCTTGATGGCTACCGGCTGGACGGCGTTGCTGAGCGTGCGCCCGAACCACGGGCCACAAGGTGGGTTGGAACCTACCGGACTGCTTCTTCCTCGCTTCAACTCGTATCATCAAACCTTGACCTGATTTGAAGGATGAGCAGGGAGGGTCTGGGGGGCAAGCAGATTGTTATAGGCCAAGGGGTCCAGGGATTAGGGGGTACAGGAGAAAATTGGATGAGGATGTAGATTAAGACGAATTCCTCTGCTTGGAGCGCGTGCTCCTTCGGTTGGAGCCTTGGAGGTGGAGTCATGGACTAAATTCCGCTAACCAAGGCTGATGAACGAGTGGGTGGGGACGATTTTGCTGGGGGTGATTGAGGGGATGACGGAGTTCCTGCCCATCTCCTCCACTGGGCATCTCCTGCTGGTGGAGCATCTCATGGGCCTAAAGCGGTCGGAACTTTTCACGGTGGGAATCCAGTCCGGGGCTTTGCTGGCGGTGCTCCTGATTTATGGGCCCCGGCTTCGGGCGATGATCACCGGCGAAGAGGGGAAGAAGGGGAAGCTTTACCTCTGGAAGCTGGGGGCGGCTTTCATGCTGACCGCGGTGCTGGGCTTGGTGGCCTCGGCCATGGGTTTGAAATTGCCTGAGGATCCCCGGCCGATCGCTTGGACGCTGTTGGTGGGCGGGGTGCTGATTTGGGTGGCGGAATGGTGGTTGCGCCATCACCAAGGAAAAGAAGATCCGAGCTGGGCCGTGGCCCTGGTGATCGGTGCCTCGCAGATGTTGGCGGCGATTTTTCCGGGAACTTCCCGTTCCGGGGCGACGATTTTGGCGGGGATGTTTTGCGGAATGTCGCGGACGGCGGCCACGGACTTTTCCTTTTTGCTGGGGATCCCGACGCTGTTCGCGGCCTGCGGGCTGAGCTTTTACCGACAACTCAAGACCGCGGGAGTTCCAGGTCAGGAGGAGTGGCTGCATCTGGGGTTGGGCTTTGTCGTCTCCGCTGTCACCGCCTATTTCGTGGTGCGCTGGCTGATCGGTTATGTCCGGACCAACACCTTTATTCCGTTTGCGTGGTATCGGATCGGGCTGGGACTGATTTGGTTGCTGGGGGTGGCCCCTTGAAATGAGAGCCAATCCAAAGGGGGCGGTGGCCGGCGGCTGGTTTTTGAAACTGATTCCTCGTTCGCTGTCCAGCCGCTGTCTCTTGGCGGTGATGGTCGGTGGGGTACTCGGGATAACTTGGGGGGAAGGGGCCGGCTTTTTACAGCCCTTGGCGGATCTTTTTGTGAGAATGATGACTCTGGTGGTTCTGCCTTTTATGGTGCTGGAGGTGGTGACCTGTCTGGCAGATCTCAAGCCCACGGGTCGGCGAATGCTGCTGAGACAGGGTGGATGGATTCTTTTGGGCTTGCTGGGCTTGGCCGTGGTCACCGTCTGTGTCCTACCCCTGATGCTTCCGCCCCTGCTTTCTTCCCCGCTCTTTGAGCCCCAGATTTTGGAAAAGCCTCAGGGGGCCGAAGTATGGTCCTTTTTGATTCCTGGAAATATTTTTGCGGCGCTGGCCACAGGTAACTTTGCCGGCGCCGCTTTTTGCAGCGCCGTCGTCGGCCTGGTTCTGCAAAAAATGCCGGGTCGGGAGCCGGTGCTGGCCATCCTTCGACCGTTGCAGGCACTCGGCTTGAGCTTGCTGAACTGGGTGGCACAAAAAGTTTCTCCCTGGGGAATCTTCGCCCTGACTGCCACCACGCTTTCCCAGCGGGAGGCGGTCAACCTCGAGCGCTTGACCGGCTTTGTGTCGATGATGGCCGTGGCTCTGCTGGTCGTCGGTGGTCTGATCCTGCCCGGTCTGGTCGCTGGATTAACCCGGCTGGGTTGGGGGGAATGGTGGCGGATCCTAAGGGCCCCTCTGATTTTGGTGGCCTGCACCGGCCAGGTCTTTCTATCCATTCCGATCGTTTTTGCCTCCTTGCGCACCGAGGTTTGGAATTCCCTGCCGGGAAAAGGAAAAGAAGAAGGATTGGAGGCGGCGGAGGCTTTTGTGATTTTGGGGTTTTCCCTTTTTTCCCTTGGAAAATGGATCTTGCTGGTGTTCCTGCCTTTTGCCGCTTGGTACTACGATAGTCCCATCGGTCTGGCAGAGATTCTGCGCACCTTGTTGACCGCCATCCCTGCCTCCAACGGCGGTGTCTATCTGGCAATCGTGCAGGAATTGCCCCGCCTCGGTTTGCCCATCGGCTTGGGGAATTTTTATTTGCTAAACTATGCCTGGGCGGCGCGTTGCAGGGATGTCCTGACCCTCGTGGGCACGCTCGCGGGAGCCGTCCTGCTTTGTGCCTACGCCAAAGGACAACTACAGCTCCGGACAGCCCGTTGGGCCGGTTGGCTGGCGGTCGGTTCCATGGCCGGACTGCTTGCCGGAGTGGCGGTGCACCGATTTCTGGCTCAAACGCTGAAGGATTCCCAAGGCACGCGGCAGATCGTCCTGGGACGGAGCTCAGTGGTGGAAGGACCGTCCCCGGTCCGTTTGACCACGCCGCCCGAACCGGCTCCGCCTACCTTGGCCGGGATTCAGACCCGGGGAGTTCTCCGGGTGGGTCTGCTGGAGCACAGTGTGCCTTGGGCTTATTCCAACGGCGAGGGGGTGTTGGTCGGCTACGATGTGGATCTGGTCAAGGCTTTGGCGGATTCGATGAAGGTTCGGCTTATTCTAGTTCCAGGGACCTTGGGTCAGCTCCGACTTTGGCTGGAAGAGCAAAGGGTCGACTTGGTCGGGGGTGGCATTCCCGCGAGCACGATTCTCGGGCGGGTCAAATTTCAACACACCGGCTATGAGCAAACCTGCCTCGCTCTGCTGGTGGAAGACCGCAAGATGGCGGCCCTGCCGGGGCGCCTGCAAAGCGGAACCCTCCGTCTGGATCGATCCGAAGCGGTCTCCTTTTCGCCCGAACTGGAAAGAGCGGTGAAAGCCCAGTTTTCCCCGAGGGCGGACGGGGCTTCCATGGTTTTTCTGCCCCGGTCCCAGCAGGACGACCGGGCTGATTTTCACCGCGATGCCGACGCCATCCTCACCACAGCCGAGGCGGGCAGCGCCTATGCGGTGCTTTATCCCCAGTACTCGATGGTGCCGGCCTTCGAAAAAAATTTGGGCATGGAGGTGGGCTTTGTGACCGAGACCACGGATGAAAAATTTCTTCTTTTTCTGGAAAACTGGATAGATACCAGCCGGAACCTCGGGCTTTTTTTACGGCTCCGCCGCCATTGGCTTGAATTTAGATAGTTCGTGGATGGATCCCGTCCCGCAGGCCGGGTTTAGGGGCGAATCGTTTCCAGCAGATGCTGCAAAACCGTCGGCCCCTCGGTGATCCGAATGAAGCCCACGTAGGGATACTCCAGATCGATGATGAGGTATGTGACCAGCGCCAGAATCAGGATGAAGAGGGTCACATGCGGCCAACTTGTCGAGCGCAGGGAGGAGATCTGGAAACCGGCCAGGAATGAGGCCACCATGGCCAGAAAGATAAAAAGTGCCATCACCTGCCAAGGAGGATGAAACTGGGGAATCGTGGATTTCCGAGAGAGAAGGTTGATCAGTTGATCGAGGGTGGTGAGCAGAGCAGCGGCATCCGGTTTGGCGCCCGGACGATCCACCCCCGCCAGTGCCTCTTGCCAAAACTCCTTTTGCAACTGCCGGGCGAGGCCAAATCGTTGGCGGATTCTATCCGGATTCGCGGCTTCCGGTTTGGGTGAAATCCGGTAATTTATATACTGATAGAGCAGGGATTCGATTTTTTTTTGGTCCGACGGGGTTAGGCGATCCAGCTGCCGGAAGGCGGTGGAGAGCAGGGTACATTCCTCCACCAACAGACGCCGGCGTTCGTCGAAGCGCTCCATGGCCCCGTGGAACGTGAAGGCGAGAAGCAGGCCGTAGAGACCGAGAATCGGGCCGTCGATGATTCCGACCCACTCTTTCACGGTGTTTCGGCCGGTGGAATGATGGATCGCGCCCCATCTTTGCCCGAGCCAAAGCGAACCAAGCATCAGGGCCACCAGGGCCAAATAAGCCGGGAGGGTATCGAGAATCGCAGTGGGGGTAGGAATGTAGGCGCCGAAAAACATCTGATAGGCTAGCTGAAATTTAGTGAACGGGGCCGATTGTTTCTAGAATCAGGTTTGGTGGCCACGGAACCGAAAGTCTGGAAAGAAACCTGAACTACGGTTATGCTTTTGCCAAACGATCTGCCTCGGCGGTTTTCTCCTTTGCCAACCTGCGCTGTTCTGCCGCCATGTTTCTCAATGATTTTGCATCGGTCTTCATTTTTTCGATCTGCTGAGGCTTGAGATTAGGGGTTCCACCCGAAGTATTGAGAGTTCCGGAAACTTGGTCTTCGAGCCGTTGGGCCTTGTCATCGTAGGCTTTCGCCTGTTGCTCGTGAGCTCGAGCTAAGGCTCGGAGTTGATCGATTTTCGCCTGATTCGAGTTCGCTTGAGCCTGCGCCATGTTGGCCAATGGCAAGGCCAAGATGAGAGTGAGGATTTGGATGGCGAATTTATTCATGAAACCAAGGTAAAGCCATGCGCTCATGGCTCAAGCTTAAGTCTCGCAATTTTGGTTGGTGCCTATGGGCCCATCCCTACGAAGAAGTAAATTTTTGATCTCGTGAAATGGACTTACCGATTGCCAGCAACTTTATTTGGCTGCTTTTTCCAGACGATCCGCCTCTTGGTGCAGGCTATCGGCCATGCCTTTGGCAAAGGTGACACGCCTCATGTAGGATGCTTTTTCCAGCGGATCCGTGGCAGCGTCTGCCTTCGCTTGGGCGGATGCCGCCATTCGCTCGTAGACAGCGGCCTCGCGACGAAGGTCGGCAGGTGTCTTTTGAGACCAAGAAGTTCCGGCCAAGGATATTAATGCAAAACAGAAGAGGAGTGCGCCTTTGGCAATTTTCATTCACAATCATTGGCAAGGCAAAGATACGATTTCAAGGGGGATTTTTGCTCCAATCCCATCAAAAAAGCACGGGTCGGGATGGGCAAAATAGGTCGACGGACAAAGGCCGAGGCTTACGGGGGGATATGTTCCACAAGTGGCTTGGAATCCTGGCTTAGGTTCACGATCGAATCAGATTATTCTGCGCCAAGAATCCGGCGGATGACTCAGTCCAGATCTGTGGAAAAACAGGTTTTTTTACGATTACGACCGAAAATAGCCATTCAATCTTATTCAAAGGCTACTCACATTAGGACCCTGCATATAGTATTTCACGAGGACGAATTCGAGAAATAACACTAAATATAGGGCTCGTGAATTTGTATGTGCGCGCTCCGATTCTTTGGTTAAGTGGAATCGTATGCCTCTTTTTTAGCGGTTGTGCCCAATGGGGGGGCAGAGTTTTGGAAAATAATCATGTGGCCTTTAATGAGGCGGTGGCGGATTCGATGGACAAGCAGATGCTTCTCAATGTGGTGCGGATTTCCAAGAGTGACTCCACCCAATGGCTGATGGTCAGTTCCATTAACGTAAACACTTCTGTTTCGGCCACGGCCGGGGCGAATATCAACAGTGAGGCGGCCAGCGTTCCGGGGGTCACCTCCGGGGGTAACGTAGGAGGAAGTTTTAACTACACCCCCAATATCACCTATATTCCCCGGCAAGGGGAGGAGTTGGCCAATGAGTTAATGTCGCCGGTGCCGGTGGACAGCATTGAAAAAATGGTTTCCGCAGGTTGGCCGATCAGTTGGGTGGTGTTTCTCACGTGTGAGCGCTTTCAGGGGATCAGCTCGTTCGACGTCACGTTCGGAACGACGATGGGTCTCGACGATCCAAAGTTTGGAAGATTGTTGGAATTGATGGATATTTTGCAAAAAAAGCAGCTGATCTCTTTGAGCCTCACGCCGCAGGGGATCACCTGGAACGATCATCCCATCCCGGACAGCGAGGTTACCTTGGATCGGATCATTCAGTCTGAAAAGGATCACACGCTCTATCGCAAGCGTCCGGATGGGGCCGGGTACGATCTGGTCAGCATCGCCTCCGTGCCCGTTTTCACCCTTTATCAAGGGGTGACTGATACTCCGGAAGGCAAGGAGCTGTGCCAGATGCTGGAATTACCAGGGCCGGGTGATTATCGGTTGGTTTCCGTGGAGAACGCCCCCGTGGAGGGTAGACGGGTCTCGATCCGCACGCGTTCCCTGGCGGCCCTTATGCGGTTGATGAGTCATGGGGTGGATGCGGAGGTTGAAGCTGCCGATCCCTCGCCCGATGTAAATACCCCGGAGGAACTATGGAAGCACATGCAGCATGTGGAATATTCCAGCTACGACGCTCGTCATGATATCCGGTCGGTGTTCCGTATTCACCGCAACACTTCAATGTCCGATGAAGCCTCCGTGGAGGTGATGTGCGACGGGGATTGGTATTCGATCCGTGAAAAAGACATCACTTCCAAGGCAATTTTCGCCTTGGTCACTGATCTCTATAACCTGCAGGTCAAGAGCGAGAACAATATCGCCCCGGTTCTGACCATCCCGGTGGGGCGTTAATCGGCAATATTCCGGAAGCTCATCCGAGGCTGATAAATTTCGTTGGTTTGGAGGGGTTTTTGGACCCAGCCTTATGTTATGGATAATTCGCTGAATCCCCAGCGGGTGATTGCGGAATTGAAGGAACTCCGCCGGCTGACCGGTGACGCCAACGGGGCCCAGCGCGTTGCTTTTACCCCCACCTGGACGAAGGCCAGGGAGTTTTTGAAAAGCCGGTTTGATGGTCTACCGGTCGAGATTCACAACGATGCGGCGGGGAACTTCTGGGCGACTTTGCGTGGAGAAAAATCGCAAGAACTTCTGATGGGCGGGCATATTGACTCCGTTCCCAACGGGGGTTGGCTGGACGGTTGCCTCAACGTGCTGGCGGCCGTAGAGGTTCTGCGGCGTATCTGCACGGAAACGAAGGGCAAGCCGCCGGTCACGATCCGGGTGGTGGACTGGGCGGACGAGGAGGGGGCACGCTTTGGGAAAAGCCTGTTCGGATCCTCTGCCTGTTCGGGGAATCTGGACATGAACGAGGCCCGCAGCCTGACGGACAAGGAGGGGATCAAGCTTCCGGATGCTTTGAAGAAAGTGGGGATCGAATTTGATAAAGTGAAAGACTCCGTAAAGGAGCTGAAGAACGCGGCCGCTTACCTGGAGCTCCACATCGAACAGGGGCCGGTGCTGCTCGACAAGAACCTACCCTTGGGAGCGGTGCTGGGGACGTTTGGAGTGGAGCGCCATGCCATCACGTTTCGGGGCCAGGCGGCGCACTCCGGCAGCACCCCGATGAATCGGAGGAAAGATGCGTTCCTGGCGGCGGCCAAAATGAGCCCGGAGGTGTACAAGATCGCGGAGCGAAGCGGTATGGGGGTCTGCACGATCGGTTCCTGCAGCACGAAGCCCGGTATCGTGACCAGCGTGGTGGAGGAGTGCCGGATCACCCTGGACCAACGCCATCTGGATGCGGACAAACTTGCGCGGATGTATGCCGAGGCCAAGGAGGCGAGCGAGCGTTTTGCCAAGGAAGGCGGTTGTACGGTGAGTTGGGAAAGGATCTGGCACATCCGTCCGGCCCCTTTTCATCCGGATCTAATCAACTTCTGTGACGAGGCCGTCCGGGAAACCTGCAAAACTTCCCACCGCCTTCCTTCGGGGCCTTTGCATGATGCGGCTGAGGTGTGCATGGCAGGGGTGCCGACGGTGATGATGTTTGTGCAGAGCCTGCACGGAATCAGTCACAACAAAATCGAGGACACCAAGGAAGAGCACCTGGCCATGAGCGTGCAGGCGTTCGACCGTCTGGCCGAAAAAACCATGGGTTGGATCCGAGCGAAGACCTAAGCGATCACTCCTTCATTCCTTGGCCGATCGGCGTCGCGTACCCGGTGAGCTCGGTGTAGCCGCGACCGGTGAGGGGCTTTCCATGGCGCGTTCCCTGGAAGGTGCAGGCTCCTTCCCAGTAGCGAAGGTTCCCGATCCGGCGCAGGCGCAGTTCCTGATCCAGAACCAAAGGCTTCACTTCACCTTCTAGTTGCAGGCTGGGAACGGAGATTTTCCATCCGGACGGGTAGACCTTGCCGCCGGGGGCTTTCCATCGGCCAAGGGCTTCGATCTGAAAATCCTCGTTTTTGAGCGGTGAGGTGGGGCCGGATTTCGGGATCCAGGTTCCAGAGGAAGAAGGATCCGTGCGATCTCCGGGATTCCGCATCCGGTAAAGCATCAGCTCCTCGCCGGAATCGAACTGCAGACAGAACCAGTCCCAACCTTCCTGATTCTGCCCGAGGGCGCTGGTGGAAAACTCCCGATCGAACCAGGTCAGGCCAGTGACAGGGATCCGGCGATCGCCGAGCTGCAGGTCGCCTTTCGTTTCCATGCGGGTGTAGGAGTAGTAGTGGCTGGCATTGCCGGGCGTGGCCGACTTTTGGCTGAGCCCGCCATTGCCGTGGAAGGCGATCGACTTGAGAGGTCGAACCGTGAGTTCCAAACCGAACTTCTCCTCTGGCGCCCAGGCTTTCATCTCGAAGGTGGAATTCTTGGTGCGGCGCAGGGACCAGTCGTGAATCCGAACGGAACAGTCATTCGTGGCAAACTGAGCCTCCCCGAGAGCGCCGCGGCTTAGTTTTTCTGTAAAATAGAAACGGTTGTTTTTGCCATCCGTAACGGCGAGGTGACCAAAATAGACATCCCGCACGGCCCAGGCAGATCCGTTCTGGGTGGCGACGGGCTGAAGTCCGTGCCGGAAGAAGGTGATTTGGTAGCCGTAGGGGTTGCCGGAGGTGTCCTGCAGGTTGCCGGTGAGGTACCACCACTCGGTTTTGAACTCCGGATGGGCGCCGTGGTCGCGGGGGAACTGCCAGCTCCAAGGTTGGAGGGCGCGGGACCATTCTGCTGCGCCAGAGAGAGGGCAGCAGAACAAGATAGCAGATAGGAGATAGTAAAACGGGGAGGCGAATTTCATTCGGATCGTAGGGCTTCGGAGGGAGAGAGGCGGGCGGCGCGGAGGGCCGGGGGGAGGCCGGCGAGGAGGCAGACGACAAAGACGAGGAGTAAAATAAAGCCGAGCAGGGGCCAGGGGGTGTGCCAGTCGATCGTCCAACCGAAGAAGGCCCGGTTAATCACCTGCATAAGAACCGCAGCCACGACAAACCCGGTGACCATCCCCAAGGTGACTCCGGTGGCTCCGAGGTAGCCGGCCTCGGTCATGATGGTGCGCAGAACCTGGCTACGGCGGGCGCCGGTGGCGCGAAGAACTCCGATCTCCCGGGTGCGTTCGGCCACCAGGGCGGTGAGGGAGAGGGTGACGCCGAGGGCGGCCACGCCGATGGCCAGCGTACGGAGGAGTTCGGTGACGGCGAAAGAGCGATCAAAGATCCGCAAAGCCTCATCCCGCAGGGCAGTTTGCGAGTAGATCAGGAACTCGCCGCGGGGGCGAAGCTGGGCGCGGAGGGAGTTGAGGAGCGGTTGGACCGGGGTGCCGGGCTCCAGATGGAGAGCCAGGCTGGTGAGATTCATATCCCCGGTGATTTTTTGGTAAATCGAACGATCGAGCAGGATCAGGCCGGACTCGGTGGTGTAGTCGCGGAAGACAGCGGCGACTTGGATGGTGCGCAGTCCGTTCGGAGTGGGCAGGGAAATGGTATCGCCCGGTCTCAACTGGCGGCGGCGGGCAAAGTTCTCGGAAACAAACGCGAATTCACCAGTTCGACAAAGTTCGTACGGGTCACCGGGCAGGCAGGAGAGGATGGGGAGGGGGTTGTGGGCTTTGAGGACGTCGAGTTTGCAGGCGGCGAGCTTGGCGGGGGCGCCGTCGAGAAAGAGGCGGATCTCCCGGTAGCTGCCCACGGCGCGGATGCCGGGAATCTGCAGGGCGATGGCCTCGGCCTCGGGGTCGAGAGGCTCAAGCGAGCCGGCGACGAGGTTGGTGGAGGGAGCGATGAAAAGATCGGCCCGGATGCTGTCGCCGATCCAGCGGTCGACCGTGGCGCGGAAGCTGTGAACCATGATGGCAACGCCGAGGGCCATACCGACGGAGACCGCCAGGGCAGCGGCGGCGAGGCCGTGACGGTGGAGTCCGCGCAGGAAAAAGGAGCGGGCGAGGATCCAACCCGGAAATCTGGCGGGCGGAATACGGGTGAAAGCACGGGCGACGATGGGGGCGGTAAAGGCCGCGGCCAAAAGGACTCCGAGGGCAGCCAGGAACCCGGTCTGGGGCAACCCCCGAAGGGCGGTGAGGGAAAAAAGGCCGGCGGCGGCGAGACTGACCAAGGCAGGAAGGAGGAAGCGCCGGGAGCACGTGGCGGCACGGTCGGAGATATTGCCGAGTTGGAGGGCGTCGACGGGCGAAACCCGGGCGGCCTCGCGGGCGGGCCACCAGGCGGCGAGGGCGGCCGCGACGAGTCCGGCGATGACGGCGGCCAGCAGGCTGGCGGGACTGGCGGTGACATCCCGCATGCTCAGGAGGACATAATGGGAGGTGACGGTGGAGGCAACCGTGCCGAGAAGCCGTCGGGCGACCTCCAGTCCGACCCAGACGCCAAGCGCAGATCCGGCGAGGGCCAACAGGAGGGACTCACCCACGATGAGAGCCGTGAGAGCGTTACGTCCCAGGCCGAGAGCGCGGAGGAGACCGAACTCCGAGCGACGCCGGGCGACGTTGGCCGCGACGGTGTTGGTGACGAGAAACATCCCCACGACCAAGGCGATCAGGGAGAGGGCGGTGAGGTTCAGCTGAAAGGCGCCGAGCATTCTTTCGACCTCGCGGCCGCGTCGCTCGGGGGAGCCGGCCCGGGCGTGGGCGGGCAGATGAGGTTGAAGCCGGGCGGTGAGTTCGGCGCGGGCCTTGTCTTTGGCGGAGGCGGAGTCGGCACGGAGGAGGGTTTCCACGCGGTCGATCTGGCCGCCGAGCTGGAAGCGGGATTGGACGGTGGCAATGTCCGCGAGGGCGAGGTGATCGTCGGCCCCAACCAGATCGTCGGAAGGCTCGAGGAGAAAGCGGACGCGCAGGGTGGTTTCCTTGCCACCGTGGACGGCCCGGAGAGTGTCTCCGATTTTTAAGCCGAGGCGGTCGGCCAAGGGTCGGGTGACGGCGATCGTGTCGGCCTCCGAGACAAAGGAGATGGCATCGGCGGGATTCTTGAAAGCGTCTTCCAGGCGATAGGTGACGAGTTCGCCATTGGAAAAAGGATCCACGCCGACGAGGTGGAGGAATTCCCCGGGATAAGCCGGCAGGGAAGCGACGACCTGGATGACCGGGGTGGCTTCGCGGACGGCGGGGTCGGCGCGGACGATGGGAAGCAGGGTTTCCGGCAGGCGGAAGCCTTGGCCCTCGACGGTGAAGTCGGGTCGGCCGGCGACAAGGTCGAGCGAGGCACGGAACGAGCGGAGGGCGGTCTCGTTCACGGTCTGGATGGCGACAATAGCTCCGACGCCGACGGCGAGAGCGGCGAGGTTGAGGAGGGTGAGGGTTTTGTGGGCGAAAAAGTCACGGCCGCCGTGGGCGAGGAAGACGCGGACGGAAGTGGACCAGTTCAAAGCGGTCAGGGATGGATGCGACCGTCGACGAGGCCAATTCGGCGGTCGGCAGCGGAGGCAACCTCGGCGCTGTGGGTCACGAGGACGACGGTGGTTTTCTCGCGGCGGGCGAGCGAGGTGAGCAGGTCGACCACGGCGGCGCTGGAGGCGGAGTCGAGATTCCCGGTAGGCTCGTCGGCGAGGAGGACCGAGGGGCGATGGATGAGGGCGCGGGCAAGGGCGGCGCGTTGCATCTGGCCGCCGGAGAGCTGGTGGGGTCGGTGGAGGCGGCGGTCGGAAAGGCCGACGGATTCCAGAAGGTCGCGGGCCCGGGTTTTGCCATGGGAGTCCGCCCGTCCGGAGAGCAGAAGAGGCAGAAGAACATTTTCCTCCACGGTGAGGGTGGGGAGGAGGTGGAAGAACTGGAAGACGAAGCCGATCTTGAGCTGGCGCAGGCCGGTGAGGGCATCGTCGTTCATGGAGTGGAGAGGTAACCCGTCGACGTAGACTTGGCCGGAACTGGGGGTGTCGAGGGCGCCAAGGATATGGAGGAGGGTGCTTTTGCCGCAACCACTGGGTCCGGTGATGGCCACGATTTCCCCGGGGAGAATTTTCAGGCTCACGCCCCGGAGGGCAGCCACCTTGGCATCGCCGGCTTGGTAGGTTTTGTGGAGATCGCGGGTTTCGAGCATAAAAAAGCAGGTCTACGTGATATGTGAACAAGTTATGAAGAAAGGCATAAACCAATACCCTAAGCAAAATCGATATTGCTGACCATGAGGGGTTTTAAGGAACCCGAGTGGTATGTGAACAAGTTGAGGAGAACCAGTTCGATCTGGCTCCAGATGAAGATTAAAGAACGGGCTACAAACGGGCTTAAAACGCCCAACTGACGGAAAGGGTGGGGCCGATAGAGTCGAGGCCGACGTTGGGATTTTGGGGCTCGGAGAGGCCGCCGTTGGAGATGTGCTGGTAGAGGACCCCGAGGTTCACCGAGAGGCGGTCCATCACCGGAATGCGGACTCCGGCACCGACGGTGAAGCTGAAGCAGAAGTCCTGCCCTTGGGAGTCGGTGGCCCCAGTGGCATTGGTGAACATGAAGCCGACGCGGGATTCGAGATAAGGGATGACGGGC
>Ga0194130_10007028_pt1 | contig 12682 bp, 9 predicted proteins | sample TA2KigsurfametaG_FD_160084 | JGI IMG/M metagenome (GOLD analysis project Ga0194130, IMG submission 160084) | Freshwater microbial communities from Lake Tanganyika, Tanzania - TA2015050 Kigoma 12 surface | ecosystem: Environmental > Aquatic > Freshwater > Lake | place: Tanzania: Lake Tanganyika... | reverse complement strand
CTCGATCCAGTAGGTGCCGGGAGCGAGCTTGATGTTGAGCCCGCTGACGCCGAGGCGCATGACCGGTCGCTGCGTGTTCGTCAGCGTCGTGGCGGTCACGCGGTAGATGTTCGCGAAGGTGCTTCCCGAGAGCACGTTCGTGTTCATGTCGCCCCAGATCACCGTGCCGCCCTCGCCCGGGATGCCGCTCCAGATCGCCACCGAGAGCGCGGTGAAGGTCGACTCGGTCGAGGAGCCGGTCTGGTAGCCGTCGAACTCGAAGCCGGTGATCTGCCAGCCGCCCGCGGGCACCACGAAGTCGTCGGCGCGGCGGAAGCTCGGTCGGTTGAAGTTGCCGCCGAAGAGCGTGCCGCCCGGCGAGATCGCGCTCGCGTCGGCGCCGTTCGCGCCGGCACCGGGGTTCGTCACGATCGGACCGTTGTCCCAGAGCGCCGTGCTCGGCGGCTCGCACTCGAAGAGCGTCTTCGCGAAGTCGACGCAGATCTGGTCCCACGAGACGTCGCAGCAGAACGCCTCGAACGCGCAGACCGACTCGCAGCAGGTGGGGATGTTGCAGCCAGGGGTCGGATGGACCTCGCGGCATCCGCCGGAGGCGCCGTCGCAGGCGGGGGTGCCGCCGGCAGCGGCGAGGGAGGAGGTCGCGCCGACGATCGCGGCGCAGACGAGGAGCGATCCGGTCCGGGTCATGGGTCGATCTCCGAGGCGTGTCGTCGAGGCGGGCGGACGGCGTCCTTCGCACGTCGCCCGATCCGACGATACAGCAGTTCCCCGGGGCGTCCACCGCCGGCGGTCGAGGCGGACGCGGATTTCCCGCGCCGGTCAGCCGGTCCAGTCGCCGAGCAGGATCGAGAGGTCCGCCCCGTCGATGGTCCCGTCGTCGTTCAGGTCGCCGAGTCCCGGTCCGCCCCAGTTCCCGAGCAGGATCGAGAGGTCGGCGCCGTTCACGAGCCCGTCGAGGTTGAGGTCGGCGGGCGACCCGGAGCCCTTCGAGACCGCGACCTCGAGGTCGTAGAGCTGGATGTTCGCCGCCGCGCCCCCGGTCACCCGGATCAGGAAGGAGCCCGCCGCGAGCTTGAGCCCGAGGACGGACTCGGGCTGGCCGGCGGGGTTCGCGTTGGCGTCGGCGAGGAGCGTGGTGCCGTCCGCGGCGTAGACCCGCAGCCGCAGGTTGTGCACGGTGAGCGAGTTCACCGTGCTTCCCGCCGGGCAGAAGATGAAGATCTGGCTGCCGCTGTTGTAGGTGAAGCCGACGGGGACCGCGACGACGTCGAGCGTGCTGCCCGCCGCCGCGTCGATCCGGTACCAGTCGTCGTCGGTCGAGTCGGCGATGGAGGCGGGGGTGAGCTCGATCGCCTCGCCGGGTCCGGCGATCCACTCGGCGCCGGCGGGCGACTGGTTCGGCTCCCATCGGTCCCCGTAGTGCCGCTGCACCGCGCGGATGTCGTCGTGCTGCGGACCGAAGAACGCCGTCGAGAGGAACGGCTCCATCAGCTTGGTGTTGTTGGCGGGGCAGACGTGGAGGATGCCGAGCCCGTGCCCGTGCTCGTGGAGGAACACGTTGCGGAAGAAGAGGAAGTCGTCCGCGGGCGTGCCCCAAGAGATCGCGGCGTTGAGCACCATGTCCCCGTCCTGCGGGAACTGGTTGTAGCCCAGCACGTTCGCGTTGTTGAAGCCGTGCGAGCCGATCCGAACGTCGCCGCGGGTGGCGGAGCCCGGCGAGCCCCAGGCGGCGCCGTCGTCGGCGACCTCGACGTAGGTGACGCCGGAGATCGCCGCCCACTGCGCGAAGCCCTCGCGGATCACCTGCTTGCCCGCCTCGACCGAGCCGAAGGTGCTCGCGAGCTTCGCGTTGATCGAGTTCGCGCCGCTGCCCACGCCGGCGTTGTCGGGGATGAAGAGACCGTCCGGCGCGATGCTCCACCGCAGCGTGATCGGGCTGTTGGGCCCGCTCGCGAAGCTCCACTGCGTGGTCAGGTTGAAGGCGACGCCGCCGTCCTCCTGAAGCGAGAGCCAGTGCTTGAGGGTCGCCTCGTGCACCGCGAGCATCTCCTCCTCCGGAGTGCCGGGCATGAAGCACATCGCGAAGGGAAGCCGCTCGGCGAGGGCGAAGCGGCGGGGCTGGCGGGCGGGCTCGTCGATGCCTTCAGGCGACTGGGCCTGGCGCACGCCTCCGGCGACGGTCGCGGCGGCGGCGGCGAGCGAGAGGGCGACGAGGAGCGCGGGACGGGCAAGCTGAATCGGGCTTCTCCGGGGGTGGCTGCACCTACGCAGACTAGTCCCGATCCGGCGCGGGGCGAGCGGACGCCGCGGACTTCGCGCGAGGTCGCGGGGACGAGGAGGAGGGTCGAACCGGAAGGCGGGGTCGCGGCGCCCTCGTCAGCCCGGCATGCGGAACGCGTCGATCACCGCGCGGAGGCTTCCGAGCGCCTTCTGCAGGTTCTCCGCGGCGGAGGCGAACTCCCGCACGCTCTCGGAGGAGTTCCTCGCCCGGTCCCGCAGGCGCCCCATCGCCTCGTCGATCTGCCGCGCTCCCGAGGACTGCTGGCGCACGCCCTCGTCGAGGGCGACGAACCGCTCCGCGGTCGCCGAGACGTGCTCGATGATCGAGCCCATCTGCCCGCCGATCGAGTCGACCTCGCCGACGCCGCCGCGGACCTGCTCGGCGAAGCGGTCCATCTCCATGACGCCGGCGGAGACGGCGGACTGCATCTGGGCGACCATCTTCTCGATGTCGAGCGTCGCCCGCGCCGCCTGGTCGGCGAGGCGGCGGATCTCGCGGGCGACGACGAGGAAGCCTCGCCCGTACTCGCCCGCCTTCTCCGCCTCGATCGCGGCGTTCACCGAGAGCAGGTTGGTCTGGTCGGCGACCTTCGTGATGGTGGTCACGATCGCGGTGATGCCGCCCGCCTTCTCGTTGATCGCCGCGAGCTTCGCGGCGATCGAGGCGGTCGCCTCCTCGAGCGAGCGCATCGAGGTCCGCATGCCGTCGAGGCTGGTGCGGCCGCCCGCGGCGAGCGACGCGGCGTCGTCGGTCATCGCGCGGACCTCGCTCATCGTCGAGACGAGCCCGTCCGCCGTGCGGTTGATCTGGTGGACCGCCGCGGCGATCTCCGAGGAGGAGCTCTCGAACTCGTCCGCGGAGTCCTCCTGCTGCCGTCCGGCGGCGGAGATCTCGGTGGTCGCGGCGTGCAGGCTGATCGCGGCGTGCTTCACCTGCCCGACGAGGCGGATGAGTCCCGCCCGCATCGCGGCGAGGGTCCGCAGCAGCACGCCCGCCTCGTCGTGCCGCGGGCAGGAGGGCACCTCGGCGGAGAGGTCGCCCTCGGCGACCCGCGCCGCGGCGCCCACCGCCGAGCGGATCCGCGCGGAGAAGCCGCGGAGGATCGTGACCACGAGGATGAGGATCGCGGCGATCGCCGCCGCGGCGCCTCCGGCGAGCCAGGCGGTCTGCTGGATGAGCGGACCCGTGACCTCGGAGACCGGTCGCAAGAGGACGACGGTCCACGCGCCGGTCGGGATCGTGGACCACGCCCAGTAGCTCGAGACGCCGGTCGTCGGGTCGGCTCCGACCGCGAGCCGCGGCTCGTTCGTCGGATCGAGCATCGGCAGGAGCACCTCGCCGAAGGCGGACTCCGCCACCTTCTGCATCGGCAGCGAGCCCTCCGTGCCGACCTCGTCGCCATCTCGGCTCGTCGCCACGAAGCTCCCGCGACCGGAGACGAGGTAGACCTCCGCCTCGGATGCCTCCGCGAGGCGGAGCAGGTTCGAGCGGAGGTCCTGCACGCTCCGGTCGATCCCGGCGATCCCCAGGAACCTGCCGTCGATCACGATCGGGTAGGTCTGCTCGACGAGGAAGTCGCCGTCGTAGAGGTAGGGCTCGCCGACGAGCGGCTCCGGACGACCGGTCGCGCGGAACGCGCGGCGCACGCCGTCGTAGTAGAGGCTCGTCTCCATGTCCTTGTTGATCTTGAGCCCAAGCCCGCCGCCCTTCGCCGGATCGCGGAACCAGTAGGGAAGGAACCGACCCTGCCCGTCGATCGAGCCCTCGGGGAGACCTGCCTTGAGGCTCTCGTCGTCCTTGCCGTCGGCATCCGGCTCGTAGCAGACGTAGGCGCCGAGGATCGAGGGCGTCTCGACGACGGCGTGCCGCAGCACGTCGAGCGTGAGCCGCCGCATCCCGAAGAGTCCTCCCGCCTGCATCTGCGCGAGCGCCTTGGCGAGCTCCACCGCGTCGTCGCCCTCGCGGTCGAGCTCGAGCGCCGCCACCGCGGCGAGTCGGCGGAGGTCGTTCTCGGCGGCGTGCTTCAGGGCGAGGTAGCGGGTGACCGTGCCCGCCGCGACCATCGCCGCGATCAGCACCGCCATCGGGATGAGCCCGAGGCGCAGGGTGCGACCGAGCACTCCTTCGGAGGGGCGGATGGTGGCGTCGGCGGTCATCGCCGGGTGGTTATCGCCCGTTCCGCGTCGGAGTCCGCAGAAGCGGCGCGTTCGGTCGGCGGCGGGGAGGGGTCTCGCCCGATCCTCGGGTCGCCCCTCCCTCAGTCCCTCGACTTGCCGTGTCGTTGCGCCGCGAGGTCGATCGCCTCGAGGAAGCCCGCGACCATGCCCTCGATGTTCCGACCCCGCGGTCCCGAGACCGTCGCGAGCGCCGCGTCGGACATCGCCGCCGCCGCGGCTCGTCCGCGAGGAGCGACTCGATCCGCGCCGCGAGGTCCGCCGCGTCGCCATGGCGGGCGAGGAGCCCGTTCTCCCCGTCGCGGTGCGTCTCGAACTCCGGCATCTGGATCTCCCGGCGGTCGGAGGTGATCACCGGCAGCCCGTATCCGAAGGCGTGAAAGATGCTGAGCCCGATCGCCCCCGGGTGGACGAGGCAGGCGGCGGTCGTCGCCCACGGCGCGATCGACGGCTCGTCGTAGATCGCCCCGAGGAAGATCACCGCGTCCGCCACGCCTCGTTCGCGGGCGAGCGCCTCGAGCGCCGGTCGCATCGCGCCGTCGCAGCTGAAGCCGCGCCGGGCGGGTCCGCCGGATGATCGCGAGCGCCTCGATCGCGAGGTCCGGGCGCTTCTCCTCCTCGAGCCTCGCGAGGTAGAGGAGGATCGGGTCGTCGCCGAGCGACCTCTCCCGGCGGAACGCCTCCAGACGCGCTCGATCGCGCCGCCACGGCGCCGCGGCGGCGGCGATCGCGGTCTGGTCCACGGCGTTGGGGGCGGTGAAGAGCCGCTCCGAGGGGAATCCCGCGGCGGCGAGGCGGTCCCGACCGACCGGTCCATAGAGAAGGAATGCGTCCGCCGACCGCATCGCCCGGCGACGGCGCCAGTCGCCGATCAGCGGACGGCTGGTGCCGAAGCCATGCCCCTAGAGGACCGTGCCGGCGCCGCGCCGCCGCGCCCGTCGAAGCGCAAGCGGCAGGTCGAGCGAGCGGGCGCTCCATCCGAGGATCAGGACGTCCGCCTCGCGGGCGGCGTCGATCGACCGACCCTGCCAGCAGAAGGGACCCAGCCATCGGAGCGGCGCCGGTCGGATGCGGAATCCGGAGTCGGCGGCGATTCCCTTCAGCGATCCGGTCGTCGTCCGCACGTCCGCCCACACCGTGAGGTCGACTCCCTTCGACGCCGCGAGCGCGCGGAAGACGGGCACGCGGTACGCCGGCACGATCGGCTGGACGAGATGAACGGCGAGGGTCATCGGGGAGGACGGGTCGCGTGAGTTGATCGGATCGCCGCGGGCGCCGCCATCATCGCCATCCGCCGCGGTCCGGCGGATCGGTCCTGGCTCGACCATGCGCCGCCGCCGCGAAGTCGATCGCCTCGAGGAAGCCCGCGAGCATGCCCTCGATGTTCCGACCCCGCGGTCCGGAGACGGTCGCGAGCGCTGCGTCGGACATCGCCCGGCGCGCCGCGTCGTCCTCGAGGAGCCCGAGCACCTTCGAGGCGAGGTCGTCGGCATCGCCGTCGCGGAAGAGGAGACCATTGCGGCGGTCCTCGAGGATCTCGACCTCCGGACCATGCCGGCCGAGGCGGTCGGTGGTGACCACCGGCAGCCCGTATCCGAAGGCGTGCATGAGGCTGAGCCCGATCCCGCCGGGATGGACGAGGCAGGACGCCGACGTCGCCCACGGCGCGATCGACTGCTCGTCGAAGGTCTCGCCCACGAGGCGGACGCCCTCGCGCACGCCGAGTCGGTCGACCGCCGCCTCGACCTCCCGCCGCGCCGAGCCGTCGCCGATGAAGGCGAGGACCGCGTCCGGTCGCCTGCGGCGGATCTTCGCGAACGCCTCGACGAGGAGGATCGGATCCTTGTCCGACTCGAGCCGCGAGAGGAAGAGGATCAGCGGGCCGGCGAGGCGTTCCCGGCGGCGGAACTCCTCGATCGCGCCGAGCCGCTCGCGGGAAGGCCAGTCGAGGCGGGCCGAGGCGATCGCGGTCTGGTCGATCGCGTTGGGCGCCATGAAGACCCGCTCCCGCGGCACCCCGAGGTCGATCATGCGCTCTCGGGTGGTCGGGCCGTAGAGGAGGAGCGCATCCGCCCGCAGCGCGACCCGCAGGCGCTGCCGGTCGCCGAGGCGTGGATTCGTCTTCCCGAAGCCGTGACCCCAGAGGATCGTCCCGACGCCGCGGCGGCGCGCCGCGCCGAGGGCGAGGGGAAGGTCGAGCGAGCGGGTGTTCCAGCCAAGGATCGCCACGTCGGTCCCGGGCGTGCGCACCGCCCGGATCGATCCCGACTGCCAGAGGAACGGACCGATCGCCCGGGTCGGCGCATGGCGCGTCGCGTAGGGCGGGGGCGGCGTCGCGGCGCCGGGGCGGTCCCCCGAGAGGTCCGCCCAGGCGCAGAGGTCGATCCCCGGCGACCTTCCAAGCGCCGCGAGGAGCGGACGCCGGTAGGGTCGAAGGGTGCGCTGCACGAGTTGGACGCGGAGGTTCGACACGGGAAGTGCGGGCGTGGAGGTGCCTTGGAGCCGATCAAACCCTCGTCCTGCCTGGCTCGGGGCACCGCCGCGATGACCGACCCCTTCTATCGACCCGAACGCGCCCTCATCACCGGCGGCGCCGGATTCATCGGATCGCACCTCGCATCAACCCTCCTCGAGGACGGGGTCCGGGTGCGGATCCTCGACGACCTCTCCTCCGGGCACCGCACGAACGTGCCCGCCGGCGCGGAGCTCGTCGAGGCGTCGGTGGTGGACGAGCCGCAGGTCCGTCGGGCGGTCATGGGCTGCGAGGCGGTCTTCCACCTCGCCGCGGAGGTCTCGGTGCCGCGGACGGTGGAGGATCCGGTCCGGGCGTTCGCGATCAACGTCGCGGGCAGCGATGGGGTCTTCCGGCTCGCCGCGGAGGCGGGCGCGAGGAGCATCGTGTTCGCGTCCTCGGCGGCGGTCTACGGACCCGCGCCCTCGCTTCCGAGCCGCGAGCAGGATCCGATCCGCTGCGCATCGCCCTACGCGGCGCACAAGGCGGCGGGGGAGCACCTGCTCGAGGCGCTCGCGCGGGTCAAGGACCTGCACGCCGCGAGCCTCCGCTTCTTCAACGTCTTCGGTCCGCGGCAGGACCCGAAGTCGGCGTACGCGGCGGTGATCAGCGCCTTCATGGACGCGGCGGCGGCGGGCAGGCGCCCGATCGTCTTCGGCGACGGAAGCCAGACCCGAGACTTCGTCCCGGTCGCGAACGTCGTGGAGGCGCTCCGCCGCGCGGCGGATCCGGCGCGGCGGCTGCGCGGCGAGGTCTTCAACGTCGGTCTCGGCGGTCGGAGGAGCCTGCTCGACCTGCTTGCGGTGCTCTCCCGGCTGGTGGGTCGGGACCTCGCCCCGGAGTTCCGTCCCTCCCGGGCGGGCGACGTGCCGCACTCGCAGGCGGACGTCTCGCGCGCCCGCGAGGGACTCGGCTACCGTGGCGAGGTCGGCTTCGAGGAGGGTCTGCGCCGCACGCTCGCGTGGGCGCGGGGCGGCTGAGTCCCTCCTCGGGCACGACTGCGTCCGACCTCGCGCCCTCGCCGAAGCGTGCCCCGCATGACCGGTCCTGATTCCCGACCCGATCCAGGTCCCGAGCCATCCCTCGAGGCGACCACGCGGCGCCTCCTCGACGAGGAGGGTCGCGCCGGCGACCAGTTCCGCCGCGAGCATCCGCTGACGTGGTGGCTCACCCTCGTGGGTCCCTTCGCGGCGACGGCTCTGCTCCTCCTGCTGATCCTCGTCACCCACGACCTTGCCTTCCTCAAGAAGCTCGTCGCGACGGCGGTCGCCACCTTCTTCCTCTTCGGTCGCTTCGTGATCCTCGGCGGCGGCGAGAAGGTCGCGGCGGACGACGGCATGGCGGAGGCGGCCGCGTTCCTCACCCGCGGCGAGCTCTTCACGATGGTGATGTGGATGGACCTCGCGACCGCGTGCGTGCTGATCTACCACCTCGGGTTCCTGTTCCGCATCCCCTTCCTCGGACCGCGCATGCTCGGGCTCGTCGAGGACGGTCGCTTCATCCTCGAGAAGCAGCCGTGGATCCGCCGCGCGACCTTCGTCGGGCTCATCGCCTTCGTCGCGGTGCCGCTCGCCGCGACCGGAAGCGTCGGCGGGGCGATCTTCGGGCGCCTGCTCGGGCTCTCGCGGGGCGGCACCTTCGTCGCGATCTTCCTCGGAAGCCTCCTCGGCTGCGGCGTGATGTACCTCGGCGCGGGGGTCCTCAACCGCTACCTCGATCCCGACGACCCCTGGCTCAAGATCGGGGGCATCGCGGTGATCGTGGGTCTCGTGCTGCTCCTCAACTGGCGCTACTCGCGCATGAAGAAGGCGAGCCGCCGGGCAGGGTGAACCCCTAAGCCCCGCGCCGATCCGGCGCCTCGAGGGAGACGCCGCGTGGTCTGGAGTTAGGATCGCCCCTTCCGGTCCGCGGGGACCGGGAGGACTCATCCGGAGCCGTCGAATGGACACGCTCAGGTCGGTGGTGGTCGGCGTCGACTTCACCTCGTGCAGCAAGGCGGCGCTCGCCGAGGCGGTGCGCATCTCCTCGTGGAACCAGGCGTCGCTGCGGGCGGTGCACGTCATCGAGGGGCTCGTCCTCGCCGACCTCGAGGAGGCGGTGGGCGTCTCGGATCCGCGCATCCGCGAGCACGTGATCGAGGATGCCCGCGCGGCGTGGAAGGAGTTCGCGGCGTCGGCGGCGCCCGGGGCGACGATCCCCCTCGACGTGCGGATCGATCATCCGGCGGAGGGTCTCGTCTCCGCGGCGCGCGAGCATCGCGCCGACCTCCTCGTCCTCGGCGTCTACGGGACGAGCTCCGGCACCACCGCCGGCGCCGTCGCGGCGCACGCCGTGCGGCGGTCGCCCTGCCGCACGATGCTGGTGCGGCCGAACCATGCGGGCCGCTTCCGCCGCGTGGCGATCGCGGTCGACTTCTCTCCGACCTCCGAGGAGGCGATCCTCGCCGGCATGCGGGTCGCCGCGCAGGACGACGCGGAGGTCCACGTCCTTCACGTCTACCAGGCGCCGTGGAGCCGGCTCCACTACCGCGCCGCGACGCCGCAGGCGACGCCGGACTACCGCAAGCAGTTCCTCGACGGGCTCCAGCGGCGGCTCGAGGGCTTCTGCCGACCGCGCGACGCCGAGGTTCGCTGGATCAAGCCGACCTTCCACGTGCTCGAGCACCGAAGCCACGGCGCCGGCATCGTCGAGTTCGCCGGGTCCTCCGCCGCGGACCTCGTGGTGCTCGGCACGCGGGGTCGCACCAACCTGCGCGACCTCTTCCTCGGCAGCACCGCGGAGCGCGTGGTCCGCGAGTGTCCCTGCTCGGTGCTCGCGGTGCCGCCGGGCGCGTGAGTCGGGCGCCTCAGGCCCGCCCGAGCCGGTCGAGCCCATCGGCCGACGGCGCGAAGCCGGAGTCGATGGCGAGCGAGGCCTCGAACGCGGCGCGGGCCTCGGCGAGGCGTCCCATCGCCTCGAGGACGCGACCCCTCAGACCGTGCCGCAGGGCGGAGGGACCGTGGCCGGCGAGCACCCGGTCGATCACCTGCATCGCCTCGTCGAGCCTCGAGAGCAGCACGAGCGCCTCGGCGCGGGCTTCTGCGCACTCCGGTCGACCGGGCATGATCGACTCCGCCGAGTCAACCTCGCGAAGCGCTTCCCCGCCGCGACCCAGCGCGAGGAGCGAACCGACGAGACCGATCCTCGGACGGAGCTCGCGGGGAAGCATCTGGACGACCTGCCGGTAGGCGCGCTCCGCCTCCGCAAGACGTTCCTGCCGCATGCGGAGGTCCGCCATGGCGAGCAGCGCCACCGCCGACTCGGGACCGGGACTCGCCGCCGCAGAGAGCAGCTCGCGCTCGGCGTCGTCGAGTTGTCCGCGCTGCATGAGGACGCCCGCGAGGTTCACCCTCGCCCGACCGTGTTGCGGTGCCTCCCGCAGCAGGGCTCGATAGCACGACTCGGCCCGCTCGAGCTCGCCGAGCATGCCGAAGACGACGCCGAGGTGGAATCGGGAGTCCGCGTGACGCGGCTCGATCTCGAGCGCCCTCTCCCAGCATGTGGCGGCGGTCCTGAGATCATTCTTCGTCGCGAGGCACAGACCGAGTTCGGCCCAGGCGTCGCACCACTCATCGCGGCGGGCGAGGGACTCGCGGATCGACGCGATGGCGTCGTCGATGCGTCCGGCGCTCCGGAGCGTCTGAGAGACCGCCAGCTGGGCGGCATCGGTGGTCCGCGGGCAGTCCGCGGCGCGGCGGAAGGACTCGAGGGCGTCATCGAACCGGCCTCTCGACCGCTCGGCGTGCCCTAGGTTGAACCATGACTCGCCGAAGGCGGGATCGATGCGGACGCACTCTCGGAACGAGGCGGCGGCGGAGTCCGCGCGACCCGCCGAGACGAGCGCGACGCCGAGCTGATAGTGATGCAACGCGACCGAGGAGTCGAGCCGGCATGCCTGGGCGAGAAGATCGATCGCGCGGGCGACGTCGCCGCGCCTCGCCGCGATGGATCCCCGACCGAACGTCGCCTCGGCGGCGTCCGGTCCGCCGTTCGCGGCCTCGAAGAGCCGCTCGGCGGCGTCGAGGTCCCCCTTCTCCGCGCTCTGCCACGCCTGCTGGATCCGTGGATCGGTCGATGACGCCATGTGCTGGTGCTCCGGATGGGAACGCGGAGTGTAGACCCCGAGGAGCGCCGCCCGCCTCAGCCTGCCTCGCTCCGTGCACCCCGATCGAGCGGGGAGTCGCGAAGCGTCTCGAGGACGTCCTCGGCGAATGCGCGAGGGGCTCGCGGCGGGAGGAACCTGCCTGGATCATGGGCGCACGTCGACGCGAGCGAGACCGCGAGATCGGCGAAGCGATCAGCGCCCGGGCAGGTCAGGTCGAGGTCCTCGATCGAGCGGAGGATGCTGCTCGCGACCCGCGACCGATGACCCTCTCCGACGCAGCTCACCACCGGCACGCCCATCGAGAGCGCCTCGCAGGTGGTGGTCGTCCCGTGGTAGGGAAACGTGTCGAGCGCGACGTCGATCTCCGAGTAGACGGCGAGGTGCGCCCGCGGATCATCGACGCGCCCGCGGAGGTCGAGCCGAGCGGGGTCGATCCCGCCCGCGGCGAACGCGGCGCGGAGCGGATCGCCGACGAAGGGGTCGTCGAGCCCACGCGCCTTCAGCAGCAGGCGAGATCCAGGCACGCGCCGCAGCACCGACGACCACAGGTCGATCGTGGTCGGGGTGATCTTCGCGGCGGAGTTGAAGCTGCCGAAGGTGACCGGTCGCCGCGGGTCGCGCGGCGCCCTCGCGGGTCGATCGGGATCGGGGCGGAAGCAGAGGAACCCACCGCGCACGCGGAGGAGCGTCTCGACCGCGAGGCGCTCGCTCCCGGGCGGATCGGTCGCCTCGTCGACGAGGCGGAAGTCGACCTGCGGGAGACCCGTCGTGTTGGGATATCCGAGGTAGGAGACCTGCACCGGCGCGGCGCGGCGGGCGAACACGCCGAGGCGGTTGCCCGCGGTGTGCCCGGCGAGGTCGACGAGGATCTCGATCGAGTCCGCGCGGATCATCGCGAGGACCTCGTCGTCCGGGCGGGCGTGGATCTCCCGCCAGCGCGGGACGAGCGACCGCAGACGCCGCGTGACCTCGTCGGGATGCGGCACGTCCGCGTAGCAGGTGAGCTCCAGCGCCTCGCGGTCGAGGTGCTCGAGCAGCGGCTCGAGGAAGGACGCGACCGAGTGTCGGCGCAGGTCCGCGGAGACGAAGCCGAGTCGCACGGGTCGTCCCGGGCGGAAGAGCTCGCGCAGGCGGGCGCGGCGGTCCGCCTCCGAGAAGACCTCGCCCGTCCCGAAGCGCCGACCGAAGGCGGCGTGCGCCTCGAGCAGGCGGTCCTCCGCGACGGCGTCGGAGAAGTTCATCGCGTGGAGGTGGTTCGAGTGGAGGACCATCCGATGCGGCGCCCGGGTCGCCGCCTGCTCCGCCTCGGCGATCGCCTCCGCGGCGCGACCCGACTCGCGGAGGACGCCGGCGAGGTTCGTCCGCGGCTCGACGGCGCGCGGATCGACGGCGATCGCGCGGCGATACGCGGCGACCGACTCGCCCGCGCGACCGCGGTCGCGCTCGATCGATCCGAGGTTGTTCCACGCCGAGGCGCAGCCGGGATCGACCTCGACCGCGCGGCGGCAGGCTTCGGCGGCATCCTCGCGGCGCCGCGCGGCGTCCTCGCCCTCGGCGGTCGACGCCGCGCG
>Ga0194130_10007027_pt1 | contig 12682 bp, 9 predicted proteins | sample TA2KigsurfametaG_FD_160084 | JGI IMG/M metagenome (GOLD analysis project Ga0194130, IMG submission 160084) | Freshwater microbial communities from Lake Tanganyika, Tanzania - TA2015050 Kigoma 12 surface | ecosystem: Environmental > Aquatic > Freshwater > Lake | place: Tanzania: Lake Tanganyika... | reverse complement strand
GTTGTATGTATCCATTTTCCGGAACTACCTCTTATCACAATGGGGGAGTCGGCACGGCTCAGCTGGTGGTTTCCAAATTCATGGCAAAACTGCATAGGGAGCTAATGCTGTGGGGGTATTACGGCAAGGAGGGGATGTGCGGGAAATATCCGATGCCGATTATCAAGAAAAGTCAGTATCGGTTGCAAATGACATATCCAATTCCTGAAATGAGTTCCTGCAAACGTATCGGTCAAACGGAAGTGTTGTGGCAAGCAGGGCGAGAATTTCCGGTATGGGGTGAGGATTTTAGTTTCCTGATATGGCGCAAGAGAGATTGCTGCCTCCTTTAAAGTGAAGGAAACAAAGCAAATAAAAATAAGAAATGAAAAAAATGTTTAAAAAAACCTTATTCCAAATATTGGCATTAATGATATTAGCTACAGCAACCAGTTGCAGTATTTTTGCCTTGCCAAAGCAGGAAATACAAATAGAGCCCGGTATTTATGTATTGGTGTCATTTGCAATTAATGATGAATCACTGCGTAGTTATTTTAATGAAGCAAATCACTACGGTGCAAAATTGATAATGCGTGGTCTTGTAGGTGAAAAGTTTGGTCGTAATCGATTTGCAGAAACCAAGACAAAATTGGAGAAAGTAGGAATTAATATTGATATTAATCCAAATCTTTTCAAGCAGTTTGGTATTAAGCAAGTACCTGCGGTGGTGGTAGTTAATACTGACAAAACAATCAAGAAAATCAGCGGTCATATAACATTGAAAAAAGCTTTAGAGATTATGGAAGTTAAGGTAAGTAACAAAAGCACATGAGAATATTTAATATAATATCAATATTAACATTAATAACTATAGGCGCAAGCAATGCAGTATTTGCAAGCGGTGTCGGTAAGGGTTTTAATCAAAGAGAGAAGTTTAAGAATGCAACTATTCTTGGTAATCCTGATGAAGCAAAAACCTTTATTAAGAAAGATGGAGATGTTTCAAATATTGGTTCATTAAATGATGCAAGTTTGACAGGTAGAGGCAATAATGCTTTGCGCAGTAGTGAGCTTGGAGAATTCCTGCAACATACTGAATTAAAAAAGATGGATGCAATTAATCAGCACAAGATTAATCCGGATAACTCGCTCCTAAAGAAATCCTTGAAGATAGAACAGAACCCAATGGCAAAAACCGGCGGTGGGTCTCTAAGTACTAGTGAAACCAGTACTACCAGCTTTATTAATAAGAGTTGTGTTGAGGGAGTAGATTTTAATGTTGATGTTGGTTTAGAACTGGTTTTAGATGCTGAGGAGCAGGAAGAAATCATCAGAAAACCTGAAACAAGTATAGATATTCCGGAGAAGGAAACCCCATCCCATTGGTGGCATAACAGCTATTATACTCATGATGACGGTACTTTCTCATACTCAGTACCGCGTTCTACATTATTAAATAATAAGGATACTCATCGTGCTATCAAAGAGACAATCAGTAGCAGGGTAATGAATCTATTACCGGAATCAATTGTACTACCGCCACAGAATATAGTAGGTGATTTCATACACCCGCAGAACGTTATTTATAAGCGCGGTGACGGCAGATGGCACGAATTAAACTCTAAAACTTTAGGATATGGGGTAGTACTGGATAGTGCTTTGGTCAGATTCCATTATAGCGTAGAGGAAAGAAGAAAAAAGTTTGTCCAAACTGGCGAATATTGGCAAGTAGCAACTATTGAAGCGGAGAAATTAGTTGAAGAAAACGAATGTTACGAAACATCTAGAGTTTGCACTAGAAAAGGAATTAAAAAGTTTTTTGGTAAATATAATATTAATCGCCCTTGTTGGAGTGAAAAGATTAGCTATAAGTGTACTTCGAAGCCAAAAGACGGATGCGCTCATTTAACAAAAGCAAATTGTCGTTTAGCCGATTCAGAGTGTGAGCATCGAATTGGTAGTATATGTCTTAGGTGGAAAAGAAACTTTACTTGCCCGATTACAAAAAAAGAAATGAATTATTCTTTAGCTGATTCCTCTATTTATTGTCTTGGCGGCAATTGTCACATCCCAACTATTGAAGAAAATCAGGATTTTAGCAATGTAGCATATCTTGCTGCCATTAATGAAGCTCAGAAAGATTGCGATAAAGAAAGCAATGGAATCTGTAAGAAGCCTATTACTGTATTTGCCGGTGAAGCTAATGGTTGTGATAAAGCGGTTGTTGGCTTTATCAATTGTTGTTCTGCGGACAAAGGTTGGGGCAAGGATATAAAACTATCAAGTTGCAGTCCTGAGGAAAAAGGATTGGCATTAAAACGTGGCAAGGGTTTATGTCATATGGTAGGTACATATTGCGAAACGAGGGAATCTATTACTAAGATTTGCCTAGTTAAGAGAACAAACTTTTGTTGTTTTAACTCAAAACTTGCTCGGATATTTCACGAGCAGGGAAGAAGTCAGTTAAATATTGATTGGGGTAGTAGTGAGTTTCCAAATTGTCGTCCTCTTACATTAGAAGAATTAACAAAATTGGATTATTCCAAATTTGATATGGAAGAATTGTTTGGGGCTATGCTTGCTAAAGGTAAGAGCAATATGTTTAAAACTTTTCCAAGCATAGCTCCTAAGGAATTACCGAAACTCCAACAAGAACATATGAATACTACTCCTGCGGAGAAAAGAGATATTTTAAAACGCAAAGCAGAGGAAGAAGAAAGAGCCCGCAGGGCGAAGGAAGAAGAAAAAAGGTTGGCAGAAGATGCTCGTCTAAGGGCGCAGCAGGAAAAGGAGAAAGAAGAACAGGAAAGAAGAACGGCAATAGCGCAAAAAGTAGAAGAGTTAAACGGATTATATCTTGAAAGCCTTGCGAAATATAAAGAGAGCGTAGCAAAGAGAGATTATTTTTATAGGCAAGGCGTAATAAATGGGGTTAATGCTTTTTTATGGGTTAAGTCCAATCCGACACGTGATTTTTACTCCTTTTTTAGAGACACTTTAAAAGTATCGGATACATCTCCTGAGAACGTCGATCTAATTCAAAACAGGTTATATAAAAATTTACCTCTGTATTTAGCAGAAGAAAGAAAGGTGAATTATTACCTAGATGAATATGAAAGATATTATAAAGAGATGATGAAATTAAAATAAAAATAAAAATGGATTATTATTTAATAACAGTCAAGCATTTCAGGGTACTAGCGATATTCGTGTGCAAATACACGCTAAGGAGCTTTGCAATGAAAAGAGCAAATAACATTCGCAGTTGGGTAATCGTTTTTGTTGTTTTGCAAACGGTAACATTGGTGATTAACCCAAATATCAGTTTTGGATATGAGCGCATTAAACCTTTACAGGGTTTTAACTGGTATAATGAAAAACCGGAACAAAAAAAAGAAAAAGTTGAAAACACACAAAAACAGGAAACGGCTCAAACTGCGCCGGCAGAGGACTTGCCTGTTTATGAGAAGAATATCCGTTCCTTACAAGAAAGGCATAAAAAAGCTCATCGCCAAGCATTAGATAATCCAACAATCGAAAATATTCTAACAGAGCTGTATCTAGAAAAAGAAATGATGCAAAAATCACAGCTTTACGGGGAGCGAAGAGTTGCGTTAGCGATGATGAGTAGTGAATTCACGGATATGAAAGCACATAGCAATGTTTTGCATAAAAGAGTTCAAGAAGAGATTGAAGACAAAGAGATTCATCAAAAACTATCAAAATTAAGTCAAGAATGGGGTTTGATTCTACAAGTATCAGAAGATTGCCCACATTGTCATGCATTTGCGCCAATAGTATTAGAATTTGCCCAGAAATATGGGTTTCAGTTGCTTGCTGCAAACAAAAAAGGTGAGGATTTCAAAGGGATCAAAGGAATTACTGATAATGGTGAGATGTTAATGTTCAATCCTACTAGAGAAACCCCTTTACTATATTTAATTAAAAGCAATGGACGTGAAGTGCTTCCTATATCAAGAGGTATTAATAGTGCCAACCAGATTTTAATTAACATCAAGAATATTGATAAGCATATACAGAGGTTGTTTTAATGAAAACTATTTTAAAATCGGTAAAGCCAATAGCACTAATTATGTTTTTAGGAATTTCTTTAAGTGCGAGCCATGCTATGGGCTGGGCTTTAAGCGATGTGTTTAAAAATTTGCATACTAATACCACCACTCCCGGTAATTTTCAAGATGCATCGGCCGGTTATTATAGTGGTGGTGGAATGGCTGTTAGAACCAAAAACACAGCTATTAATCCATTATCTATAACTCCCCCCTCTTTGAGTACCGGATGCGGTGGTATAGATGTTTATTTAGGATCGTTCTCAATGATTTCCGGCGGGGAGATAGTTAACGTTGCAAATAATATAGGAACTGATGTTGTGGCGTATGGTTTTCATTTGGGCTTAAAGACTTATGCACCCCAAATAGAACAAACATTGACCACTTTGCGTGATTTATCAATGTCATTAACTCAACATGGAATAGGGCAATGCAAAACTGCGCAAGCCGCATTTGCTGCCCTGACTCCTCAAAGTTCTGCAATGTATGAAACAGTATGTCAAGAAATGGCCAATTCTGACGGTTCTGTTGATCTGGGCGGTCAGCGGAAGAAGTGCAATAATTTCTTAAAGCAAAAAGCGGCGGTAGATGCGAAGCAAAAGAAAGACCCTGAAATAATGATGGATAACTACAATATCTTTATAAAGGCCGCAACTGCCGTTGGTATACCAAAAGAAATGCACGAGCAATTAATGTCAATGGTTGGGACTATTGTTGTTAGGGACACAACAGTAATACCATATCCAAGCCTTGCTAATGATACGGAGAGCTGGAACGCTCATATTAACGGCGGAACAAATACTAGTATGTATAGTTGCGATAACGCTACTTGCCTTACGGTTGGTATTAATAATAGCGTAACTATTAGTGAGGGCAATTCTTATTCAGGCAAAGCAAAAACAAGATTAAAAGAATTGGTAGTAGGGATTATTGCGCAAACAAGTGAATTCACACCAGAGGACAAAGGCTTTTTGGATTCATTGGGTCAAGCTTTTCCAATCTTTGATCATTTAATGCTTGATGCAGTTTCCGGTATGTCAATATTAGAACCGGATAGTCATTTAATAGCTAGATATATGCTAGTGAGTCATTTGGAGAAAGTAACCAATGAGATTAAAAAAGGTGTTTACTATTTAAAAAACAAACAAATGACCGCCCAGATAATCAAGGATTATGAAAAACAATTAGACGATGTATTGATTTTTGCTCGCACAGAATGGTCAAAAGTAATGGTTGACGCCGATAGAGTTAATGATCGAGCAGACAAAATATGGAAACATTTAATGGCAAGAGAGCGGGGTTAGGAACATGGAATATATAATCTATACCTACGGCGGCGGAGATTTACTGATTAGCGTATTTAATGCAGTAGCAATGATTTTTGAAACTGATAATAAATATTTAACGCCTGTCGGTACAATGGCTTTAACACTTGGCGGCGTATATGCCGGAATAAAAGCAACGTTTAAAGCTGATATAGCAATTCTCGGCAAAAACTGGATGATTCCGTCAATGATTGCTTTCTTTCTATTGTTCTCGCCAAAAACTACAGTGTGGATTAAGGATGAAGTAGCACTTAATGCGCCGGTGAAAATAGATAATATACCATTTGGCATTTCGTTTTTTACTTCTGTCGGTACGAAAATTTCGCATGGTTTATCAAAATTAATTGAAGAAACGATGTTGCCCGTTAATGCGGGGCGTTCTACAACAGGCGGTATATTGTATGGAGCAAAGGCGGTAGCTAAGATCAGGGATATACAAATACAAGACCCTATACTTCTTCGAAATACGAAAGAATATTTGCGTCAATGCTATATGTTGCCGTATGTGATTGGAAATTTTGGCGGTAAGAAAATAGAAGCGCAAACAGCAGTAGATCTGCTTGCGTACTTAGACACAAACCCTGTAAAGCGTCTTGGCATTAAAACCACCAATAAAGATGGATCTGTCGGACGCTTTATGACTTGCACCGAAGCCGGCAAAATGCTGAAAGGAGAAATTGCAACTGAAAGCAAAGCACCCGCATTAATGAAACAATTTGCTGCCGTTCTGGGTATTTCAACAACGAATGAAGCATTGATGAATAGGCGTATTAAATCAATGACGGGAGATGTTTTTAGATATCTGGAACAGGGAACAGAGGATGTTAATGCTTGGATGCAACAAGCGATGATACTTAATGCCAATCGTGAGTCTTATGATGATTGGCGTGAGAAAGTCGGTCATCCTAGAGTATATCCGGATTTAATCAGAATGCAGGCAACTCGTGGATTGTTCCAGCAATCAATGGGTTCTATTATTGGCGGCGAAATGTCCGAGGCAATGATTCCAGCGGCCGCTCAACCAACTATGCTAGCTTTGGTGGTGATGTTATTTGTTATTATTCTGCCATTTGCAATGTTGCCCGGCGGATGGGTATTCATTAATACGGGAATTAAATTAATGATCTGGGTTTGTACATGGCCGGTATTTTATACAATCATTCATGCAATAGCGATGATACAGTTAAAAGATAGTATTGGTGGTTGGGGACTTAGTGGATTAAGTGCCATTGGACAAGCTGGATTTACTGAGTTAATCATGATGAAATATGCTACTGTGCAATCATTAATCTCGGCAACACCATTAATTAGTTTTGCAATAGTTTTTGGTAGCCCGTATGCATTAAGCAGCATCGCCGGGGGACTGGCTAATACTAGCACTGCAATGCCAATTGGCGGCGGAATGGCTGATGGTAATCTGCAAATGAAGCAGACTTCATATGACAATACCACCAAAGGACAGCATAATGTATCACCGACGCTAATTATGGGAAGTAGTGTTGTTGACGGTGCAAATAGTGTGAAAATGGGTCAGGATGGCGGAAACGTGATTTTAACCGAGCAAGGAACGCAGTTAATTAACAACCATACGGGCACGGAAGGGCAAACCGCTACTGTGAGCGACTCCTACAACAGCGCACAAAGCAATCTAGCGAGTTTAACTGATCGCCATAGCAAGATCAGTAATCTCATCGAGGCTCAAAGCATCGATCTTGCCAAAAGCCTTATTAACGGCACGGTACAAAGCGATAATATATCGGATGCAGATATTGCCTCTATGAAACAGGTAGTCGGTGACGGAAAAACCTTAACACAAGGAACTGATGTCACTAAAAGTCAATCAACAGGTACGCAATCAAATGTTACAGCAGGTGTAAGCTTTTGGGGTTCTGGCGTTAGCACCGGTACTAACGCTGCAAACAACGAAGATATCCGCAAAAATCTGGGTGAGCAGGATAGGCAAACATATGATAATTTCATGGAGAAAGCCAAAACAATTGCAAAAAATCAAAATTTTACTACGAATAATAGCAAAGACCAAAAACTTGGCGAGAGTCTGGGATCAAACTTAAACCAACAGGAGTCAATCGGCAAAGAAATCGCTAAAACCACTCAAGATGTTGAAACTTATGGCAACCAATTGTCATATCTACAAAACAATTCAGGAGCAATCAGCAGCAACTTGAATGATGCATTCTTAAACGAGGTAATGGCAAGAAATCCTGAGCTTGCAAGCAAAGCACATGCACAACGTTGGGTAACAAATCATCCGGAGGAAGCAAAAGCAATCGGGCAAGATGTGATCAGGGTTAATGACCCGCTTAAAAGCCCTGAATATCAGGCTTACGTATCAAGAATCCAAAAAAATGCTCCGTCAGTCCAAAATATGGAGATCCCAACTGAAGATAGCTTAAAATCCAAATACGAACAAAACGCTCAAAACATCAGGGAACAAGCTGTTGTCAAGGATGTCACAGGCGAAGAAAAACCACTAAAAGAAGTGGTCAGTAATGCGGTAAATAATCCCAATTTAAAGTATAATAAACCTGTAGAGGAAACCCTAAAAAATAACCTGAATCCAGAGCAATTAAAGATCGTGCAGAATTTGGAAAATGAGAGGGTTCATGGGAGTAAAAGTAAGTCTAAGGAAGCGTTAGAAGAAATCGACAAAGGCAAAGAAAAGTTTGATTCACTTACCGGAAACCATACAGGATTAAGGGTGCTTAGAGAACTAGGAAACAATACCGGTGAAATAGTTGGAATAGAAAGAGATGACAGAAAAGATGGTAAATAAAAATGATTAGTATAATGAGCAATCAGGATCAACCACAAAGTTTTTTGGTAAAATATAAAAAATGGCTAATAGCTTTAGGTAGCTTATATTTAATTCCAAGAATATTAATGATTAGCGCAATAATAGGTGCTTCTATATATCTTTACGTTAATAATGATACAAACTTTCATCCTTTTAAATCTTACATAATTTCAGGATTTAGAGAAGGACATGCAGATGGAACAAAAGATAAAGTTAGTGGTCAAATTCCATCAAGTACCCTTTGGAGTGATTATTGGTGGGAAACTAGAAATTTAAAAGAAAAAGTAGCTTTGGAAAAAGAAGAATATTTATCACAATTTCCAGAGAGCGAGCGAGGTTCAAAACTTGCTGAAATGAAGTTGGATAATATTAAATTGCCCCTTCAATTAGAGCTGGATAAAAGATTTAAAACCGGTCTAGATTTCTATGCTGATTATATAAAACAACGAGTCAAAAGAGAATCCTTTGCTTCCGAGGAGGAATATCAAAAAGCTTTACAAGATGAAGCTTGGAAAGTTGGCTATGCACATGGTTATCGAGAGGGACTTGCTGGAAGAGGGTATGATACAGCACGTAACTTACTAAAATAACAAATCAAAAATTTCAAAGAAAAAATAGAATATTATGCTGATTAAAAAGCGAGTTAAATCTTTGCTTCTAGTTATTTGTTTGTGCATGGCGAGCAATAATGCCTTAGCATCAAATAGCTACGTTCAAGGGAAAATAAAGAGATTAATTAAAGCGACTGAAGAACAATACGGAATTCCAAGTGGATTGCTTGAGGCGATTGCTTTTGTGGAATCGGGAATAAACAACCATGCTATCAATGTTGCTGGCAAGCCCGTAATTGCTACGAATAATAATGAAGCTTTAAAAGTAATTGCTGATGCTCGGGAGAATGGTATCAGAAACATTGATGTAGGAGTGATGCAACTGAATTACCGCTTCCATTCAAATGCTTTTGCAAATATTCAAGAAATGTTAAATCCTAAGAATAACATAGAATACGCCGCCAAGCTTTTAATACGTCTGAAAAAACAACATGGCACTTGGTACGCTGCTATTTGCAACTACCATTCGTCAAAACCGGATCACCAAAGAAAATACTCCTACAAAGTGGTGATGAAATGGGGGCAAAAATACGCTTAATATAAATCAACAATTTAAAATTAAAACAAAATCTCATGGAATCAGAAGAAGTAAACACAAAATCATACGCAAGTTTATTACAATCTTTAAAAACACAAATCAGTCAGGCTAAAATACGTGCGCATCTAGCCGTTAACAAAGAAATGATAAGCCTATATTGGAATATTGGCAATCAGATATTAGAACGCCAAAAAGAAGAAGGTTGGGGAACAAAAGTAATTGAGAATATATCTAAAGACTTAAGAGCAGAGTTTCCTGAAATGAAAGGCTTGTCTGCACAAAACCTCAAATATATGCGGAAGTTTGCAGAAACTTATACTAAAAAGGAAATTAGTCAACAGGCTGTTGACCAAATTCCTTGGGGTCATAATGTAAAAATATTTTATGATATAGAAAGTCAAGAAGCAAGGTTTTGGTATATCCAAAAAACAATAGAAAATGGTTGGTCTCGTAATGTATTGAATATGCAGATCAAGACTAACTTATATGCAAGAGATGGCAAAAGTATAAATAACTTCTCAAGCACATTACCAGCATCTCAATCTGATTTAGCAAGGGAAATTATTAAAGATCCCTATAATTTAGAGTTTTTGGATATTCAAGGAAAATTTCATGAACGTGAGTTAGAAGAGAAACTAATAGATCATATTAGAAAGTTCTTATTAGAGCTTGGACAAGGTTTTGCCTTTATAGGTAATCAATATCATCTAACATTAGATGATGAAGATTATTATTTAGACATGCTGATGTATCATGTCAAACTCAAATGTTATGTAGTTATTGAACTCAAAACAGGGAAATTTAAGCCTGAATATGCCGGAAAGATGAATTTCTATCTTAATTTAATGGATAGACAAATCAAAGATGCATCTGATAACCCAACTATTGGATTAATTCTATGTGAAGACAAAAAAAACATAACTGTTGAATATGCAATTGAGGGAATTAACAAACCTATGGGAGTGTCGCAGTTTAAACTAACCGAAAAACTCCCTGATAATTTAAAAGAATTTCTTCCTAGCCCGGAAGAAATAACCAAAATTAAATAACTCATAAAAACATCATGTCATCAGCAAGTAACAGCAATTTCACAAGAGGAGCGCAATTATGGGCGCATAATATGCGGATGATTATGCAAGGTGTAAAGAACATATGTTTCTTTGGCCTTGCTTGCATATTTGGATTAATCGTATTCCGTCTTAGTCAGTATACGACCTTTCAAACAATCTACTATTTTATTATTAACTGTTATGTTGATTTAAAATTAAGTATAGGTGCGTTTTTCTATGGCAAACACCAGATAGTGATAGATTTCTATTCGATCAATAAAGGACATTTTGTCCATATGAGAGCCGAGGAATATAATTATTTGTTCTGGAAAGTAATGCCTTACGGAGCAAGTATCAACCAAGTATTATTATGGATTAAGCAAGATGCTTTTTTTGAGGTAGTTGCTAGTTTCGCAGTAGGATGCTCTCTTGCATTAATATTATTTACTTATAGGGGCGGTGGTATTCTAGGAATTAAAAAACTACGTGGTAGTGATTTAGTTACACCAAAACAACTTGCAAAAATCCTAAGACGAGCAAAGGAAGCTTCGAAGATTATCATTAGCGGTCTACCACTAGTTAAAGATTCAGAAACCCAACATCTATTACTAACCGGCACAACAGGTGCCGGAAAAACCAATATGTTAAAGGAGTTAATACCTCAAATTAGGGATAGTGGTGATAGAGCAATTATTTTTGATGTTACCGGTGAATTCGTAGACCGCTTCTACAATCCTGAAACTGATTTAATCCTTAACCCGCTTGTTGAAAATAGTGTTAGCTGGTTACCTTGGAATGATTGCCATACTGATGAGGAATACAACAACTTAGCCGCCGCCTTTGTTGACGGAGAATCAATTAAAACAGACCGCTATTGGGAAGATGCCGCAAGAACCGTATTAGTAGAAGCCTTAAAGAAACAAGAATCAACAAGATCCATTGAATCAATGCTCTATGTGATTAATAGAGCAGACTTAAAAGACTTTTGTGAATATTTTTCAGATACTGATGCGGCCGGTTATGTCTCTAGAGAAGCAGAAAAAGGAACGGCTTCTGTTAGATCTACCCTAGCTAGCAAAGTAAAAGAATTAAAATATCTAAAAGACAAAGGAGATTTCTCAATTAAAGAATGGATTAATGGAGAAAACAGGAAAGGTTGGTTATTTGTCTCGATTAAACCTAATGATCTAGATACTTTAAGACCATTGCTATCGGCATGGGCAAATATTGCAATTAAAGGTATGCTAGATCGTCCTCATTCAGGAGAGAATAACAAAATGTGGTTTGTCATGGATGAACTACCGGCTATGCAAAAAATACCTTCGCTTGCCATGGTTTTGGCGCAAGGTCGAAAATATGGAGCTTGTATGGTAGCAGGAATTCAGAACATCGCTCAGTTGGAGCGAATATATGGAAATGCCAGTTCGCAAGAATTGCTAGATTTATTTCGGACAAAGTTTTTCTTTGCAGTCGGTGACAATACTATAGCCGAATACGCCTCAAAATCACTTGGCGAAATAGAAATAGACGAAACCAAAGAAAGCCTATCGTACGGATCTAATACTATACGTGATGGGGTTAATATCAATTCAGCAATAAGAATGAAAAGACTAGTGCTACCCGATGAAATCAAAAACCTAGAACCAAATAGCTGTTTTGTAAAACTTTGTGGTAACTATCCGATTACCAAGCTTAAGGTGGATCTACAGGCTCGAACTACCCAAACAATAGCAACAAAAAAGATAACTATTGACTAAAAAGAGTCAATTCCAACTCTTCCAATTATCAATAATATTAATAACGGAAGGATTTATGCAAAAATAATTAATTAAAAGGTAATATTATGACTACAAAAGACGACATTGATAATTTAAAAACCGAAGCCAAGATACTTGCCGAAACAATAGATATCCAAACGGGTAAATTTTCTGAAAGCATGCAGAAGCATACATCAACCCTAGAACAGGAGTTAAATAAATACAAAGAATATAACGTCATGTTACAAACTGTACCTAAAAAGATTGATAGTCAGATTCAAGAATTAATACCTAAAATCTCCCTAGAACTGGACACTATTAACAGCAAGAAAATGGAAGAGCTAAAAAAACAGTATGCCAAGATTGAGCAGGAACATCATAACTCGCTTATGCAAACCGAGAATAAAATCAAAGAAATATTGCAGGATATTTATAAGATTGAACGTATGCGTTTTTTTAGGTTTTTGTTAGTAGTTGTTACTGCTACGGCGGTTGCTTCAGGTATAGCGGCTTATACTGCTAAGTATGTAACGGATAC
>Ga0194130_10007024_pt1 | contig 12684 bp, 16 predicted proteins | sample TA2KigsurfametaG_FD_160084 | JGI IMG/M metagenome (GOLD analysis project Ga0194130, IMG submission 160084) | Freshwater microbial communities from Lake Tanganyika, Tanzania - TA2015050 Kigoma 12 surface | ecosystem: Environmental > Aquatic > Freshwater > Lake | place: Tanzania: Lake Tanganyika... | reverse complement strand
CTATCTCGCGTCGACTCATCGCCTTTTAAGCCGCCACTGCAATAACGACAGCATTAGGCTCAATCGCGGCCGTGGCCGACTGGCGCAGTTTTAGGCTTGTTTGATGATCCGTGAAACCAACTAATGCAAGTCCGGTATCGAGCTGTAACGATATTTCGGGCCCTGAGCCGCCCTTGCCACGTCGGATAACCTTGCCCTTCAACAAATTCACTCCTTGCATCGCTACAATCGTTGGCGCTATGGTGACCGCAGTCGCTTTACACATGGCTATCACCTTTTGTCCTGGACTGAGATGAAGTAATTCAAGGCTTTCATGGGTAACTCGCGCAGTCAGTGTTTGTGCTTCAGAGATGGCAAGCAGAATTTGAGCGGCTGCATGCTTTCGGTCGATGTTCTCAACGGTGCAGGGCAATTGATTACGCATGCTGGTCCGAAAACCTACGCTGGCAAGTCCTGGCAGATTAAGACCTGCCCCCTTCCCTAGTTGCTCGATCGTTGCGAGCGCTTGTTCGCGCGACCTATTCAGCGCATCGGCCACTTCCAATACCCGAGCGCCTTCCGCTGTGAGTCTCGCACCTCCCCCACCTGAACCGCCTACAACTTTTTCGACAAGTGAAACACCCGCAAGATTGCTGAGGGTTTCGATTGCCTGCCAGGCAGCCTTGTAACTTACTGAATTGATGCGAGCAGCCTCCGATATGGATCCTGCCAGTCGAATCGCGCGCAAGACCTCCAGACGTTTATCGAGCGTCCGCATGCCGAGAACCTCTTCGTAATCGATCATTGCTTGCTTCATGCTGCGCCTATCTTCGCACGAAGTTTGTGGTTTACGCTATTCTAATGATGAATAGCGCAGTAGCATCGTTTTCTGAGCAGTGCGTACTTTTCATGGTTATCGGGAGGGCTTCAATGAGTTGGTTGATTTTGCGGCTGGGTTTCATGAGCCGTAAGCTCAGGATCATTTGGCTTGGCTTGCTAAGCCTAGCTTCGCTGACACTTCATGCGGCTCCCCTACAAGTAGCGGTTGCCTCGAATTTCATGGGTCCTATGAACGCGGTTGCTTCTGTTTTTGAGCGCGACACCGGCCATAAGCTGCAACTCTCCTTTGGAGCAACTGGGCAGTTCTATGCGCAGATTCGAAACGGCGCGCCATTTGCTATCTTGCTAGCAGCCGATAAGGAAACACCCTTGAAGCTTGCACGTGAAGGGCTTGCCGTCGAAGCGACAGCGTTTACTTACGCAAAGGGGCGCCTGGTTTTATGGAGTAAGCGAGCAAACTTCGTTGATAACGATGGTGCATTTCTTAAATCTGAATCATTCACTCGGCTTGCAATCGCCAACCCAAAGCTTGCGCCCTATGGCGCTGCCGCGCTAGAGACACTCACTAAATTGGGGCTGCGTGATCGAATCGCACCAAAAATTGTTGAAGCGGCCAACATCGCTCAAAGCTTTCAGTTTGTCGCCTCAGAGAATGCAACACTTGGCTTTGTAGCGATGTCGCAAGTCTATGAACGCGGCAAGCTCAAGGAAGGCTCAGCCTGGCTGGTGCCTACTTCTTTCCATTCCCCGATCAATCAGGACGCTATTTTGCTGAACCCCGGCAAAGATCAACCTGCAGCGCTCGCATTGCTAAACTTTTTAAAAACAGACAAGGCTAAAACGATGATTAGATCTTTTGGCTACGATCTTTAACAATCAGACAACGCGCTGTGAACCAGCTCTCAGATGCCTGGCCTGCAATTGCCCTGACGCTTCAGCTTGCAAGCCTAAGTTCTGCATTATTACTGGTCATCGCAACACCCATCGCCTGGTGGCTATCGCAAACGTCATCAGCCTGGCGTAAACCGATCGCAGCCTTGATTACCCTACCGTTGGTACTTCCGCCGACTGTCCTAGGATTTTATATTCTTATAGTTCTTGGACCAAAAGGCTGGATAGGTCAACTCACGCAAAGTCTAGGGCTGGGCGTGCTGTCGTTTTCCTTTACCGGTTTGCTGATTGGATCTTTGATCTTCTCGCTACCTTTCGCTGTTCAACCAATACAGTACGCATTTGAGGCAATCGGAAAGCGGCCTTTAGAAGCTGCCGCCACCCTTCGTGCGGGCCCGCTTGATGCTTTTTTCTCTGTTGCACTACCCTTAGCCAAACCGGGTCTATTAACGGCAACCGTGCTTAGTTTTGCACATACCGTGGGTGAATTCGGGGTTGTTCTAATGATTGGCGGCAACATTCCGGGACAAACAAGGGTTGTATCAACACAGATCTATGGTTATGTCGAATCAATGGCCTATGAAGAGGCTCACTTGCTTTCGGCGGGCATGCTCGTTTTCTCATTTCTGGTGTTGCTTGCGCTTGGCCAGTTGAAAACGCGTCGCGATAAGGTGCTGACTTGACGCACGATAAAAGCCTAAGTATTCAGTTAAGGCTCGAACATCATCAGTTTTCACTTGATCTCGCCCTATGCGTGCCGCTTCAAGGGATCACCGTGCTATTCGGTCCCTCAGGCTCGGGCAAGACAAGCTTGCTTCGCTGCCTGGCTGGTCTTGAAAAGGCCCAAGGCATGATTCAGCTTGGCGATGAAATCTGGCTTGACAGCAAACGTCAATATTTCAGACCGACATGGCAACGTGAGATTGGCTATGTGTTTCAGGAGGCTAGCCTTTTTGAGCATTTAACTGTTCGCGATAATCTTTATTATGGTCTGAAGCGTGTACAAACTAGGCTCGGCGCTGTAAGCCTCGATGAGGCGGTAAGGCTTTTAGGGATCGAGCGATTGCTTGGCCGTTCGGTCCAAAGCCTATCGGGTGGCGAAAGACAGCGGGTTGCAATTGCCCGCGCCTTAGCCACTCAACCCAAGTTGCTTCTCCTCGACGAGCCACTCGCTTCTCTTGATCTGTCAAGACGCCGCGAGGTTCTACCCTGGCTCGAGCGCCTTCATGACGAATTGAGCATGCCTATCGTTTATGTGACTCACGCTGTCGATGAACTTGCGCGTCTTGCTGACTACGTTGTCTTGCTCGAGCAGGGGCGAATTCGTGCTTACGGTCCGCTTGCTGAGATGAGCCGCTCACGCGAACTTGCCTTGGCAATTGGCGAAGAAGCCGGGATCATCAGCAAGGCGATTGTGATCCTTCGTGATGAAGCTCACCATATGGTTCAGCTGCAATTTGGAGGTGCTAAGCTTTGGATGCGCGATCAAGGCCTCGTGGTTGGACAAACAGTACGGATCAGGATTTTGGCCAGGGATATAAGCCTCACGAAAACCGTACAAGAAGATACAACTATACAAAATCATTTACCAGGTGAAATTGAGTCGGTTGATAGCTTCTTACACCCAGCACAAGCAGTGGTACGTGTGCGATGTAAACAGGAAATACTGCTTGCGCATGTTACCCATCGTTCGCTCCAGCGCTTAGCACTTGATGTTGGAGCGCCCGTATGGTGTCAGGTCAAATCAGTCGCTCTTATTGTTTAGTCAACTTCGCGAGGCAGTTGTGAACAATCAAGAAATTTATGCAGAACTTATTTCGTTAGATGAAGTCTCACCATCAGTCATCACGCGAATTGTGCTGATGCACATGGCTTACTACGGCAAGTACTTTGGCTTTGGTGAAACCTTTGAGCGATCAATTACAAAGGATTTGCGAAGCTTTGCACAAAGTCTGCCAGAGCAAAAAAGTAAACTTTGGCTAGTCACAAAAGGCGAACATGTTTTAGGTTCGCTTGCGATTGATGGTGTCTGCCTTGGAGCCGGCCGAGCACAATTGCGATGGTTTATTCTCGACCCCAGTCTTCAGTCTAAAGGCCTTGGCCATGCGCTCATCTTGAAAGCGATCGACTTTTGTAGACTTCAAAAATTCCGTGAAATTCATCTGTGGACTTTTAGTGATTTGCAAGCAGCCCGCGCACTTTATCGCCGACACGACTTTCGCTGTGTTGAAGAGGCTGCAGGGGCACAGTGGGGTGTCGAAGTTATTGAGCAAAGATACCTGCTCCAACTTGAATCCTGATCTAACCCGGCTTGAAGCAGGAGAAGTCTTTTGGAAAATCATTTGAAACTTTACATTGGCAATAAGAACTATTCATCATGGTCGATGCGGCCTTGGGTGCTGATGAAGCAAATGGACATTGGCTTCGATGAGCATCTGGTGCGCTTTGACGGTTTCACGCCCGAATCAAGCTTCAAGAAAGCCATGGCAGAGCTCTGTCCCACTGGCAGGGTGCCGGTGCTGGTCGATAGCGGGTTGGTGATTTGGGATAGCTTAGCGATCGTTGAGTATCTTGCAGAGCGCTTCCCCGATCGGCATTTGTGGCCTCAGCAGCCTGATGCACGCGCACTGGCAAGAAGCCTATGTGCCGAAATGCACAGCGGTTTCACCGCACTGCGTGCCGCATGCCCGATGAATATTGAAGCGAGCCTGCCAGACATCGGAGCGCTCATGTTGCGAGATCGGCCTTCGGTGCGCGATGACTTGGCCAGAATCGACCACATGTGGTCCTCATCGCTAGCCCGCTTTGGTGGACCGATGCTTTTTGGCCGCTACACCATCGCTGATGCTTTTTTTGCCCCTGTTGTCATGCGTATCAAGACCTATCACTTACCCTTGAGCGAGCTTGCTCGTGACTATGTTCTAGCCTGCCTTGGCACAAGCGGCGTTGAAGCCTGGGTAGACGAAGCTATAGCGGAAAACGACTTTCGCGACTTTGAAGAACCGTACAGACTTAAGCCAAGCAGCGAAATTAAGCCAAGCAGCGAAAATTAAGCCAAGCCGCACAAATTAAATCAACCCCCTAAACTTTTTCGGGCTAACTTCCGCCGACTTTTGCGTCCGTATGCCTTGCTATGGACGATTTCACAGATGCTTTGATACTCGCACTTCACGCCGGGGCTGACGACCCTGACCGAAGTGCCATGGGGTCGCGCATGAAAGCACTGGTTGCAGAGCTTACCGATAAGGAATGTTCCAAGACAAAGCAAGCCACTGTCACGAGGAAACTAGCCAAAGTTCGCGAAGCCTATCGCATAAGGCTGCTTTCGACATAGTCTCCTATCGCGCCCATGAAAGCCAGCGATTGCCAAAGAGCGCGTCGCTAAGGCAGACTAGCGCAAATAAACTTAGGAGACTACGTTGATCAACATACGCAGACGGCTAATTCGATTTGCAAGTACCCTGCTTGCAGGGCTTTCCCTGGGCTATGCCCATTTGCCTGCCCAGGCGGCCTGGCCCTCAGATCAACCAATCAACCTCATCATTGCCTATGCACCTGGAGGCGGAACTGACATCGTCGCGCGTAGCCTTGTTCCGTTTATTGAAAAACATCTTGGAGACGGTGCGAAGATAAATATTTTGAATCGGCCGGGCGCTGGTGGTGGCATCGGTTTTGCGGCAATTGCCAATGCAGCGCCCGACGGTTACACCATCGGTTTCATAAACACCCCGCCAGTCATCACCATTCCGATTGAGCGAAACGCAGCCTGGACGCTTTCAAGTTTTGACTATCTTGGCAACATCGTTGACGATCCCGGAACATTTTGTGTTCACCAGGAAAGCCCGATACGAAGCCTTGTTGAATTACAAAATTTTGCAAAAAATAATCCAAAAAAAGTCACGGTCGGGTCAACCGGTGTCGGTTCAGACGATCATCTGGCTATGCTGATGTTTGAGCGCACTGCAGGCGTTTCCCTGACACATGTTCCATTCAAGGGAAGTTCTGAAACGCGGACAGCGATTACAGGCAAACACATCACGGTTGCGGCGATCAACGTAGGAGAGGCTTTACAGTATCTCAAGAGTGGTTCGCCGCTGCGCTGCCTTGGGCAGATGACCGCTCAGCGCATGAGCATGGCACCCGATTGGCCAACATTCAGGGAGCAAGGATTTGCCTTTGAGATGGCCTCGCTTCGTGGCATGGCAGCGCCCAAGGGCTTGCCTTCAGCCATCCGAGAACGCCTCACACGCGCAATTGAACGCGCTGCAAATGATCCTGCCTTCAAAGAGGCGGCTGAGCGTGCATTCGCTCCGGTTCGGTTCTTAGCGCCTAGTGCTTACGAAGCAGAGATTCGTGCAGGAGACACGGTTTTTAGACAACTATGGAAAGAAATGCCTTGGACCGATCGCTAAGCGTCTTGCCTAAAAAAACTGGAAAACCTCGGATCGCGCTCTTTTGCGGCGATCCTGCCGGGATCGGTCCAGAGTTGGTGCAGCGTCTTCTCGACGAACCATCACACTATGAGCACGTACACATTGAGCTCATCGGGCAGAAGTCGGCACTACGAGAGACGGCCAGGGTGAGTCTACATGCCTGGGATGGTTGGCACTCAGCGCCCTTTGAACCCGGACTTGCAGCGGTTGATAACGGTCGCTATATGCTTGCGGGCCTTCGTGAGGGGCTTGAGCTTGCGCGTAGCGGACGAGTCGATGCATTATGTTTTGCGCCCTTAAATAAGAGCGCTTTACGTGCAGGCGGCATGCACCAAGAAGATGAATTACGATGGTTCGCAGATTTCCTTAATTTTGAGGGTGCTTGCGGTGAACTCAACGTCCTTGAGAACCTATGGACCGCGCGCGTGACCTCGCATGTGGCTCTGCGCGATGTCAGCTCATTGTTAACGAAGCAGAAAGTAGCCACCGCGATCGCGATGATTTTCGAATCACTCAGACGTGCTGGTCTGCAAAGTCCGCGAATCGCTGTCTGCGGACTAAATCCTCATAACGGTGATCATGGCAATTATGGTGATGAAGAAGCGGCCATCATCGAACCCGGTATCGCACTTGCCCGGGTAAATGGCTATGCCGCCGAGGGTCCCTTTCCAGCAGACACAGCCTTCGTTCGAGCCATTCGCAAACCAGATGGCTTTGATGGTGTCGTCACGATGTATCACGACCAAGGTCAAATTGCGATGAAGTTACTCGGCTTTGAGCGAGGGGTTACTGTCCATGGGGGCTTGCCGTTTCCAATCACGACGCCCGCTCACGGAACCGCCTACGATATCGTAGGCCAGGGAAAGGCTAATCCGCAGGCATTTTTCAATGCCTTTGATCTAGCTTGCAAAATGGCTTTATTCGATAAAACGATATAGCATTATTCACGAATATATCCCGGCGCTCTGACTCATTTAAATGCGTCAGCATGTTGCTGATGCCAAGCAACTGGGCCCTATAAGCCACACGCAGGCTTGCAACGGGGAAATTGCTTGCAAACATACAGCGCTCAGGACCGAAGATCTCAACTGCCTCCTGAACAACGCGTCGGTTTGACTCGATTGTCCAGGCTTGGTGCATCAGTCCTAGCTCACTGATCTTGCAAAAGACCTTGGGCAGCCGTGCCAAAGCCCTCATTCCCTTGCGCCACTGATCTAAACCTGCCTCACTTCGATCCCAAGGCAGACCGGTATGGTTTAGCACCACTCTAAGCTCTGGAACTTTCTCAACAATAATTGCTGCTTCTTCTAGATGCCAGAATGGAACCCGCAAATCCCAAGACCAATCTCTTGCTGCAAGCAATCGCATACCGGCGAGCCAGTTCGGGTCTGTGAGCGAACCAGCACCCTGAGGTCGCGATGCATGAGGGTCTTGCGCAGTAAGAGGCTTGGAGCGTAAACCCCTAAGCAACGGAAACTGCGCCTGCGCAGCTAGTTGTTCATCAAGTCTGGGATCGTGTAGCCAGGCATGCGCCACCACTGCTTGAGGCATACCGCAAGACTCATGCTGCTCATGTAACCAACGCGTTTCGTCTAACGCCCTTGAACGGATGCACTCAGCCTCGACATGAACAGTAGCGAGTACATCGACACCAAAGGCGTCAGTTCGATAATCTTCTGGAAGATAATTGCGGCGCAATGCGGTGTAATCGCCAAGCAAAAAAGGCTTGGGGTCACCGACAAGCCAGTCATGCCAGCCCAAGGCCAAATCCCAGAAGTGATGATGCGAATCGACTACTTCGAGTTTTTCCATGGCTTATATGTTCTTGATCATTGTAAAAAAAGCTTGGGTAAGAGGCCTGGTGCTGATGGGAGGAGCACGTTTTCGATATGTTTATTATACCTATGACAGCTTGCACAACGACAGGGTTTCGCGCTACTTTGCCAGATTTATGAACTTAATAGCAAGGTCGCCCAAAGGAATCATTAATGAAAAGGAATTCTTAATGAGTATGCAGCATGATCAAAACATTGAACCGTTAAGTGCCATGGCAGAGCGGCTTAAGCCACTATTTCCTGGAATGCTTGGTATTGAGTGGACAAAGCTTGAACCCGACCATGTTCAGGCGAAACTACTCGTTCGTATGGAGCTTTGCACCGCGGGCAATAGTTTGCACGGTGGGGCTTTTATGGCTTTGGCAGACACCGTCGGCGCAGTTGCAACTTTTATTCAACTACCTAAAGGCGCACGAACTACAACGATTGAATCAAAGACGAACTTTTTGCGAGGCGCGCCAATTGGCAGTTATGTTCATGCTGATACACGTCCCCTGCACCGCGGGCGTACCACGCACGTCTGGGATACACGCATTACTGATGAGGCGGGAAAGCTTTGTGCGCTGGTGATACAAACTCAAATGCTGCTTCATGAGGCCTAGCGCCAACATTCGCGTTCTGAACGTTGGCGCCAGTACTGATTCCATTCGCAAAAAACTCCCCCGAGCGCTGGCACAAGTGACATTGGCTTTAAGGCAGGCGTTGATCAGTCATCGGCAAAAGAAACATGGGCAGCAACAATTTGCCAGCCTCGCTCGGTGAGCAACCAACTTTGCTGTTGGCGGCCAACCCGCTTCTCACCGGGTCGGCTAAACACGCAACTCGCGGTGCCAAAGCATTCGCCGAAGCTTGTGATCAGCACCTCTGAGATTGTTCGCGAATAACTGCCGCTTGGTCCAGGTGGCCTGGACCGGCGAAACGCAGCAATGGCCTCATGCCCAAGAAGATGCTCTCTTGCATTGGTTCCATAGCGGATGGTTCGCTCGTGGCTGAAAAACAAATTATTTAATCGTTCGATATTGTTATTGACCAATGACTCCTCGTAGTCATAAAAGGCCTTTGTTAACGAGGCAAGTACATCAGCTCGGTTAATTTCCATAGCATTTCAGTGGTGAATGAGCAAAGACTTAAAGATTAGCTGAAAATTTATCGCTCGAATCCGTAGCTGGTAATGCGACACATGCCTTCTTGCGCGATCGCGAGCGCTGTGATGCAATGTCAAAACAACATTAATCAAAATCGTTTTTGTCAGTTATCACGATACATAGGAGGAGCCATGATGCGTCGCATCAAAACTATCGCAAGGTCTATGGTTGCAGCCATTGGAATATCGCTGGCAAGCGCTGCTACGCTCGCGCAGCAAACCATTCAAGTCGCCTACATTGACCCCTTGTCCGGGGGCGGTGCAAGTATTGGCGAACATGGACTCAAACATTTTCGCTATATCGCTGACCAACTCAATACCGCTGGCGGCGTGCTTGGAAGAAAATTTGAGATTATCCCCTTTGACGGCAAGACCAATCCGCAAGAGAGCATCGTTCAAGCGCAAAAGGCTATCGATCGGGGGATCCGAATCATTACGCAGGGCAATGGCTCGGCAGTTGCTGCAGCGTTATCAGAATTTGTAACTAAGCACAATGCCCGCAATCCAGGGAAAGAGGTTATTTATTTGAACTATGCCGCTGTTGATCCCTCGCTCACCAACGACAAGTGCTCGTGGTCCCATTTCCGTTGGGATGCTGATTCAGACACGAAGATGGCAGCACTCACCAATTTCATGAAGACGAGGACAAGCGTCAAAAGGGTTTATCTGATCAATCAGGATTACTCATTTGGACACTCTGTTCGTGCCCAAGCAGTCGCCATGCTTAAAGACAAGCGACCTGATGTGCAAGTTGTTGGCAACGAATTGCATCCATTGCTTAAGATCAATGACTTTGCACCGTATATCGCTAAGATCAAGGCCTCGGGCGCAGACTCAGTCATTACCGGCAACTGGGGACAGGACTTTGCACTGCTTCTCAAGGCAGCTGCGGATGCAGGCCTGAAGGTTGACTGGTACACCTACTACGCAGGTGGTGCAGGCGGGCCTACGGCGATTAAGCAAACAGGGCTGTCCGATCGCGTCTTTGCGGTTGTCGAGGGGCACGCCAACGTACCTAATCCGCCCTCTCAAGCAATTGAGACAGATTTCCGTCCTCGGACTGGACAGGCCGTTTGGTACCCGCGAGCCTTCAATCAAATGTATATGCTTTCTGAAGCGATAAAGGCTGCCGGTGCCGTCGATGCCAAGAAGATTGCACAAAAGCTTGAAGGCATGAGAATAACGACCCACAACGGTGGCGTTGGCTACATGCGAACTGATAACCATCAGTTCATCCAGGATATGTACATCGCTTCGTTGGGTCCGCTACCTCCAGGGGCCAAGTTTGACGAGGAAGGCACAGGCTGGGGCTGGAAGACGCTTGGGAAGGTAGACGGCAAAGATACTGAACTCGCCACAACCTGCAAGATGAGCCGTCCCTATTGAGCATGATTGAACGCTTGTCTGTGGACCTTTACATCAATATCGATGTAAAGGTCTCGATAGGTTTTGCGCTGACTCGGTCAGGTCTTGAGGCCAAAATCTCAGGATCTGGCTATGAGGGTTATCATGCTTGAGTTGATTCTTTTTTCAAGCCTAAATGGCGTGCTCTACGGCATGTTGCTATTTATGATGGCCGGCGGACTGACACTCATTTTTTCGATGATGGGTGTGCTGAATTTTGCCCATGCAAGCTTTTATATGCTTGGTGCCTACTTCGGCTTTGAAATCGCAAGGCATTTGGGCTTTTGGATCGGACTATTCGCAGCGCCCTTGCTGGTTGGACTCGTAGGTGCTTTGATCGAACGGTACGGATTGCGTCAGGTCCACAAGCACGGCCATGTCGCTGAACTCTTGTTTACCTTCGGTCTTGCCTTTGTGATCGAAGAACTCGTTCAAATGATTTGGGGCAAGTTGCCCGTTGACTACCGTGTGCCAGAGGCCTTGGACTTTGTTGCCTTTACGATGTTCGGTACGACTTATCCAGCCTATAAAGTTTTCATGCTCTGTATAGCGATCGGCATGTTTATTGCTCTGTTATGGGTATTAACCAAAACCCGTATAGGACTTATCATTCAGGCCTCGCTGAGCCACCCGCAGATGGTTGCCATGTTGGGCCACAATGTGCCTCGAATCTTCATGTTGGTTTTCGGAGGTGGCTCCGTCTTGGCTGGCCTCGCCGGCGTGATTGCGGGACCAGCTCTAGTCACCCAACCATCGATGGCAGCCTTACTAGGCCCAATTCTTTTTGTGGTTGTGGTGCTCGGCGGTTTGGGATCTCTGACCGGCGCATTCATTGCCTCACTGCTTATAGGCCTGGTACAGACATTTGCAGTAGCAATTAATGTTTCACTTTCGGATCTTTTTCAATTTCTACAGTTAAGTCCAAAAGTTGGTACGGTACTTGGCGATCTTTGGAGTGTGACCGTTGCACAAGTTGCACCGGTTATACCCTACTTACTTTTGATTCTGATTTTGATCTTCCGACCCACGGGCCTCATGGGAAATCGGGAGACTTAGCATGAAGCGAATTGCGATTTGGCCTACAGCAGCGTTTATCCTGCTTGCCCTGCCCTATGTGTTTGAATCAGGAACCTCGCTCACCAAGATGAGTCTGATGTGCATCATGGCAGTGTTCGCGTTGAGCTACAACATGCTGCTTGGACAAACTGGCATGCTCTCCTTTGGGCATGCTGTGTATTATGGCCTGGCAGGATTTATGTCTGTCCATGCAATACAGATTCTGGCGAGTCCAACCGCCTCGATGCCATTGATCGTGGTACCCATCGTGGGCGCTGTAACTGGCTTGGGCTTTGCTCTTGTTTTTGGATGGGTGTCCACCAAGCGTGCAGGCACAGCTTTTGCGATGATCTCGCTTGGTCTGGGTGAACTTGTTGCAGCGTCATCGCTCATCATGCGATCGTTTTTTGGGGGCGAGGAAGGTGTAAGTGCTGATCGCTCTAAGCTGGCCAGTTGGCTTGGGCTGGACTTTGGCGCTCAAATCCAGGTCTATTACCTGATTGCAGCTTGGACATTTTTTGCTGTGATGGCGATGTTTGCGATTACGCAAACCCCATTTGGACGTATGGCTAATGCGGTTCGCGAAAACCCTGAACGCGCCGAGTTTATAGGCTATTCCACTCAAATGATTCGTTTCATCTCTTTTTGTCTGTCTGGCACCTTTGCCGGCATTGCTGGAGCACTGGCAGCTATTAATTTTGAAATTATGAATGCCTTATCAGTGAGCGGTGCGCAATCTGGCGCTGTACTTTTGATGACTTATATCGGTGGCGTCGGACATTTCCTAGGCCCGATTCTTGGCGCTATGCTGATCACTGCTTTACAGATATCGCTAAGTGATTTCACCGGGGCCTGGATGCTTTACTTCGGACTGATGTTTATCTTGGTTGTGATGTACCTGCCGGGCGGACTTGCGGGATTGATCATGATCCATGAACCGGTCATTCGCGCAGGACTTTTACAACGCCTTATTCCCGCCTATCTTTTGACAGCAGTTCCTGCAATCTTATGGTTAGCGGGTGCCGTAGCCATCATAGAGTTGGCGCATCACGCGCTTGTCAAAGCGTTAACCGAAGGCCCACAAATGATTATTATGGGCGTC
>Ga0194130_10007023_pt1 | contig 12686 bp, 14 predicted proteins | sample TA2KigsurfametaG_FD_160084 | JGI IMG/M metagenome (GOLD analysis project Ga0194130, IMG submission 160084) | Freshwater microbial communities from Lake Tanganyika, Tanzania - TA2015050 Kigoma 12 surface | ecosystem: Environmental > Aquatic > Freshwater > Lake | place: Tanzania: Lake Tanganyika... | reverse complement strand
CGCAACGCTGTTTCATCCACCAAAGGCACCTGTGCATACCGCATGGTGCTCCTGGCTACCCCCAGAATCTGACACGCTCGGCGCTCAGACAGACGCGGATATTTGCCCACAGCACCTTGCACCGCTGCACGCTGGCGCTGTGGGCTTAGAAGTTTCCCCGCGCAACATCCGTGAGTACCGCCTTCTCCAAGTGCAACTCACCCACCAGCCGCTTGAGCCGAGCGTTCTCCTGCTCCAATTGCTTCAGGCGCTTGGCCTGATCAACCTTCATACCCCCATACTCCCGACGCCAGCGGTAGTAGCTCTTGTCCGTGGCCCCAGCCTCGCGGCAAGCCGTGAGCACGTCCTTGCCTTGACCAATCTTGACCTCGATCTCGCGCAACTTGGCCACAATTTGCTCGGGCTTTAATCGAACACCTTTTGGCATAACTTAATCCTTTCGAATGATAAAAACACTCAGTTTCTCTCACTCATACTGGATCAGTTTTTAAGCGCAGGTCAGGGGAGACGCCGTTGGCGGCAACAGCGGCACGCTGCTCAATCAGGTGTACAGGCCCAATGTACGGTGTGAATAAGCGACGACACAAGGGCTTAGCGACTGCTGAGATCAGCCCGGCCTAGCGCACCAGGGGACGAACGCTGGTAAAGCCGCCGTCCACCGCGAGCACCTGACCGGTCAAGCGGCCAGACTCGGGGCTGAGCAACCAATCCATCACCGCAGCGACCTCGTCGGCGCTTTGCACGCCCGCCAGCGGATATTGCTTGGCTGCGCCCTCACGCATGGCAGGTATCTTGAGCATGGCGGCCGTCATGGGGGTCTCCGTCATGCCGGGAGCCACGGCATTGATTCGCACGCTCTGAGCGGCATAAGTGGCTGCCGCACTACGCACCAAAGCCTCAACGCCGCCCTTGGCCGCAGCGATCGCTTCGTGATTGGCCACACCTATGCGCGCGACCACGGAGCTGACAAAGACAGCTGTCCCCGGAGCGCCCCCCAAAGCCGACAGGAAGGCCTGCAAGGTCCACAAGCTGCTTTCAAGGTTGACCCGCAAGATCTCGCGCGCGGCCTCGGCCCGGGTTCGATGCAACGGCGCGATCAGGGTAGAGCCAACCGCATGGGCAAGAAAAGACGGCGCAGCCCCCAGCCGAGCCGTACACGCCTGCAAGGCTTCGGCAGCCCCTTCGGGGCTGGTGGTGTCGGCCACGATATGGGCCTGCGCCGGTACCTCAGAGAGCGTCGAGGCCTCGCGCCCGACCACTGCCACACGCAAATGACGCGCCTGCAGGCGTGCCACCAGGGCCCGCCCGATGCCCCCGCGCGCTCCAGTCACCAAGGCAATATCGTTCATCGCTTCTCCCTTTCCCAAACACTTGCAGAAGCGATAGACCACCACTTCGAAAAACTGCCGCAAGGTCTGTCAACTTGCGAGAATAACCGTGCCGGGGCATCCAATCGGGCCAAAGCTCGCAGCTCGGGGCCGATATGAGGATCATCGAGGCTTCGCACCGATGCCGCCTGCGATAGCAGCGCCCTGAGCTCGCCTGCATCAAGCCACCACCGCTCCTGGGTGATTTCCGCCATCGCCGAATCCACCCAGGCCCACCGCGCCTGCGACCAAGGCCAGCGCTGATGAAAGCCCCGCAGGTAAACCCCAGCAACGAGGGTGTTGGCCGGCAGATTATCGGGCGGCGCACGCAACGCCCAGGGATGAACGAGCCAAACCGATCGGCCGACCAACTGCCGAGCATCGAGCAGCCGCGCCGGTTTGACACCGAGTTCGGATGCGGGGGTATCGTGCAGAAGCGGTTCGACGCACGATGACGCAGCGACGCGAGCGTCGACCTCCTGCGCTGGCAAATCTCCCCCGCGCGCGATGCGCTCGAGCGTCTCATACGACTGATCGACCACTGTGCCCGGGCTGTGCCAAGCCGCAGGCGCGTAGCGGGCCACATTTTCGGCATTGAAAAGATAGGGCTTGTGACTGCCGGTGCCGGCAACCCACTGCCAGCTCAGGTGGTTGCTGGCCAGGTCGCCATCGAGCAAATGCGCCACCATCCAATCGGCCCCGGCACGCCAGTGCACCCGGCGCAGGTGCACCGCATAGCTGGCCAGCCACATGCGGGCGTGATTGTGCAGATAACCGGTCGCATACAGGGTGCGTACCGCCTGATCGATCACCGGCACACCGGTGCAGGCTGCGCGCAGATCGGACGGCAGCTCACGGTCATAGGCGCTCTCGGGTAAGGGCCCATCGTGCAGCGACTCAAAAATGCCCTCTCCGCGATGCGCCCAGACATGCCTGAAATATTCGCGCCAGCCCAACTCGTAAACCAGCTTGTGCCCAGGCGTCAACTGGACATGTTGAACCAGGTGGTCATAGACCTGAGGCAGGGTCAGCACCCCATGGGTGATGAAAGGCGAAAGTCCGGTCACTGCCCCTCGAAGGTCATCGCGGGTACGCGCGTAGTCAGACGGCCGCACCTTGGCCAGACAAGCCCGAGCCCTTACAGCGCTTGTTGTCAGCTCAAACGCGCGCATATCGGGCAGGTTGGACCTAAAAAAGCCCCGCGCAGCAGGTGACTTGAATCAATCGAGCCGCGCACCCGAGGCCTTGACCGCCTGCGCCCAGCGCGGCATTTCCGCGCTCAAGAAGGCGCGAAACTCATCGGCGCCCAAAAACGCGGGGTCGGCCCCCTGCGCCACCATGCGATCGCGAATATCGGGGGTGGTCAGTACCTGCTCGAAGGCCTGACTCAAGCGATTGATCACCTCGCGCGGGGTACCAGCAGGCGCCAGAAATCCATAAAAACCCACCACCTCAAAATTCTTCAGACCCGACTCGATCGCGGTGGGCGTATCGGGTAATGCAGGATTGCGCTGGCGACTGGTAACGCCAATCGCACGCACCCGACCCTGCTTGTGATAGGCCGCCGCCTGGGGAATGGACTCGGCCATGAATTGCACCTGGCCGCTCATCAGGTCGGTAAAGGCCGGCGCGCTGCCTCGGTAGGGGATGTGCAGCAAAAACAACCCCGTCTCCGACTTGAGCATCTCGGGCACCAAGTGACTGATCCCGCCGTTGCCCGCCGATCCGTAATTGATCTGACCCGGCCGCGCTCGCGCGTAGGCGATGAATTCGGGCAAGGTGTTCACCGGCAAAGAGGGGTGCACCAGAAAAGCCAGCGGCTGCATCGCGGTACGAGCCACCGGCACAAAGTCGCGAAGAGTGGCGTAGGGCAAGCGGGTGTACAGCGCCGGGTTGATGACCATCGTACCGGTATTGGCCAGCAGCAGGGTGTGCCCATCGGGCGCGGACTTTGCGACCTCCTGCGCGCCAACGGTACCGCCAGCGCCCGCCTTGTAATCGATGACAACCGGCTGGCCCAGGACTTGTTGCAGACGCTCTGACAGGAGGCGGGCATGCTGATCCAGCGGCCCCCCGGCCGGAAAGCCGATGATGATCTTCACGGGCTTGCTCGGAAAGCGTGCTTGTGCCTGCACCGGATGCCCCCAGGCGAGGGCGGCCATTACCAGCATCAAAGCCGAGAGACAGGCCCAGCGCCTGCGCAAAGAACCCGAGTAAAGATAGAGGGACGCAACATTCATGGCTTGAGTCTCTTGCCCCGCGAGGGGCGGTCATGCGGGGGTGAAAGAGCCACCAGCTTGAGGCCCCGCGCCATAAGCCGGCCGGCAGGGGGGGCGAGGAATTACCCTCAGCGGGTCAAGACAACCACCAGAGCCAGCAACGCAATGGCGGCCCAGATCTGAGGGTTGTGGCCTTCGATGAATTTGAGAAGTTTGTCTTCCAGCGTCCGGCGGGGCACAGCCGCCATAGCCTGCGCGTGATTCAGGGGGGTCGACTTCATGCAGTCCTCCGAGGGAATTGTTTAACCGAATAGACATTATGAGTCGTCAAATTGTATTTACACAACACCAAAACCCTCGGCCCAGTTGGGATGTTGTCAGCGCAGGCTGGCCTTGCATTCGGCCCGGAACTTTTCGTTTGCGGTGGATCCGACCGCATAGTCGGCCTTGGGATTAGCCTTACGAAAGGCCTCCTGCTTCTTGGTCACGCACTTTTCCACCGGATCGACGCAAGCCACTAAAAACAGGACCGCAGCCGGAGCGAGCCGAAAGAACCAGCGATTGCACATACCGGACTCCTTGGAACGAGGACGGACACACGAAGCGCCGAATTTAAAAGCACAGCCGTAGCGGGCGCAACGCAGTACAAACCCGAGGGCATTGACGCAAGGGCGTGACCCCACAGGGGGGACGGGAGCGCCGCCCCCACAGGCGGGGGATCGCTCAGCGCCGGGCCGACATCAGCGACCAGAGTTTGGCGGGGGTGAAGGGCATGTCGATCGACTCGATACCCATCGGACGCAGGGCATCCACAACGGCATTGGCCACAGCAGGCAGCGAGCCGGAACAACCGGACTCGCCCACGCCCTTGGCGCCGAGCTTGTTGAGCTGGGTCGGCACGGGAACGCTCTGGTGGTGCATGGCCCGGAGGAGGCCAGCACGCGGCATGGCGTAATCCATGAAGGAGCCGGTCAGCAATTGGCCGGTCTGGCGGTCGTAGACCGCCTCCTCACCAAAGGCTTGACCCAGGCCTTGCACCACACCGCCATGCACCTGCCCAAGCAGTTGCGCCGGAGAGATGACCTGGCCGACATCGTCGGCCGCCCAATAGCCCACCACCTCGCAGTGGCCCGTCTGCGGGTCCACTTCGACTTCAGCGACATGACAGCCGTTCGGGAAGGTGGCCCCCGACGAAGCCTGCCCGATGACTTCGCGGCCTTGCGCCGCAGGCTGCGTCATCCAATCGGCAAAGCGCAGCTGACGCTGGCCGTGACGCCAGGTGCCTGCCTCGATCGACACCTGCGCGACCTCGCAACCCCACTGGGCGGCCACATCCTCCCGACCCGCATCCATCAGTTGTCGGCACAAATCCATGATGGCACTGCCCAAACCATAGAGGGTGCGCGAGCCCCCGGTGGTGTTGCCGATCAGGTCGCGTCCGACCTCGCCGGCCATAAACCGCACCCGCTCCGCCGGCACACCAATTTCCCGCTCAACGATCTGGGCAAACGAGGTCTCATGACCCTGGCCCGAAGCTCCAGAAATCGCATGCAGGATCAGACCGCCGTTGTCGATGCGGCCCCGCACCTGGTCTTTGGCGGCCGATCCTGGGCCCGAGGACTCGAGATAGTAGGCCAGCCCGCGACCCCATAAGCGGCCGCGCGATCGCGCCTCCTCGCGCCTGCGCGCCGCTCCGGCGGCATCGGACCGGGCCAGAACCTCGTCCATGACGCGAGAAAAATCGCCGTTGTCGTACACCGTGCCGTTGGCCGTGGTGTAAGGAAACTCGGCCGGCGCAATGAAATTGCGCCGTCTCAAAGCCACCGGGTCAAAACCATGCTGATGCGCTGCATGATCGACCAGCCTCTCGATGGCATACGAGATGTCCGGACGCCCAGCGCCGCGGTAGGCCGACACCGGTACCGTGTTGGTGTAGAAGATGTGCGACTGCATGTAGAGCGCCGGCACCTTGTACACCCCGCCCATGGTGATGGACAAGTTACGCGCACCGATGTGCGTGCTGTAGTAGACATTGAAGGCGCCAGCATCGACCTGGTTTTCAAAACGCAACGCGAGAATTCGACCCTGTGCATCGAGCGCAATATGCCCCCGCAAGGTAAGGGCCCGCCCATGCCAATCGCTCAGAAATGTTTCAGAACGGCTCGAAACCCAACGCACCGGCCGTCCGAGTTGCCGCGCCGCCAACATGAGCAGCGCATGCTCCGGCGCGGCAGTGCCGCGCAGGCCAAAGGAACCGCCTACATCCTGGGTATGCAAGCGAATCGAATCCATCGGCCATCCGGTGATGGCCGACAGAAAGGTCAACATGCCCGAGACGCCCTGGGTCGGTGTGCGCACATGGGTCAAGCCGGTGGCAGCCTCGTGCCAGGCCTGCACAGCGCGCGGCTCCATAGGCGCCGGGATGAGGCGCTGACTGACCACCTTGAGCTCGGAGCGAAAGGCAGCCGCTGCGAATGCAGCCTCCACCGCCGCCTTGTCCCCGTTTTCAAACACGACAGATGTGTTACGCGGGGCATCGGCATGCAACTGCACGGCGCCGGGCGCGGTGGCGTCCTCGTATGTCACCACGCAGGGCAGGCTGTCGTAGTCGATGTCAGCCTGCTCGGCGGCATCGGCCGCTTGCGCCGCGGTATCGGCCAGCACCATGGCCATGGGCTGACCGACAAAGTGCACCGTGTCAAGCGGCAGTATCGGCATGCGGCTGACAACCTGCGGCTGACCTCGGACATTCTTGACACTGACCACATTGGGCAGCGGTCCGAACCCGGCTTCGAGCACCTCTTTCGCGGTGAGCACGCTGCGCACCCCCGGCGCGCGACGCACCGCCGACCAATCGGCCTTGAAGCGAGCATGCGCATGAACCGATCGCACAAGGCAAGCGTGCAAAGTGCCCGCCTCGACAGGATCAGCGGTGAAGGCTCCGGTACCCGTGATCAGGCGCCGGTCTTCCTTGCGCAACAAAGCGGCGCTCATGACCGGCCCTGCCGCATGTGTTGCGCCGCCTCGTGCACCGCCTCGACGATATTGATATAACCAGTGCATCGGCAGAGGTTGCCCTCCAGGGCCTGCTCAATCTCGGCCCGGTTGGGCTGCGGCTGATGCCGCAAAAAATCAGCGCTGACCATGATCATGCCCGGCGTACAGAAGCCGCACTGCAAGCCGTGGCAGCGCGAGAACGCCTCCTGCACAGGGTGCAGCCCCCCGGCTCCGAGGCCCTCGATGGTGACGATATCGGCGCCATCGGCCTGGGCCGCAAGCATGGAACAGGACTTGACCGCCCGGCCGTTGAGATGGACGGTGCAGCAGCCGCACTGGCTGGTATCGCAGCCGACATGGGTGCCGGTCAGGCCCAGATGGTCCCGTATCGCCTCCACCAGCAGAGTCTGCGGAGGCACATCGATCCGGCAAGCCGTGCCGTTGAGCGTGAATTGGATTTGCATGGAGTCGTTATTTTCAGGCTGCCAAACCCGCAATCTACCCTATGGGCCATTTGTCTGCCCAGACCGGCTGTGGCGCGGGGTCCGGGGGGCGCTTCCTGGTGGCCACGGCCCCGCGGCGGTGGGGCCCTGTGCGGTGAGCAAGACCCTGTAACACCCGGGGGCAAGCCCCGGGCACTGGCCAAGCCGGCGCAATCGGTTGAAGATAGGGCCTTGCAATTGAGGAGTCAGACATGAACGAAAAAGAGCGGGACGAACTGATGGCCTTTTTGCGCGAGGCCATGGCCGTGCGAGATCCGTGCGACCGAGCGGCCCAGCGTCTGATCGACCAGACGGTGGCGCAAAACCCGCTCATTGTTTACTGGTTGGTGCAACAGGTGATGGGCTTGCGTCTGGCCCTGCAATCCCGTACCGAGGCTACGCCCCCCTGTGACGGCGCAGCACCGGCCCGCAGTTGGGGCTCCGGTGTGCTCAAGACAGCGCTGGCAGCCGGCCTGGGCGCGGCGGCCGGAACCGTTCTGGCCCATGAGGCGGCCGATTGGCTCGATCAGGCCAGCAGCGACCTCGATCTGGGCTGAGCGTCAAGCATCAGCGCGTGCGGCCCTTGAGCCGCCCTTTGGAGCCCGGCGCTGCAAAAACATGCGAACATCGTCGCTTGGCTTTGCGGCCAAGCCCCTCATGTTCGCGCGCAAAACCCATCTCGATGCCCTTGCCCTTGCTGGCCTGTTGACCTGCTGTTCGCTGTGGGGCTTCAATCAAATCGTGATCAAGCTCACGGTGGAGCAGGCCGATCCACTGACCCTGAGTGCGCTGCGCTCCCTGGTGACCGCGCTATTGGTACTGGCCTGGTGTCGGCTGCGCGGCATCGCTCTGTTTGAGACCGATGGCACCCTGCGCGGCGGTCTGCTGGTGGGCTTGCTGTATGCAGGTACCGCTGCATTTACCTATCTTGGGCTGGAGTACACCACGGCCAGCCGCTTTGGCGTATTCCAGTACCTCTCGCCCTTCGCGGTGGCCCTGGGCATGCCGCTGATCGAAAAATCCGAGCGCCTCACACTGCTGCAAGTGGTGGGCATGGGGGTGGCCTTTGCCGGTGTCAGTCTGGCCTTTGCCGAGAGCTTTGAAGGACCGGCCCCGCCGGGGCAATGGATCGGCGACCTGATGGCTGCGGCTTCGGGCTTTTTCTGGGCCCTGACCGTGCTGACGGTGCGCGCCACCGCGCTGAATCGGTCGAGCGCTGAAAAATGCCTGTTCTATCAATCAGCCGCCTCGGCACCGGTACTGGCCACGCTGGCTTGGCCGAACCTGGCGGTCGACGACATCAGCTGGTCGCCGCAACTGCTCGGGCTTCTGGGGTACCAGTGTGTGGTGGTTACCTTCGGCAGCATGCTGCTGTGGTACTGGATGATGCGGCACTATCCGGCCAGCAAGATGAGCGCCTTTACCCTGACCACGCCGGGCTTCGGGCTGCTGGCGGGGGTCATGCTGCTGGATGAGCCGCTCACCGTGCGTCTTGTGCTGGCCTTGGCCACGATCGCTGTGGGCCTGCTGCTGGTCAATCGTCGAGGGCCGCCGGTCAGCTGAGAAGGCCCACAGAGGCATTGGTGGCGGTCATCCGCACCGGGCCCTGCGACAATGGAGCGATGCGAATTCTGGTCATCCGCCTGTCGGCCCTGGGCGATATCGTGCACGCATTGCCCGCCCTGACCGACCTGCGGCGGGCCCTGCCCGAGGCCACCATCGACTTTGCGGTCGACGAGCGGTTTGTCGACGTTGCGCGGCTGCATGGCGGCGTGAGCAATGTACTGCCAATCGCCTTAAAGCGGTGGAAGCGACATCCAGGTGCAACGAACACCTGGCGCGAGCTGTACCAAACCCTGGGCCATCTGCGCCGCCACACCTACGACCTGGTACTGGACCTACACGGACTCAACAAAAGCGCTCTGTTGGCCCGACTGGCCCGAAGCAGTCTGCGGATAGGGCCGCATCCGCGCTTTTGCGGTGAATGGCTGGCGCCGCGTCTGTACAGCCGGTATTGCTCCGCGCCCGGCCCCATCACGCCCGTACCCCGCATGCGGGCTTTCGTCGCCGATGCGCTGGGGCAGACCACAAGCCTGCCAGCCTCCTATGGCCTGGTCTGCAGATGGCAGGCTAGGCAGTCGGACCAGGTGGTGCTGGCGCACAGTTCGTCGGCCAGGGACAAGCTCTGGCCCGAGGCGCACTGGATTGCGCTGGGCCAGATGCTCAAACGCCGGGGCCTGCAAGTCCTGCTACCCTGGGGCAGTCCAAGTGAAAAAGAGCGCTCGGTCCGCCTGGCACAAGCCGTGGGCGAGGCAGCCGAAGTAGCGCCGAGCTTGTCCATCGCGCAATGGGCTGAGAAGCTGAGCCGGTGCAGGCTGGTGATCGGAGTCGATACCGGCCTGACCCATCTGGCTGCAGCTGCGGGTGTTCCTTGCGCAGCCCTGTTCATGGCCACGGGGGCCGAGCTGTTTGCACCCGACCAGCCGCAGCGCGCGCGCCCTAGGCGATTCGCATCAGAGCCCATCGCTCGATGTCGTGTCTCGCGCCGTCGTCGAGTTGCTGGACCACACCCGCTAGCCGGCCGCGACAAGGCCGGGCGCTTCAATTGCCCCGGATGTTGTTCTCCTGCGCCACCTGACGCCACAGCGCGATCTCGCTGGCAATCAAGCGCGAAAACTCGTCGGGGGTGTTGGTCACCGGTGTACTGGCCTTGGCGGCAATGCGGGACCGTACATCGGGCATATCGACGATGCGCACCATTTCCTCATGCAGGCGCTTGACGATCTCCGGCGGGGTGCCGGCCGGTGCCAGCAGACCGATCCACAGCGAGGCCTTGAGGTCGATGCCCAGCTCGGCCAGCGTCGGCACATTGGGCAGGTCTTTCAGGCGCTCGGCCGTGGTGACGGCCAGCGCCTTGACGCGTCCGCTTTGCAAGCCCGTGATGGCCGGGCCGGAGTCGGCCAGGGTCATGGTGACATCGCCACTCATCACAGCCTGCACCGCCTCGTTGGCGCCCTTGTAGGGAATGTGCGTAAAGCGCGCACCGGTGCGGCGGTTGAACAACTCCGTGGTGAGCTGAAACGAGGCCGAGCTGGCGCCGTAATTGGCTTTCTCGGGGTTGGCGCGCGACTGCGCCACCAGCTCCTGCACCGTGCGCGCCGAGTTATTGGCATTGACCAGCAGCACGAGCGGCGAATTGCTCATGATGGAGATGGGCGAAAAATCGCGCGGGCCATAGGGCAGCTTGTCATTGAGGGCGTGGTTGAAAATGATCGGGCCGGGCGCGCCCATCATCAGGGTGTAACCATCGGGCTTGGCCTTGGCCACATAGGTGCTGGCCACCACCGCCCCCACGCTGGGTCGGTTTTCGACCACCACCGGCTGCTTGAGCCGGTCGGCCAGCTTTTCCGCCAGCAAGCGCGCCATAAAGTCGACGCCACCGCCAGCCGCGTAACCCACCACCAGGGTGACCGGCTTGTTGGGGTAGTCCTGCGCGTGGGCAGACAGGGCCACCAAACCCAAGGCGACCCAGCGGGCTGAGGATAGAAAGGACATCAGTTTCATGAGGGGCTCCTTGAGACTGCGGATGACTTTATTGCAGACCGATCTGCACATTGAGCACGGCTGAGCGCCCCTCGTCAAGGGCCTTCAGACAGCGTGCGATGGCCGCCTCGGTCTGCTGCGGATCGCGCAGGCATTCGCCGTAAGCGCCAAACGCCTCGCCGACCTGCTCGAAATGGCGCTGCTGACCTTGCAGTCGGGCCTGGAACTCATTGGCCTGCGCTGCAGCGCCGTCCGGATAGACGCGCAGCACAGCCTCTTTGACGGCCTGCCAGCCGCCGTTATCGAGCACTACGGTGAAGATGGGCAAACGATAGCGCTGCGCCGTGGCGTAGACCGAGTCGGGGGTGCAGAAATGAAACGCACCATCGCCCACGATATGAACCACCCGGGCTCTGGGTCGGGCCAGCTTGGCCCCCAGAGCCATACCACCGCTCAAGCCCAGCCCTCCCCCGGCGCCACCCCAGAAGCTCAAGGGCTCGGTGCGCTCGATTTGTTGAAGAACCGCCGGCGAATTGCGTACTGCTTCGTTGACGACAATATCGCCGGGCGCCAAGGCACGACCGAGGGCCGCACAGATCCAGGCGGGGGCTACTGCATCGAGCTGACCCGGCTGCAAAGCCTGCCGGGCCCAAGCCTCACGCCGGCGCTGAGCAGCCGCCTTCAAGGCCTGCCTGCGCTGATCTGCGCGCTCGTGGAACCGCGCATCAGCCCCTTCGCGCACCAGCGCCGCCACTTGGCCCAGTACCGTGGTGGCATCGGCCTGAATGCGCAGGTCGGTAGCAAACCCCCACATGGGGTAGTCCTGCTTGACAGGATCCACATCGATGTGAGCCCACCAGGTCTTTGCATCGGGCCGTACAAAACGCGGCAACCAGGGCACATCGACATCCACAAGCAGCCCCACATCGGCGCCAGGCAGCACCTGCGCCGGGTCGAACCCCGCAAAGCAGGACGAGCGCCGCGACAGGTTCAGGGCGCTGGGCATGTACTCGACGACCTCCATAGCGCACAACTGCGCCAGCTCTTCCAGCGCTGCCGGACCCTGGCTCTTGCGCCCCAGGTAGGAGGTGATGAGTACCGGCCGGGCCGCGCTCAGCAATCGGGTCGCAATAAGCTGCGCCCGCTCCGGCTCGATGCCGCCCAGCAGGGCCGGGCCATGGTGCTGCGCCCCAAACGCCTCAGGAGCGGCACTGACCTGCTCGGCCAGCACCTCGCGCGGCAGCGTCATAAATACCGGGCCAGGGGGCTCGGTATGCATCAGGGTGTGCGCGCGCCGCAAGGCCTCACGGGCCACCACCGCCGAGGGCAAGTTGTATTCCCACTTGACATAGGGTCGGACCAGACTGCCCATGTCGAAGGGATCCTGAACGAAGTGGACATAGTTGTCCCGGGATCCGGGCAACTCGCCACGCAAGGTGAACGGCGCCTTGCCGGCCAGCAGCATCACCGGCAGTCGCGCGCGCCTCATGTTGTGCAGCCCCATCACCGCATTGGCTGTTCCGGCGTCGACATGCACCATCACCGCCTGCCCGCGGCCGGTCAGTGCCGCATAGCCAGCTGCCATATGCACCGCCACATTTTCGTGTGGACACAAAATGAAAGAGGGGTGCGCCCGACCCTGGGCGTCCCAACGCGCCAGTTCTTCGATCAGGCTGACATGGTCGGTACCCAGATTGGCAAAGACATAGTCGATACCCAGGTCGGTCAGGCCCTGCAGAAAATGGTGCGCGCCCGATGCGCGTTGGGGGGCACTGTCAGTCATGAAAATAAGCGGGCATGAACGAGGCCGATGATGCGGCCGACCGAGTCGGGGGGGTACAGGGCAATCCCTAAGTACACAAACGATCGTTTCATCGCATCCTCCCGGGCACCCGGGGGCTTGGAGCCTGCCGGCCCCAACCCTCCAGGAAAAACCATGAAAAAAACCCTGCTGACCTGCCCGGTATTTAGTACCACAAGTAGTGAGGCTGGTTGTTAAGTTTATTGGATGAGTCCAGGTTGACTCGGTGCGATGTGCCTTGTTGTTAGTGTCACTGGTGCAGGCGGTCGATAGTTCA
>Ga0194130_10007022_pt1 | contig 12686 bp, 18 predicted proteins | sample TA2KigsurfametaG_FD_160084 | JGI IMG/M metagenome (GOLD analysis project Ga0194130, IMG submission 160084) | Freshwater microbial communities from Lake Tanganyika, Tanzania - TA2015050 Kigoma 12 surface | ecosystem: Environmental > Aquatic > Freshwater > Lake | place: Tanzania: Lake Tanganyika... | reverse complement strand
CCCCAAAACCCCAAAACCCCAAGAAATTTGTGAGTAGATTTATAGAAAATATATAAAACAAACGGCAACTTAAAGAACATAACCATGTCTCGAATCAAGTGCTTTGACCAACTATCTAATGAGCCAGTCTTTTTGCATCAAAAATTCTAAGAATAGCTTCTGCTCTGTTAAGAAAGCCGCTCAATATAGACAACGGAGTGACTCATCACTCAGGGCTCATTAGTAGAGCAACACCGGCAAGAATCCATCTATTTGGATCAGAGTCTTCGCTCTCCATTCTTAGGCCAGCAGTAAAAATGTAGGTTGGTCCACGCATGCTTGTTGTGTATACTGGGCACTCATAATTTCCCTTAGTTTTTCGTTCAGATCTTCTTATAGCAGTGACGTGAACTACTGGAACGACTGGATGTAAGTCTTTAAGTTGCATGTCTGTAAGATAACCTTACTCGCCACCACGTCCAAGTTCCCAAGCAGCACCTTCCAGGAAGAAACCGTTAATGTATGCACCAACAGATGCGAAAGCTGGGAATTCAGCTTTGTCTTTTGTATTAAGTATGTCAGTCACAAGACACATGTCATCCAGAGGGAGAGCGTTGGCACGAGCAGTAACTTGCATGATAGCAGTCAAGTATGACATAGGATTGAAAAGTCCGGAGATCCAAACAACAGCTGGAGTTTCTAAAACTTCTTGCCATTCAACAAGCTACTGTACGCGTAGTAGCATATCTGCGAACCAGTCAATAAGATTCTTCTTAGAGAAGTAAGCGTACTTTTCCCAAGAGCCTGGAACTAAATTCAAGTTTAGTTGTTTAGAAAGCATTTCCATTGCATCTGTAATATTCAGAGCACCCTTAAGACCAGAATCAAGATCTGTCAAAGAATTTCTGATTTCCTGCAGCAAAGTATTCATGCGTTCGCACTCTTAAAGACACACAACAACGTAGGGGGTCTTTGATTTAGCTTTCAAGAAAATTTCGTACATGTTAAAATCAGGAGGCAGTTGACCTAAGAAACTGATAATCAACTATTTGACTTTAGTGTCGTCACCACCACCGCTTGAAGAGCCACCCTGTACTGATAGGATAGTGCTGAATAGCGTCTCTGATTAATTGGTTAAATAACCGATTTCAGCATTTGGATGAAGGCCGAACATTTGTGGTATCTCTGGTGGTAGTTTCTCTTCGATATATTTTCTGTAGGCTTCGCGATCAAACTTTACTGGATCTGGTGACTTGAAACCTGGAGCTAGTGTCAGTTGCATCTATTAGAGAATTTCTGGTCTAATAAGAACAACAAGATAGGAGTTATTAGTTCTTCTGTCCCAATTATCCGTGATATGACCACCATACATGATTTCACCGTAAATATATGCCAGATCAGCATAGGGTACTTTCTCGTATTTAGTTAGGTAATTGTGCAATACATCACCACAAATAGTCAAATCACCATCATTAAAGTTATAGTTTCTTGACCATCCTTATGAACCAAACTTCTTTCTTCCTACAATTAGTGAATGGAACATACAAAGTCCGAAAAGTAGAGCTTTATATTCTGAAAGTTTGTGTGATTTGGCTCTTTCAAATTAACTTTCGTCAAACTTGCTAAAAGCACGACGCAAATTAGATTTAAGATCTTGAGGAGCCTCATTAGCAACTTTAATTGAGTTTTGTAAAATTGATTCTGGAATGATTTCCATGTCTGGCAATCCTGGCGGCTCAGATGATACGAAACATCTGAATTCTGGATGTGCCCCATTTTCTAAAGCAATTTCAAAGTTGCGCTCAAATTTCTTCATCCAGGTTTGCATAAGATGTACATTTTGGAACATAACCCAATGACCTTCTTTAGCCGCTTTGGCGAGAACAGCGTTCGCAGTCTCTTCTTGTCCCTAACCCATAGAAATGTTAGTGAATGTTCCATCTTCTATCTTCTTATTGTTTGCAAAACCAATTTTTTCAACATCTGGCGTTGGATCTACACCAGGGAAAAGAACGAAGAAAGTTGGAGTGCCTGGTTTCGTTTCTTTGAATAATTAAAATACGTCGAATGATGGCTACTCAACGTATTCTTGGCCTAACCACTCAGTAACATACTAAATAAGTGCACCAGTGAGTCTGTCAGGTCTTAAAGCTCTAAGCAATAGAAGTCTGTGGAAAAGAGAGCAGTCTTTGAACGCCCTTGGTAATTCGACACTTTCGGCCTTTTCGTCCATGTACCACTTTCTCCATTAGAGGGCTTCTGCTTCCATGCTGCTGACTAGATTTTCGAACAACTTAACAGATTCGAGACCTTTGACAGCTCCCCATGATGATTCCATAATGAATTTGAGAGACTCGGGTTAAGGTGGTAGGTCGAGAGCAACTTCTTTTTTGATGAGTGCATTGACTTCTTTTTCATCGATTAACTTCTTGCGGATGTTAATTCTGAAACAAAGCATAGTTGCAATAATTAGTTTGTGTCTTTCAAATGTACCTCTGCGAACATAGTTAAATCCTTAGAACGTAATTGATGATATGAGTTCGTTTACTCTTGCTGCCAAAGTTCTTGGAGACATCTCCGCTTCTTATTTTTCTTCTTCACCATCTGCAGCTGCCTCCGGATCTGCTTCTTCTCCTTCAACTGGTTCCTTTGGCTCTTTTTTAGGATTTAGTTTTTCTGCGACTAAATCAATGGCTCGGTTGATTACAATAATGAAAGAATCCAACGAGAACTTGTAGAAAGAGTGAATTCTTGTCAACTCATTCATCATAAAGAAGACGAGGGCACCCCTAGATGCAGCCGGTCTGTAAGCTTCAGACGCATCATTGATTGCAACTTCAGTCACTTTTGCTATTTCTACTTTCGCCTAAATTTCGGTCGAAAGAGCTTTTGACTTTTCTAGATTATCAATAAGATCGTAATTTTCAAGAATATCGCCCGTAGCACTGGCTAGTCTTTGCAATATATCGTCTTCTAATTCCTTTAAAGTGATCTTAAACTAGTTTTACTACTATATAAGCTCTTCTTTCTTTGCTGCAAGATCCGGACGTTCTTTTTTAACAACAAGTGTCAGCAGTTAATCTTCAAGACCAGCTTCTGTTACAGTGAAGTTGATTAAAGTGGCTTCAGCTTAAATTTCAGGTGGATAGTGGGGGTTAGACAATTTTGTGTGCAAGAATAAATTGAACTTTGGATCAAGAGTAAGTTCTTTGTCACCCATCTTAATTATGCTTGTTCTACCTCGCTTAATAACCTACCGTGCATAGATTGGCTAAATTGATGCATCGATAGCATTGTCAAGATTTTCAATAAGCACAGATTTGCCTTATTCAACGCATCTTTCCAAAATTTTGATTGCCGAGTTCATAGTTTCTGGGGTAAGCCTAGTAACTTCTAGTCCATTATTCTTTTCTTTTTCTTTAATCCAAGTTATACCTTATAGTTATGGGTCAATCATAAGAGAATAACGTTCTGAATTAACAAGAATAGCACCGTTCTCACTCGAAACATTATCAGATGGCAACTTTTAATTGTTCCATTGAGCTTTTTAGGCATCAGTAGTCAAGATTTATAGAGGAGTTGATTAAGCTGAATATGGAATTTAGTTTTTAACGAAGAATTGAATAAAGTTTTCTTTCACAATTCTTTCTCTAAACTATTTACTAAACGGACCAACATAGGATACGAATGAAGATGCAATCAATACATCACCAATAACGACGTCTATATCTTAAGTTAGTTGGATGATTGCGTTATTCCAAAGTTCAGTATTAGATCCAAGTGCTCCTACCAATCTGTTTGCTGAGTCTAAACGTTTTGCACAACGTGCAGCTTCAGCTTCAGCTTTATTTTTTTCATCCATAGCTTTATTGTAAGCAGTCATAAGAACGTTGAGTTTTGCGGTAAGTTCAGCAACTAGATTCTCCATAGTTTCTTTCTTATGATTTGCTTCAGCAAGTTAAGCTTAGGCTGCGGCGACTTTAGCTTTCTTTGGCTCCACAGAAACTACGACATCATAATAACACGTGATATTAATAATCCAATCGCAAAGACCGGCAGCAGCAGATGATTTGGTTTTGATGATTTCAGGAGTAAATGTTTCTTCTTCAAGAGTTGTTCGAATAGCGCCAAAGTTTTGCTTGGGAACTTTATCGGCGTCAATAGTTCCTTTGAATGCATTCAGTGAATCGAGGAAATCTTTAGGATTAGCCATGAGCTTAAGTGCAGCTTTCCATGGATTTTCAGCGTTTAATTTTCCTTTTTTATCAACTGGAACGTTGGGGTCAATACCAGACAACAAATGCAGGACACAAGTAAAAGTCTTCGATACATCAGCAGGTGGATTCTAAAGAGCCTTAAGCATTTAGAAATCTTTAACATTCAAACCTTCGAGGGCTTTTTTGGCTCTTTCAACTGCAGGTAGTGCCATGTCTAAATCAGCTTGCACAGCAGCCATTTCCGCAGCAACATTTTTTGCAATGACTGCGCACTTTTCTGATTCAACAGCTGCTTTACCCGCCTCAGCATCGACGATTTCTTTTTCAGCACCGACAATTGTGGCTTATTCATCAGCAGCTTTTTTAATCTTTTCTACTTCAACTGAAGAAACTTTTAGTTCAGCTTCAATCTCAGCGACCATAGCTGATGTTTCATTTAGCTTCGCTACACCACCTTCGTACTTTTCTCTAGAATTGACAAGTGCGTCCTTCTTTTTGCCAAGCATTCCTTTGAAAAGCTTAATAAGCTCCAGGAAAGATTTAGGAGTAGTGTAAATATATCTACGTTCCTATGCAAGAACTAGTTTTGCTTGCTAATCGACAACCTTGAATGAGAATGGCATGAAACGCTCGATCGATTTTCTGACTTCAGGGCTTGGCATTTCAACGTCTTCAAGGAACTTTGCTGCGACAGAAAGCAGAGCATCTTCTGGCCATGGATGGAACCAGTCGATGACAGTGCAGTTAACGAGAGCAGGGAATTTTCTTGCTCTATTTCTAAAAGCATCACCTACAGGCGAGAAGCACAGGGACATGTGTAGGTTCTTTCGAACTCTGTCTAAGAAGAATTTCCAGCAATTATCTTTGTTGTCAACAATTCCTTCACTTTTAACGGCAGCACGAATGTTGTTAACTATACCTTCAAGTTCTTCATCGTTGAAAAGTTCATTAATTTCACCCGAGGCAAGAAGATCATTAATTGAAACCAAAAACTTTTCATTCGTGATTTGTCCTTCATTAAATAAGAACATAATACCCTCATCCTTTAGTCCAGCTCTGTTATACATGCCCTGTAAGTCAATCTTAAGTTCATTCAGACCATAAGTGCTAGAAATCATGATTGTATTTGTGCGGTATTAGCTAATAGAGGAGGCAAGTCTAGAGAGAGATTGTTTACCCGAACCACCAACACCGACAAGAAGGGCATGACCAGCCGAAGCCGCAATAATTCTAGAAATCTTGCAAACATGTTTCATAGCATCGTCAAAGAGCACTAGATCCATAGCAGCATTAATTTCATTGTACTCTCTTAAAGCATCTCTCAGTCTTTGCGAAACATTATCCATGTTAGCAAACTAGTCGTACAACTTTTCATCTAAACCTCCGACAAAGTATGCAAATATCAATGGTTCAGGTGTTGGTTAGGCGAAGTACTTGTTTAAGTTGAATTTACCGAATGCTTTTTTGGCACTATCAGCAGCAAGTGCGCGATATTTAACTAAATCGTCGTGATTTACGAGACGATCACCATAGATTCTCTCGGACTCGTGAAGCCACAATTTGATAAGCTGATCTGGCTCTTTTATAGCTTCCTGTTTGGCAACAAGAAGACCTTGGAAAATATTAGTTAAGTGGCGTACATTGAATTCGTAATGGAAGTTAAGAGCTGTTTTACGGAAAGTTCTTTCTACTTCGGAGTGAAGTTACAGGGCTTATTTGATAACCGGTGAAACTAGCTCTTAAATTGTTCCCTTAAACTTAATAAAGTGTTTGTTTAGGTATGCTGCAAATATAGTGTTTAGACTAGTCTACTCTGGGAACGGAATAGCAAGAATCCAGAACCATCTTTAAAGACGTGGATCAACAAAGAATGAACCAGCAGTTGGATTCATAGCGGCAATATACATCGTGTTTTTGATATCTCTAAGAGCCCATTTTGTTCCACGCTCAAACCAATGCTCGTAGTCTTTGTGTTGACGTAGAAGAGAGATAGCATTTTAGGTTTCGTATGGATCTGATTAAGGCATGTTGAGATCATCAATAAATTACAACAATTTGTACTTTCCGAGTGGAGCATATGTCTTACCAGCTTTCTTTTCAAGTTAGCTTTCTAACTAGCCTTAAAGAAGGGTTGAGTCAGTGTAGTAATTGAAGTTGATGATCTACTGAAGATAATCATCAGTTGCAGTAGTCATGTCGTTTAGTAAACCTTTTGTGATTTAGGTTTTGCCACAACCAGCATTTCCAACCAAAAGTGGTGATAAATTAACCTAAATGAACTTTTTCATTATAAAGGAAGCTGAAATCGTGTCAGGTGTTGGAACAGTAAAGTTTTAAATTGGCTTTGATGTGTCGATTGCTTCGGTGATGTCTTTTGTTTAAAGTTTAATCCATTCTTCAAGACGGTTTTGCTCGAGATCGACATAGTAGTCAAACACAGTTCCTTTTGCTGGGAACTTAACTATCTTCCATTTGTCTTTCCACCAGTCGGAGAAGCTTTTTCTGTAGTTAATGCCGTCTTTTTCAGCATAACCACCACCTAGACACCAAACACAGGCAAATACGAAGATGAATTCTAAACCTTTCACATCGTTAGTGCTTAAAATAGATTCAAGCAGTTTACAGATAGTCATAATTAGCTGAATATCGCAGGTTGGCACAGTGGATTTAAATGACTTTTTCATGTGTTTTAGGGACTCTTCGATGTATTTATCAAACAGAGTTTGAAGATCTTTCTTTCGCTCTGCATCGTACTTTTGGTTTTAAATCCATGACTTAGAGTATGCTTTCCATTAGTAGCCAGATGCGTCAGAAATGTAAAGAATACCAGCACGAGAGACAGTAGCTGGAGTGGCGAACTTTAAGTTTCTAATTTCAAAGATCAAACGCATGTGTGGCTTCAACACAATACGCTCATTAGAGGCAAGCGTCAAAATTTTGTTGTCGTCCATGACTGAATTCATAGACTCAATCCAGTTAGCGTCAAGATCACCGTCAAGAACAATCCACTTTGGATTTGAATCTGGCTCTTCCGAGAGTGAACGCATTTTGTTTGACATTAGGCCATCCTTCCAGTCACGGGTCTTTGGATCGCAAACTCCGTAAAGTTCATTAGTGCTGACGACTTTTGGATTAAGATCTACGACTGTCGTTTTTCTGCCATCCATTGTTTAAGCGCGAGAAAGAACTTTCCAAGTACTAGACTTACCAGCACCTGGTGGTCCCATCGTGAATACACAATGTCTAATGACCATCAGCTCACCAAGTTCTACACATTTTCTAATAAAGTTTTCATCTGGTAATAGCTTTTGTTCTTCGGCGGCTTTGCAAATAACTCCTTCAAATTTCATATCTCTATTACGAGCAACATCAATTCCAGGGAAAAGATCGCCAAGTAGACCGAAGAAAATATCCCAATCTTCAGCAACAATCTTAGGCGTATTAAAATCTCTCAGTGCTCGAAGTAAAATACCTAGCTCTAGAAGATCTGGTTCTTTACGCTTAAATGAACCAGCGACGACTAGTACAGATTTAATAGCTCTAAGACCCCAGTCATAATGAGATGCCTTTGAAAGCAAATCACGACATAAGAAATAGAGTGTCGTAAACTTCTTGGCAAGAATTTTGGCCTCTACAAAACCCTCTGACATAAGCATGTTTTCGCAAATAAGCTCTAAATCGGGAACAACGACAGTAATTGGTCTGAAAAGAGCCTTTAGACCTTCTGGAAGTTCTGAACGACCAAGATAGCCTGGATTCATCGTGATAAAAGCACCGCAAGTTGGGTCAAGATCCATTTCATCTCCTTCAATCTTAAAGCGTGAACGTTCGCCTTTTATAGCATCAGTAACTGATTTGAATTAGACTGAGCAGACAGAGAGTACTTCTGGAACGAGTCTATTGAACTCGTCAAAACATCCCCATGAACCCGATGCAGCTAAACCTTTGAAAATTCCACCCATACCCTTGTAGTCCATTTGATCTGAGCAGTTGAAGACGTAAATAGCTTTTGCAAGAGCAGAAGACAAGTCTTTAGTTGTTTCTGTTTTACCAGTACCAGCGGGACCTGCTGGAGCGCAGCCCATACACAAATGAAGAGCTTAGGTCGCTGTCACATAAATTCTGTCAGTTAGTGGCGTAATAACTAGACGTGGTCCATTTCCAAGATATTCATAGCCATAGTCAAAAGTAGCATCAGCGATTCTTAAGCTAAAATCTTTTTTATCTTCAAGCCAGTAGACTTTAAGTTAAGATTGCCATTAGAATTCTTCACTGTTGTATACTTTTTCGAGGTAAAGTTTTTCGATGATGTCACGAGAGTGGGCATCCATTGTAATCATGCAACCAATCTTCTGACGCATTGGCCTAGTTAAATCACCTTGTACCATTTTAATTAAGTCGCTAAGGAGTTTAACCTAGTTGAGATGGCACTTTTTCATTGCTTCTTTGTCTCCTTTGATTTGGCCAAAAGCAGTTTCGACGTCTTTTGTCCAAGTAAGCATGTTAATAAGCAAAGTAGTTTGGGCAGGATCCATGGCTAACCAAGCCTCTTTCCCATGTTTTGCTAATTTTACAAGAGAAAGAGCAGCAACATCTCTAAGAGAAGATTTCATCGTGTTAATAATTTCCTGCATGTAATTTTCAACTTTACCGAGTAGCTTTAGTGGTGAAGTAAACTCAACGTATTCAATACCCACATTTGTGTGCATACCAACTGCTATTGGTCTATCAGAACCTTATTCTTTTAGTTCAAGATTTTCAATAGCCTAGAAAATCTTAGACATAAACTTCATGACTTTTTATGGTGTGCTACCGTTGGAAAGAATATCTAAAAGATCAGATGATGATGTAAAGTAAAAACGTGGGAAGCATTTCTTTTTCTCATCCATGAACTTGTTAAGTGCCTTTTCGCAGACTTATAAGTCTTTTAATACTGATTCAAAGCCTTTTAATACCCAGGCTTAATCACAGAATATTATTGCGTACTGCTTCTGATAAGCGTCAGCCAAGATGCGCTTTACTTCCTAATCAATATGTACGAATCGTTTTGCTTATTCTGGCAATTCTTTCTTGACCTCATCTGAGTATAGGAAAAGATTTTCCAAATAGGCCCAGTTTCTTTATACTTCAGCAGAAATAGTTAAAACATCAGTTATATTAGCCAAAGATTTTACCCATCTTTCAACCTCGGTTTCAAAAGTAGCAATATAGCGAGACGACTGCATAGAGGATGCTTAATTTGTGTTTTCTTCTAAGATGTCAAAGTTTTCGTCAGCGATTCTGATTAATTGTACATCAGTTTGTTTATGCTGAGTAAACTCAAACTTAATATCCTTCCAAATTTCATTGAGTTTGGCAAGTGTCTTTTCCATTTTAGCTTCTTAGCGAGCCTAGTCAGTGATTTCTTCAACATCTTCTTTATAATCGCCAAGATTTAAGTTGTATATATCTTTTAGCAATAGCTTACTGTCGACAGTGAAGTCTGCTTTGACTTTTGCTTTAATTGCGTTCCAGTGTCGGTCGCGCATGGCTTAGTCTCTCAACTCTGCAATGAGTGGCAAGAAAACGAGCCATTTCTTGATATCTTCTAAAATACCGTTGTACGCATTAGCTCTCTTGTCAACTTTCATATCTTTTAGTGTTTTCATAAGCTTTTTAACCTCATCTTCCATTTCAAAAGGCTCAGTCTTTTCCCAAGTATTCGCTAGGTATCCAACAAATATCTTCTAGCACATACTAATGTGATCCCAAAGCATCTTCATATTACCGATCTCATTCTTAATGTTTTCGACTTATTTGTTGCAATTATCAATCAGATTTGGGTTTCCAAACTTCTCTGCAGTAAAGCCAAAGTTTGTAATCTTTTCATTCATTTCGTTAATCTCTGAATAAACTGCGTCCAACTTAGTGAGGGCGTTTTCCCGACCACAGTCATACTTATAAAAATCACGTTTCTTTAAGTCTTGAGTGTATACTTTCAGATCTTCTTCAAGTTTAGCGATTTAATTGTTGTTTTTTTGTGTCTCACTAGCAACTAATGGTTAAATTTCTTTTTGTGTTTCTTTTGCTAATTTCTTCAAATTAACCCAATCCTCGAACAACTTTTTTGTTTGCTTGATTTAGGAGTCTTTAGCTAAACTCTTTGTCTATAAAAAGTTTAAAGTCTCTTCTAATTGATCAAGCTATAACATAACTGAGTCGGTGTGGGCTTATACTTATTTTACACTGTCCACAACTCCAAGTAAAGTCTTTACTTCTGATAGATCCTTGTCCTAAGTCTTAGCCGCATTTGAAGTTTCTTTCATCCATCTTCCTGTTTCATCGATTACTTTTGTCACGTATTTTGGAAGAGATGGCCCAGCAAGGTGATTGACGTCTGGTTTGGATGCCGCACTAAATGAAGCTTAGTAAGGAGAACCTCTTAGTGGTACCATCTTGCCTTTGTCGTCAAGGAAAAGAACTTAAATGCTTACGGAGCATTCTGATTGTGCTGTGTATGATACAAAATATTAACCATCGTCGTGATCAGCGATCTCATTTGGGATTTCTACACCTTAATCAGTTTTGATTGTCACTTGGAAGACATCTCTGCCTGATTTTCTATTTTGTCCTTCGTCATTGCGAGCTTGAATAATAAATTCAACTGGTTCTCCAACAGCTTGTTCTTTCAACAAGCCTGGCCCAAAGCAAAGAGATTTAAGAGCTCTTGTATTCATAAAGTAATTGAACGAAACGAAAGTGGTGGTAAGTTCATTACCAAGTATAGAAAGTTGAACGGTGCATTCTTTTGGACCAAATGCTTCAAAATTTGGTGTGACTGCAGTCAACTCAGTTTCACTTACATAAACACCCGTGGCTTCAAGTGTGAATTTTGTAGGTACATCCGTTGGCTATTTACCAACAGTGAAGTAGATTTTAATACTTTAATCTTTAAATCCTTATCCTTTTATAGTCACTGGGACACCGCCAGTAAGTTGACCGAGAGGTGGATCAATTTCGGTAATAGCATAGCTTGGACCAACGATTTTACCAACACTTAGAGCATGGCAATCGTTTAACCAACCATTGTTCCAACCACCAAAAATAATCAACCGAGAGTTAGCGTGGTCATAGCTCATTGAAGAGTATTCACGGGGAGCTGGCGCTTCTTTTTAATTTTCCGTTTTAATCTCAGCCCATTTAAAGTTTGCTAAATCTAAATAGTAAGCAGAGTTAACATAAGCTCCAAAAGTTCTGGATTGACCCTCGTTGAAGTTTGTGCTTTCACCACCAAAAATGAAATATTTCCATGATGGAATAGCTTCTACCATGATTGCTGAGTGATTCCAGCGTGATACATCATTGTAGATATCTGGATCACTCCATTCATTAGTGTTAAGATCAAAAATTACAATGTTGTTATATTAAGTTTCAGAATTCCAGCCACCATAGGAATAAAGTTTGTCATCGATAGCAAAAAGTGAATGACCACCTCGGCCTCCGGGTAGAGGTGACTGAGTCTCGACTGGAATGTGTTTTTACCAGGTCTCGGTCTCGATGTCGAAAGAGTAGACGTCATTATGAGCAATGCGCTAGTAGTTTAAGCCACCATGACCACCGTAAATGTAGATCTTACCGTTGTAGTAGCAAGCAGCAGAGTTTGCTCTTGGAGAGGGTGCACCGATTGATGACTCTTAATTGTTGTGACTTTATTTATCGCCTCCACAACGAGTCCAGGAATAATCACTGACTTTGAGCCACCAGCAATCATTAAGTCTTTATGTTGGAGCAGCGTGACCGCCGAATATAAAGACACGGTCAAACTTTGGTGTAGCTACTGCTACATGTTAAGCTCTTGGTGGTGGGAGGTCTTCGCCTTGTCCTTTCTCTTTTTCCCATCTGCATTCCTCTAAAAAAAAGTTAATAAAAAACATCAAAATTAAAAGCGCGCTAACCGTTTCGAGTGATTTGAAAATTTTAGCGACTTAGATGACGTATGAGATGAGGTTTTGAGGTAAAACTTACTCTGCGAAAGTTTCATGGAAAAGATATCACCAGTTGGGACAATCTTAGTGTCAGCTTTGACATCTTTGGGTTCTTCGATGCCGCCATACATGATATAGGTACCGCGGTCGACGTAGGTTAGTGAGTGACCTGAGCGTTGCTTAGGTTGTGTGCCTTTTTAGGCAAGTTTAGTCCACAGTAATTCAGCCGGCTATAAAAAAGAGTTAAGCAATGGGTCCAGTAGGTCTCATTCCAAGCTTCTTAGGTAGATTGAGAGATTTAAGTTGGATTAGAAGCGTTGAAATGAGTGAGGGTTGAGGTGAAAAATTTGAATTTATTCTTACCATGTCGGTTGTCTTTTTTGTGAATATAATTAATAATTAAGTTTGAATTCTTGTCCTTTTTAAGTCTAGTCTAAATCAACTAGCCAATCAAAATTATCTATAATCTAAATTCAAATCAAACCAAACTGGGGTTTTGGGGTTTTGGGGTTTTGGGGTTTTGGGG
>Ga0194130_10007020_pt1 | contig 12691 bp, 14 predicted proteins | sample TA2KigsurfametaG_FD_160084 | JGI IMG/M metagenome (GOLD analysis project Ga0194130, IMG submission 160084) | Freshwater microbial communities from Lake Tanganyika, Tanzania - TA2015050 Kigoma 12 surface | ecosystem: Environmental > Aquatic > Freshwater > Lake | place: Tanzania: Lake Tanganyika... | reverse complement strand
AGGGTGAGCCGCTGCCCTGCTGATGCTGTCGTTCGCGGTGTTCTTTGCCGATGAGCCCGCCGTCGGCATGAGCCGGGTGGAGGCTGCTGATGCCGCCGCTGCTGAGGCGCTGGTGCTCGATCAGCACACTGGTGGCCGGGTGCATGCAGTGGATGGTGCGCTGGTCAGCGAGGAGAACCGGGTGCGGCTGCTGGCGGCTTGGGTTAGGGGCGGTATTTGACCGCAATTTGACCGCAGTTGCTGAGGTCAATCCCTGAAAAGTCAGTCGGGGCGACAGGATTGGAGAGTCAAATCGTCAGCAGGTAAAAGAAAGAATAACCTGTAACGACTAACTGGAACTTTTTTGATATTAACCCAACACCAGTACCAAGACAAGCAGGGATAAAGGAGTGTGCCCGAGCCGTCGTCGAAGTGGCATGACAGGCATATAGAACGCCATGTCAGATCGACGACGCACCCATGTCTAACCTTCGATATCTATGGGCTGGAACCTCCAGGATTTACCATCCCGCCTGGTTTCACCAGCCTTCACCGGCCTAAACCCAAGGGCCTTCACCAGGGGCCACACCCTTCGAACGTCAAGCTGATCCATGGGGCCGGGGATACGATCTGATCGACTGCCCAGCAACCTGGCTACACGTTTGGCGCCATCCTTATCGAGTGCTGCAAGGGCATCCCAGACGTCCACCATCGCTGGACTACCAGCGTGGACAGTGCCGGTCTGGATCAGCAGGTTTAATTTCAATTTTTGGGCAACACTCCATTCCTCACTTACGTCGGCCTCTGCTAAGTCGACAAAAATTCCACCTTCGACCAGTTGTTTGGCTCTGTGCTGCTCTGAACAAACTGCTGATGTCCCTGCGACCAGGCGCTGGAGAGCCGCCATCCGGTAGGCCTTGACCCCCTGAAGCGAAGGGTCTAAACCCCGTGTACCTCGAGTGGTCGGACTGGTAGTCGCATCCTGCTCCTGGGACAATTCAGTGATCTCGCGGATGGTGTAGCCCTCTTCCTCTAACATCCCTCGTAGGCACCAGTTGTTGTTGATAGCCTCAAAGTTTCGACGAGCTTCGAGCTGAGGAACCAATCGACGGGTAGCTGGATGTCGTTGTTGCACCAGCGCGGTGTAGTCACCCACATCGCCAGCCTGCATGCGGTCCTGGAAGATTTTGCTGACACGGTCGGGAAAAATCTCCTTGGTTGGACCGACAGCCTCGGGTACAACCATTGGCGCCAGCAGAATGCGTCGTTGGGTAACCCTGGCTCGATTAAGGGCTTGGACAACGTCCTCAGCGCGCCAGCAGTAGTCCTGAATAATTGCGGTTAAATCTGACGATGTCTGGGACATTGAAATGCCGCAAGACATTGCTGGGCTGAATCCAACACGGGTGTACTTGGGGCCCTCGGTCTCGGTATCGGCCATGAATTTGGCAACTCGTGGATCTTCGCGTGAACTGTCCTCCCCTGTAATCCGTAATTCATCACCGTCCTTTGCAGGCGGAAGGGCATCTAGCATGCTGTGCAAACCATTGACAGTTCCGTGCCCCAGCCAGAAACGGCCGTTAGACCGAACAACATCTTGGAGCTGGAGGGTGAGGGTACGTTCGTTCTCAGCGTTAGGCAAACCCAAAAATAACTCACGAGATCTGGTGAAGTTGCTCTGAATCACATACGGGGATGTGCAACTGACAGCCTTTAGCCATTCAAGTTCAATGTCACCAAGTAAGGCGTCGGCAGCCCAGACACGCACACAGTCAAGCTGTATCAAACCCTCGAGCGCTTGCAACGCCTTGCTGCGGATTCGCTTTAGTTTATCGGTACCACCCATTGTCCAGTTGTCCAACACCTGGCTGATCTCATCGAGAATGAGTACCGTGGGACGTGGATTCTCTTTCAGGTCCCAGTACCATCGCCATAGCGTCATCTCTTGTGTTTCTTTATAGGAACTCTCACCGCAGCAAAAAAGGCCGTCCCGCAGAGTTCGACTTTCATACAGCCCCATCCGCTCAGGTGATCCAATCGGTGAACTTAGATCAACTACGCCAAATTCTGTTGCGCCTTTATGAACGAGTGACGACCGGTGATAGCAGCCTAGGATCAAGAACTTGATGAGCATTGAATCTTCTAGCTTCTCCACTGCGCCGAGCATCGCCAGTGACTTGCAAGTTCCGGTTGCACCTTTAAGCGCAATAACACGATGATCATGGCTCAAGGAATATAAATCATCGGCACAAAATTCGCGTTGTATCACTAATGAATTCCATGGTCCAGACAGTCGTCGATATGGCATGCGAGCAGAAACCCCCGAGACAAATGCGTCGATCCAGACCTTCTTTTCAGTCGGCAGCACACCATTAACCAATGACGCGATAAAATCATCCGTTTTTGCGGGAGTTGCTGGAAGCCAACACCACCACCGCGCAATATCGCCACCGTGCTTCTGCAAACAATTTGCGAGCTTGGTCGCTTGATTAACAGATTGACTGTCACTACGATCTGGGCGATCGAAACGGACTATGACCGTGCGCTTATTTTTTGCTGTCCGTTTTAAAAAAGGATGCAATCGATCGCTTCTTCTTTGCTGCCCCCAGCCATTGATCCCATTCAGGCCGATGGCAAGCTGACCAATTGAACATGCCGCCATCGCCTTAAGAGCAGATTCTTCTACCCACAAAATAATTTCTGGTGTATCTAGCACAAACCTCCATGCCTGCCAAGGCTCGTATCCTGTAGGGTCAGGCATAAAACCGTAGGGCTTCAGAAAATAAAGCGCAGCCTCGAACGACAATGGCGGCAGAAATACACCACGATTAGTCTCACTCCAACCACGTGTATCAAACTTCAGCTTCTCACCCGGCTTCCTTTTCTGCGGGTGAATGCGATGACCAATGAATGCTTGTCCTGAAACTGGGAATCCCTGGCGATTAAGGGCTACTGAAGAAATGGATAAACCACCCGCGCCCTTTTCCAGGCTGCGTCGCACCATGGTCCAGGTATTGCTGCGGGTTCCCGTCTGGCCGTGAGTTGTGTCCAGGTTCCTGGACTCAGCCCAGCGTTCCAGTCCGGAGACGTAAGCAGCGCATGGCCCAATCTGCAGGGTCCATTCCTCAAAATACGTTGGGTCGATCCCGTGCTGGGCTAGCAATTCGCCCTGGATTTGCGTCGCTAGGTTGAGCAGGGTGGATTGGGACACATTTCTTCTACATGTATCTCAATGTACCGGCCACTTTAGAAAAACATCGCCCAGCATCACCAATTTTTCTGCTGCCCCCCCCCAATCGCCTTCCAGACCAGCGCTTAACCAGCCTGAAATCGAGCAGATGTGGCGCGTCGTTCGCGGCAGACAATTCTGCGTGGACGGTTGCTGAAGACATGGTGTCATGCTGGCGAGCTAGCTCCTCGGCGAATTGGCGGACAGCACGGACGGCTGGGCTAGCTTCGAAGGATATGGATATCGATTTGCGCATTATTAGTAGTTTACACCTCTACACTATTCCCAATGGCTCACATAATACTATGATGATTCCGCTGTTGCCGCCTAATTTCTGTCCAGTAAATGGGAAGAGACCTGCATATAGGTGTCTATTATTAACGTTTACGCGATAAAATTATAAATAATTGGCTTTAATGGGTAATCAGGCTGCACGATGATCGTGATTTTCAAATGGCCGAAGGACCGTTCACAATCACTACGGAAAACCCTCTACGCCAGCGTCCATGATGCGTCCGATTGCCGTGGTGTACATGGAATGAGCTTAGTATTCAAAGGTGAATAGTGAAATTATTCATTCAAGGCAGCGCACAAAACTCTTCTGCTTGACAAGAAGTAACAGAGTGGTACACGGATAATTAGTCCTCAGCCAGAATATACATAGCTATCGCGTGAGTAAAATGGTAGAGTATGGACAGCAAGACTATCCGAAGAATTATCCCAAGAACCCTTCAACACCTCTAACGCCTTACAAAGAGATTAATCAATAAGAGGTACAGCAAGGATGCGCTGGTTGCCTAACTCTATTGCTGCTGGGGTTGGTTGTGATTTCTGTAGTAACCAAATGCCCTCAACGTCAGCAGCCAAATTTTCTTGAAACCTGTGAGTCACAGGTGAAAAAAACTCTTTCCCACCCCGATTCATATTATAAAATATATGGAATTGGCGCAGAAGCATTTAAAACTCTTCTTGCAGACAATGAAATAGAAGATGTCGCTTGGGAATTTAGATATAAAGCTCCAAAACCGAACACGATTTTCGGACAGGCCCAAGACAATCCGAGGGTATTTGGATCAGCCATTTGCAGAATAAATAAGAAAACGGGTGTTGTATCGGCAAGAATGATAGGTGGAGAAAAGTAGGCTTACTCTGCACAGCTCCCGGCAGGCGAATATGACTTTCCCACTTACTGTCTACAAACCATGGAAATACTTGAATACAATACAGAAATTGAATGACTTACAACTATCGACTGACTAAAAGGCGAGACCTTCATGCCCTCTCATTGTGCGACTATTCCTTCTTATAAATTAAAAATTGCAATCAGAACTGTATTCACTAGACTTTGCATGCCGGCGAAGGTGTAGTCAGATCTGCTGGAGCGAGGCAGGTTTCTATCGAGGTATGCAGCGTAGATCGCGGGTGGCAAAGGCTACAGAAGACTGGGTAGCAACCGGACCTCCGCAGTGGTGAGGTCGACGAAATGAGGCAACACTGCTAATAATGTATTTAGATCCCTTTGCCATTATGCGTTCGACAGCCACTAGTGCATTGTTCATAGCTCTTATATTGGTTGCAACAGCATGCTCTGATAGATCGACAAAACAAAATTTGCCAACTCCTCCGCTGCCTGTGACAAGTAAAATCTCTATTGCAGACCTAGGACCTCCGCTACCTGACCTTGGACTTCAAGCATTACCAACTCCTGATGAAGTAATAAAAAGTGTATCAATCGGAACCGAGGACCCGTTTCGAAATATTAGCACTGGCACCTCAGCATCAGATCAGACCTCAGAAGACGGCAAAAGCGAATTCGGTACATTTACTTTGACCGGCTTCTTATCAACCAGCAAAAGGCAACTAGCATTAATTGAATTCAATGGCGAATCAGGAACTGTATTTGTTGGTGACAAGGGAAGTATCACAACAAACCTGTTGCCACCAGGATGGACAGTCACTTCAATTGATGGTGATAATGGGAAACTAGTACTTCGTAAAAAGGACCAATTCGTAACTGCTGAGATCTAATCTTCAGTTATGATCGGATAGCATCTAACTCATCATCAATGGCAGCCCATCGTCCTTGAACATCCATCAAGGAATCAATGCCATTAACAAGTAGTTCTTCATCTGCTTCAATCTCTTCTAGAACACCATATTGCCCAATTTTATTTAAGGGCATAAGATATTCTTCGGGATTTTCATAGCCTATCAAGACCCCGCCAAAATCCTCAATACTCTCAATGAGTATAGACAATTTTTCAATAATAGAATATAATTTTGCAATAAGCCTGTCATTCTCGCCCATGTATCCCTTTAATTGACTTTTAATATCTTCGATTTTACGCGTAAATTCAGCTAACCCCTCGATCTCGTCATACTTCCGAGAATTGTGGTCAGTATCTAATAATTTTTGACTTAACATATTTTTAAAGTCGAGTGCATCAGTTAATTTGCCCCAATAGTAGTGATGCTTTTTTACAAGCTCCTGATATTGGGAGTCAGGCTCAACCTTTTTCCAGGATTCACATTTTATTTTGATTACATCTGGTAGCAATAACTTTGGCTTACTCCAAAGCAAATTCTTTTTTAATCCAAAATCATTTTTAAATAGCTCGGATTCGTGGTGAAATGACAAGGTTTTCGCATTTGCATTTCTTGAATACTCTAACTGCTCAAGTTCGACAAATATTTTGCTATTGTTTTTTAAATTAAATCCCAATACTCTGGCCACCTTGGTTTTTGTACAATAAAAAAACTCTGTATTTTCTTCATTGAGCAATGTATTGGCCCTTGTAACTAAGCTCTTCAATCTTGACCTGGAAATCCACTTACAAGTAAATATGCATAACAATATTGAACCTGAAATTAAGAGTATGCTGCTTGGATTAAAAATATGTAATTCTCGTGTATTGGGAGAATGTTGCGGGGGTGATGGCTCGATTGACTCAAAGTGTTGATTTCCATCTGAAAATACGCTGGCCTCAGCATTATTACTAGATGCTTTTTCAAGCGTTTTGCTAGAGACATTTTCCTCTTGGGCTAATTTAGATTCATTATTGAAACCATCCTTGCCTAAAGAAGGTGCTACATTTGTCTCTGGTGCTACTGGTTGATTGCCCTTGTTATTAGCATTTTCAACAACGGGCTGATTTTTAGCTTTTTTATCGGGCGCAAATTTTATGCGCTCAGTGCTGCTTCTGATATTGCAAATTCCATCAATACATCTTATTGTGCGACCTTCGCCGGGATTTAAATATAGTTGTATAAAATAAATCCCGGGATTAACAAGCATGATGATTCATTATTGAATATTATTTATGGGGCTTTATATGCATTAGGCAGCCGGTTCCGGCTACAAAAATTTCGCGTCCATGACTAAGAGCTTTAACTTCGGAAGTCAAAAGAGAGCAGTCTGAGCTCTCAGCGTATAGAGCTGATCGGCCTACGCCGTAAGTATTGCTATAAAAATAATTGCTAGATTGTTTTGGCATTCTTACATTTGTAGTTTTAGAGCTAGATCCGCTGCTTTTGCCGAAACGAATTCTCGTTGGTGATGAATACCTGGTACCTCCAGATGGGTTCACTGTGCCTGCGGCACCAGTGTACGGATTATAATTACCTTTTGTACTCCAATTATTGTAAACTGATGAATCTGGAGCCGATCTCATGTGAGGGCGAACATATGTTCCATCCTTTCTGTAGTATCCTTTGACACTAACGTCTCTGGCTAATACATTCGTATTCCATAGCAAGAATGTTGAGGTAATTAGAATAGAGACCAGTTTAGCGATGGACATTAAGGGCCTGAGCGCTACTTTCACTATAGCCAAACAATTCCAAATCGCACCATTAATATTCATACTGATCAGCGGGGTAGGTTGCGGAGCCACACGACATGGACATCTGAGAGCCGATGAAGATAGCTTCATGTCTACAAGACAAGCCGGCCAGACTCAGGCGATGAAAGACGGCTAGCTGCAGGCACTACACCAACATGAGATCATGCGCTCTTGCGCCAGAGAGTGAGGAGCTTTGACACCAAAGTGAGTGATGGCTGAGGAGACCAGTAGCCACGCGGATCCTCAACGCGGTCACCAAGCTTCACCTGGTTGTCGGCAGCGACAGAATCACGGCCCTCAATGGATTCTCTTCGCTATTTAGCTTTAAAGGCATTAATTTCATTAATACGACTACTTGTGACAAGCCACTCAAGATGCCTAGACAGCTCTTCCAGTGATAACTCATGTAAATTATCTATCAAAAATATTTACGATAGGTGCGTCCATCTCTTGTCTGCTCATACCTATACCTGCCACCCCTTGGCCCGATATATATAGGCTCTAAATCTTGAGAGGCTGTCATGTCCGGCAATTTTCTGGTAGGGAACATGTTCGAATGTAATGGTGGGTCAACTTCAATCACTCTTATATCCAATAAGCCTGATTCAATTCTCTTTTTTGCGTGCGCTTCTGCATTGTCTCTTGAAATCCAATATTGATAGTTGCCCGGCCAGTCTCCGCCGCTTAGCACCGCCTCGCCGGCAAGCACTTGCCATGCCCTCTTAGGCAATTGCGTGCCAGTCGAACAATTACCGTTGCCATATTTGAGTATTTTCTTGGGCCTTTTTGAGGTGAAAATGGACGATTTCAAAAGCCTAACTACAAGCCAAAATCCAAGCCCGAGCAGCCACAGGGAGATAGCGGCGCACACAAGAAACAAAACAGTCATGACCTTTTCAATCAGAGTTAATTTGACTCTAGTCAATATACGATCTATTCACTATTATCACATGGCTGGAATAAGCCGAAATTATTGTTATTTTTTGCGTTTTTTTCTGAAGTCCCAAGGCCTTTGCTCCCCGCCATACCTCCAAACGCCTAGACGCCTCATCTCAGCTTGGCTTTCGGCGTCGAGATAGGCATTGGCATCGCAGCCGCTCAGATAGTTGCGATACGCGTAGGCAAATCCAGCACGGACCATTTCTAGGTTCACATTGCGCCCGCCAGCGATGACCTCGCCAACGGTGCGGCCATAACGATCAACCGTTTGGGGCTGAATCTCGATGCCACCCCCACCCAACAGCATTCGCAGATAGCCAGTGGCTGCTGCCCCGCTCTCCCCTTGGGCGGTCTCGGGCGCATCGATACAGGCCAGCCGAATGGTGACCTTTTGTCCAGAGGCAGTGCGCACACGAATGGTGTCGCCATCCCCCACTGAGATCAGAGTCACGGGACCAGACGCCTCAGGGAGCTTTGGCCGCTGCTTTTTGGGCTTGGGGATTGATGCTGGGGCGATGTAAATCGAGCTAGAGCCACCTCCGGAGCTGCTTCCGCCGCCGCCCCCACCGTGGCAGTGGTAATCGCCGGTTTTCTTGTTCGTATGGCACCCGTCAGCATTCAGTCCACCACCGTGGGCCAGGGCACTTGCGGGCTGCAACACCATCACCGAAAGGCATGTGAACAACGTCTTCCAGCCCATAGCCATAGCGGATCGTGCCCCTCGTTGTAGCCACTGCTAACAGGCCTGCCATCACCCAGGCAAGGCGAGCAAAGACTATGTATTCCATGGGCTCTATGGCTGGTTGATTTCGCCGAGTCGGTCTTCTGGATCATCCAGTAGCGTCCCCGACCTCAAACTGCGAGACCAAATCCGATACCAGCTTGCAGCTCTCGAAGCCACCGGGCTGGTGAACGATGTCTGCTCCCGCAGGGCTAACGCTGGATGAGGGATGGAGCGCATCGAGGCCGGCTGGCACGTCGACCCCGACTACATCGAACTGCTGGAACGTGATATTGACTCAGGTCAGAGAAAGAGGTTTTTGCGTTCCGAACAAGAACGAGCAGACTCCTTGCATCACTAATCTGGCTCCAGAAACTAATTCAATAAAAATCATCAAAGCTCTTATAGGGAAAGCTCAAGAAAGCCTGACCTGGCTCTTTGGGCATCAACAGCAGTGCGCCCCCGGTGAGATATTTCAACAAAGTAAAAGTCAGATTCCTTGGCGATTTGAACGTCAAATGTGAAGCGGCATCCTATTGATTCCAAGAAAAAACTTCCTTGCGAGAGGCGTCCCTGCGCGATCAGTGATCCGCTATTATTGTATACATTGACAGGCGCACCTTCGCGAATATCGTCATAACCATTCGTCCCTTGGCAAAAAGCTCCGATACTCCTGTCGCCACCTCCGCCAACGGAAGATGAGGAGACAATGCTTATTGAGCCTCTTAGGGGGAAAGGAGTGAAGCTAGATGTTGTAATCGCTCGAGAAGCATTGGGGTCAGATTTTTGTATTGCCGTATTACGTCTCTTCTCTTCGGTCTTTGCTAATTGCGCATACTGAGTGTTTTTTATGCTTTGGACAGGAGATTCCCGCTTGCTTGTGCACGTATAAACAACTAAACCTGCAACTACTGCCGAAGCGGTTGCAGCTAAAAGTGGTTTCAGCCATCCTTTTCGCGCCTCAACGGCTGGCCGATATTGCTCACCATACTTGACCATGGAGCTACGGCGCCTTCGAAATTTCTAATTCAAAACTGTAGGAGCATGGCCTGTAGTTGTCAAAGGCTTTGTCCCAGTGAGTAACCACTGCAATAGGACCCAAAATCTGGGAAAAAAGTCCTGTGGGCATAATCTTATTCCTCCAGACCTTCGAACTGAATAAGTTTGCCGTTTTTGTCGAACAAGCATCTTCCTGTGCCAACTACCATGCCGCCAAAGCTGTTGCGAGCTCCAAATATAACTTTTACGCGCATGTTTAAGACTGGCGGCTTTGCTTCGAGATTCGGTGCGACGTAGTACGAAACGTCCCTGGTTTCCATCGATCTGGGATCTTTAAGTCTCCCCATGATTTCAACTTTGCATTCAGCTCCTGTATCTGCTTCGTACTTGTCAAGCCAAAGCTTGGCGGCTTTCTTTGCATCGCCTTTCCCGTTGTCAAATACTTTATCTATTTCTTTTGAAACCTGAGCGGGGTCATTTTTGTTTGGTGAAACGACTGCAGTAGCAATCCAAAGAAGTGGAACAGCTACAATTCCAAAAACTGCCCATTGCACCCAAACCCCTACTTTTGTTTCTTTCCCGTTCTTGTCTTTGTGAATTTTTTCACCACTATTGCTAAATACCCAAAGCATTAGTGGAGACACCACTAAGCCGCCAGGCCCCGCGATAATCCCTGCTGCTGCGGCAAGGACATAGCCCAAAGGTTTTTTGTGTAGTGGGGTCTCTGGCGGTGGTGCTCCGTACTCGACCATAGGGATGCAGCGTATGCCTCTAATTGTGAGAAGCAGAACTAATTCGCGCAACCAATTGCAGAGGCTTATGAACTAGGCCTCCGGGCAACCCGCCTCCAGCAGGAAGGCCATCAGGTTTGACAGGCTGCGGCCTTCGTAGTCAGCGCGCTCCTGTAGCCGCTGGGCGGTCTGCCAAGAAACCGCGCTGCAGAGACGCTGCGGCTTGCGATATTCGAGCGACATATCCCAAGTCTCAACTTTGCTTGTGCTCTGCTGCAAAAATGCTCGCAGCCCAGGCAAGGCTTAGTTGAACGGCCTCCGAACGCTCCTCGAGAAACACCTCGCTGCTCTCCTGAACGGAACTGGCGGGGCGGTAGCGCAGGTAGATCCATTAGGAGGCCAGAGGGGCCGTAGAGGATTGGATACCGACACGTTGTCAGAGATTCAGCGGCTGGGCGGCATCATCAGTGGCGGCCTGCCTAAGCGCGTTGTAAAAAGCTTCAAAATCAGGCCGTACGTCGGAGTCAGGCTGGGCGGAATGCTCCAGTAGCTCCAGGCGCACCTGCATCTTTTGTAGAGCGGATGCCAATTCGACAATGGCCCGTCGGGCTTTTGGGTCCTCCGCAGAAACCTTTTTCGATCCGTCGGATTGACTGCCATAGGAACTGGGGGCGGGTGCACCATTGGCCACCCAACCCTCGATCAGGCTTAGCAGCACCTTCTGCATCGAGCGGTCGTGCTTGGCGCAAGCCTCCTTGAACCGAGTATGCGTCGGCTGGGGCACCTTCAGCACGACACCAACATCTGCCACGGCTAGGACGCTACTGCAGAAATGCTAGCGACACGCTGGATTTCCGCTAGCACCTGTCGCTGCTCGCCGTGACGTAGGTAAACCATCTGCGCCATCTTGGGAGAATGAGCCTGGGCGATTGCCGCGATGCGGGTGTTGAAGCCAGCAAGCTCAGCCCGGATGGTCCATAGGTGACGGAGATCCGTCCAGGTGGGCACATGCTGCCAGCCGGCGGCCCGTAGATCCTTCTGCACCAGCTTCAGCAACCGGCTGTAGTTACGCACCAGCAACTCCGATGCCCCTTCGCTGATGGGTCGTTGAGCAGGATTCACCCCCGGCACCAATAAAACGGCTGGATCTAAACCATCTAGCCAGTTGAGCGGGTTGCAGATCGCCGTGAAAACCTTTTCCACCTTGGGCGAGTAACCGTCCAGGGCCTGGCCACGGCCCCCCTTGATCCAGCCGGCCCAGTCAAAGAGAGCCACCTCCCCCGGACGACAGCCTGTAGCCGCCACCACCCTGAAGAAGGCTGCGGCGACTGGATCGGTGATCAAGGTGAATGCTTGTTCGATCTGAGCGTCGGTGCCATGGTCGACAAACGGGCGTCTGACCTCGGGTTTTTTGGCCCGCTTAGCTTCCGGCAGTACCCAGTTCAGTGCGTTCCACTGGCAGGCCCACTGAGCCATCCGGAGCCGATCGGCATAGGTATCGGTGTTGCGCTGAATGCCCTCGCCGGCCCAGAGGATCGCATTAGGGGCATCGAGGGACTGATTGCGATCGTCCAGCCAGGCAAACAGGGCGCGGGCATGGCGGTGGTGTTTCTTCTTGATGCCGTGACCACCATCCCTTGCACGGATGTGCTCAATGACCACCTGGCGCTGTCGAGCTAGCACAGTGTTAGTAGGTTGCAAGATGACCTTCCTGCGACGGCGGGTGTCAGCGCCGTCGGCCCAGGATTGAACAAGCACGGCTGCGCCTTCCAGGGCCTGCTGACGAGCGGTGGTCGAGAGGGGGCGCTTCTGCTTTTTGATGGGCGCACCATCGAAGTCGCGCAGAGTTCGTGAGCTTCGGCGGCCACATCGATTCCAGTCACCGCAAAGGATTAGATGCCGGCCCTGAGTCTTGCTCGACCACTCGAAGCGGAATCGGCAATCGGGGATGCGTTCCTTTAGTTCAGCGGTGAGATCGGCCAATTCGGTGGGGTGAGCCATAGCGGTACACACAGGTTTATGGATGCCCGTCGCGGATTCGCTTATGGAAACGACTTAGGGTACTACAATTATTGTAGCACAACCCTATAACTGTAATCACAGAAAAAAGACCCGCATTGAAAGCAGAGCCCTAGTGCTGGTCTTGGTCATCAAATCGGGGCGACAGGATTCGAACCTGCGACCTAGTGCTCCCAAAGCACCCGCGCTACCAAGCTGCGCCACGCCCCGTTGCCCGCAGCTTAAGGGTCGA
>Ga0194130_10007018_pt1 | contig 12696 bp, 12 predicted proteins | sample TA2KigsurfametaG_FD_160084 | JGI IMG/M metagenome (GOLD analysis project Ga0194130, IMG submission 160084) | Freshwater microbial communities from Lake Tanganyika, Tanzania - TA2015050 Kigoma 12 surface | ecosystem: Environmental > Aquatic > Freshwater > Lake | place: Tanzania: Lake Tanganyika... | reverse complement strand
TATGCAATACTTTTGTATTGAGTATGCGAAATTTTAACGCCACGTGATAATGAAATTTGTCACAAAAATCATTTACACGTAGATAAATCGCTTTGTATAGGCATATAATCATTAATGCAATAACAACATTCTTACGTTTGTAGTGTGCTGTTGTGGCGCACAATTAACAAAATACCACTGGCTATGTGGACCGATGCAGGTGTATGCATGATGACATTACTCACACCGCGAGAACGGTCAAAGTATAACGTCGCTGCGTGCAGTGGATATTGCAATCCGGTTGTAGTGATACCAGTCACCTCCGGAGTAAGTGGCAATAACGATACTACATGGCCAATTTCGCCTTCGATATGCACGGTATCGTGCACAATCTGTAAGATCTGATTGTCCGCATAAATTGAGACATGCAGCTGTGTAAGGCTCGGTTGTGTGAGTAATGCAATCGTTGCAAAGGTGTGATCCCAGCGACCACCAAGCACACAACACAGATCGATGTGCGTTGCCCCAAGTTCGACTGCAGCGTTCAGGGCTAATTCAAGATCGGTTTCATCTTTGTCGCGACGGAAGCGTCGCACTTGTGTTCCCGATTCTGCTAACATCGTCACGTGCGCATCGGTAAGTGAATCAAGATCGCCGATCAAAATATGTGGGCGTATGCCAGCGCGATGTAGTGCAACCGCACCGCCATCAGCCGCAATAATATACGCAGCGGTATTGGCTAATTGCGACATCCGCGAGTCTGGTTCAACAGGGGCATTTGCAACGATTAAGATGCGCATTAATGAGACTCCACAGGGCTATATCCTTTGCATTGTACCATTGACCTATGCGCGCGTGCACTCGTGAGTGAATTATCATCTATGATAGTGGTGCATATTACATATGAGGGAGTATATGAACGGTATCGGCATGTGGGAAGAACGTTGGCATCCGCTGCGCCAAGAATGGGTCATTGTGGCAGCACATCGACAGAATCGTCCTTGGATTGGTCAAACCGTTTCGCATGGAGCAGCGCTGGATCCGGTGTACGATGCAACATGTTATTTGTGTCCTGGGAATACTCGCGTGAGTGGTCAGACAAATCCTGCGTATCAGAGTGTCTATGTTTTCGATAATGATCATCCATGTGTGGGGATACACGCTCCCGAACCGCAGTCTGCCCCTTTTCCTTTTCGTAATCGGCGCGCAGACGGCATTGCACGTGTTGTCTGCTTTAGTCCTGCACATAATGTGACATTGGCCGAAATGAGCGTGCCGCACATTACAGATGTCGTTGGTGTATGGCAACAACAAACTTTTGATCTCGGTCAACGACCTGAGGTCAATCATGTGCTCTGTTTTGAAAATAAAGGTTCGGTGGTGGGCGTTTCAAACCCACACCCACATGGCCAAATATACGCAACGAATTTTGTCTTTAAAAGTGTCGAAATTGAACTTGAAGCCAGCAAAGCCCATTGGAACGAATATGGTCGTGGTCTGCTTGCGGACATCAATACCGCAGAACAACAGGATGGACGCCGCCTGTTGTATGAAGATGCGCATACCGTTGCCTATGTGCCGTACTTTGCACGTTATGCCTATGAAGTTTATGTGGTGCCCAAACGGCCGGTAGCACATTTTCATCAGTTAAATGCAGATGAAGCTGAGTCGTTGGCAAAGGCTATCCAAGCGGTGACCATCCGGTTTGATAATCTATGGCAAATGCCGTTCCCCTATGTGATGGCGCTCCATCAAGCACCAACGGATGGGTCGGCGTATCCGTTTTATCATGCATTTGTCTTGTTTCAACCGCCCTTACGCCGCCCAGAATTGCTTAAGTATTTGGCGGGTCCAGAAATAGGCGGTGGCAATTTTCTAAGTGATACCGCACCAGAAGTTACTGCAGCACAATTACAGGAAACGTCGTTAATCCATTATCGCAATAGAGGCAAATAATGCATCCCCATGACTTTTTGGACATAATCAAACGCATCCACTGCCATATTCGCGACCAGGTGCTTGCAACATGTGAGGTGTCAGCCCTAGAACAACTTGCAGCGGTGACTGGGCACGAAGGTGGTGACACGATATTTGCCATTGACCGTGTCTCAGAAGCGGTATTGCTAGAACAATTTGCGGCGCTCGGGAAGCACGTTCCATTTCGTTTGGTCGCCGAAGGCCTGGGCGAGAGCGGAATTCACGACTTCCCGCAGGGTGTATCATCCGATGCATTGCAATATGTTGTTATCGTCGATCCAATTGATGGCACGCGTGGGTTGATGTATCAAAAACGCGCTGCGTGGATTTTGACGGGTGTTGCACCGTACCGAGGTACAACACCAGATTTACGTGACATAACGATAGCGGTCATGACAGAAATCCCGCTGGTCAAGCAACACATCAGCGACACGCTGTGGGCAATCAAGGGCGAAGGTGCACATGCGGAGCGCTATGACCGCGTACGCAATACATCAGTCCCCTTGCCGATTCGCCCGTCACAAGCAACAACCATTCGTCAAGGGTTTGGGAACATCGCCCGATTCTTCCCCGGTGAACGTGCGCTTCTGGCTGCTGTGGATGATATGGTCGTTGCACGTATGCTCGGTGAGTCACCACAAGGACGTGCACTTGCATTCGAAGATCAGTACATTTCAACGGGTGGACAGCTATACGAATTGCTTATGGGGCACGACCGTTGGTTGGCCGATGTCCGGCCACTACTGATTGCTCCTCATCTGCGCAATGGTGCACAACCGATGCTGTGTTGTCATCCGTATGATGTATGCACCGAGCTCATTGCACGTGAAGCAGGGGTCATCGTCTGTAAGGCGAACGGCGCACCACTTGATGCACCCCTAGATGTACATTCACCTGTTTCATGGATTGCGGTTGCGAATACACATATCGCTGCAGCGTTAATTCCAGTTTTACAAGCTGCATTAACCGAACACGGCTTGGTGTTGGAGGAGGAAGATGTATGAGCACCCACTATGCTAAACAAATCGAACTACTTCACCAGTTGGCACAACCGTTTATTGATGTGCGACAACCGCGTCATATTGCACGAGCGCCAGGTCGACTTGACGTCATGGGTGGCATTGCTGATTATTCGGGCTCGTTAGTCCTGCAACTTCCACTTGATGTGGCCGCATATGCGTTGGTCCAACCACGTCGTGATGGCCAAGCAGTTATTGTGAGTGGCGCATCACACGATCTGGCAGGGGTCTCTGTGGTTGAGTTGCCAATTGCCGAAATCTACCGCTATGTCGCGGATACATCTGCCCTGCATCAAATGCTCACGGCAAATCCGTCGACTGCCTGGGCGAGCTACTTGTTGGGCGTGCTGGCAATTGTTGCACAGAACGCGAATCTCTTCTTTTATGATGGAATTACCATTGCCATTCATTCAACTGTGCCACTCGGTAAAGGTGTGAGTTCATCTGCGGCGATTGAAGTTGCCACGATGCGTGCAATTTTAGCACTTGGGGCATATGAAATTGACGGGCGAACGCTGGCCATTTGGAGTCAAATGGTTGAGAATCGGATTGTTGGGGCGCCGTGTGGCATTATGGATCAAATGACGTCGGCATGTGGTGTGGCCAATCAGTTACTCGCATTACGGTGTCAACCGGCTGAACTTTTATCGCCTGTAGAACTACCTGCGACGCTGAAGGTGTGGGGCATCGATTCAGGGGTGCGTCACGCTGTATCTGGTGCAGATTACACCACGGTCCGTGTGGCAGCGTTTATGGGATACCGGATTCTTTCAAGCCTCGAAAACATGCCTACCACGATAACGGATGGTGTCGCGGCAATTCAAGATCACAAGTGGTTTGGCTATCTCGCAAACATGAATCCTTCAGAATTTATGCAGTATTATACACAACTCCCCAGTGCCATTGATGGTGAAAGCTTTATTCGTCACTATCAGGCCACCCATGATACGGTTACGCACATTCGTCCACATCAAGAGTATCCGGTACGCCAATCTACGGCACATCCTATTTTTGAGCACCACCGTGTACGTCTTTTTGCCACAATCCTACAACACACGCACATAGACGAAGAACGTGCACAGCTCCTCGGTGAGTTAATGTATCAGGCACATTCGAGTTATAGCGCCTGTGGACTTGGTGTGGATGCGACCGATGCAATTGTGGCTCGTGTGCGTGCCCTTGGCCCTGCCCACGGACTCTATGGTGCCAAAATTACTGGTGGTGGAAGTGGTGGCACGGTAGCCGTGCTTGGTCGCCCTGATGCACAAGTGCATGTGCAAGCGATAGCTGATGCGCTTGGGACTGGTATGGTGTTCTCGGGGTCATCTGATGGTGCAATCCATGTACCGGTCACCGTTGTGTCGTGATGAGACATCCAACGTGGATGGTGTCATCGTTATGATAGAAGTATGCATCAGCAGATTGTGAGTAGTGCATGTGGCGATTATATGGTCGAATAGTCCTCCTCAGCATGGTAGGTGTGCTTGTCATCGCTGGCCTATGGGCCCGTGAAGAAATTGTTTACAACGTACGCTTATTCGATGCATATCAACGTGGACAAGCGTATTACGAAGACAACCCGTATATCGCCAAGAATGTGCCGTATGGCCAATTGCCACACCAAGTGCTTGATGTGTATCAGCCTGAGACACCAGGCAGTTATCCAGTGGTTGTCTATATTCATGGTGGCGGGTGGAATAGTGGCAACAAAGAACTGTATGCGCTTGTGGCGCAAAAGTTAGTTCCGTTTGGCGTGGTAGTTGTCGTACCACGCTATCAGTTGTACCCTGATGCCACGTACGACCAAATGCAAGCTGATGTGTCATCTGCCCTAGCGTGGACAGTCAATTCAATTGCTCAGTACAATGGTGATCCACAACGTATTCTGTATGGCGGGCAATCAGCAGGTGCACAATTAAGTGCAATGACCGTCTTCGACCGATCAGTGCTTGCAGCCTATAATCTCACCCCGCAGGCTATTTGTGCGTACTACGGCATCAGTGGTGTCTATGACATTCGTGCACAGTATGACTTTGAAGTCTCAAATGGTCGCACCGCACCGGTGATGACTGCCGTCATGGGCGGTGAATCATCGTTCGCGGCTACATCCCCGATTAATTTTGCGCACGCTGACGTGCCGCGAGTGTTACTGATTCATGGCGATCAGGACGAGACCGTTCCACTACAAATGTCACGCGATTTCTTTGAAGCACTCCGAGCAGCGAATGCATCAGCATCGTTCGCGGTCTATCCTGGTCGTGGCCATTCCGAACTGCTTTTCTATACACTTACCCAAAATCCCGGTGAGCTGATTACCGACATTATTGCGTTGGCAAAGTCCTGTTAATCGTTGGATGAGTGGAGTACACATGCGCATCAGGTGGGTGGTTGCGCGGTACAAAGAGATGATCGTGCATATCGGTATCGTCTGCATGCGGTAATACTCGGTTTAGTGTACGTTGGATGTGTGATAAGTTGCCTAAGTCATATGCTCGTGCAAGTGCCCCAAACGTCGATTGATGGAGCGTGATTCGTCGCCATCGTAGACTGACTATGGGCGTGCGGAACTGATACATCGAGCCTAGCGTATACACCACATAGTGGTGTGTTGCACGTGGATGTGCTGATTCGTCTGGCAAATAATGCACACGTTGCATCACTGCCACTGATTGAATCGACGCAACAAAGTGTATGGAGTATGGGTGCGCCATGTGCCAACGTGGCAGATAAAAGGCTATCCATGAGGATGGGACCGTACGCGAGTAGTGTTGCAGTGGCACATGATATTGGTTGATCTGCTCAATGCGTTGCCAATCCTGTTGGGATTTGACGAGTGCAATTGTGATAGGCGTCAGTGGTAGTATCGGTTCCATTGGTTGCTCCCTCATGCCCATAAATGATGCCACTGTGGTGGCCCGTGACGACGACATTGCGCTAAAAAGTGTGCAAGTGCCTTGCTCCCTGCGTCGGCTTCAACTTCGATATCACAGGTCGGTGCACGGCGTTCGCTCAGTTGTCCAAGAAAGTACATATGCGTGACCCAATCGAGGTACGCTGCGTGACGCCCGTTGATGTGGCGATGCTGATTGCCGTAGTCTGCGGTGTCTGGTGTGCTGAGATGTATAAGCGGTCGTTGTGACCCCCACGTCGCACAACACTTGAGCGCTACATCGACCGGTGCGTAGGGCCACGGTGCGAGCATGTGATAATGTAACCAGTCAAACACAACAGGTATCGTGAATTCTTCGGCAGCGCTCAAGAGTGCATCAATCGGTTGTAGTGTATGTTCTACGGCAAGATAACGTGTGATTGATGCGGGTAACGATGCCATCCATTGCCACTCGTCATTGGTGCGCGCTGCTGGCACATGGCAGATGATTACACCATCATGTGAAGCGATGTCGCTGAGTAACTGCGCACATCGTTCAAGGGTGTCTTGCATTGTGGATGGTGGGATAATCGGCGCATGAATGACAAGTCGCAAGGCGTGGTCATTGATGACTTGTGTGATGAGCTGACGTGTGATGGGGTCGTATGCGTGCGCATACGTATGTGGTATGCGCACCACACCATGCTGTGCATGCACAGCAGCCATGCAATGCGCATAGAGACGCAGTCCGTTTGTTGGTTGCTGAGTGATGGCTAAACGACTGCTCCCGTAGCGCATACTTCTCCTTGCATATCAATCAAAAAGTGATAGTGCTAAGCAAGAGCACAACGAGAATGAGATAATTATAGAACAAATGTTCTAAATGTCAAATAGAGTTCATTGTTACAGATCATCCAAAAAGCATGATTGACTGCTTCGTTGTTCTGCTCCCCAAACAACGTGTTGGTTACGTGGCAGTGGTGTGATTGTGGCAAAGTACTGTTCTGCTTGGTGCATCCGTAATACCGTGCGCACACTGCGGATCGCGAGATCTCCACTATTGGCCTCTTGCGAAAGGTGTGCAAGCCATGCATGTCTACGGCGTTTGTTATGGGCAATTCGTGCCAAAAACAGTCCAGCTTGAATGTTGTCTAGATGCCCACGTGCGCTCGCAATACGCAACTTGAGATGTGGTGCATAACTACTTAAATGGAGACGTTCTCGTTCATGATTGGCTTCGATGACGACTAAATCGGCATCGGTACACGCATCAACCAAGCATTCATCCCATACTCCCAAATCGGTAGCAATCACGGCACACACTGATTTGAGTTGTACCTTGATGGCCATTGGTTCAGCTGCATCATGCGAGACCGGTATCGGTGTGATGTGTATATCGTCAATCAATAGTGGTTGTAGTGCCTGCAGTGGTACGGTGCGAATATGTGATGCAACTGCTAATGCGTGCAACGTGCCGTGGCTCGCAAAAATAGGTACATGATACCGTTGTGCGAGCGCCACAGCGCTCGTAATATGATCACCGTGTTCATGCGTAATGACGATGCCTCTGAGGGTTTCGAGCGGTGTACCAAGTTGTGTGATGCGCTGCACAACACTGCGTTGGCTTATACCTGCATCAATCAGTAATGCGCCTGATTCCCCTTGTACAAGTGTGGCATTCCCACTACTACCCGACGCGAGTGACACCACCTGCATGACTATGGCTTACTCTGGTGGAGACCAGAGTCAAGATCAGCAATGATATCGTCGACATTTTCGATACCCACAGACAAGCGTATCAGGCTATCACTGATACCACGTGCGCGACGTTCTTCTGGGGTTAATCCGCGGTGTGATGCCGTGGCTGGAATGCTGACCATGGTATAAATATCACCGAGCGTGCTCGCAGGCAACACGAGTTGTAACGAATCCACAAAGTTGCGCAGTCCCGTAGGATGAGCAAGTTCAAACGAGACCATTGCGCCAAACCGACCGGATAATGTACGTTGTGCGGTCTCAGCATCTTGATGACATCGTAATCCTGGATAGTGGACGGTTGCGACGCTCTGGTGTGCGCTCAGCCACTGGGCGATTTGCATGGCATTTTCGCATTGGCGAATGACGCGTAACGGCATGGTTTTGAGTCCACGGAGAATTTGCAGCGCTTCATATGGGCCAAGTACCATACCGAGTGTGGCATTGATATGGCGCAATGCAGGCATGAATGCCTCATCAGCTACCACGACCACGCCGCCGGTACTATCTCCATGGCCACTGAAGTATTTGGTCGCACTGTGGCAGACGAAGTCAGCGCCAATCGTCAAAGGTTGTTGCACAATCGGCGTGGCAATCGTATTGTCGATGATGGTCCGTGCACCGACCTTTTGTGCGCATGCAGCGATGTATGCCACATCAACCACCCGCAACAGCGGATTAGAGAATTGTTCAATGTAGACGATGTCTGGTTGATGTGTATGAATGGTTTGTGTCAGCTCATCGCGGTTCGTCATGTCACAGGTTACAATTATGGTGCCATAATGTGCGACAAAATCACGCAACAAAATTGTCGTTGCGCCATACATGTCACGCGGTGCAACAATGGTTCGGGTGGGGCGTTTGAGGAGATGCGCAACGGTGAGTATTGCCGTATAAATAGCCGACATGCCAGATGCAGTTGTTAACGCACCGACCCCAGATTCAGCTGCGGTGACTGCGAGCTCGAGGGCCGTATTCGTCGGGTTGCCGTTTCGTCCATAGGCAAATCCACGACCAGCAAGTGCGGCGTCAAATTCTGCGAGATTTTCATGAAAGTACGTCGTCGAACTGTAGAGTGGAGTACTCGTTGGTGACCCTGGTTGTGGTGGTTGACGCTCACCGGCAATCACCATACGTGTTTCATAGTCCCATTTAGGGTTGTAACGAGGTGCCATTACCACTCCTTTGTCAACGTAATCCGCCCAAGTATAGCATAGATTTTTTGACTGCCATTGTTTAGTGAGGCGTGTAATTCACTCTATAATAGATATGGTGCAGCGAGACTCTGAGATTAGGATTTGTGTGAAAAACCTCAATCATTCATCACGACGAGCGTTTTTGCGCCATAGTGCCATTATTGGTGCTGGCTTAATTACATCTGCGTGTGGTCAACGTAGACCCATAGCGCCGGCAGTACAGCCAACAATCGTTATTTCTGCGGATGTACTCGCCAGCATGGCGCCTACTGCCACCGTGGTTACAACGCCTACGCTACAACCAACGAGTGCTACATTGAATCTGCCGTATGCACCATCACCTGGCCCACTCAACCTTGAGATAATCGGTGGCATGAATGAGCTCATCGCCAAAGCGAAGGCAGAAGGTTCTTTGAACATTGTAGGCATGCCACGTGAATTGTTTGGGTACAACGAAATCATTGATCTCTTTGTGGCAAAGTATGACCTCGAAATTCGTGAAATTTTACCGAATGCGTCGTCGAGTGAAGTTGTCGAGTTGATGCAGGCCACAGCCCTCCAACCATCTGAACAGCTCCCTGATGTAGTTGACTTGACGCATTTTCATGCATTGTATGCACGTGACCGCGGTTTATTTCAACCATACCAAGTACAAAAATGGTTTGAAATCCCAGATCGCATGAAAGACGCCAATGGATTGTGGTACTGCGGGTACTACGGTGTAATTGTCATTTTGGTGAATCGTGACTTTGTGCGTGTGGCGCCAACGAGTTGGGCAATGCTGAACAATGCAGACTTCATGGGATTACTCGCCATGCCGGGCGATCCACGTACTTCACATCAGGCACTGCATGTGGTGTATGCAGCCACACTAGAGCGCACCGGGAACTTGTCCAATATCAATGATGGCGTTCAATATTTTGCTCAATTGCGCAACGGTGGCGTACTGGTCGACAGAATAGGCACAAAGTCACTCTTTTTGTTGGGCGAGGCAGCCATTGTACCGATGTGGTCGCATCTTGCCATGCAAATCATTGGCGAAACCGCAGGTGCACCTGTGGTAGAGATGATTCTGCCTGATGCATCGGTCGTTGGTTTGAATGCATTGGCAATAAATGCATATGCACGACATCCGTTTGCTGCACGCTTATGGCAGGAACACATGTTCAGCGATGAGGTGCAGCTGATTTTGTCGCGTGTCCATGCCATACCTGCGCGGTTTGAAGAGATGCAGCGGACCAATATCCTCGACGAAGAACAAGTGTCGCGTTACCCAGACGTGAGTAAACTACCGTTTGTGACCGTGCCCAATCAGAGTGAATTGACGCAGTCACGGCAGGTTATTCTAGAGGCATGGCAACGCATATTTGAGGTGGAATAAGATGCAAATCATGCTCCCACGCACACCAAAACTGGTTATTTTTGACAAAGATGGCACGTTGATTGATTTTCAAAAGATGTGGGGGAGTTGGGCTGACGACTTTGCACATCGCGTGAGTCAACGACTTGCTGTGGACCTACATGATACCATTCTACAGATTTTTGGAGTGCACCCTCAGTCACTTCGAATTGATCCACAAGGTGCGCTTTCAATTGCGCCGATGGCCACGATGCAACAACTTGTCATAACTCAAATCATGCCGTATTGTCACGATATGGCTCAAGCACACGACATTGTGCAACAAACGTGGCAGCCGCCAAACCCAACGCACCACGTGTATCCGCTTGCAGACTTGCCGTTATTGTTCGGCACGCTTCAACAACGCGGTGTGCTGATTGCAATTGCTACTGCAGATAATCGGCAACCAACCATGGCCACACTCGAGTACTTGGGTATCCATCGGTACGTCTCTGCATACGCGTGTGCCGATGATCCCCAGATGCCACCCAAACCTGCCCCCGATAAAATATGGGCTATCTGTCGCATGCTCAACGTGCACCCACAGGATGCCATCATGATCGGCGATACTCCAGCGGATATGCAAATGGGACATAACGCAGGAGTGATGGCCCAGATTGGCGTCGTTTCTGGGGTCTCTCGCCTCGAAGAGCTACAACCATGGGCTACGTACGTCATGCCCTCTGTGGCTGAACTCTGGCATGTCTGGCCGAATGCACGTGTGTAATTTATGGCGCAGGTGTCGGTGTCACAGTTGGTGTGGATGTCGGTGTGGGATTCGGTACTCTGGTCGCAAAGAGAGGCATCACTATTTGTCGTGTGTTATTGATGAATGCAGTGACTCGTGGTTGGTCAACATACCAAATTCCATACCCGATTCCTGCAAGTATCAACATGGCCACGATTACTTTGACCGCATTTGCATACGAAATAATACGTAGATTGGCGCGACCATAGTCAGTAATTGGGTCGTGTCGATCTCCATATTGAAAGCTACGGTACTCCGCAATAGCCTCTTCAACATTGACACCCAAGTACTTCGCATATTTGGTAATCATCTCCTCTGCCATGGCACCGCGTGGCAGATGACTAAAGCGATCTTCCTCCATGGCCTGTAAGTAGGTAAGCCGCACCGATGTATTCAGTTCGGCCTGGGTCAGCGGTATGCTCCGCCGATTTCGTGAGGCGCGCAGTCGTGCTCCGAGTGTCTCACTCTGTGATGTGTCGGGTGTCATGAGTGTGGTGCTCGGTAGTCCGGCCAACATTAACTCGTCTTCGGAACTCAGCGACAGCCCAATCGAATCACCGGTCGTTTGTGTGAGATTTTCTGCAGGTGTGGTTGTGCCTTTGTCGTCTATTTTTGTTCCGCGAGTCCGTGTTTTGCTGGTTTTTCCAGTCGATTTTTTAGTTGATGTCGCATCCGAATCACTTTCGGTTTTGGCTGGAGGTGACTTCGGCGTTATGAGCGGTAAGAGTATGTCGATGAGCTCTTTCATCATGAAAGGCTTTGGAATAAGCCCTGCACACCCGAGTTGCATCGCTCGTGCAACAATTTCATCGGTCGGCTCGTGCATGGTGATGAAAACAGGAATGAGTTTGGCTTTTTCGGAGATGACTTGCCACCCCGCGTTGCCATCAATCGAGGGATCAATGACAATCAGGTCAGGTCTTATTTCGTTGAGAAGTTGATGAACTTGTGTCATATTTCCTGCACGACGCACGGTGTGTCCTACGTGGCCGAGCTGGAGATCCAGACTCATTGTCAGTACGACATCTTCGTCGATTGCAAGAATAATTGCCATAGCAATGCTCCGATATACTCTGAGCATTAGTATAGCCGAAATTAGCGTGGTTTGGTATCGGCTGCAACTGATAAGTGTGTGAGAAATGCTAAGACTTTATGCAGATATGCAGCGGGAATCATTAACACTAGTAATTCAAGGAGCCCGGCACCGCTCAAGAGGGCCCAAAAGGCACCGGCAATTTGTAGGTGCGGTTGCGTAGCCTGAACTGCAATACCAGTTGCCCACACAGTGCATGCGGTAGCGATACTAACGGTAAACACAAAAAACCAATGTGTACGTGCAGGACCAAAGAACGCAGTGATGTAGGATAAATGTGATGGTAACCAAGCACCACTAAAGTTGTGAACACCAAAATAAATGTTTAATTTTGCTAATAAGTGTAAGATATAAAATAGCAAAATTGTAACAAATCCTGTACGGTTATTGGCATCGACCATGAACCACATGGCACCGACGATCAAGCACAATGAAACGATTTCGTGGTGGATAGTGCTTTTCACCGCAAACACAAAACGTTGTTTGTTCGTCAGCGGTAATTCTGGTAACACGATGCGTTGGCCGGTAATGAATCCTGTGTAATAACTCGCCAGATTCCAACCCCATACGACCGTGCCTGCACTAAACGATGCATATACAGCCCACGTATCGGTGTTATCGCGCAATAACACGAGCATCACCGCACACGCAGCGGCAACAA
>Ga0194130_10007017_pt1 | contig 12696 bp, 13 predicted proteins | sample TA2KigsurfametaG_FD_160084 | JGI IMG/M metagenome (GOLD analysis project Ga0194130, IMG submission 160084) | Freshwater microbial communities from Lake Tanganyika, Tanzania - TA2015050 Kigoma 12 surface | ecosystem: Environmental > Aquatic > Freshwater > Lake | place: Tanzania: Lake Tanganyika... | reverse complement strand
GCGAGCACGTGCGCGATCCCCTCGTAGAGGAGCTGCCAGTTCCGGACGTAGTAGAGGCCGATGTTCGCGCGCTTGGAGATCGGCGTGTCGGGCTTCTCGACGATCCGCGTCATATGCCCCGCCGCGTCGGTCACCACCACGCCGAACCGCTGGTAGTCCTCGACCTCCTTCACCCAGATGATCCCGTCGTCCTGACAGTCGCGGATCACCGAGAGGTCGGCGTCGAAGATCGTGTCGACGAAGATGATCAGCACCGGCTGGTCGACGTGCGCCTGCGCGAGGGCGATCGCCCCGGCCGTACCATCCTGCACCCGCTGCTCGACGAAGACGCCGGGGATGCCATACGCCGACGCGGCGTGGCGCTCGACCGTCTCCTTCAGATGCCCGGTGATGTAGACCACCTGCTCCACCCCGCCCAGCCGCGCGACGTCGTCCATCACGTAGTCCATCACGGGCTTGCCGGCCACCTTCAGCATCGGCTTCGGCACCGTGTGGGTGTGCGGTCGCAGCCGCGTCCCCTTGCCGGCGAGCGGGATGACGACCTTCATCGCGGCGGCGGCCTCAGCGGGCGGCGACGAGACGGTCGCGCAGACGGGCGAGACGACGGCGCACCGAGCCGTCCATCACGGTGTCGCCCACGCGCACGACAACGCCGCCGAGGATCCGCGGATCCACCGCGACGTGGGGCACGACGGTCTTCTGGAGCGCCGCCGAGAGTGCCGCGGCGATCGACGCCTGCGCCGCCGCATCCATCTCGCGGGCCACCGTCACGCGCGCGTGCACGCGCCCCTCGGCCTCGTCGAGGAGGTTGTGGTACTCGGTCGCGACCGCCGGGAGGAGCATCTGCCGCCGGTTGGTCACCAGCTTCTGCACGAAGCGCACGAAGGTCGGCGCCGGCGCGATGGGCCCGAGGGCCTTCGCAAGCACGGCGTTCTTCTCGGCCGCCGAGATCTGCGGCGCCTCGAGGAAATGGCGCAGCGTCTCATCGCCGGCGACGGCGTCACCGACCGCGCCGATCGCAGCGCCCCACGCCGCCGGATCCCCCGCCTTCCGAGCGAGCGCGAGCAGCGCCTCGGCGTAGTTCTTCGCGATCGAGACCTCGCGCATCACTTGCCCCCGAGGGAGGCGAGGTACTGCTCCACCATCTGGCGGTCAGCCGCGGCGTCGAGCTTCTGCCCGATCAGCTTCCCGGCGCCGGCGAGCGCGAGGTCGACGGCCTCACGGCGGAGGTCGGCGATCGCCTTCGCCTTCTCGGCCTCGATGCTCTTCTGCGCGTTGTCGATCAGCTCGGCCTGCTGCTTCCGCGCCTGCTCGAGCAGCTCGTTGCGCATCTGCTCCGCCGTGGCGCGCCCCTCGGCGATGTAGCGCTGGGCCTCGCCGCGCGCCGCCTCGATCGCGGCCTTCTGCTCGGCGATCAGCTTCGCCGCCTCGGCGCGGTCGCGCTCGGCCGCCGCCATCGCGTCGGTGATCGCGCGCTCACGGCCGGCGACGGCCTCGAGGATCGGCCCGAACGCGAACTTCTTGAGCCCGAGCATCAGGAGGACGAAGACGATGATCGTCCACGTCATCAGGCCGAGGTGCGGGTCGAGGAGCCCGGGCTTGGCGGCGGCCTCCGCCTCAGACGAGGCGAGGGCGGGCGAGGCCGCGGCGGCGAGGAGGGCGAGGGCAGAGAGCGGAGCGCGCATGGTCGGGAGAGGATGAGGTCGGCCGAGGCCGGAACGACGAGGCAGGAGCGGGACTGCGTGGGGCCGCGACGGCATCCGCCGCCGCGACCCCCGCGGGGTCTGCTTAGAACTTGCCCTGGATCTGGAAGGCGATGACGACGCCGAAGAGCGCGGCGCCCTCGATCAGGGCCGCGAGGATGAGCGCGGCGGTCTGAATCTTGCCGGCCGCCTCGGGCTGACGGGCCATCCCCTCGACTGCCTGGCCGCCGATGCGGCCGATGCCCATCCCGGCACCGATGACCGAGAGGCCGGCGCCGAGGCCGGCGCCGATGAGGGCCAGGCCGGCCTGGCTGATGAGGCTGGCGCCCTCGGCGGCGGCGGGGGCGGCGGTGGCCGCCACGGCGGCCGCTTCCTGCATGAACGCGACGAACATCGGAGAAACCTCGGAAGGAGTTCGGTCCTGCGTGGTCCTGCGCGCCGGTCGGCGCCGTCCGTCACTGAGCCCAACGGCCCAACGGACTTCCCCCGGTCACTCGCCGGGGTACGGGGTGCTGCCAAGGAAAAAGCGACGTGGTGCTAGTGGTGCGCCTCACGGATCTGCCCGATGAAGACCGAGGACAGGAGCGTGAAGATGAAGGCCTGGAGGAACGCGACGAAGAGCTCGAGCACCATGATCACGACCGACATCAGGAGCGGCGCCGCGCTCGCCGGCCCGGCGAACTCGAAGATCAGCCCCATCAGCGCGAGCACGACGATGTGCCCGGCGGTCATGTTCGCGAAGAGTCGGATTGCCAGCGCGAACGGCTTGGTCAGCTTCCCGATCATCTCGACCGGGCTCATGATCAGGAACATCAGCGGCCGCATCACCACCGGCAGCTCGTTGTTCCAGTAGAACATCGTGTTGAGGTACCCCACGCCGTTCGCGCGGAGTCCGGCGACCTCGACCGTGAGGAAGGTCAGGAGCGCGAGCGTGGCTGTCACGGAGATATTCCCCGTCGCGGTGGAGCCGAAGGGGACTAGGCCGAGGAGGTTCAGCGTGAGGATGAAGAAGAACGCGGTGAGCAGGTAGGGGACGAACCCCTCGCCGTGGTGCCCGACGTTCGGGAGAATGACCTCGTTGCGGATGTAGAGGATCATCGCCTCGATGGCGTTCGGGCCGCCGCGCGGGGCCGCGCCCCGCGCCATCGCGCGGGCGTGCGCGCGGCCCACGAGGACCATCCCGCCGAGGAGGAGGACCGCGCCGAGCCAGAGCATCACGACGTGCTTGGTCGGCGAGAGGTCGAGCTCGAGCGACCCCACGTGGAGCGGCGCCCACTTCGGCAGCGTGCACTCCAGGAAGAACGGGAACTTCCAGTACGGGATCTCGATGTGGTCGCCGTTCGTGATGTGCGGCGTGATGATGTCGACCTTCCCCTCGTGCCCCGCCTCGGGGAGGTGGCAGGCGCTCCCGGCGCCGGCGGCGTGCGCGGGGGCGGCGGCGAAGACGAGGAGGGCGAGCGTGGCGACCAGCGAACGGAGCGTCATGATCTCAGGAAGAGAGGCTCGAACAGCATCGTGACGAAGAAGAACCCGACTAGGCTGACCAGCGCCGGCCCCGAGGGGAGCCCCAGCGCCGGGATGCCGAGGAGGGCATAACCGACGACCACTGCGAAGCGGATCAGGGAGCCAAGCCCCCAGCCCGCGATGGGATTCGACGTGACGAACGGCCGGGCCACGGCGAAGGTGAGCGCCTGCACGACGACAGCGATCCCGGCGCTCGTCCAGATCGCTTCGACGGCCCGAGGGTCCGCGAGGCGACGTGTGACGAGCCACGCGATCCCCCCGACGAGGCACGCGGCGAGCGCCGTGAAGGCGACCCCGCGTCTCATCGGGTCCCCTCGCCCCGTCGCTCGGCCTCGCGCCGCTGGTCGGCCATCAGGCTCCGGTACATCGAGTAGATGGCGGCGGCCAGGCCGGTGAAGACACCGAGGAGGAGGAAGAGAGGTTCCGTGCCGATCCGTCGGTCCACCCAGCGCCCCAGATACAGGAAGAGCAGGATGGAGGCGACGAGCTGGAAGCCCAGGCCCGCGTACTTCGCCGCCGCGCCGAACGAGGCGCTGTCAGCATCGGGGGTCGGCGGCGGGGGATTGGACATCCAGCATTGAAAAGTAAGGGGCTTGTGAAAAAAAGCGCAAGCGAACACCAACCCGCTGTCACGGAAGGACTTGGGCCATCCGTGACCGTTATCCGGACCGGTCGTCTTCCCATCGGTTTCCGGTTCTCGTGCTTTCGGCCCCCTGCCCCACGGTCCCGATGATCCCCAGGCTCCCTCTCGGCCTCCTCTCCGCCGCCCTGTTGACCTTCGCTTGCAGTCCGCGCGGGCGGAGTGAGGCCCACGCCGCCGATGCCAGCTCCGGCACCGAGCCCTACCTCGCCGTCTCGGTCGGGGACGATGTCCGCTTCTCCCTCGCGGTGCCCAATCCCGGCGAGCGCACCGTCGAGGTCGAGTTCCCCGACGGGCAGACGCACGACTTCGCCGTCGAGGACGCGTCGGGGCGCACCATCTGGCGGTGGAGCGAGGGGCGGCTCTTCACCCAGGGGATGCAGACCAAGGTGCTGCGGGGCGGCGAGTCGCTGTCATACGAGGCACGGTGGGATCCGCCTGCGCCGGGACGGTACACCGTCGTGGCGACGCTGCGGAGCCCGACCCTCCCCGTGACCCGGTCGCGCGCACTCATCGTCCCAGCGCGGTAGGCGCGGTCGCGGCGCGGCCCGCCGCGAACGATATATTGTCGGTCGCCGTAGTCCGACCGACCCTCGTCCCGGAACCACCTGTGTCCACCACGGACTCCCGCGATCTCGACCTCCTCGCGCAGCTCGCCCGCGCCCGGGGGGAGATTGCCAGCCAGATCGGCCGTCGCATCGTCGGGCAGCACGCCGTCGTCGACAACATGATCGCCGCAATCCTCGCCGGGGGGCACGTGCTCCTCGTGGGCGTCCCCGGCCTCGCGAAGACGCTGCTCATCCAGACGATCGCGCAGGCGCTCGATATGGAGTTCAGCCGCATCCAGTTCACCCCCGACCTGATGCCGAGCGACATCACGGGGACCGAGCTGCTCGAGGAGGACCACGGGACCGGGCGGCGCGCGTTCGTCTTCGCGAAGGGGCCCGTCTTCGGGAACATCGTGCTGGCGGACGAGATCAACCGCGCCCCGCCAAAGACGCAGGCGGCGCTGCTGCAGGCGATGCAGGAGCGGACCGTCACGGTCTCCGGCAAGACGTACACCCTCCCGAACCCGTTCTTCGTGCTCGCCACGCAGAACCCCATCGAGCAGGAGGGGACGTATCACCTCCCCGAGGCGCAGCTCGACCGCTTCATGTTCGAGTTGCGGATCGGGTATCCGACGATGGAGGAGGAGGAGGCGATCGTCGCGACCACCACCGGCGTGGCGGGCGGGGAGATCACGCCCGTGATGTCGGCGGACCAGCTGCGGGAGATGATGGCGCTGGTGCGGCGGTTGCCCGCGCCCCCATCGCTCGTGCGGTACGCGGTCGGCTTGGCGCGGGCCACGCGGCCCAAGGAGCCCGAGGCCTCGCCGGCAGTGCGGAAGTATGTCGCGTTCGGGGCCGGCCCTCGGGCGGGCCAGAACCTCGTGCTCGCCGCGAAGGCGCGCGCCGCGATGGATGGTCGGTCGGTGCCGGACCTCGAGGATGTGGACGCCGTCGCGTTCAGCGTCCTGCGCCACCGCGTGGTGCTGAACTTCCAGGCGGAGGCGGAGGGCGTGGGGATCGAAACGATCCTCGCGCTCGGGGGCCGCGGACGCCTTCTCGGTCTGCTCGAAGCAAGATGACGCTGCTGAGCTAGCAAGTGCCTATCTGCGCACTCGCAACATTAATTGCCGCCGCTACATCCCTTCGAACTTCACGCTGCTTCGAGCCAGCTCCGCTTCGTCATACGCGGCCATCGAAAGCCCACTCATTATTTGATTTGTCCCAATAATTCCATATCAAATGCCAACTGGAAAACGGTTGTTTGCCTCAGCAACCTTATCGACCAGAGTTTTCCAGGCCCTCTCTGACAAAAGCTTCGAGCACATCTCAGGATCAAACTGCCGACTCGCCTGCTTCTCAAGTTCAAACCGGACCACTTCAAGACCTAAGGCGGCACAATACGGACGAGAGGTGCTCATCGCGTCGATCGTATCCGCAAGCGCGATGATTCGAGCCCCAGGTGGGATCGCTTCGTCTCTCAATCCGTGCGGATACCCCCTACCATCCCATGCTTCGTGGTGTGACACAATCATCGGAACCAAGTCCGCGAAGTGGGTTACTTTTGCTACAAGACTTGCTCCTTTTTCCGAATGCGACTTCATCACCTCGTACTCTTGGTCTGTCAGGCGGCCCGGCTTTCGAATAATCGGAGAAAACTCTGCGTAAATTTTCCCAATGTCATGCAGCAACGCAGCTTGCTCTATACGTCGGACGTCGCGCTGCCGGAAACCCATGAGCTCTGCTATGATGCGAGCGAATACCGACACTCTTTGCGAGTGACCAGAGGTGTATGGATCTTGGGCGTCAACAGTGCTTACCATCAACTCAAGCAGCTCTTCGTTAATCTGCTGAAGCACGATGTTATTCTTGTACAATTGCCTAAGTCCAAGCATCGGCAGGGCGAGCGCTGATGATACCCCCGCTCCGAATCGTACATACGCGACCGCAAAGAAAAAATAAGCGGGAACGAAAGGATATCGTACACCGCAGATGCCTTCATGCTCTGCAACCAGTGCTGCCTTACCTCGGCACCAGTTGCCACTGAAACAATAGCACTAACCGCCAGCTTGTTGCATACCAGCCACGCCGCGACCATCAACACAAAAGCTGGGATGTTTAGTGGATCGTCAGGCCAAGCTCTGATACTTGCGCCGCCGACAGATAGGTAGAGCGATATCGCGATTCCCTCAGCGAGTACAAATTGTGCAAGGTTAAAGAGCGCTTTCTGGACCTGCCGCCGCGCCAGAGCCTCAGCGCCGAGGATGCTTACAGCTACGGTCCCGAGCGCTGCGATATTCGGTGCGATGGCGGCGATGCTGAGGAACGGCAGGAAGCCTATGCTCCCTGTTGTTGCACTTGAGGTTTTGTATCCCAAGCCGGACGCTAGCAATCCGAACGCTGTGAAGAAGATTGCTGCCTTCCAGCCTGCCGTAGCCGGAGCCGGTGTATTGATCAGAATGCTAATCGTGGCAGCTACCGCTAGAAGCGCGACAACTGCCACAACCGCCTTCGTTGAGATTCGCTGACCACGCATTGGATTATGTGAGGACCCCCCGTCCCCTCCTTATTCAGCTCCAGCTCGCAGCATCACCCAGCACAAACGCGCAAAGTGCGCGCAGCAGCGACGTGATGATCGACATTGAGATTCACCTCCCTTCCGTGAGATCGCCCGGCATACACCGTGGCGTTCCAGCGAAGTTCGGCTCCGCTCTTGCGTCGGCTGTGACGCCACCGCTCGTGTTCCCTCCGCTCGCGGAGAGAACGGGGGGTTCCCTAGTTCCTCAGGCCGAAGGGTGAGACCGCATTCGACCACCCTGACCACCGATTCGTCGCATCGAGCACTGCCAGCACCGCCGCGGTTTCGATACTGTCCCGTACCTCACATGTTCCCGTGAGCATCGCCTGCTCCCGAGTGTGTCGGGCGACGAGCCCGACGAAGACGAACTCCCGATCGAACATCGATAACACCCGGGTACCCTCTAGGCCGAGCACCCCGTGCGCCGACCCCGCGAGCGCGAGCGCAGCGACCGCCGCCCGCGCCGCCACGTCGACACGGTTGCGGTCGTTCGGCAACCCTTCCTCGGCTTCGCCCGCGAAATGCTCGCCGCCGACTCGCAACGTCACCCGGCACGTTACCCCACGAGCACGGGACCCGCGGACCTCAACATCCTCGAAGTAGACGTGACGGCCTGGCGCCGCGACTACTGGGGTCGATGTCGCCGTCGCCGTCGTCATCGGATTCCCAACCCCACGCGTAGCGATCGCCGCGATGGAGATCTTCCGATGGTCGACCTTGAGCCCCAGCCGCGCCATCAGCGCGCTTTCGATGTTTCGGACGTGTTGCTTCGCTGGGGTCGCACCGGACACGAGCACGTGCACCGCTTCGATCCCACCGGTCGGCGTCGCTGTGATTCGCACCGACGTCACATCCTGCAACGTGGCGATCAGTGCCTCCGCGTCGCGGAGCGGCAACACGGAGCCCGCGATCACATCGACAGTCGGTTCGCTGGGCTGCGAAAGGGGGATCGTCACGAAGCTCCTGGGATTCGGAGGCACCGGAAAGCGCGGCCGCGCCCTCCGGTCTTCGAATCAGTGACGACGGACTCTGAATCGGGTAAAGGGAGCCGGACAGCCCAGCCGGACTCTGTGCTTCACTGCCGGCGCGAGCGCCTACCCTTGGTACTCCTCGGGGACCTGATACTCCTTGAGCTTCCGGTACATCGTCCGCTCGCCGATGTCGAGCAACTCCGCCGCCTTCCGCCGGTTCCCGCGCGTCTGACGCAGCGCGGCAAGGATCGCCGCCTTCTCGATCTCGGCCATCGTCATGCCCGGGGTGAGCACAAGACCCGCGCCCGTCGCGGGCACGCCCGGGGGCTCGAGCCCGCCGATCACAGGAGCGAGGGCGACCGCGGTACCAGGGAAAACCCCGCCCCCGGAGACAGGCCCGAGGCCAGCGCCGACGCCGATCCCGCCACCCCCATGCTCGACGAGTCGCTCGACCGCTGCGCGATCCTCGTCGACCCGCCGACGGAGCTCCTCCAGCTGCAGCTTCATCTCGACGAGGCTACGAACGATGAATTCGAGCTCGCGCCCCTCAGCGCGCCCCTCCTCTCGAAGGATCGGGCCAATCGGGACCGGAAGGAGCCGATCGGCACCGCCATTACGGATCGCGGCCGGGATGTCATCGACTCCGATCTCCCGACCCGTCGCGAGCACGACCATGCTCTCGAGCAGGTTGCGCAACTCCCGCACGTTGCCGGGCCAGGGATACCGCACGAGCGCCTGCATCGCGTCGGCCGAGATCCCGTGGAAGGTCCGGTCGTGTGCCTGCGCGAACTCCTGCACGAAGCGCCGCACCAGAAGCGGGATGTCCTCCCGACGTTCCCGCAGCGGCGGGAGATAGATACGGAGGACGTTCAATCGATAGTAGAGATCTGACCGGAACTCGCCGCGCTCGACGCTCTCGCGCAGCGGACGGTTCGTCGCGGCGACGACCCGCACGTCCACGGCGATCGGCTGCGCCCCGCCGACTCGCGTCACCTGCCGCTCCTCCAGCACGCGCAGGAGCTTCACCTGCGTGCTGGGCGGGATCTCACCGATCTCATCAAGGAAGAGCGTGCCCCCGCTCGCGAGCTCGAAGCGGCCAATGCGCCGCTCAGCGGCGCCGGTGAATGCTCCCTTCTCGTGCCCGAAGAGCTCACTCTCGAGCAACGTCTCCGGGAGTGCTCCGACGTTCACCGCGATGAACGGCTTGTTCCGACGCGGCGAGAGCTTGGCGATGGCACGCGCCACGACTTCCTTCCCCGTCCCGCTCTCCCCCTCGATGAGCACGGTACTCGAGACGGGGGCCATCTGGGTGACCTGCACGAGGACCTGCCGGATCGCCTCGCTCTCGCCCCAGAGCCCCGTCTCCCGCGCGACGCGCTGCCGCTCGAGCAGCGCCTGCACGCTCGCCCGCACCGCCTCGGGGGCGACGGGCTTCACGAGCACGTCCGCGAACCCAACGCCTCGCAGACGCGCCTCCACCGAGGCGTCGCCCACATCGGAGAGGCCGATCACGGCAGCCCCACCCCAGAGCTGGTCCCGCACAAGCCCGAGGGTCTGCGAATCGAGTAGCGCCCCAGTGCAGACGATCACCTCGGGCCGCGCGCGCTCCACCTCGCGCGCGAGATCGTCGAGCGGCGAGACCATCGTGGTCGCGACGCCATCCGCCTCGAGCAACGCATTCAGCCGGACCGCGGGCTCGACGTCGGTGAGCGTGATGAGGACGCCCATCTACCGCTTCACCGTCCCCTGGGTCCAGAAGGGGAAGGTCGTGATGGTGCCGACCACGCGCTTGCCGCGGATCTCCACTTCGAGCGTCTTCCCCGGCGCGGCGTGCGCCGTGGGCACGTACGCCGTCCCGAGGCCGCACCCGACGCTCGGGCTCATGATCCCCGACATCACGACGCCGCTCGGCGCGCCGTCGACGAAGACGGGATAGCCGTGCCGCGGGATCGCCTTCTCGGTGAAGGTGAAGCCGACGAGCTTCCGTGGGACGCCGGCCGCCTTCTGCGCCTCGAGCGCCGCGCGCCCGACGAAGTCCCCCTTCTTCATCTTCACGAGCCAGCCGAGCCCCGCCTCGAGCGGCGTGATCGTGTCGTCGATGTCGTTGCCGTAGAGCGCCATCCCCATCTCGAGGCGCAGCGAGTCGCGGCAGCCAAGCGCGGTGGGAGTGATGCGCCCGGTCGCCATCAACGCCTCCCAGAGGCGCGCCGAGTGCGCGACGTCGTGGTAGAGCTCGAAGCCGTCCTCGCCGGTGTACCCGGTGCGCGAGAGCGTCATCGGCACCCCCGCGACGGTCGTCTCGGTGAACCAGTAGTACTTGATGTCGTCGAGCGCAGCGGGGGTGAGCGCCTGCAGGATCGCATGCGCCTGCGGCCCCTGCACCGCGAGGAGCCCGATGTCGTCGGAGACGTCGGTGAGGGTGCAGTCGAAGCCGCCGAGGAAGCGCGAGATGTGCGCGAGATCCTTGTCCTTGTTCGAGCCGTTCACGACCATCATCAGGTGGTCGGCGGCGTAGCGATAGACGAGGCAGTCGTCGACGAACGTCCCCTGCTCGGTGAGGATCGCCGAGTAGTGCACCTGCCCGTCGGCGAGTGCGGCGACATCGTTGCTGGTGACGTAGGTGACGAAGGGGATGGCCTGGGGCCCCGTGATGATGAACTCCCCCATATGGCTCACGTCGAAGATCCCGCAGCCGGTGCGGACGGCGTGATGCTCGGCGGTGATCCCCGTCGGGTACTGGATGGGCATCTCGAAGCCCGCGAAGGGGACCATCTTCGCCCCGGCAGCGAGATGCTGCGCGTGGAACGGGGTCCGCTTGAGTGGGGTGGAAGCGTCAGCCATCTGGGCTTCAGGGTCTGTGGGTGATGAAGAGAATCAGGGGTCCGACCCAATCGGGCCGGACCCCAGAAAGATGCCAAAACGGCAGGGGGCCTGCTACCCTCGGGGCCTCGTCACATCCACCCCTCAGCCGGCAAGCTCTCCCCTCACCGCTGCCCGCGCGTCCGGCGCTTCGCGCTCCCCCGCGCCGGCTCCCCGACGATCCGGCCATCCGGGCCGACCTCGCGAATCACGTGCCGCTCGATGTCGTCCTGCAGATAGATCTGGTCCCGACCGCCCTCGGCCATCAGGCCGGCCTCGAGGCTCATCACCTCGAAGAACGAATCGGCCTGGTTGAGATCGACGACGTACCCGATGTCCTTGAGCGAGCCGATGGTGAGCACGCTCAGCGGATTCCCGGTCACGCTGCTGCCCAGATACCCCGTCATCAGCTCGGACTTGAGCACCCCCTCGCGCCAATGCGAGTTGATGGTGCCCCCACCGCACGACGCCGGGGTGTTGTTGGTGCAGTTCTCGACCGGCACCTTGGCGCCGCCCGGGACCTGCTGCCCGGCCCCCGTGTAGTTGGTCCCGCCCACGGCGTTGAACCCGGCGATCGCCTCGGGACCGTTGAAGTGCGTGTCCTGCTTCGCCGAGGTGGTCGACGAGAGCTGGAGGAACCCCTTCGAGCTCCAGAGCGTCCCGATCCCGAGCACGTGGCCCATCTCGTGCAGGATCACTGCGGCGAAGGTCCCGCTCGACTCGAGGCTCGGGAGGTCGGAGGTGTCGAACCGCATCGAGCCGAGCGCGGTCAGTCCGGCGGTGCGCACGAGACAGGGGCCGGCAGATCCGAGCACCGCACCCGCCCCGTCGATGTTCTCGAGACGCACGACGATGATCAGGTCGTCGAGCGCCTCTTGGATCGCATTCGGTGAATTGCAGCTCCCCGCCCCGGACGAGAAGTTCGCGATGTTCGGGAGGTCGCCCGTGATGATCGTCTCCCACCGCGTCGCGGCCTGCCCGAACGCGGTGAGCTGATTCGCCGTCGGCATATTCACGAAGCGCAGGCTGATGTCGAAGCCGGACGTCGAGGCCTTCCCCGTCGCGGAGAAGATCACCGGGGCCGCGGCGGCGCCCGCACCGCCGAGGGTGGCCGAGACGACGTTCGGCCCGGCGGCGAGGGTCCAGCTCCCAAGCGTCGCGATCCCGGATGCATTCGTCGTCGCGCTCGCACCGGTGATGCTCCCCACACCCGGTACGGTCGCAAAGGTGACAGGGATGCCGCTCACGCCGTTGCCACACTCATCCAGCACCTCGACACTCGGCGCGATCGGGACCGTCGCTCCCGGGGCCGTCACGGCGCCATTCCCGGCCTTCGCGCGGTAGACCACTGGCTCGCCCGCGCGGCACCCGGTGACACCCAGCGTGTACGTGCCGCGCTCGTTCGGCTCCCACGTCGTCGCACGGATCATATACGAGCCAGGATCGAGGGTGATCGTGAGCCGCGAATCCCGGATCACGCCATCCTGGATGTCATCGTTGTCAGCGATGAAGACGCCGGTGGTCGCGTTGTACAGGAAGATATACGGATCGACGATGCCGAGCTGCTTCGTCATCGTGATGATGACCGCGGTGCGCGAGGCGAGGTCGAACCGGTAGAGATCGAAGCGCGAGTTCTGTGAGGTGTTCACCGGCGGGGTCCAGCTGCAATCGGCATCGCTGATCGATCCGGTCACCGTATCGGGCACGACGATCGGCGTCGCCCCCGCCGCGACACAGGGATCCTCGATCGCCGTCGCAGTGAAGGTGAAGGTGAGCGTCTCGAAGGTCGCTCGGAGGGTCTGCTCCCCGATCAGCGCCCCGAGGGTCCACGAGCCGACGGTCGCGACACCGTTCGCGTTGGTGACGGCGCTCGAGG
>Ga0194130_10007016_pt1 | contig 12697 bp, 12 predicted proteins | sample TA2KigsurfametaG_FD_160084 | JGI IMG/M metagenome (GOLD analysis project Ga0194130, IMG submission 160084) | Freshwater microbial communities from Lake Tanganyika, Tanzania - TA2015050 Kigoma 12 surface | ecosystem: Environmental > Aquatic > Freshwater > Lake | place: Tanzania: Lake Tanganyika... | reverse complement strand
GGTGGTTGTTCCCAGCAGGGTTGTACTCGGAACGAAGATTTCGGCTTGTGCGGCCTGTGACCATCCACGCATTCCCTGTGTGAATGAACCAACAGTGGTCGCGGTATTAATCTGGGCTGGCGTTGCCGAAACCGTACCTGATACCGGAGTACGGCCAGTGGAGCCCATCGACGCGGTAATTACGAATTTTGTGCCGTCCCAGTAGGTTTCATATTGCGTTCCTGCGGAAAGGTCTTGGCCAGTGACCGCGGTGGTCGTATTCACAAAAAAAGTAAATGGAATCTTTTGAGCCTCTGAAGCCTGAACCGTCGACTTGGTTCGCTTAATTAAGCGGCCCTCGGCTTTTTTTATTGTATAGGTGGTTGAACCAGAATCATTTGTCACACTGGCACCATCGGTAAGTGCCGTCGGAAACCAGACCCCCCAATAGCTCGCAAACCCAAACGTACCATCGTTCTTGATCATAAACCCAGGAGTCGCGAGATCGTAACGGGCACCGGTATCATCGTTATAGACCCCGTACTTCCAAACAGCAGAATCGGCTTTGTCTTTGGCTCGCTCAAAGCATTGCTCGCCTGCACCATCTTTGTTTCTACAGAAATGAGTCGCGTTGTATCCGAACGTGATCGTTGAATCTGTTCTTGCATCGTTATTGTTACCCCTGACAACTCCGCTTCCCGACGTAGAATTTCCAGTAACAGAGAGCCGGATGTTATACGCGCCGCCCTGATTACCCGATTCTACGTAAGTCAGTGTCGTGCCTGATGCGGTAATCCGTCCACGCATGGCATTCCTTCCACCAACAAGGCCACTAAAATCCACCGTTAAAACACCATTGGGCGCAGTAGTGCTAGGGGCCTCGGATGCAGTACCGTAGACATAAACTTCCACTGTGGTTCCATTGTTGTTGACGTCAGCGTGACCCTTTACGATTTGGTTTGCGGTATTTGAGGCACGCGTACTGGTCAGGCTCATGCGCGTGTATTTAATGTTTCCACTCGAGCCTTCGTTTGAACTATTAGACGAACTACCACGGTTCGATGAGTCGCAGGCAGCCTCGTCGATGAAAGCAACGTAAGTGCCGGCGTTCACCTGACTGTCAGCGCGAGTATTCGCCATATAACAAAGTATAGTATTGGCTTGAGCAATTGCTTCTGTTGCTAAATCGTTGACGTACTCCTGCTGAGAATCGGTAGCATAAGCGCCCGAGGTCGGCCGGGCAGCGTGAGAGGCTTGCCAAGCTGGAACTAAAATTGCTAACGCTATTGCCGACAGCCGAAATGTCTTTATTTTTTTCATGCGTACCCCCTTAGTTTGCACTTACAGCTTGCGCTGCTGGTGTCGTCTCGACACCGGTAATTACGCTGGTCGAACTCGATCCACCGCAGCCGACTAAAAAGCTAAAAACGATTGCTGAGCACATTAGTTTTCGCATGATTTGTCTCCTGTTGCTTTCATTCTGCGCCTACTTTCTTTCAAAATAAAATTAGTTCTATCTTCTACCGTACAAGTGAATTCATCTCGATCAGCGGCATCATGACTGCGAGCACGATGATCAGGACAATGCCGCCCATCAGCAGAATCAGCAGGGGCTCGAGCACTGCGGTCAAAAGGGTGGTCCGGTACGACAGTGCGTCTTCGAACTCCCTGGCGGCAATCGCCAACATCTGCGGAAGCTCTCCGCTGCGCTCACCTGTCATCGCCATCTGAACCAACAGGCTCGGAAATGCCCCGGTGCTGCCAAGCGATCTGCCCAGGGGGGCGCCTTCTTTGACCAGGCCGTTGACCTGGGCGGCCTGCGCCCTTAGCCAGGAATTTTTAAGGGCCTGACCGCTGTGATGCAGCGCCGTGGGAAGCGCAACACCGCCAAACAGCATGATCGAAAGCATGTTGGCAAAGCGGGCCGTTTCTACCAGGCTCAACATCGGCCCGAAAAGAGGAATTCTCAGGATCCCACGGTCCACTCTCAGCCGAAAGTTCAACCTTGTGCGATAGCTGTAGGCCCCACCAAATGCTGCAAGACCCATCACCATTCCAATGACACTGCCCCAGGTCGCAATCAGTTCAGAAATCAAAATGAGCGCCCGTGTAAGCAGGGGTAGGCTCTGCTTTTGTGCTACCAAGACACCAACAACCTGGGGCACCACGTAGGCCATCAGGCCCAAAACAATCAGAAATGCAATGAGGCTAACAATGACGGGGTACGCAAGCGCCCCAAGAAGCCCTGCCTTCAGGGCATTCTGAGTTTTAAGTGCGTCAGCAAGCTTTCCGAGCACGACCGGCAGGCTGCCGGAGAGTTCACCGGCGGCAACAATGGCACGATAAGAATCAGAGAACTCCCTCGGATATCGGCCAAGGGCACGGGCAAAGCTGCCGCCCTCACGCACTGCGGAGCGTACGCCGAGGAAAATCTCCCGCGCCCCCGCGCGGGTCGTCTGCTCAGACAGCACAACCAGACACTGATCCAGCGGCAGACCAGCTTTCAGTAGCGTTGCGAGCTGACGCGTCAAGAACTCAAGCTCGCGCGACGGCAGGCTTGATCTCGGAATTAGACTCGACAGCGGACTAATGCCCGAGGTCTTCAAACGTAAGCACCCGCGAGACCTCCTCGGCCGAAGTCAGGCCTGCATCAATCCACCGCTGCGCGTCTTTTGCCAGCGGAATCATCCCTGCGTTCAGTGCAATGGTGTGTAACTGGCTGGCATCAGCCGACTGCTTAATTGCTGAGCGAAGGTCATGACTATTGGTCATCAGCTCAAAAACACCTGTACGCCCACTATAGCCCGCGTGTTTGCACGCCTCACAGCCGGCGGGACTGGCACGATAACCCAACGGGGTTCGCGTTTGATCCGGGATTCGGCAGGCCTTACAGAGCTTTCGGACTAGCCGCTGGGCCAAAACACCATTGATCGTTGAAGAAAGCAAAAATGGTTCGATGCCCATATCAATCAGGCGCGTAATCGATGAGGGTGCGTCATTCGTATGTAATGTTGCCAAGACCAAATGACCTGTAAGGGCTGCCTGTACGGCGATCTGAGCGGTTTCAAGATCGCGAATCTCACCAATCATCAAAATATCCGGATCTTGACGAAGAATCGCCCGCAAGGCCGCGGCAAAACTAAGGCCAATCTTTGGCTGCACCTGAGTCTGCGCGACGCCAGCCATCTCATATTCGATGGGATCCTCCACCGTCATGATGTTATCTTGGCTTGTTCGAATCGCCTCAATCGCACCGTAAAGCGTTGTGGTTTTGCCCGAGCCTGTGGGTCCCGTCACCAGTACGATGCCATTGGGCATTGCAATCAGCCGACGAAACTCAGCAAGCACCTCCGGTGACATTCCTAAAGAGGTCAAGTCAGCCCGGCCCGCTTCTTTTCGCAATAGACGCATCACCACGCGTTCTCCATGGCCCGTCGGCAGTGTGGAGACACGAACATCCACTGTCTGGTCATCAAGCCGCGTAGTAATCCGGCCGTCTTGCGGAAGTCGCTTCTCCGCGATATCCAGGTTCGCCATAATCTTGATCCGTGAAACGATTGCTGCATAGATATCGCGCGGTGGAGCAGCAACATCCTTTAATACACCATCAATACGAAATCGAATTTGTGTTTTTTGGCCATAAACCTCGAGATGAATATCCGAAGCCTGACGGGCGATCGCATCATTAAAAATCATGGTAACAATCCGGATGATCGGCGCATCTGAATTTAATCCGTCATCATCAAGAAGCCCTGCAGCCGGATCACGCAATAAAGCCGAGAGCTCTCTACCGAGAGAAACACCCCCAATCAAATCAGCCGCGCTTTCGCTCGGCTTCAAATCGGTCAACCCCTGAAACTCAGTCTCTGAAACAAAACGCTCAGAATGCTTAGCGTCGCCGTCAGTTGACCGAGCGATCCGAGAAAGGCCATAGGCCCAAAGCGGTGCGGAGCCCGCCACTAAAATCTGATGGTGCTCACGATCTTCAGTAACTCCGAAGGCCTGCAGGCTGTGCAGCATGATTATCGCTTTGGCGGGGGGGTCGGCTTCATTCGCGGCAGGGGACTCTCCTCGAGCACCGGGGAGCCGAACTCAGGCAGTGTCGGTGGCCCCTGCACAGACTCTCCCCGCTGCGCACGACGGATCAAGTCATAACGATTGGCGGTTACTACATTTGAATCTTCAGCAGACCGAAGAATTACAGGGCGCAAAAAAACCAGCAGATTGCTTTTTACTCGGGACTTCGTGTCGTAACGAAAAAGGGTCCCCAGTACCGGAATATCCCCAAGAAACGGTACTTTACTCTGACCTGTTATCTCTCGATCTTCGATTAGGCCGCCGAGTACGACAATCTGCTCATCATCAACAAGCACAGTTGATTCGATGGCCCGCCGATTGGTAATTAAACCGCTTGTGGATGCAAGACTGCGATCGGGCGAGACACTCGAGACTTCTTGAAAAATTTGCATACGAATCGCACCGCCCTCGGTCACCATTGGACGGACGCGCAAGGTGGTGCCAACATCACGACGCTCAATTGTTTGAAACGGATTTGGATTAACGCCAGTGGTATAGGTGCCAGTTAGAAACGGCACATTTTGGCCAATAATGATCCGCGACTCTTCATTATCTAGTGTCAATAAATTGGGGGTTGCGATGACATTTGTATTGCCCCGCGACTCCAATGCCCGTGCCAGTGCGCCAAGGTTTGCAAACCTATTGCCGTTATAGGTGATCGTTCCTCGGATGAGGCCGATATTTAAGCCCCGCGCTGCTCCCGTTGGGTTGGCTGCAAGCTCCAATAGATTCGTGCCGGTGCCCGCGCTGCCAAAATTGGTTCCGCCAATTGCACTTGAAGTAGTGGTGTTCAGACCATCCAGATACTGAAACTGGACACCAAATTCTGCTGCACGATCAGAGCTCACCTCGACAATCAAAGACTCAATGTATACCTGGGCGCGGCGCACATCGAGCTGATCGATGACTGCACGTATTTCACGGTAAACAGGATTCGGCGCGACAATAATCAATGCATTTAGCGTGGGCTCCGGCCGCACCAAAACCCCCTCCCCGAGCACCACATCGACGACCGGAAGTGCAGAAGATGCGGATGGCGACAGCGGCGTAGTCGCCGGCGTCGTACTTGTCAGACTCGGAGGCGCTCCGGTGGCGGTCGGCTCAGCAGGCCGCGGGCGCGGCGCCCCGGTCACCGGGTCTACCGCAGGGGTCATCGTCGAGCGGAAAATGCTCTGTAACACTGTTGCCAAATGGCGGGCTTCTGCGTTTCGAAGATAAACTACATGCACATTGCCCGGCGTTCTATTGGGCACATCAAACTGGCGTGCAAGGCGAAGCGCCAGCTCAACGCGAGCCCGATCATAGCCGCGAATATAAAGCGTATTCGTGCGAGCAGCAGGCAGGAATGTAATCCGCTGATAGGCAGTATCAGTGGGTTGTCCAATTCTCGAAAGTGGCTCATTGACAAGACGATCAATCATGATCGCGAGATCAGCAGGCAGCAGATGCTGGGCGGCATAAGACTCGACTGTGCCGGTATTCGAAATATCCAGTGAAGCAATAATTTTTTCGATGCGCGCAATATTTTCGGCCGTGTCTGTCACAACGATTGCATTGGATTGCGGCAAAGATGACATTGGGTTGGCAGCGGGTACCAGCGCGCGGATCGCATTCAGCACCTGTGCTGCCGACTCGTGCCGTAAAGAAAAGACACGGGTCAATATTCCGACTGCTGGGCGCTCGCCCGCAACACGGCCGCCAGCAGTCTTGGCATCTGCGGAAGGAAGAATCTTGATCGCATTGTCTGACTCGATCACCGAAAAACCCTGCAGTGATAAGGCCGACACGAAGAGCGCATAGGCTTTGGAAATAGGAATTTGCCCTGGTGATTCCAGAGTAATTTTTCCTTTGACGCGGGGATCAAGCAGAATCGTGATGCCCATCGATTGGCCAAAAGCGGTTGCAACCTCTGCAATCTCAATCTCACGGAAATTGAGCATCACCCCTTGGTTTGGTGTGGATGAGGTTACAGTTCCAGAGGTTGCTGGGGGCGATGGTTGTGCAAGCGTTACAACGGAAGGAACAGCAAGGCTGATGATCAGCGCAATCATTGCAGACGCTCTGACTCGGCCTCGTAATTCCGATTTACTGGTGACTAAATTCATAGACCTCGCCATTTTTTTTACCAACGGTTGCCATCATTCCCACCAGATACTCACAGAATCGCTGGCATTGCATCTGCCCCTGAATCTTCAGCCGGTCAGCCCACTCACCCTGCGCGGCCAGCCGGAGCGCCGATTCTGGCGAGGACTCCACCAGAAAACGCACGGGACTTGACCCCGAGGAGGACACTGTCAGGCGGGCATCACCAAGGGGCCGGATCGGCGTCAGTGCTGATGCGATCTCGGATAGCTCGATCACTACCTTATCGGATTTTAGATCCAGCCGTGACCCCCAAGGCTGACGAATCTCGGGCCATGAGGCCCGGAGTCTGCCCGAGACGCGGGCCAGGCCCATCGGGCCCGGCAGGCTTTCGAAACGCAGCGGCTCAAGGGCCCACTGACCAGCCGGCAGATAGAACCCGGAGGCCGATAAACCCACCTGAAACTCTGATGTGGCGCCGCGTAGTTCCGGGGACTTGATCGCAAACGTTGCCTGCGCTGACCAGGGATCAAATCCAAGGCGCCAGGTGATCGGGGCAGACAGCCGCTGCCACCCGGAGTCCCCCCTGCCCGGAACCGAATCGTCCGAGCGATCGTCCATTCGAACGGCAGAAAAGTTAATGATTGGAATTCCACTGCCATTCCAGAGCGTGCCCTTGGGCTCTGCGATCCGAATGATTCCGGAGCTCACTGCCGCAATAGCCCGATCTGCCCACACAGCCGGGACATTCACCATCACGGTGATGAAAAATACCAAGGTAAACGCGAGCAACACAAGCAAGGTATGCTTTTTATTCATGGCGAGAGTTCCAGCTCAACCTCCATCGTCGCAAGGCCTGGACTGGTTGAGCGAATCGCTATCTCTTTTAAGCCGGGGTGACGGCTTGCGCTTGATAAAAACGCCAGCAGGTTTCCGGCGGGCTGTTCTGGGGCCTGCAATCTTAGGCTAGAGCTGGTCGCGCTTTTTGTTTCAAGCTGCACTGCATGGATTTTTTTTAGCTCGCCAATCCACTTCGCCAAATCCGGACCCTGGGGACGGTCAGCGAGTCTGATCGGATGTAGCTTCACCAGAATGTTATTATTGGCTAGATCAACCTCCGCCAAAGCAACCCCTTGCAGCTTTGTAAGCGTTTCAGTAAGTCGAGACTGCGTCAGGGACTGGCTTTTTTCATCCACTGAGCGAAGTGTTAGGTTTCTTAGTGTCGACCATGTCATGACAACAGCGGCCTGTCCAGACGCCTTATTGGCCTCAATCGTTATACGCAAACCTTGAATCTGGGTTATCCCAGCGCGTCGAATCTCTTCGCCAATTAAATTCGATAAGCTCCAGTAGGCGGAACCACCCTCTCGCGACGCTTGATCAATACCCCGCAGATCTGCAGCAGGGTGCGCCTGCTGGTTGAGCGTCTGCACCGCAACGCTTAAAGATGCTGCGAAACCAAGGACGAGCAGGCTTAGCCCAAGCCCTGAGAACACAAATTGACGACCCCGGCCGACCATTTTGTGCCAGGCCTGATCAGTTGCCATAAAGCCATCGCTGGCAATTCCCGCCAGACCGCGATTGCTAAAAAGCTCAAGCCGCAAGTCGGGGGTTTTTGCTAGACCGCCAAAAATCAAAGGACGAGAAAACCGCTGCGCTATTCTCTCGGAATGAATACTGACTGACCCAGCATGATGAATCTGTGCTGGCGGGGTGAGAGTAAGTTTCTCAAGCGCAGCATGCATGCTCTGACAATCTGCATCACTCTCGATTGGCCAGGTCAAAAATCCGCAACTTGCATAACGCAGCGTCAGCGTCTGCGGTGTTTCGTAAATCGACCATCCTGCTGCCGGCAGCGGTAAATAAAATGCGATTGGTGCCGCTGCACCGGCAGTCACTTCACGCTCACGTACGGTGATCTCTCCGCCACGAAATGCGAGATTCATTCGATGCACTACAAATCCAACTATTTTTCTGTAACGTGTAACACGTAATACAACAAAGCCTTGTTCTAAAAGCTCGAATTGAAGATCCGGTGCAATCGTCGTTAACTCCATCCCCATCATGGCAGGTGAGGCCACAAGCAGTCGCGGATGTAGGCCCGGGATTCTCTGCACGAGTCGCCCAAGCCAGCTGGAAGATGAATTTCGCAGCGGATTTGATTGAGGCTGAGTATCGTCGGCCAGAATTTCACAAACAATTGACTGCACGCTAATTCTCTCGGTAATCCAAAATCATCACTTGACGGCCCTGACGCATCAGCAGCGCCTGAAAACCGAGCTCTAAGCGGCCAAAACGGGCGTGGCCCTCAGCCCGAAAAAAACTGGACTTCACATCCAATTCATTGCTCGATACCGGAATTGTGCCTGCAAGCGCTGCATTTATCTCGGCAAGATCCCGAAACGGCGCCCGCTGACGCGCCTGAATCAGCCGTTCCACGATGGCGGGGCCTCCCCCGCCCACCATCACCGCAATCACTTCTGGGCTTGCGGTATTGACATTCACCGGCGTTGAGCGCGGCAACCAGGTAATAGCCGCACCCAGCCGCTGGCGCTGGTCTTCAGATATCCGCAGGCCTGCTATGACTTGCTCAATCGCGCGATGACGGGGCTGTTGCAGCGGCGCGGTTGCATCTGAAATCGCCACTTTTTGCAGGGCCTGAATCAGCTCTGCAATCTGGGTCGATTTCAGGCCAATCAACTCGAGAAGCAATTCAAGCCGTCGCACTTCCTTGGGATCCAGCTGGCTGCCAAACACCATTCGGCCTAAATTAAAGCGCGCCTGCTCATCAGTAACCTGGCCCCCAAATCCGGCAAGCTTCAGGTCTTGCTGGGTCAGGCCAGCGGTCCGTGATTCAAAAAGCTGATCGAGTGATGTCATCGGAATCTTTTGAGCCCAAGGCTCATACAAATGATCCATGAGCGTGTTTGCCGCTGGATCGAGCCCGGCTGTATCTGCTGCAAGCGCCCAGCGCGCATAATCGACTGCTGCCCGCGCAATCCATCGGGCCTGGGCAGCATCGCGCTGATTTTCTGTTCGACTCAGACTTAAATTCGACTTCCACATCACAGCAGCCGCCAGGGCTGCGCAGACCATCACCAGCGCCATCACCGACACCACCGCCACACCCGCTGGCCGATCAACGGCTGGAGCTGCAAGGCGCGCAAAAATCATGGACGCCTCGCAAGGGCCATCAGCCGAATCACCTCAGAGTCATCATTTAGACGAAAACGAAACTCCACAGCCTGTACCGGTTGGCGGGGTTGTAGCCCCTGCCAGTCCAGCCGACGATCATCTTGAATACCTACCAGCTGCACCGCGCGAACAACCCCCTTCCACTCAAGAAAGTTTTGAGTATTCATTTTGTCGGGATAACGACGAACCGACTGGCCATCGATGATCCAGTAAACCCATCGCTGGATGTCACCTGCACGGCCTGGCGGAACCGCAATATCGATCTCGGTCTTATCTGGAGTAACACGCATCTGGATCGCCTGGCCAAGCTGGCCTGACATGACGCGCGCGGAAGTCAGGTCAGTCTCCATGAACAAGACCATTTGCGAGAGTCCCGCCATATTCGACTGACGTAAATCCAGCTGCTGCCCCTGAGACTGAAGTACCGTCAGGGCGCGGGCGCCCAGAATCGAAATCAACGCAAACAGCGCGAGCGCTACGAGAATCTCGATCAGGGTCATACCGATCGGCGGTCGTTGAGGCGAGCAACTCAAGGCATATCCTTTGCATAAAAACCGATACGCCGAGCAAGAATACGGCTCTCACCATCACGAACGGTGATCTCAATTCGAAAAAAATTCGGATGAGGCGTTGCGATAATTGACCGCTGACAGACAAATGGCCGCCTTGCCTGTGGGCAGGCGGAGGACGACTCTCCGATGCTCGGGGCAGGCGATATCGCCCAGATTTCATGGAGACTGTTTTCCGCGCTTAATGATGCTAAAAATCTTTCGTGTGCGGCGCCCGTCACATCCGCTGAGTGGCCGAATGTTTTCAGGGCGGTAATCAAAGCGACGCTTGCGATTGCGAGCGCAATCAGCACCTCGATTAATGTAAAGCCGTCAGAACGCACGCGGATCATTTCAATACTTGAAACTTTCCGATTGCATCAATTTGCAGACGACGGCTTTGATCACCAAACGACAAGGCAACCTCTGACTCCGCAACAGCACCCGCTGCACTGATTGGAATATCGATCTTTAGGGCACTCAGTCGAAGGCCCTCTGGCCATGAACGCGCCTGAAATGGGGTCGCCGAAAGCGGCCGCCAGCTGCCCGCAAACCGCTCTTCCACACGATAGCCCTCCGATGCCATCACCATCCGATGCTCACGACCCAGCAATACCGCACGCTCTGAGGTCAGCTGGATGATGCGCTCTAACCGTTGCAGCTCAACATCAAAGGTCTTTGAGGCGGGCCTAAAGAGTGATAGCGATACCGTTGTCAGTGCGATCGAGACGATCGCGAGCACAACGAGAATTTCGATAAGGCTAAAGCCCCTCGGATGTAATGTCCGCATTGATCCCGGTCCCACCGGGACGGCCATCCGCGCCTAAAGATAGGATCTCGACCTCAGTGCGTTGGCCGGGATTTCGATAGACATAATCATTTCCCCAGGGATCTTTTGGAAAGCGGTCCAGATAGCCGCCATTTGGCCAGTTGGCAGGCACCGGCTCTGTGGTCGGCCGCTCAACAAGCGCCCGCAGACCCTGCTCTTGTGTGGGATATCGAAAATTGTCGAGACGATAAAGCTTTAAGGCGCTCACAACCGATGCGAGCCCCTGTTTTGCTGCGGTGACTCGGGCCTCGTCGGGCCTATTCATCAACCGAGGAGCGATCAATGCTGCCAAAATTCCGATAATTGCGACCACGACAAGAATTTCAATCAGCGAGAAGCCCGCAGGCGGGCCGACACGATGACTAAAAACTGTGTGATGATTCGAAGCCTGTGGATCCATCGATTCGAAAAAAGAGTTTCGTGCGACAAGTGTACCGAGTTTTAACCGCTGCTGGACCATGGGCGATTGCGCTATGGGGGGCCAGCGGCTGGTTCATTGCCAACGCAGCACTGGTTGCGTTTTCGCCCAGCAGGGTTCCCAGCCCACCAGCATTTTCCTCGGATCAGCAGCGGTCAGCAACGCCGATTGGACAGCTCCTGGGCGAGACCACCCTAGGCAAAACACGCTTCTCGGTGAATGATATTCGTCTTATAGGCCTTCTGGCGCAAGGCCAGCGCGGCACAGTGCTGATCAGCATCCGTAATGGCCCCACAAAAACTCTGATCGCGGGAACCCGCGATGCAGAGGGCTGGATGCTCGAAGCCGTGGATCCCACCACCATACGCATCTCGCACTACGGCTCAGTATTCGAGCTGCCCACACCCCAGCCAAGCAAGGGCCTATCGGCAACGCAATAAAGTGATGCGACATCAGCGGCTTACCTTTGCACTGCTCCAGGCCGCGTTACTGGCGCTTTGGGTGTCGATTCCCGGCCATGCGCAAATCATTGGCCAGAGCACGACTGTGCACGGACTGCAGTGGGATCTTCACGAAATGACGATTGGTCAAGTCAAGCAGATGGCGCAGGCCACAGGATTTATTAGCCGAGCCGAGCGCGAGGGTGGGGGCGAAGTCTATGAGGCGGGCTGGACAAAAAAATCAGGCTGGACCTGGCGGACACCGTTCGGAGTTCCTGCGCTTGACCGGGAGCCTGCCGTTCATCTTACGTTTGATGAGGCCCAATCCATCTGCAAATTTTTCGGCAAACGGCTTCCGAATGATCGCGAATGGACACAGGCCGCCTATCTTGAGCAGCGGCCAGCTCCGCCTGCTGGTTTTATCTCGGGGCGACGCTACCCCTATCCCAACGGCGATTCGGCCTCGGTAAGCCACTGCCTATCGGGCTGCGGCAATTACCGTGGCTTGGCCCCTGCAGGCGCTCTAACCCGTGGCGTCGGGCATGTGCAGGTCATTACAACACCTGCGGGCGTCAATGGCCTTTATGAAATGGGCGGCAATGTCTGGGAATGGATCGATACGGGCCCGGGCAACGAAAGGGTTACGCGCAGCAGTTCCTGGTGGTACGGCCCAGAGCGTCAGCGCGAATCAGACGTTGCAACAAAACCAAGAGACACACGCGTGGTCTATATTGGATTTCGTTGCGTCCGGTAAGCAGCGCGTCGCTGTTATTTCAGGGCTGCTGCGGGCGACTACAGCCAGTAGTGATCCAGTAACAAGGCGGCGAAAAGCAGCGCCAGATAGTTGATCGAGTATTTAAAAGTCTTGCGAGCAAGCGGCTCGGAGTATTGCTGATAAAGTTTCCAAGCCAGCCAAAGAAAATAAGCGCCCAGCAGCAAGGCCGACCCGAGATAAATCAGACCACTCATGCCGATCAGTGTGGGCAGTGCTGTCGTCGCTACTAGCAGCAGCGTGTACAGCAGAATGTGAAGCTGTGTGAATCGGGCTCCATGGGTCACCGGCAGCATGGGCAGGCCTGAACGTGCATAGTCATCTGTGCGATACAAAGCGAGCGCCCAGAAATGCGGC
>Ga0194130_10007014_pt1 | contig 12703 bp, 10 predicted proteins | sample TA2KigsurfametaG_FD_160084 | JGI IMG/M metagenome (GOLD analysis project Ga0194130, IMG submission 160084) | Freshwater microbial communities from Lake Tanganyika, Tanzania - TA2015050 Kigoma 12 surface | ecosystem: Environmental > Aquatic > Freshwater > Lake | place: Tanzania: Lake Tanganyika... | reverse complement strand
AAATTCCCAGTTCATTGCCGCTAAGATAAGTGAAAAGGCTCTTCGCTATGACCTTACTGTACCCTTCGCCCGCTATGTGGTAATGCACCGTAATGAAATCACATTTCCATTTAAACGTTTCCAGATTCAGCCAGTGTGGCGTGCCGACAGGCCACAGAAAGGACGTTATCGTGAGTTTTATCAGTGTGATGCGGATGTTGTGGGCTCCGATAGTCTGATCAATGAAGCAGAATTCGTCTTAATCTACCATGAAGCATTGGGCAGGCTGGGATTGAAAGATTTTACTGTCAAGATCAATAACCGTAAAATATTAACCGGCATAGCCGAGATCATTGGAAAGGCTGAGCTGATTATTAATATGACTGTAGCAATCGATAAACTCGACAAGATCGGCTTTGAGGGTGTGAGCAGGGAACTGATTGAACGTGGATTTACCGATTCAGAAATCGAAAAAATTAAGCCAATCATTAACCTAAAGGGATCAAATCAAGAGAAATTGGAGAGTCTGCGTTCAGTTCTTGCTGCATCTGAAACAGGATTGATGGGAATTTCTGAAATTGAAACCATCTTTTCATATCTCGAGCGGCTGGTAATACCCAAGGCAATGACTATCGGGCCCATACTCAATCTGGAGCTTGACATCACGCTTGCACGCGGACTCAACTATTATACCGGTGCGATATTCGAGGTAAAAGCGAATGAAGTAGCTATGGGCAGTATTGGAGGAGGAGGACGATATGACGACTTGACCGGAATGTTTGGACAAAGCGACCTGACCGGGGTGGGGATCTCATTTGGTGCCGACCGCATCTATGACGTACTTGAAGAACTGAACCTTTTTCCTCAAAGTACCTCTGAAGGTACCAAGGTACTCATCAGTAATTTTGATTCTGCGGCCGAAAACTATGCTTTACCCCTGCTTCAACAATTAAGAAATTCGGGAATCAGCGCCGAAATCTATCCATCATCAGCCAAACTAAAAAAACAGATGAGTTATGCGGACGATAAGAATATCCCTTTTGTCATCCTGATTGGTAGCGAAGAGATGGAAACCGGACTGCTCAGTCTTAGGGATATGAAAAGTGGAGAGCAGCAAAAAATTACTGCTGAACAAATCATTGCAACTTTATCCTGAGTCTTGCCTGAACAGTACCCGTTTTGATGAAATCTTTAGTCGGGTAAAGCTATTTGATATTGTTGCTCAATACCCTCAAAAATTCTTCAGGTATCTCCAGGTGGGGAATATGACCCGAATTAGTAAACTCTATTAAAACAGATCCCGGGATTTTTGCGGCAGTTTCTTTACCTAATTGATGGTAAAGCCCATATTTCGTTTGGTCTTCTGGCTTTAATCGGGCTTTGCCGACGATAGTTTTATCCTGGATTCCAATTAAAAGCAATACCGGAATCTTGAGCAGTGGCAACTCATATACAACCGGCTGTTCATAAATCATTTGTGCCGTTAAAGCCGATACTTTTGCATAACGCGGATATTCAGAGCTTCCGCTAACCCCGGAAGCGATTCGAACTAACTCGTCATATTCAGGCTTCCACTTCACAAAATAGGATGTTTGATAATAACGCTTCACACTTTCTGGCGTAGTTTTCAGCTCAGTCTGGTACAAGGCCTCCGGACTTGCATTGGGTACGAAGCGACGGTAATCCTCCAATCCAATTGGATTTTCAAGAATCAGCTGCACAGTTCTTTCCGGATAAAGCAAAGCAAAGCGGCTGGCCAGCATTCCGCCCATGGAATGTCCCATCAAAACTGCTTTTTGAATTCCCAGGCTATCCAAGAGCTGTTTGTTTAAGGCAGCAAGTCTATGGAAACTATAATTTATGAATGGTTTAGATGATTTTCCGAAGCCAATTTGATCGGGAACTAATACCCGATATCCTTTAGCACTAATGGCTTTGATCACATTGGTCCAGTAATACCCTCCAAAATTTTTACCATGAAAAAGCATTAAAACTTTTCCGTTTGGATTTTCCGGTTTAATATCCATGTAGGCCATCCTTACATCCTGGCCCTCAATGGTTAGGGGTAAAAATTTGATTGGAAATGGATACTCCACATTTTCGAGGGTAATAGACAGGTTTTGCAAATCTTGAGCTCTCCCGAAAAAAGAAATAAATAATAGAAAAAAAATAACTAAATTTCTCATAATCAATTTTTTAAATAAAATGCACATTATTGGATTACTAAAATTTGATTGAGGTAAACCAATATAATTTTTCTACCGTATATAGTATAAATATCGAAAGGAATATCGAAAATTCAATTTTAAACATAAAACATTATGGAACGTAAAGATTTTCTTGCAGCGCTAGGCCTAAGCGCAGGCTCCTTAGTTATCAGCTCATGCCTTGGCGCTTGTGGCAAGGGCGATACCGGTTCACCTAATCCTGCCAACCCTAGTCCAACACCGGGAACAAAAATCGATTTTACATTAAATGTCAGCACCAATGCAGATATAAGTTCTAAAGGCTGGACAATTATGAATGGAATTATCATTGCCAAGAGTGGAGCCAATTACCTGGCATTATCCTCTTCTTGTACTCATCAGGGTAATCCGGTAACCTATAATTCCACGAACAATAATTTTCCATGCTCACTCACGGATGCGGCTCATGGATCTGTGTTTGATTCGAATGGCGTCAGGATACAAGGCCCTGCCACATCAAGTCTGAAAAAGTATAGCACTACATTAACAGGTACTTCTTTACGGGTTTTTGAAGCTTGATCCCTCGATTCAATGCAACATGATGAAAAAATGTCTTCTTTTACTTTTTTTATTAATTCCCTTTACGGTCCTCGGGCAGGAAGATCTTATGAAACTCATTTCTGATAGCAATCAGGTTTTAATCAGAGCGAGTACCTTCCAGGCAACCAGAATAATTAACGGCCATTCTGTTGAAACGGTTGGAAAAAATAATATGGATTTTGTTATTTCACATCGATTCGATCGTGTCAATCGTGGATTTGAAGAATTTTTTGGTCTTGATGCTGCAACCATACGGCTCGGTTTAGAATATGGAATCAATGACCGCCTGATGTTGGGAATGGGAAGAAGTTCATTTCAAAAAGCATTTGATTATTTCGGGAAATATAGGCTAATCAGACAATCAACGGGATCTGTTAATATCCCCTTTTCTGTCACCTTATTTGGATCCTATGCAATACGCACCCAAAAGACTATTCCTCAACTTTCAGGATATGATCGAAGCAGCTACACAGCACAAGTGCTGATTGCCAGAAAATTCAGTGATGCATTCTCTGTACAATGGAGTCCAGCGCTGATTCACCGAAACAGAACAGATGTTTTCTCGGATAATAAAACAGTGATGGCGAGCGGAATTGGTGGAAGAATGAAATTAACCAAGCGTACATCGATTAATGGAGAATATAATTACGTGCTCCCAAACCAGATTGCTGATAATTACAAGAATAATTTATCTTTCAGCTTTGATCTGGAGACCGGCGGTCATATTTTTCAATTGCTTTTTACCAATTCTTTCGGTATGAACGAAAGGCAGTTTATCACAGAAACTGATGGTAGCTGGGGAGCTGGAGATATCCATTTCGGGTTTAATATTTCAAGAACATTTTCCTTTGAGAAAAAAAGTAAATCGAAACCATGAGGCAGTACTTGGTCTTAGCGACTTTAATTTTAGTGTTCAGTTCTGCTTCAGCACAAAACAAGCTTTACAGCAGCACCAAAAGTGAGTTTACTTTTTTTTTAAAGCTCCTTTGGAAGATATAAAGGCAAGCAATACACGTGCAAATTCGATGATCAATCTTTCTAACCGTGAGCTGGTTGTACGTCTTCCGGTTTCACAATTCCAGTTCAGCAACAAGTTGATGCAAAAGCATTTCAATGAAAATTATTTGGAAAGTGAAAAATATCCTTTTGCCACGTTCAATGGAAGGATCAATGAAGATTTAGATTTGAGTAAAACCGGAGTTTATGTGGTAAGTGCCAGCGGAATATTAACCATTCATGGCGTGGATCAAGAACGGAAAATCAACGGAAAGTTGACGGTGACTGATCAATCCATGTTCCTTGAAACTAAGTTTCAAGTGATTCTGGTGGATCATAAAATTGAGATTCCAAAACTCGTATTTAAGAAGATTGCTGAAATAGTCGAGGTAAGTGCATCGATTAATTATGCTCCATACAAAAAATAAATTCTGAATATAAGCGCTTTATCAGTTAAAAACTAAAGCCGGCCCAATTTTGGGCCGGCTTTAATTAGTATTAGTCGATTTAAAATCAGTTTTCCAGCGGACGAACAGTTGGGATAACAATACTGCTCAAACGCGCTCCTCCATGATGAATCGTTTGTTGCGCAACCCGGATGCGATCGCTGCTACCCAGTGGATCTCCGGTATTCGGATTTCTGTCAAACTGAGGGAAATTACTTGAAGTTATGTCTACTCGTATGCGATGACCTGGTTGAAACACATTGGCAGTGCCGGTCATTTCAATTTCATATTCATATACCTGATTAGGTGTAAGCAATTTCATTTTGTCTAATCCTTCGCGGAATCTTGCTCTTAAAATACCTTCAGAAATAGGCATTGCCCTTCCATCCGGATAAACATCAACCAGTTTGATCATCCAATCGGTATCCGGGCCATCAGTAGCGGCAAATAACTTCATCTTCACCGGACCTGCAATGGTAATCGGACTTTTTAGAAAATCGGATGTATAAACCAGAACATCTTCCCTGCGTTCAAGTGGTCTCTGATCGTATGGCCCGGCTTGTGTCGGACTTCCACAGCAATTGTTTCCACCTAAGGTCAAAATCGGGTTTTTTGGATCATAGGTGTATTTATCATTGGCGGCCTTTTTTGGAGCATCAAAACTTAAGATTCCATCTCCACGAACAGAATTGGCATTGCCGTTGCTGCTGAGATATAGGTTTTTGTATTGAGTACCAGGGATTGGATAATCCTTTTCACTGCGCCATTTATTGATACCCATGTAGAATAATTGAACAGGATCTTCAAGATCTAAACCATTTTTAATTCCTTTTAAATGGAAATCATAAAATTGTAGTTCACGGTTAAACATTTTCATATTTGCTGTTGGACCGAAGTCAACCGTACCAAAAGCCTGGGATGGGCCATGTCCCCATGGGCCAATAATCATACGGGCAGCTGCACGTGCCGCCGGAGTTGCAGCTTTATTCCTCATACCAATGTAACCATTGATTGTGCCCATCAAGAAGATATCAAACCAGCCTCCATAGGTATGTGCCGGAACATTAATTTTAGAAAAATTCTCTTCATCACTGATCGACTTCCAGTAATCATCATAACTTTCGTGATTAAGCCAGTCGCGATAATGCTTAACGGCATAACCTGCACTTTTCAAGTCGCCATCCTTTAATGGTAGGTGCCATAGTATATTTTCATATTTCAACTCCTCCGGAGTGTAAGGTTCAGTATGCCAGTATTGAGGTAACATAATCCGGTTGGGCATACGAACAACGCCCCAGCCGTAGTTGAAGCTTAAACGAAATGCTCCACCCATGGTTAACCAGTTGGCATAAATGTTGGTTGAGGCAACTCCAGGAAATGCTGCCACTAGATGCGGAGGTGTTGCACTCATTGCTGCCCATTGATTATGACCCAGATAGCTTCCACCCTGAGTAGCTACCTTACCATTGGAGAAAGGCTGAGCTGCCGCCCATTCAATCACATCATAACCGTCTTGAGATTCATCACGGAAAGGTTCCCACTTACCCTCACTTTCATATCGCCCTCTTACATCGGCAAATACCACGGCATACCCCTCCTGCGCGAACCGAATCTTGTCTTGATGACCACCATCACGTTGTACACCATAACAGGTACGAATAACAATGGTTGGATATTTACCGGGAGCAGCAGGAAGATAAACATCAGCATATAATTTTACCCCATCCCGCATCGTAATTGTTTTATAACGCTCAATTTTTATTTCATTGTCAAGCGGTTTACGGAGTAACTCGGGAATACTATTCCTTAAATCTGACTCAGCTTTGGTTAATTTTTTTGAAATCCGCTCTTCACTTGCCAAAGCGTAATTTTGCTTACCATAAGCAGCCGTGTGACTGTTGAACTGGTTTCCACCGGAAGGTGTCTTGACAGTCTGCCCCTGAGCGCTTATCCCGGAGCAGAAAAAAACTGCCAGAAGTAATGATTTTAACTTATTCATGTCCTTATTATTTTGATTGTCTTTATAAATATGTAGAATTATGTTTACGATTCCAACTATCAGCGATTTGAAAATTATTTTTCCATCCCTAAAAAATTAATGGCAAATAAATGCCTACTGAAAAATTACGACCCTGATTAAAAAAAAGAAAAAAATTGTGCTGCAGGAGGACCTCTTAAGGGAGAAAGGACTAATTCAAAAAAATTTGAGCTAGGTTCAAAAATCAGGAAAACAGAGCTAAAAGTAGATAGTCTGATTTTTCAAAAAAAGATGTTTTGATGTAGTTTTTATCAATATGGACCGCACAAACCCAGCAATAATCAGCTTTGTTTTGAATATTTACTTTTTCAGAATCACTGGATTGAGTTTGTTTTGATCCTATTGAAACAGGAATTGGGTCGTGATTATGCAAGAAATCTAAAGGAAGAATTAACGCAGAAAAACTCAGTAATAATACTACTGAGAAGATAAATCCGAATGTCCTTTTAAATGCTTTCATCATCATTCTGTATCCGAATTTACAAAAAAAGGCAAATAATTCATAATCCCGGTAATCCGATAGAACAAAGGTTTAAAGATCTCTTCTTTTAAAATCAGATAATTTTTTTGCCAGTCCCAATCCATATTGCCACCCGAATAATCATTCAATTTATTAGTAGGAATTTAGAATTAAATAGTAAATTCAATTATGATATCCTTTATATTACTGTTAGTCAGTGTGATACTTCTTATTTTACTGACTGTCAAATGGCATTTGCATCCATTTTTAGCTCTCTTATTTGTGGCATTGTTCTTTGGCATTGTTTCAGGAATGAACTTAGACACCATCATCAAGTCTATAAATGAAGGTTTTGGAAACACTTTGGGCAAAATTGGAATTGTCATTGCACTCGGGGTCATTATCGGTGCTTTCTTAGAATATTCTGGTGGTGCCTATAAGTTGGCCGAGATTGTCATTCAAATCATTGGGAAAAAGCGGGTACATGAAGCCATGGGAATAGTAGGATTTATCGTTTCTATTCCTGTATTCGCTGACAGCGGTTTTATCATCCTTAACCCTTTGAATAAAAGTTTAACAAAAAAGGCAGGTCTTTCTATCGTTGGAACAGCAGTGGCACTGATCTTAGGTTTAATGATAGCGCATGTATTAATTCCTCCCACCCCCGGTCCGATTGCAGCTGCCGGAATTATTGGTGCTGATGTAGGTTTGGTGATGCTGGTCGGACTTATTATAGGGATGCTGGCACTGGTTGTTGCCATTATTTATTCAAAATATTATGCTGCCAAAACTTATGTGGATCCGAATCCTGAATTAACAGAAGAGGCTATACAAGAGAAAATCAAGAACGCGCCTTCAGCAACAATGTCCTTTTTACCTATTGTTATACCAATAATCTTGATTATTGGCAAATCTATCATGGAATTCATAGTTGTGGATGGGCAGGAAGGAACCCGGTGGTTTCAAACCATTAGTTTTATTGGTTCTCCGGTTATGGCCTTGTTAATAGGAATGTTTTTTGTCTTTTTAATCCCCAAGAAACTGGATAAAGAAATCCTTTCTAGTACAGGTTGGGTTGGTAAATCAATTAATGATGCCTCTACCATCATCATCATTTCTGGAGCGGGTGGAATTTTTGGGGCAATCCTTCAAAATAGTGGAATTGCAACAACGATGGCAAACGGATTATCAAGTGCAAATTTGGGTATCTGGTTGCCCTTTCTACTTTGTGCTGCAATCAAAACTGCACAGGGCTCTTCAACGGTAGCCTTAATTACTACTGCATCGATCATCGCCCCAATGTTACCCGGAATGGGATTCGAATCGGAAGTTGATAAAGCACTTATTGTTGCTGCTATCGGGGCAGGGGCAATGGTTGTGTCGCATGCTAATGATAGCGGGTTTTGGATTACGACCCAATTTTCAGGAATTGATGTAAAAACCGGTTATAGAACCTATACTCTCGGCACTTTTGTGGTTGGTATTTCTACCGCACTGTTTGTTTACCTGGCCACTTTTATGGTTTAAATTAGTTCAATTATCCGGTTAAACTTTAAATGGTTCGCTTTCCAGTATCCCAATTTGAATCATTACTTCTGATTCCTTTACCGGAAACTCAGCATCATTTCTAATGGTCTGAACTACGGATTCAAAAAGATCCATATATTTTCCATTAGTGGATGGAACCAGCTCAACGGTTTTTTCTCCCTGATCATTGATTAAAGTCAGACGGCCTTCTTTTCCCTGATCTTCTTCACCAAAATCCGGTTCATCGGGTTTCATGCCGGCAATTAATTGATCTTCCTGTTTATCGCAGAATGCCTTTACAAATGAGCCTTTGGTGCCATGAACGATAATGCCCGGAGGCGGATCAGCCACCAACAAACTGGTGGTTACAAATACATTCAACTGATTAGGATAGATTAAATGGATATGACCATAATCATCTACCTGGGAATTTTTACGATAAATTCTGGTTACTTTTCGGTAGGACAGCGGCTCGCCCAAAATACAGATGACCTGATCTAATAAATGAGCAGCCAAATCATACACTATTCCTGACGCGGGAATTGGAGTTTCTTTGAAGACTTTCGGGCCAATCTCGGGGCGGTATCGATCATATCGCAAATGGATCTCAATTATCTGACCCAGTTTACCACTGTTAATCGTGTTTTTTGTTACCTCGAAATCACTCGAAAACCTTCTGTTTTGATAAACCATTACCTTGCGATTTAGCTTTCTACCTAAATCAAAGATCTCTTTAGCCTCAGCTACTGTTGGCGCAAAAGGCTTTTCAACTAATATATCCTTTCCCGCCATTAATGCCCTTCGCGAGTAATCAACATGAGTATTGCTTGGAGTATTAACAATGACCAGCTCTATTTCAGGATCATTCAACACCTCCTCGAGCGTATCGTAACTGATCACTTCCGGATAATCGGCATTCACCTTTTTGGTGTTGTGTTCCAATACCCCTTTAAAATGAAATCCCGGATGCACATGAACAAATGGTCCGTGAAATAACTTTCCTGACATTCCATAGGACAATAAAGCGGTTACAATTGGTTTTTGCATAAAAAATTAATCGAGCTTAACAGCTCGGGATTTGAATGGACCGAATAGCTAATAAACTTATTTCAAAAAAAATAAAAAATAACAAGAATTATCATTCTGTAAAAGCAATAATTGCTTTTTGTACTCGCTCGATTGTTTCTTTTTTACCAAGAATAACGGCAATATCAAAAACTCCCGGACCAAATTTACCACCAACCAGCATGACCCTGAATGGTAACATCAGTTCACCTGGTTTTAGACCCTTTTCATCTGCCAAAGCTTTGAATGTCGTTTCCAGATGAACAGCTTCCCATTCATTTACAAGCGCTAATCCTTCCCAGGTATCAATGAGCTTCTTAAAATACTGGGTTTTGTCATCAGTCCATTTTGGTTTAACTGCATTCAAGTCATAAGTAGCCGGCTGTTCAAAGAAAAAAGATGCCTGATCCCAAAAATCCTGAAGAAAGGTCATGCGATCTTTGACCGTTTCAAGTATTTTATCAAAATATTCATTATCCTGAACAAGGATATCCTTCGCACTTAGTATTTCAAGAACTTGATTCTTGATACCTGATACTTGACTAATCTTGATGTACTCATGATTAAACCACTTCGCTTTTTCAAAATCAAATTTTGCCCCCGCTTTACTTACCCGCTCAATACTGAATTTATCAATGAGTTCATTCATGCTAAATATTTCCTGCTCAGTACCATCATTCCAGCCTAGCAGAGCCAGCATATTGACAAAGGCCTCAGGTAAAAACCCCATTTCCCGAAAGCCCTTGGTAATTTCACCACTTTGTGGGTCTTTCCAGTTCATAGCATACACAGGAAAACCTAATCTATCGCCATCACGCTTGCTTAATTTACCATTTCCATCCGGTTTGAGGATCAAAGGAAGGTGTACCCATTGGGGCATATCTTCTTTCCATCCCAAATATTCCCAAAGCAGGATGTGAACCGGTGCTGAAGGGAGCCATTCTTCGCCACGAAAGGCATGGCTTATTTTCATCAGATAATCATCCACAACCACCGCCAAATGATAGGTTGGCATGCCATCAGCTTTCAAAAGAACCTTATCATCAACCAGATTAGTGTCAAAACTGACATCCCCCCGAATCATATCATAAAAATGAACAGTATCATTTGCCGGTACCTTGATGCGGATCACATGTGGTACTTCCTGATCCAGGAGTGCTTGTGTTTTTTGCTGCGACAGGTTAAGAGAATTTCGTAGGACATCACGATTTTCATGCCCGTAACGAAAGTTTGGAAATTTTTGCCGCTGCTCATCCAATTCTGCCGGGGTATCAAATGCATAATAGGCGTATCCATCATTTACCAGTTGTTCGGCGTATTTACGATAATTTTCCTTGCGCTCACTCTGGCGATATGGGGCATAAGGGCCTCCATTTTTAGGGCCTTCATCAGGATTTAATCCGCACCAGGCCAGGCAATCCAGAATGTATTGTTCTGCCCCCTCAACGTATCGGCTTTGATCGGTATCTTCGATTCTAAGTATAAAATCCCCACCATGTTTGCGGGCAAAAAGGTAATTAAATAAAACAGTTCTCACTCCGCCAAGGTGTAAACCTCCCGTTGGACTGGGTGCAAATCGTACTCTAACTTTTTTAGTGATATCAGGCATGGGGTAAAGATAGGGAATAGTTGAGAATTGAGAGTTGAGAATTGAGAGTTGAGAATTGAGAGTTGAGAATTGAGAGTTGAGAATTGAGAGTTGAGAATTGACAATTGAGAGTTGAGAGTTGAGAATGGAGAATGGGACATTGTGCTAATTATGACTGTTCGATTTCAATTAATCAATAACTGACTGACAACAGACAACATGCAACAGACAGCACATCCCCGTTTTATATTGAAAATCCTACTACCTTTCAATTTCCTTTTGTAATTTGCTTACCGATATGAACCAATACGAATGGAAACGCCGCTGGAAGTTTATTTTGCTTGCTTTTGCGTTAGTAATAGCCGGTGCCTCACTTTGGTATACTGAATATCTGGTCAGGAATATATCCATAGCAGAGCGAACCCGAGCCGAATTATGGGCTAAAAGTACCCGTAATATCATCGCTATGCCTGATGTGAATGATGAATACATCACTTTTATCTATAGCTTAAGAGACAGTCTTGCCGTGCCGGCTATTGTGGTCGATTCGGCTGATAATATCATTACCTGGCTGGGACTTGACAGTACAAAAACAAATTTTGATTTGGATTCTACTAAAAAGTATGATCCGAAATATTTTAGAAGGCAGTTAAAAGAGATGAAATCCCAGCACCCTCAACCAATCATTTTAGATTTAAATACCATCAATAATGAAAAATGGTATGTCTATTATCGGGATTCGGTTTTACTTACTCAGCTTAAGGTATTTCCATATATCCAATTATCAGTCATAGCCATCTTTTTGTTGGTTGCTTATGGGGTTTTCAGTTCTGCTAAAAGACTGGAACAAGATCAGGTTTGGGTAGGTTTAGCTAAAGAAACGGCCCATCAATTAGGTACTCCCATATCTTCCCTGATGGCCTGGACGGAATTACTGAAATCCAGGTTTAATGTACCGGATGATCCCTTGATTCTTGAAATGGAGAACGATGTCAAGCGCCTTGAAAGGGTAGCAGACAGGTTTTCGAAGATTGGATCTAAGCCCATTTTGCATAATCACGTAGTCTTTGAGGTGGTTGAAGAGTTTGTCAATTATTTCAAAGTAAGGGTGAGTGATAAAATTGAATTTATCCTCACAGGAGATGAACATGTTGAGGCATTAATCAATGTCCCGCTGTTCGATTGGGTTATTGAAAACATTCTTAAAAATGCGGTAAATGCTATAGAAGGATCAGGTATAATAAAAATTGATATCAGAGAAAACCTGGTTAAGGAACAGGTATTTATTGACATCTCTGATACCGGGGCCGGTATCCCGAGACTAAAATTTGAAGCGGTTTTTCAGCCGGGCTATACCACAAGAAAACGAGGCTGGGGATTAGGTCTTTCGCTAACCAAAAGGATTATTGAAAATTATCACCAGGGTACGGTCTTTGTTAAAGAGTCTGAACTCGGAAAAGGAACCACCTTCCGAATAGTTTTAAATAGTAATATGACTTATGTGCCGACCACAAGCTGATGAATATCCCGCTTTTTATAAGGGCTATGTTGATACTGTCCACGATGATGTACTGGCTGAGCTGGAGCAACAATTGGATTCCTTTCCTCTTTTATTGAAGCAAATCGCTGTAGATAAGGCTGCTTTTGCCTATGCAGAAGGAAAATGGACTATCTTGGAACTCATCGGGCATGTTTTGGATACCGAGCGGATCATGGCCTACAGAGCCTTGCGGATTGCCCGGAACGATAAAACACCTTTAGCGGGCTTTGATGAAAATGATTATGTAGCCAATGCTCGTTTTGCGGATAGAAGTCTTG
>Ga0194130_10007012_pt1 | contig 12703 bp, 21 predicted proteins | sample TA2KigsurfametaG_FD_160084 | JGI IMG/M metagenome (GOLD analysis project Ga0194130, IMG submission 160084) | Freshwater microbial communities from Lake Tanganyika, Tanzania - TA2015050 Kigoma 12 surface | ecosystem: Environmental > Aquatic > Freshwater > Lake | place: Tanzania: Lake Tanganyika... | reverse complement strand
TTTCAGTCGGCAAACGAAGAACGCTGCATGAAATACTATTAGTCTTCCAATATAACTATTATCAAGCCATGACTGATGTTGAAATCAATACGTGTCGTACAATTCTACGACAAAACAAACTGAGCAAAAGTGCAAAGAATCGATACAAAACTGATGTTGTCAAGATAGCTAATACGAAAGCTGATTTAAAGCAAGGTATCGTTAGTCGTTTAATTGAGACTGATGGGTCTGGCAAATTTCGTGTTACAAATGAAGGTTGGGAACTAGCGAACGACTACATTCGTTATACAGGCGTGCATTATTCACCTGTCAATATTCAGAAGATGTTAGACGACTGTGTCATGTCGAATCTTAAACCTGTCGAAGAGACTGAACCACAAAATTGTGCGAATTAGCGCGAACAATTTTTGGAAGTCGTGAATATAGTTTGAGAACTGGAAATGAACTAACCATTATATTAAAATTTAAAAAATTATTTACATTCGTGAATATTATAAAATTTTGTATTATAATTTTATTATATTTACTTTGCCCTTTAACATAAGGATTCAAAAATGTTTCATGACACAGTTCCTGTTTTTGTCTTCATCTTCTTGATTTTCGCTTTTATCTGCATTGTACCTGCGCCTAAAGCTAAGAAGAAATCATCTCATGAATCACTCAAAAGAAGGAGTTTATAAACATGAATGCTTTTGATGCACTTGCTTTTGCGTTTGTTTTTGTTTCCCTCGTCGTGTACTTTTTCTTTATCAAGGATTAAAAAAATGTTGCTTTCAACTTTACGTTTTATGTGGTATCACATTTACAAAATCGTGTTGGTCGGCTGGACAATTTTGACTTTATCATGGTCATATGTGTTTGATCGCCCTGAATTTACGCTCTTCTCAATTCCAATCTTCATGATCATTGCATATCATGCTGCTGAGGATGCTGCGCGTAAGGAATAAGTCCCATTGACGCTTTGGCGTGATGGAGATTTTATTTATATAATTTTATAAAAATTATTTACATTCGTGAATATTATAAAATTTTATATTATAATTTTATTATAATTTAAATTATTAAATTATATCAATCAACCCCTTAAAAAGGACAAAAAAATGTACAGAATTGAACTGGACAAAAAGTGGATTTCTGAATTATTCAATGACGATGCTCAATGGTGGGAAAATGCAATCAACGAATTCCTCATCGATCCAAAATCAGAGCTCTCCCGTGAATATGAAATCGAATACCTCATCTACAGAGAATTTGAAGGAATTGTGACCGCGTACGATGCAACAACAAATGAAGAAATCTCAGGGTGGGAAAATCCTGGTGCTCACTGGACACAAATCGAGGAATTAGGCACAAAGGCATTCATCGAATTTTTCAAATCCGGAGAATGGAAAAACACCTAATACCAAAGTGCACTTGAACCTGAAATCATAAACCTCAAAATCATAAAAATTATAAATCAAAAAAACTTAAAATTCATGATTTGAAAACTTTTTGAAATTTTCCTAAAGTTCTTGCCTACAATTCACGACTTCCAAAAATTGCGCGCGCTAGCGCGCACAAATTCTCACTCTCGTGAATATGAACTCTGATCTAAAGGTTCCATGATACCAATATATAAAATTTAAAAAAATATTTTCATTCGTGAATATTAAAAAAAATTATATTATAATTACAAAATTTTTTATTTTCATTGAACTTTTTTCATGGAATTTTAATAATATAAATTTATAAAAAATATTTTCATTCGTGAATATTATAAAATTTTATATTATAATTTTATTATAATTTAAATCATTAAATTATATCTCTCAACCCCTTAAAAAGGAAAAAGCCAAATGAGTCAAGATACTCAAAACCTCGATCTTCAAGCACAAATTGCTGAACTCCAAAGACAACTCGCTGAAATGAAAAATGAACTCAAAGTCAAAAAGGCAAAGCCAGTCGTTGAAAAAACCTCAAAGCCCTACGCAAAACTCAATGGTCACTACTTCAAACTCGAATGCGACAAAGTTCCTCAAGAAATCATGACCACCATCACCGCGCAAATTGACAAAATCTTCACTGACACTGAAACAAATGATGACCTCATGAAATCACTCCTTGGAAGATGTCTCAAACAACAATTCATCCAAAAGCGTGAAGTTTACTTCTGGACACCAAATCAAGAACAACTCATGTTTGGACCAGTGAAAGCCGGCATCAAAAATGCAAAGGACTTTGAGCTCTTTGAAATTGCACCTGAATACCTCACTGATTTAGGTCCTGCTTTTGATGGCGATCGTTCAGGTAAAATCAAACTTGAAACTCTCGTGAAACTTGAAGATTTCAGAAAATTTGAAGCTGAAGTTAAACAAATGGAAAAACTCAAGGAAAAACTTGAAAAAATGAAAGCAAAGTAACAAGTGCAAAATCCAAATTGAAATCATATACAAAAAAAACTTAAAATTCATGATTTGAAAACTTTTTGAAAACTTCCTAAAGTTCTTGCCTATAATTCACGACCTCAAAAATTGCTTGAGCCTTTTCTCCCGACGACTCGCCCGTCATGGAAACGACGAGAGCACGTTCACGACGTCCAAAAATTGCGCGCGCTAAAGTGCACAATTTTTTGGAAAAAGCCGCTTTCTCGCACGGGACCAGTCAAAGCCCTGGGCACAAACGTGTAAAGCATTCTCAAAAATTGTATATTTCAGTTCACACAATTTTTTGTGCACACTAGCTCGCACAATTTTTTGGAACAGCAACACCCGACCAGAGCCTGATCATCGTAACACCCGACAGCCTACACGGCAATCTCGACACGCGCGAAAGAGAATAAGAAATTGTGCACACTAGCGCGCACAATTTTTGGAACTCGTGAATATTCATTCCAAAATAGCTGCCGCGGCATCATGATCCTGGTCGTGAAACAGGAAAGTGACACAAATTCAAAATTTAAAAATAAAAAAAATTCAAAATTCAATAATAAAATATAAAGTCTGGTCACCAAAAAAAATATAATCAAAATTCAATGTAAATTTATAAAATTAAAGTTTCTAGAAAAAAAATAGCGTCGTGAAAAATAAGAAAAAATATGGTATAATTTAAATATCTTCAGCAACGTACAGTTATGTACTATCACAAAGGATTAAGCTTATGAATACTTTTCATGATGCAGCATTAAATGTTCCTGACAATATTGTCAATTATCGTACCAATTCAGAAGCCACACGCAAGATCTTGGAATATTGGAGTACAGCGAGTGCAGGTGTTATCAGTTCACGTGAAGCCGTTAAGATCTATCGTCAAACAAATCCTGCAGCGACAGGTCGTGGTTCAAGTTTTATTGTCTATCGTTTGTTAGCGACATGTGGTGTGAGACTCCGTAAGGGTGTATATCAATTGGTGACTGAACAACATCGCAAGTTAAATGTGCAGCCATTGTATCGACAAACACCTCAAGGTCGATTAGTTAAAAACGATTAATTGATCAGTGGATTTTGATCTTGTTTTGAGTCTACAAAAGTGAGATTCCGGTGGGGGCCAGCCCTCTGTCGATGATCACCATTTTCTTTTCAACTTTCCGGTGGGGGCCAGCCCCCTCACCCTTTCTACAATTAATGAGACAAGATGTTAACTTACTCACGTAAAAAGAATCTAATGAATAATTCTGATTACATCAGAGGACAATACAAGAAGGTTCGTCAACAAATCGCTGATGCAGCTATTCAGAACTGTGGGGACACACAATCCCGTCATAATTTAATGAATTTTATCAAGCTTTCAGATCAATTAGACGAACACAATAATATTAGATTGCAACGTGATGAATGGGATAAATTCTAAACAATAATCTGGAAGTAGAGAGGAATTATTCTTCTTTCATTCCAAATCCCATTTATATTATTATATTATTAATATTTACACTCGTGAATATTATAAAATTTTATATTATAATTTTATTATAATTTAAATCATTAAGTTATAACTCCCATCTCCCTTCTTTAAAGGATTTTTTTATGGACGCTATCCAATTAAAAGTTTTAGAATACATCTCCGAAGATGACAACAAAAACCATTTACAAGAATTACTCGCTAATGATCCTGAATATTTTACCATTTTCATCAATATGGAAATCATTGGTAACTACTTAGGTATGGATTTTGATGCTGCACTTTTAAATAACCTCACAACCTTTATTAAAGGATACCTTTAATAAATAGAAAAACCACAAACTGCTTTTCCACTTCTCCTCTGTCCCAAAGGACTTAAATAAATGACTCAGATTATTGAATCAAATGGAATTAATACCATTCTTAAAAGCGCTATTGCTGATGTTTTATCTGCAGGATGCATTGTTGCAACACAAGATGTTAATGCATTACGTCGCAAAATCGTTCAACCTTACTTTGCAGAAATGCTCAAATACTACGATATTCAAATCGATGATGTTGTAAGCAATCTCCAAAACGTTAAAAGCATCAATGGCACCCCAACTGATGTATTGCAATATGTCATCCTCAGAAAAGACTTTGGCATCATCATGAAAAACTCATCTGATAATGTTTGGCTCTCACCTACAGGCCTCTACATCTGGGGTAAAACTTCAAAACTTTCCCACGCTGAAGATCCTGAAATCCTTCAAGCTATTTGGCAATATCTCACTGAATACACTCCTCCTCATCAAGACGTTATCTTTGAAAACATGTTAGATTAATCTCAACAAATTAATTTATAATGCAACAGGCGTTTAGTTTTTAACCAATGACATAAAATCTTTCTCAAACTTTTATTGACTTGAATTCCACAACTTATACTTCTTCCAAAAAATTGCGCGCGCTAGCGCCAACAATTTATGGAACTTTAGATATAGTTCATTCCTTGTTTCAATTATATATTTTAATATAAAATATTTTCAGTCGTGAATATTATAAAATTTTATATTATAATTTTATTATAATTTAAATCATTAAGTTATGTCTCTTTTCCCCTTGTTCTAAAGGATTAAAAATGTCCAATGAATTAATTTTAAATGAAGAAGCTTTAGCATTGCAACAGCAACTTCGCGAAATGGTAGCTGCAGCTCATGAAAAGTTTGTTGAAGTTCATCCACCACACATCACCAAAAGCAAACCTGAATATTTTGAATTTGTGGATTATCATGAAGGTAAACACAGTCGTGGTGATGCAACTGAACTTTTGACACAGTTTTTGAATGCAAGCGGCGTATGTTTGGAAGCTGATCCTGATAGTGAATATGAAGGTTTGCGCCTTGGAATTCCTGCAGGTGAATTTACATGTGACTTTATGCACATTTTCTGCGGTCAACCAATGCACAGATATCAAGATGATATTAGCGAACCATGGGAAATTGTTGTATGGCTTGATGGTCAAGTTGAAGCCACAGCATATGATGAACGCATTGGAATGTTTGATCCTGTCGCTGAAATCCCATTCAGAACATTGATTGAAGATCCCAGATTGATTATTGAATCATTACGAAAAATGATTATCCTATACTCCGAAGAAATCGCCGATTTGGATGATTAAATCACACAACAACACACACAAACATCACAACACCCTTTAAAGGATTTATTGCATTATGAGAAGATATGCTACAATTAATAAGGCTGATATCGATAAAATGAATTTCGATCATCAAGTTTCATACGAAAAAGAAATTACTTATGGCCGCGAAGATGATGATTGGGGTCACTACCCATTCCCAGAAAGAAGTGTACTAGGTAAAGATTGCTCAACCTGCGAACACCCAAGAAACTGGTGCACATGCTCAGATGCCGAAAAACGTCGTATCAAACGCAATGAACAAGTTCGTGCCCGTCAAACAAAAATTGGCGACAAAATGTTCAAAAAAGATTAATCCCACGCAATGATTGATTTACTAGCTGTTTTATTCTGGTTTGTTTTAATTTTCTTTGGTTTAATCATGCCATAAGATCTTACACTTACACTTACACACACACAACTCTTTACTTGACTTGAAATCCATTGCTTATACTTCTTCCAAAAAATTGCGCGCGCTAGCGCCAACAATTTATGGAACTTTAGATACAATTCATTCCATGTTTCAATTATATAATTTAAATAAAATTAATTACACTCGTGAATATTATAAAATTTTATATTATAATTTTATTATAATTTAAATCATTAAGTTATATCCCTTTTCTTCCCTTCTTATAAGGAAAATCCTATGAGCAAGAAAACTTTAAAAGCTCCTGTTGATCAAACAACACAAATCGTTGAACAAATCGTGCCTGAAACTGCTGCTGTTGCCGTAAGTCCTGTTGCAAGTCCTACCGCACAAAATGCTGACCTCGCTGCCCAAATCGCTGATCTCACTGCACAATTACTCGAAATGAAAAACCTCATGAAGAGCAAAAGTGCAAAAGCTCCAAGTGTCAAGACTTCCAAGTTATACAGCGGTTTGAATGGTCATTACTTCATGCTCAAGAGTGCACAACAATTGGCTGATGACAAAATTGAATTTGATCGTGAAAAAGTGGTTGCGCAAGTCAAGGCTGCAGTTTTACATGATAATGAAAACCTCAATCGCAGTGCCTTAGGTCGTGCAATGATCAAAGCAATTGACAGTGACAAAATCTGCTTCTTCTCCCCTAACCAAGATGAATTATTGTTTGGACCTGTTAGAGCCGGTGTCAAAAGCGCAAACGAAATTGAAATCTTCACAATCCCTCTTAACTGCTTAATTGATCTCGGTCATGGTTACGATGGTGATAAGGCAGGTAAAATCCGTCTTGAAGCTGAAATTGAAATTGATAACTTTCATAAATTTGAACGTGAACTAAAGGAACGCAACAAGTTATTGAAATATATCGACATTCAACAAACTCGTCTCCAATTAAAAAAAGCGAAAGGATAATTAAAACACCCACTCAATTCTGATATTGATGTTTGATTAACTGTTTACTAAAACTTCTGGCAATAAAAAATTGCTTACACAACATGAAATGAAAATCCATTGCTTATACTTCTTCCAAAAAATTGCGCGCGCTAGCGCGCGCAATTTATGGAACTTTAATCATAATTCATTCCATGTTTCAATTATATAATTTAATTTAAAAAAAATACACTCGTGAATATTATAAAATTTTATATTATAATTTTATTATAATTTAAATCAATAAATTATAAAGCTCTTTGAAAAATCTAGTTCTCGCACACATCGCGCGTGTGCATAAACGCTTGTAAAAGGATTGCTCATGAAACGTAGTCATCGTTCAAATTTGGTGTTATTCCTCCTCAGTCGTGCTCATTACGATGCTTTCTTTGAAGGCATGCAAGTTGCGTCAGGATCTGAATTAGCCACACAGTACCAGTTAAGTGTTTTGCAAGAAGGTGAAATGATTTCCCGTCAATCAGCCTTAAAAGCAGCTAATGCCTTTGCAAAAAAATATGCCATCAACAAGTCAAACTTGACTTATTTCCTGTCAAATGAACGTAACAAAACAAAAGTTTACACCTTTGATTTCGACTTTTCAAGAAGAAAAAGAAGCAATGTAACTGCACAATCATTTGACATTAACTCAAAACCTCAAGTCTTCCAAAGACATTTCCAAAACTCCTAACAAAGGATTACTCCCATGAAACCTACACGTATTGTAAAAGTTACAAAACCCTTCATCGACGCATTTAAAAATGCAACCGGTGCAACTGAAATTGAAGCAGTCCGCGAAAGCAGTATTGATGATCGTGAAATGTGGTTCCAAGCACGTCTCGCAGCAGGATTAAATACATCAAACAGCGCAGGTGAATCAATCCTTGCTCCCAACAACATCTGGATCGATCTCACTGACAGATTAATCACTGCACCTAAAACACGCGCAAAGGTTCCTTTTGTCGATGCCTATTACCGTCCATTCGCAAATTATGGCTCCATCATCGTTTTTTCTGAAAATTCCCCTGCCGATCTTCAAACTTTGTATATGCCTAGCGATGAAATCAAGGTTATCAAAAGTTTAATTGAAACGCCTCAATTCTACAATCACGACAACACCAGTTATGGCGAATTTACCGGTTGTCGGTGCGGCACACACTAAACCTCAATACACGAAAGCAACACAATTGCAAGACACACTCCCTTACACCTTAACAGCTATCGTCACAATTATTCTAATCTCCCTCTGGAGCTTATTTATCGATTGGCTAGCTTATGCTCTCGGATTACCGGCTGATGGTCTCTTCATGCAAGGCATGCTCACCACAGGCGTTTTCCTCCTTCTCATCAACTTTGCATTCATCTATGACGAAATTCATAGAGATATCATGAAACCCTAACAAGGACTCTTTACCAAATGAACTCAAATAAATACTTTACAATGTCAGAATTCTATGAAGAAATAATGGTTTTTACCAAATTTACCTGGGAAAAACAAATTGGTCACGTAAAGATCAATATCAAAGGCCATGCTTTTTCAAGCACCCTCGCACACGATATCATCCTAACAAACGACCTGAATGATAACGTCAGTAAATGCACCATTCGTCTTGAACAAGTTGTCCCAGGCAGCCTCAGAAAATTCTGGGAATGGTCAGATGGCATTGAATGGCAAAGTATTGAAGATGACAGTATCTACGAATTTATCTCACACACAATCAACGTTGTTGAAAACAATCCTGAAACTATTCCTAACTTCCTCGATCTCTAAACAACCTAAACACACATAGGATTTCACCTTGAACCCAACTTTACAACACATCAAACTCCTCGTCGAAGAAAACGGCATTGCCAACGGCAACCTCGTCGGTGTCGACGGTAACGCTCTCTCAGTCGTCATGTACGCTACACAACGCCTCAACAAGGCACAATGGCCCAAAGACGCTATCAAAGAATTTCAACGACTCTCCCTCGAAAGCGACTACAACAACGTCGTTGCCTGCGCCGCAGCCGTCCTTGACTTCGAAGAAGAAACTCTCTAAAACCCAAAATCCTACACGGGAACTTTTTTACCATGACAAGCTCATCAAATACACCAAAAACTGAACATTGGCCTTTTTCAGGCTCAAAACCTTACAACGACGTTTGGGGTCACATCATCCCTCTCAGCAACCTTCCTTTTGAAACACCACGCAGCGAAGCGACCAAATTCATCCTCAACATGTGGCGCCTCAACGGTATCATCACCATCAAGGAAGCACAAGCAGCTTATAAGTCACTAAACCCAACCTCACCCCAACAATCAATCGCCTTTATCGTCCACCGCTTCCTCAACACCCGCGGCCGCCGCATCAAACACGGCATCTATCAACTCCTAACACAACGCCATATTGAAATCGGCATCCTACCCATGTGCTACATCAACGAAAAAGGCTCCCTAGTCAAAACACCCGACTACCTCAACCCAATGCCATAAAGATGATATATTGAATGTCTTTGTGATACATATTCGAAAAGTTACTTTACAAAAATCAAATCACTTCTAAGAAGGAAAAAAATGAAAAAATTATATACTCTCATCGCTGCAGTTCTAATTCTAAACGCATGTTCAGATTCAACAGCACCAACAACACAACATGAAGAATTGTCTGATATTACTTCCGCTGCAATTCCTACTCAAGTTATTACAGGACCCCAGGGCGAACGTGGTCTACCTGGTACAAATGGTTTGCAAGGACTTAAAGGTGAACCAGGCGAAAAAGGTTTACAAGGTCCTCAAGGTCAACGTGGCGAAACAGGTTTAAATGGGAAAGATGGTCGTGACGGAAGAGATGGCAGGGATGGAGTAAATGGTCATGACGGCGCCGGGATTGAAAGCGTTAGCATTAATGATGATGGTGATTTAATTATTGAATACGAAAATGGCAATATTCGAAATTTAGGAAAAATTAAAGGAGAAGCAGGTAGTGATGGCATTAATGGTCTGGATGGAATTCCTGGTCAGGTTGGTGAACAAGGTCCACGTGGTGAACAAGGACCTCAAGGAGAGATTGGGCCTCAAGGCATTCAAGGCTTACCAGGGGCTAATGGTATTCAAGGTCCTCAAGGCGAAAGAGGAGAAGTTGGTCCTCAAGGTCTGCAAGGCGATATTGGTCCACAAGGGATTGCAGGTCCTCAAGGTTTAAAGGGTGATACTGGAGCTCAAGGTTCAGTCGGACCACAAGGTCTTCAAGGACCTAAAGGCGATACAGGTCTTCAAGGTCCTGCAGGTCCTCAAGGTTTAAAAGGTGATCAAGGCCTTCAAGGTATCCAAGGTTTGCAAGGTCCTGCAGGTCCTCAAGGTCCTAAAGGCGATACAGGAAATTCACCTGCCATGACTGATATCTTAAATGCCATGGCAAATGATCCACGTTTTCAAAATAACAATCAAGGAACTTCATCTAACATGGAACCTTTTGCAACCTATAAAATCGATAACGCCGGGAATATTGTTGGAAAATTAATTGCAGAATATCAAATGGATTTAAGTTCAACTCTTATCGGAAAACAAACCCGCTTTTTAAATCAATTTGGGAATGGTGCAGGAAATATGCAATTACCTTCATCTTATTATAATACGGGAATTATTGTAAATTGCAAAAATTATAATATAAAAACATCTACAAATAACGTTATAAATTATGATAATTGTAAAGATATGCAATATTCTTTTACTAAAGGATATAATCGCGGTTATTCAATCACGCAAGGGGTTGATTATGATTTTGATAATACAATAATGCCAATTTATGTTGCATTTAAAAGAGATAGTTCAGGTGCACCTTATCCGGATCCAAATGAACCATATAACGGATCAAATTTTATTCCTTGCAATATAGCAGGAAAAATAATTAGAAACGGGCAATGGGTAAATTATGCAAGTAATTCACCATTAAGTTTATGCACAAAATCATTTAAAATATCACCTGCGTCAGGTTATATGTTTAAAACATTAGGTGAGTCTGTTTTAATAAATCAACAAGCTTTTGGAATAGGCTCAATTCAAAGAGGTTTAAATCTAATAAACGGATTTAATTCTCAACAAGAAATTGACGCTTCAATTAATTCATATTATCGAGTAACGAATATTGTATCAGTTTATTCAAATACATATCAAAATGGAGTTGTTGTATCAAGTACTTTAATTGGAACAGTGTTTGAAAGAGAATACCTCGGTGATGAAATTCCTTCAACTGAAATTGTTAATGAACCCTAAACACTCTTTCTTTTTGCTTCCAAAAAATTGCGCGCGCTAGCGCCAACAATTTATGGAACTCTTATCACACTTCATTCCATACACCACCCACATTATAAATTTTAAAAGAACTACACTCGTGAATATTAGAAAAGTTTAGTTTATAATTTTATTATAATTTACTTCAATAAATTATAAGCTCTTTGAAAAATCTAGTTATATCACCCATATAGGAGAACTGAACGTATGAAAACTTCACGCACTGGCACCCCTAAAGTGCTTCCCTGCTTGTTACCTAAACCTGCTCAACACGACAAAGAATTTGAAAAGTTCGATAACCTGGTCAATCGCCTCTTCACCGAAATCATGCTCGAATTCTACAAAGAACAAAGTCGCCTAAACACCAATCAAGGAGAAAACAAATGACAACACGCTACAAAATCATCAGGTACTTCTTTAATGGACGCCCAAGTATCATCATCAAAAAAGGTCTCACGTATGATGATGCGCTTAAACACTGCAACAAACCTGAAACATCTTTAACCAGCTGCATTTCAACCTACCGTCGAGCCTACACCCGCAAAAACGGTCCATGGTTCGACGGATTTATCTCATACAACACCAGACGATAAAACCATGTCACTTCAACATAAACGCTCTTTCGGAGAAACACAAAACATCATGAATAACTACAAATCACTTATGACATCTGATTACACCATTGATGTCATTCCTTCTTCCCTCGATGTCGAAACCAACATCATGCACAACTACGATCAACTAATGGAAGAACTAGCCGCCAAATATCAAGCCCAAATCGATGAACTTGATCAACGCATCCAAACCCTCACAAACGAACTCGACCACTTCAACTCCCACCTCGACCAACGCAACAACAACTTTGAACTCTGGCACGAAAGCCGCTACCACATGCAAGGCCACGACATCCACGACAACATCATCTCTTTCAACGACTTCCCACAAGAACAACCCCACGACATCTGCGACACCTGCAACCACAAAATCAGACCTTACAAAGGCTGTCACTGCGACTACTAACACCTCAGCCACACTTACGTGGCTCTTCCACTTTCTACTCCCTTCCACTACTTCTTCTGGACTTGAAATCTACTTCTCTCTTAAATCTCCAAAAAATTGCGCGCGCTAAAGCCCGCAACTTATGGAACTCTTCTCTAAGTCGCCCAGTCTTCCAAAAAATTGTGCATTCTAGCGCGCGCAAAAAAGGAGGTTTAGAGAAGAGGTGTCCATGGGCCGTGAGGGTGTGATTGTGGAGGAGGGAGGAGTTGGGGGGTGTGAGGGAATGAGTGTGGAGGAGAGAGGGGGGTGGGAGATGAGGAGGGGAGTGGGTGAGGGTGTGAGCAATGAGGGCAATGAGGCAATGATTGTGGGAGTGTGTGGGAGGATGGAAAAAAATAAATTGATAAAAGCAATGAGAGCAATGACCCCTAAAACTGAAAAAAAATGAGGTTTTGCAGGGGGGCGGAGTCAACTTTTTTCTCTTTCCCCGAGCTCCCAACCCACAAAAAAAAGAGCACTGTTACAATTA
>Ga0194130_10007011_pt1 | contig 12704 bp, 12 predicted proteins | sample TA2KigsurfametaG_FD_160084 | JGI IMG/M metagenome (GOLD analysis project Ga0194130, IMG submission 160084) | Freshwater microbial communities from Lake Tanganyika, Tanzania - TA2015050 Kigoma 12 surface | ecosystem: Environmental > Aquatic > Freshwater > Lake | place: Tanzania: Lake Tanganyika... | reverse complement strand
TAGGCACCTCACGGTTACCGGTGATCTGACAGTTAATGGTGCTCTGACCAGTCTTTCGACCACTGAGGTCAAGGTTGAAGATATCAACATTGTCCTGGGTGAGACTGCTAGCCCGACTGACGCGACGGCCAATGGCGGCGGTTTGACGCTTAAAGGTGCGTCCAACTACACTATTACTTGGCTGAGTGCCACGTCGTCTTGGACCTTTAACCAATCCGTCAATGTCACCACTGGTGGCTACAAGGTCGGTGGGACTGAGGTTCTGAGCAGCGCTCGGGTGATGAGCAATGTTGCTATTACTGGTAGTGGCAATACCATTGACAACGTGACGCTGGATGGCGGTACGTTCTGAGATAGCTGATGGCAAACACCATTAAGATCAAGCGATCTAGTATCGCGGGTAAGATTCCGACGACGGGCCAGCTTGAGCTGGGTGAGCTTGCTGTTAATACAACGGATGGCAAGCTTTACACGAAGAAGGATGTTGGTGGTGTTTCCTCAGTCGTTGAAATTGGCGGTGGGGGCGGAGGCAATCCCTCTGGTCCCATCCTTCAGACCCAACAGGTTATTAGTTCGAATGTTGTGTTGTCTACTGGCTACAATGGATTATCGGTAGGGCCCGTTGAGGTGGCAGCTGGTGTGACTGTAGAGATTCCACTTAACGCAGTCTGGCTAATAGTCTAATGGCATACGGTTCGCTTAAGGTCGATCAACTTCAGACCTCAACTCAAACTTTAAGTATTGACGCCCTAGCCACTAAAGCTAGTCCAGCTCTTACAGGTACTCCTACTGCGCCTACAGCAGCAGTAGACACAAATACTACCCAGTTGGCGACTACTGCCTATGTAGTTGGCCAAGCCTATGCCAAGCTTGCTAGCCCATCCTTAACTGGCACCCCTACTGCGCCTACTGCATCTGCGGATACCAGCACCACTCAAATCGCGACGACTGCGTATGTCGTCGGGCAAGCATACGCAAAGCTGGCTAGCCCAACACTGACTGGAACCCCCGCCGCGCCCACAGCTGCTGCTGATACCACCACTACTCAGATCGCTACAACGGCCTTTGTTACAGGCCAGGCAGCCGGTACTTCTCCCGTCATGGACGGTACAGCCGCTGCTGGAACCTCTGTTAAGTTTGCCCGTGCAGACCACGTTCACCCGTCTGACACATCCAAGGCAAACCTAGCGAGCCCTGGCTTAACTGGTACACCAACTGCACCAACAGCTGCGGTCGACACCAATACTACGCAGATTGCCACGACAGCGTATGTTGTTGGGCAGGGGTATGCCAAAACTGCTGCTCCTTTATTTACTTCGAGCATCACGCTTAACACTCAAGCACCTATTCGCTTTGCCGATGCAGATGGATCTCATTGGGTAGCTTTTAGGGCTCCTGCCACGGTCGCTGCGAATGTTACCTGGACACTCCCGGCTGCGGATGGGACTGCCAATCAAGTTCTAAGGACGGATGGAGCCGGGAATCTGAGTTTTCATACACTGGCATCTGCAGCCTCCATTGGCGTGTGTATTGCCCTCGGGTAGCTCTAGAAACGTCTGCTACATTCGGCTGTACGCGCCTTGCGTTATGACAGCTAACAGCAAAAGTCTTTATTTACACCTGAGAGATGATCGGTTTCGGGGGGTTGTCCCACCACCGGTTGTAGCCTCAAGGTCCTTGCCCGATTGGTGGAAAGGGATTGATTACTGCGTTGATCCCGAGAAGTATTCTCACCGTTTTGGCAATGTGTACGACCCCAAATTTTGGGGCGCGTTCAGTAAGAAGGATGCGGCGGAGATGATGACTCCGTCTGTCAAAGGTTGTCCTGCAATTCAGGACTGGATGACTAGTGGCTTCGTGATCAAGCTGTGGACAGATGTGTTGCTGGTAAAGACGGAAGAAGGAGATATTAAAATCAACCATGGTGACAAGGAATACGACGCCCATATTTCAGGCTTTGATGTTCAAATGATGTTTGGACCTGACTCAGGTCTCAAGTCAAAAACACTTGTGAAGCTTAGTTCTCCTTGGTGCATAACAGGTGATCCTGGTGTTTCAGTATTGTATGAACCTGTTCCGGGTTACTTTGACCGGCCATGGCATACTTTTTCTGGTATTGTTCCTGTGGACCAGTATCCTCTCGACATCAAATGGATTTTTGAATGGAGAGGGGATGTAGGTGAGTATCTTATTCCTGCCGGAACGCCTCTTATGCGTATTCTTCCCATCCTTAGGACTAATTTCACCTTGGAACCTGGAGGAGATATCGACCCAGCCTCAGAGCGATCACGTTGTCCTTATTTCATGCTTAGAAAGGCTGTTGCTGATCGGTGGGATTTCTTGAGTAAAAAGATTACTAATCGAATTGACAATGCGAACCCACATTCCTGACGAACCGACCCTTTTTTATAAGGGTCAAGTTATCCCAACCAGCAGAGCCCTTCACCTCGCTCGGCTCGTTGAGGAAAATCATGAGGATTTTGTGGCTGGAGGCTGTGTCATGGCAAAGCAATGGCCGAATGGTTTTGATCAGTTCAACTGGCTTAAGACACCGCTAGGTGACGAACTTGTCCCCGCTATCGGTTCGACGTTAGAGCAACTGGGCTTCAGCCGCGATTTCAAGGTGGCTTGTTGGGCAAATGTCTACCGACCTGGCGAGTGGATAGACTGCCATCACCATTCGAATGAGGACGACCCCAATAATTTTTTGAGTGGTACCCTCTGTCTCTCTACTGTCGAGGGGTTTCGAGGTGTCGCCTTGGGGCTCGATGGGCCGGGATTCCCTTGGACTTGGGTGACTGATCAACCTGGGCAAATGCTTATATTTAATTCTCGATTAATCCATGCAACGCAAGCAAACCCCGGGCCTCAAAATAGAATTTCAATCAACTTTGATGTTTACCCAGAAGGCACGGAGGCTTATGCAGAGTTGCCTATAGATAACGTTCGTTATCTTCATTATGCAGCTTTTACTTCTAGTTATTCTTTGCCCGAGTTTGAATTGCTGGATAGCGAGCGTCCGCCATGCAGGCCCCCCGTCTATCAATGAGCCTTACACTAATCAAGTTCAGTTCCCACGAATGCGGACTGTGTGCTCGTATGGCTTTCTTTGACGAAGCCGTTGCCAAGGAATTTGGCCTCTTGTTTAGAGAATGTTATCCCGAGTCAGAGGATCCTTCAGCTTTTAGTAGAATTTTCGACGAATTTGTGGCCAGCGATGAGCTGCTTGGCTGGCCTACCTATGTCCTTGCAGAGCAGGACCTTACAAACGGCGCTTTGTCAGCCATCAGCAAGTACCAAGGTGGTGTGCCTAAAGCTAAGTTTAGGGAGGTTGTTAGCCGGCTTCTGGGGAACAGGTCTCTTTAGAAAGCACCACCAGGCAGCGTTCCTCTTTCTCTGAAGTATATCCGAACAGTTCCCCCGCCATCTGCTCCGCTGAAGTTATAGTAGCCGTGGAAGCAATTTTGCTGGTGACCGATGTAGGGGAATATGTACCAATAACGTCTAATATTGCCGCAATGGTCCCCACAACCTGCACTAGTACCGGGATCCGATTGGTAGCCCCTTACCACCTGAGCATAACCATTGTTCCACCCAGGCGTGTAGCCTGCCACCATATGCATAACGTGTTGCGAACTTACACAGAAGCCGGAGGTACTGTTTAATCTGCCCTGCCAATAGCCTACGGCATTATTATTAAACCAACCAAAATCAAAGTGACCAGATGAAATGTTGGATACATTTCTGGCATTGCGTGATCCTACCCCTGGATCACCTTCTGCAAAGCTGTCCATGGCAAACTTGTAATTGCCATTGGTTTGCTCAAATAGATATTCTAATCTTCCACCTGTACTATAAGTTCTGCGCCCTTCCATATAGTTGAAGGCGTTGTAATGACTGGAATCAGTGTTAAATGAGGCTAGATTATAGTCACTAGCGTTCTGGCCAGTAGGGCTTTGCGATGCGGCCGAAATGCTTGGTTGATTGAAGTAACGTGTCCAACCACCCCCGTCCGTCGTCATGTCGCAATATAGTTGCCTGCTGGTACTCCCATCGACATTACGAATAAAGTAGTTTCCAGAAGTCGTAATCCCAGAGTTCAACAACGATTTGGCCGACCCAGCTGCGTCTGCGGCTGAACCTCCAGCTGCTCGACGTATACCAGACCCGCTAAAGGCGTTGGCTCCGAATCCTTCGCTCGCTCTGAAGCAATTTGCTGAACAACTAAATGTCAATGTGTTGTTAGGTGCGACATAAGCGTCCCACCCAGTAATTGACAACGTGCTACCCGAGATACTCCAACCCGTTCCTGAGGTGGCGCCAGAAGCTACTGTTAGCGTCGTACTGCCCAGGTTCCCGGAGAGGGAGATGGTGCCACCATTACCCACAATATTTGCTGAATATACGATGGTAATCGCACCAATCCCTGTAAGGCTTGTAGGAATAGAAGTAACCGTCGCATTAGCCTTGCTAGATGGTTGGGTCCCACGCCTAGCAGAGGTGGCATGGTAATTCTGACCCATAAGGCCAGGATGGCTCGAAGTGTTCTGTGTCGGAGTGCCCGCCAGGTAACCAGCCTGTGATTCGTTAATTCCAGCCATTTTAGATCAGAGTAAATTCGCAGGTATCGGTGTTCCCGCAGATTTCACCGTTTTTGTACGGGGTAATTTCGAGGCGGTGCGTACCACTGCCTTGTACTTTCAGCACTTCGGTATCAAATGGTGTTTCGGACCCATCTAGACTCACCAGAATTTCGTCAAAGATTCCGTATGCCTCAATGTGTGCTTCCCCAGTACCGTTGAAATTATCTACGATTTCTGCCACAAAGCAGACAGCAGATTGATTCTTTTCGAGATAGTCTGCCAAGAACAAGGGTGTAATATTCTTTTTGTATACCTCGAAAGCTTGCTCGTCTCTTACTTGTAACTGCTTTCCCTCGACATGGTAGCCATGCGAAAGATCAGACTCGAAGTTCGCGATCAGCCAATCGGAGAGAGGATCGTTTAGTGCAGTTCTGCTGCTCGTAGTGCTCAGCAGGCTTAGCGGCGGCAGGCGAAAGAGAAAGGGGTTACTACCTGGGAGTTCTGCTGCATTCAGATAAACCAGAAACTGTGTCACCGCCTCTGTAGGCAGACCTAGTGCTTCTAGCTGTTGCATCCTGTTTTCAGCAACACCCCGTAGTTCTGTCAATACTTTGGCATTTTCATAACACTTACTTGCCCATAAGGTGGCTTTTTCAGCGTCATTTAACTTATTTACTTTGTAGGATGTTGCTTCTTGGTCCCAAATGACCTTTTCTTCCCCCAGTACATAGCCTGGTTTTTCATAGGGGCCAGTCCACCCCGCTTCTTGCAGTTCGCTCTCTGACAACGGCGATTCAGCCAGGTAGTGAGTTCTTCCCCCAGGAAACTTAATCCTTTCTGGGAGTTCCTGCGGCTCAGTTCCGTTCAATGAATAGAGCATGTTCATCACAGCGAGCCTGCTCCTAATGTACCGACTTCTCTGTAATAGCAGCGCATCGTCCCTGCTAGAGGGGACGATATATCAGTTATGGAAAAATAACCGTGAAAGCAATTTTCCTGAGTAAAAACAGCAGGAGTTACATACCAATAACGTCTAATATTGCCGCAATGGTCCCCACAACCTGCACTAGTACCAGGGTCTGAGTGGTAGCCTCTAGCAAGTGTGAAGTATCCCTGATTCCAGCCGCTATTGCCACCAAGAAAGGGGTGGATATTTTGGCTGGATACGCAGCTAGTCGAGCTGCTATTCATGTAACCCGGCCAGTAACTAGATGTAGTTGTGCTGTTGAACCAGCCAAAGTCAAATATACTTGTGGGGACATTGCTAATGTTGGCGGCATTTCGGTTTCCTACTCCAGGATCCCCCTCAAAGTAGCCTCTGATCCGCCATTTATAGTTGCCGTTAGTCTGCTCAAATAGATAATCAAGCCTCTGACCGCTGCTATGGTTAATTCCTCTCAACCTGCGATGCTCAGCCGCGCTGTAGTGATCTGAATCTACGTTGAACGAATAGGCAATATTGTAATCAGTAATTGTGTAGGAAGGATAATTCGCTCTGGAAACGTTAGGTTGATTGAACCACCGGGTCCAACCGCCACCATCTGTAGTCATATCGCAGTAAAGCTGACGCGCAGAACCCCCGCTTACGCTCTTGATCCAGTACGTTCCACTGGGAGCGGAGGGGTTAACTTGCTGAATGGCCCGCGCGGATCCAGCGGCAGCGGAGGCAGACCCGCCATATAGATCTACCGTTCCGGGGACAGTCTGTTGCGTTTTAACTTCAAAGCCGTCAGAGGTGCGTACCGTTTTTGCTGGCACTGTTAGTGTTATTGCTTGGCCAGCAGCAAGAACTGCACTAGCGGCTGCAGGGACTGTCAGCGTCAGGCTGCTTCCGCTAATTGTCCAATCTGTGCCGGTCGTTGCTCCATTAGTAATCACCCAGGATTTTACTAAATAAGAGTCGCTATTTCTTCGCAGCTCAATTGTTTGGCCATTACCTACGATATTGACGTTATAGGTCAATGGGGCCAAGGTTGCTGCGAAATTAGGCACAAGTCCGATGTTGGCTCCCGTGTACGTCGAGACAACGGATACGCCTGAGGGCCTGTTTCCTGTCCTCGTTCTATTCTCGTAATGGCGAGCGGAATGGACCCCAGGACATGTGGTTGATGTCTGAGCCGGAGATGCGCCGATGTATCCACCGGAGCTATCGTGTTTTTGCGACATTGTCTATCAAGTAATATCCAAGTAGGAAACGGCAAAGTCTAGGAAACCACTAGCGTTGTTCGAGATTGCTCTGAGCTTATCCCCTGTCGTGAGGACAAGCTTTGACGACACAAGTTCCAGAGCCGAGTCCGCCGGGATCGGAATAGTGTGAGCCAGCTCAGCCAAGGACGTGTTTGAGCTGTTAGTGATCTTCAACGTGCAGTCCACCGAACTTGCGGTGTCGATGGTGTTACACGCGAGTACTGAGAGCACGATACGAGTAGTTGATGCGGGCACTGCACCCAACACGTCAGTCTCGGTTGTATTGGTCAGCCTCGCCTTAGCGTTGGCAAAAGTTTCAGCCATATCCGGCTTTCTTAGTGTTTAGGTCTCAGCTAATTCTAACGACTTAGCTGAGTGCCATCAGGAGTCCTACAGACACAGCGGCAACTTGTGTCGAGGCGGCTATGGTTACTTTAACTTCTTCGTTGGCTGCATCGTCAGTTATGGTGAGAGTTACGTTTGGGCCTTCAGCAAAGCGCACACGCCGCCGTGTCCCTGTTGCAGTAGCGTCCGTATTCTTGAGTACCCCGATGCGGGCATTAGTATCCGAGGATGCTGGCTGGGTTACACGAGCAGCATTAATCGTGCTGGATGAAGCTTGATTGAGCACCCCGATCAATTGATCTGCGCTCATATCGGTGACATCACCTGTCCCGGCTCCGGCGGCTCTGCCTTTTACGGTGCCTTCGGTTACTTGCTGCAGCTTGTTGTTAGACAGCGAATTAACGCCAATGGCCGTTTCACCGAATACACTGAAGACCACATCGCTGGTGTCAAGTGTGACGTTCCTTGTGGTCTGAACAAATGACTTACCTTGGTTTGCGGTGCCTGCCTCAACATAAGTAAATGTACCCGCACCAACCTCGCTGGTGGTATCAAAGTCGACCGAGCGGGTCAGAACAAACTTCGAGCTAGCCGTCCCAACGGTTGTTACGGTGTAGATGCCATTTTGCGATTTAGTCGTCTGGTCCTTCACCAGGACGCGGTCGTTCAGTGCAAGACTCTCACCGTCAATGGTAATGGCCCCATCGGAGTTGGCCGTCAGTGTTTGCCCAAGACTGGTGTAGGCCGCCGCCAGATTTGCCGTCGTAGCCGCTCTGACTGAGTCTTTGACATCCAGGCCGGTTGTCTGTGCATCTACATATGCCTTGGTGGCCAGGTCGTTGGAGTTAAGGGGCGTACCGGCATTAGTGATGCGGGCACCGTTGGCATTTCGGGTTCCGCTGATGCCATCAAAGATGACGTTCGGATTTGCTCCGAGAGCGATATCAGCTCCGTCGGTCGCAACGGTGATGTAGTTGAGGCTGGTCGGTTTGATGCCTTTGAACTCGGCCCTGTAGGAACCGGAAACGAGAACAGAGCTCTGGTAGACGATGCTTTCTCCGATGGACCCAACGCCAACAGCAGAGTTTAGGCCCTGCAGGTTTTTCAGCGCGCCGTCGCCGGTATTAGATCCTGTACCACCCTGAGCGATTGTCAGCGGGGTGGTCAGACCTGAGAGGCTGCTGATGTCGGAGTTGGACCCACTCTTTGCAGCACCAAGATTGTTGCGCCCTGTGGCTGCGTTGCTCGCCCCCGTGCCACCCACGGACACCGCAAGAGGTGTCGTTGTGTTGAGGGTGTTGATATCGATGTTCCCCGGCTGCAGATCCAGAGTTATCGACTGGTTGGAGTCGCTGTAAGTTGCGCTCAGCTTGTTAGAGCCCAGCTTCAGCGGACGCAGCTCCAGGGTTTTGGAGCCGTCTGGCTCGATTGTGACACTGGACAGGAGTTCAAAGGCAGTGCCGGTAACGGTGTTGTTTTTTGAATTGACAACACCCGTGTTTTTAACCGTGACGTCTGCTCTATTGCTAGTAGAGTTATCAGCGACGACGACAGACGCGCCAATACCACTGATGAAGTTGGCTTCATGGCGAGTCGCCTTTAGGGCGCCAGCTTCAGAGTATCGGGAGCGCTGGATAGAGGTGTCATTAACGACGCGGGCCGTCAGAGTAGCGTTGACATCGTCGTAGGTGACCGCAATCGTGCTGAGAGTGGCAGGGTCGTTCTGAATTAGGCCGCCAACGACATCCTGAATGGCTTCTTGGACGTTGGACCAAGTGATCTTCTTGGCTTCGGTGCTGGTCGCACTCAGACGCTCAACGATCAGCAGCATGTCATCCGCCTTAGGCGTGACAAGCGGATTGAGATCGGTTATGTTTTTAGTCGCGACCATTAGATGGCACCTCGCACCTTAATTTCCTTGAGCACTGGGAGAGTGCCAGACGCTGATTGTTCGCGGTTCCAGTAGAACAGTCTTAGCGGACTAGCACCGTTGGATTGGGTGAAAGTTGCTACCGTAATGTCCCCTCTCTTCAGGGTCACACTGCCAGTACTACCGGCACGGGTGAGAGTAAAGATCTCATCCGAGGCTACAGTAATTGTACCCGAGCCCGCAGTTTGAATGTCAATTTCGCTGCCAGCGAGCGCGCCCGCCCGCGTTGTAGAAAGTTTAATTGAGTTTATGCTGTCGTTGATTACAAAATAACTAAACGATGGGGATAAGCCTCCGGGAACGGTTCCAGTGGAGCTCACTAACACTCGATCCCCAGTAATAAATGGGTGAGCGGCGATTGCCAAGGTGTTGCTTGCGTCGCTAACGGCGCTTACAGTTTGCGGGCGAGCAAGGCTAAGGACGTAACCCCCCTCCACGTTAAGGCTGATCTTGTCTGGCGCAGCGCTCATACGCCCGAAGCCAATAGCGAAAAGATTCGCATTAGCTGTCGAGATCTTGCTTTTACCCCAGCTGGAGATCGTGTTGAGCTCTGCGTCAATTGCCAAGCCAATGGCTAGGTTAGATTCGCCAGCAGAGGCGGTGGCGGCAATCAATGAGGTATCTACTTTGAAGCTAACGACAGCATCTGTCGGAGAATGGCTGGGGTTAATGAATATCTGTGTGCCTATGGCATAGCTAAACGGTCTGTCTTCCAGATCCGTGGGCTGCCCGTTGGCTGACGTGTTGATTAATGAGGAGCCGAGAACAGGCATTAGCTCACCCCGTTAGTGAGGTACATGTTGACGGTCGGGGCGGTCTGCGCGGTGTAGGCATCAGAGCTGCTTGTATTGACCAAGGTCATCCACTGTGCGTTGTATTCCACTGCTGGATCTAACTTTGTGTAAGTAGCGTAGAATGGCCGGGCTACAAACACAATCTCTGTGTTGTAGACAGGCTTCAAACGACTAGCTACGTTGCGAGCTAAATCAAGCTCATAGTGTGCAATCAGTGTGTCGCCCGCTGTGATTCCTGTTGTAACAGGAGTTGTACTTACTTTAGCTGCTTTGAGCGTGAAAGTCCGTGAGCCATTGATTGTGTGCACGAAATAGTTTGTCGCTCCCTTGCTAATTCTTTGCCCCAAATACAGTCTCAGGGGAAACGCGGCAGCAACGGCAATCTCTCCAGTGCCACTAAATGCTTGCACAGTGATGCTATCGGTCTTAACTGGAAACTCTGGCGGAGTGTCGAACTCAGAGCTAATGAGCTCTCGCTGAGCGCCAAACATTGGGCGCAGGTCAATGGTTGACCCTGCAGGGCCAACAATAAAGCTACCGATCCGTTTCCCGCTCTTTACTACGCGATAGTCGTTGAAGCTGATATCAAGCGTCAGCAGATCACCACTACCGTAAGGAGTGTCTATCGTCAAAGACTCGTTTGTAGGATTCTCTTGTGTAATAGAGATCTCAGTGCCTGAGCTGTCAAAGCTGGTGATAAGCAGAGGCACGAGGTTGAACGGGGATACGAAGTCTCCATTCCGGTAAGGGAGACGTCCATTAAGATGCCCCACCTCAGTGGGTGGCACCATTTCAGGATCCTTCCAAATCTCCAGCTCGACCAGATCGGACGCACCAACATTCAGCATTAGGGGGCTGGTGACCAGAAGGTTCTCGACCGTCTCGTTTGATTGGTTAAGGAAGCGCGCCTTGTTGCGGATAGTCAGCACCGACTGACCGCCCCCGCCGTAGAGACCTCCGACTACAGGGTCAATCGCTTTGCCGAAAGATCCGTCTACCGTCGTGATTTTGGCCTTTTGCTCTTCGCCGCCATCAACAATCAAGGAGGCACCATATCGCTCGATGTATTCCGAACGCGCCATATTCCCGCTGTTGGTGATCTCCACCCAAATTGGTAAGCTTGGGCTGCTCAGGGACGGAACGTCGTATGAACGCAAAGCACCAGTTCCAGCGCCGTCATCTTCGCGAAGGTCGTTTCGTTTCTGGGTGTCCGCGAGAATTAGTTCATGGGCCAGGATCCAGCGGGCGCGGGGGATCTGAGTAATCGAGGTGGGTAAATCTTCGTTCTTGTCTACCAGAAAGAAGTAAAAGCGGACGTCGCTGGCCCCATACCACCCCCACTCGATGAGGGTCATAAAGGTCTGGCTCAGATCTAGAGACTGCTTAGACTTACCTTTGCCATCAACGCGGTCGCCGGTCCACTGCGAGCGGGGGATTTTGGTTTCGTGGCGCAGACCATTGCCAGCACTGGTCCTGTAGACGATCTGTAGGCGGTCGCCCTGCCCGTCTCCGCTGCACTCCAGGAAGAATCCATCGTTTGTGTCGCCAACACCCCACATCCTCTTCACGCTGATGGGTGTTGAGTCCACAGACATGCGGACGGCTAGGCTGGCCCGGACAATGCGGCCAGGTTGGTAGCGGTACCGCTTTTTGGAGGCGATACGAGCCCTCTGGAAGCCCCCCTCGTTGCTGTTGAGGGTCAGCTGCGCGGAGTTAGCGGACGGGTTGTACTTGATTTCACCGTTGGGTGTAGCCGGGTAAAAGGCGCTGGATTCGGCGAGTTGGGTCCAGAGGGCGGACTCAGTGCCGTCGATCTCGGGTCGCTCATTCACCCCGGTGACGTCGAAGATCCAATCCTCTTCAGTCAGCTCGTAGGCGTCGTTGCGGGTGAGGAAGTTGTACGGACGTGTTGCTCGGGGGATGCCAAGCATATCCCGGTCTACTTCGCTGCTAAACCGGTAGTTGTCGATAATCGGGAGAACAAAACCTCCCCGGGGCATTACTACGGGAAGACTTTTATCGCCATTTTTTTGGCCAGCAGGAAAGGCTGAGTCGGCCTGAACCTCAACTCCATTACGTTCAACACGTTTAAGCCCGATATCATCGGGGAGTTGGTAGGCCGTCGTCATCAGCGCTGACCCCAGGTGATGCTGGCTTTACAGGTGTTGGATGCGTTATCGATAGAGCGTGCGGCAATCACCAGCACGTCACCAGCCGCGCCAGTAGGGGCGGTGGCTTCTCGAGTCAAGTACTGGCGGGCAAAGCTGAAGATCTGGGTCAAATCAACGTTTGCCGAGTCCGCGTCACCGGTGAAGAACGAGGCAATTTGCTCGCCGCCGGTGAAGGCAGCAATTGCGTTGGTGGGGCTTTCGGGCGAGTTGTACTGAATTGCCGAGAGGGTTCCGGTGCTCGTGTACGTCGTCACGGGAGCGGTGCCCGCGTCGGAGATCGTGCTGGGGTTCTTGACGAGGATGAACTGAGCCCGGTGCGAGCTCACCATTGACAGAAGTAGGGGAAAGACGCGCATCAGGTTGCGCTTGGTCTCGCCCTGGCTGTTGGTGATGTTCTCCTTAATTCGTATGGCTAGCAGGGGCTTGTAAGCGGTGGTGTTGACACCGGTGACCTTGGCGCCATCCTGGCTGTAGATGGCGAGCTTGCTATAGTCGCCGCCGTCGATGGAGATCTGAGCGCCGAATTTACGGAGATAGGTGTTAGCTGCGAGGGTGCCGGTCTTCTCCACCCGGAACTGCATGGGCAGCGTCGGGTTACCCAGTGAGGGGTAGGGGATGCGGTCAGAACAGTTGAGGTTATGAGCGATCACCCAGCGGGCTGTCTTGACGGTCTCCCCGCTTGGGAGGTTGGCAT
>Ga0194130_10007007_pt1 | contig 12708 bp, 9 predicted proteins | sample TA2KigsurfametaG_FD_160084 | JGI IMG/M metagenome (GOLD analysis project Ga0194130, IMG submission 160084) | Freshwater microbial communities from Lake Tanganyika, Tanzania - TA2015050 Kigoma 12 surface | ecosystem: Environmental > Aquatic > Freshwater > Lake | place: Tanzania: Lake Tanganyika... | reverse complement strand
TTCCCGGAACCCACAAATGGCTGAACCGAACATTTCGATCAAGAAATAGAATGAGACGAAAGGCGGATTTTCCAAGAATCTCTATCCTCGAACGAGATTCCAACGTCGAAATTCCAAACAACGAACCAGGAACGATTTCGTTGTCGGCTTTTCCTCGCAGGTATCCCTCCTCCTAGGTATATTGAAATCTCGCGTCATCCCGTTGAAAGGTAAAACGATGCTCAAATCGCAATCGACCGCAGCCCAAATCCCTTCGAACCTGCCGGATAGCCATCAGCTTGCCGACATGTTGGGCTGTGCCTCATTCGGCCAAATGCGACGCCGACAGCTGTTGACCTCGGCCTCGATCGCGACAGGATTGGCCTCGGTCGGATTCTTGACGCGATTCGCGGAACAGATTGCTCGCGCGAACGAACCGGGTGCACGAATTGCCGGATCCAATCGCCCCAAATCGATGATCTTACTCTGGTTGCAAGGAGGCCCGAGCCAGCTCGAAACCTTCGATCCACATCCCAATTCTGCCGTTGGCGGAGAGACTAAGTCGATCGAGACTTCCCTCGCAGGAGTATCGATCGCGGCCACCCTTCCCAAATCCGCGCAATGGATGCACATGGCAACATTGGTCCGCTCCATGGTCTCCAAGGAAGGGGATCACGAACGGGCAACATACAACATGAAAACCGGTTGGCGACCCGATCCGACGCTGGTCCACCCGTCCATCGGCGCCGTCCTGTGCCATCAATCCGAAAGCAACTTGGAAATTCCGCGCCACGTCTCTATCCTGGCCGGACAATGGCCTTCGCGAGGTGGGTACCTCGGAAGCCAATGGGATGCGTTCCAATTATTCGATCCGAAAGATCCACTTCCCAATCTTCGAAGCTACGTCGACCGCGACTCGTTTGACCAACGGGTCAACGATCTGAATGTAGTGGAAAAGGTATTTCGGCGAGGAAGATTGAAGGATCTGGATCGGACCAAGACACTTCATACGAACTCCACGCAGCGTGCAACCACGATGATGGATAGCTCGCAGATCCAAGCGTTCGAGATCGAACGGGAATCATCGGAGGTCCGTCAGTCGTTCGGCGACACCCCCTTCGGTCGCAGTTGCCTCGCCGCCGTCCGGTTGGTGGAACAAGGTGTCACCTGCGTGGAAGTCGAACTGAGCGGTTGGGATACGCACGTAGAAAACTACACGCTGCAGGCTGGTCGCTGTTCGATCCTCGACAGCGCTATTGATGGACTTGTCCGTCTTTTAATCGACAGGCAACTCTTGAACTCCACGATCGTCATGTGCGGTGGTGAGTTTGGCAGAACCCCTAAGATCAACATCGCAGATGGCCGCGACCACTGGCCAACGGGCTTTAGCACGCTTGTTTTCGGTGGCCCATTCCGACGAGGCTACGTGCATGGCGAGACGACGAGCGAATTAGTCGCCCCTGGCGACGATGCACTGCGAGGCGTCAAAGATCCGGTGCGAATTGAAGACTTGCATGCTACGCTCCTCGATGCGTTCGGTGTTCCTATTTCCGAAGAGATTCGGACGCCTATCGGCCGCCCCATGGCTAGAAGCAAAGGGAACATTGTTCGCTCTCTTCTTCAAGAGAGCTGAAGACCAGAAGAAAGTGGAGCGAGTGAGCAAGATTGCAAGGGATGCGTTAAATATCTGGCAAGCAGGCGTGGATTCGGTCCGTGCCGACCGAGTCCTTCGGGACACGGTCGCATGGGACGGACGTTGGCTCCATATCGAGGGTGCCCCCTACGATCTTCGAGGCGTAGACCGGATCATCGTCGTCGGTGCCGGCAAAGCCTCGTGTGGAATGCTGGTCGGTCTCTCGGACTCGCTTCGTTCTTCCGGTTGTCCATTACCTATGGTGATCGGCTGGGTGCAAATCCCCGAAGGATCCGTAGACCCTCATTCGCTCGAATTGGTTTCATCCGCTTCGTGGCGTGTAAATATCTGCGAAGCGAGGCCTCGCGGGGTGAACGAACCGACGGAAAAAGTGGTGGCGGGAACACGTGAAATCGTGCGCCTGGTGGAATCGGCTGGACCCAAAGATTGCGTAATCGTTTTGCTCAGTGGTGGCGGCTCTGCACTCTTGTGCCTACCCATCGACGGGATACCGTTGAATTGCAAAATCGAAGTCACCCGTAGCCTATCTGCTCTCGGCGCATCGATTGAGCAACTCAACGAAGTTCGCCGATGCTTGAGCCAAGTCAAAGGTGGTGGACTGGCGCGTCGCTGCCACGCAAAGCTGATGCTGACCTTGATCATCTCGGATGTTCTCGGAGATCCCGTCGAATACATCGCCTCCGGCCCTACCATCCTCGACCCGCCGCCCAACCCCGAAAACGCACTTCGCATCTTGCAAGCGTTTTGTCCAGGTAGAGACGAACATCGAACGATCAAAGAATTTCTACTGCGAGCATCGCAACTCGTTGCAGATGATGTGCAGTCTCGCGCGGGTGCAAAAGCTTCCGCCAAAGGGCTGGGGTTTTCCAAGTCGTTACCGAATCTATCCGGTTCGATGCTGCAGGGTTTCTGGACTCGCCAATCCACCATCTTGAACCATCATGTGTTGGCCAATAACGCGACGGCTGTCGATGCCGCTGGAACTCGCGCGGTGGAATTTGGCTACCGGTATTGGATGCACTCGGCGAAAACAGGAGACGGGCCAGCGGACATGTTCGGTCGAAAACTCGCGGAGCAACTTTTCATGTCCAGCCGCGACGCGTTGGTGGATTGCCTTATTTCAGGCGGCGAACCCACGGTCGTTTTGCCGGAAGCATCACGACTTGGAAGAGGGGGACGCAACCAACATCTCGTTCTAGCCGCAGGAGAATGGATCTGCTCCCGTTGGTCGAAACTCCCCCCCTGCGAGTTCGCGATTTTGTCCGGTGGCACCGATGGCGAAGATGGCAATACCACAGCCGCCGGTGCCTGGATCGACCACGAATGGATCGAGCGATGCCGCCGGGAAAATCTCGCTCTTGCAGATTTTTTAGATCGCTGCGATTCCAACAGTATCTTCAAGAAAACGGGGGGACTCCTCGAGACCAACGCCACGCATACCAATGTCTGCGATCTCCGAGTTGGTATTTACCGAACCCGTTGAAATTTAGATCCTGTTATACAACGAATCTGCGAAATGGATCGATCGATATCCACCCCAACATCACTTGTTGCTAGACTTACACACGCAGATGCGCGGAGATAGGACGATTCGGGGTTCCATTTCCAAGGATTCCGATTTCCATAACGCGTTCTCTTTCGTAATCGCTGAAGATTCTTACGATTTCAACACCATGCACCATCGCAACGTAGCCAAGTTCATCCACGCGTTCATCGCTGGATGGTTGCTATTGGCCTCGGTTGTCGCAGCGGTAGAGCCTTGGCTGGGTGGAAACGCAGAACTTGTTTGTGCAGATCTGTCGGAGGAAACTGAGCCCGATAATGAAGAGAACTTTCAAGAGTCATTCCATCATTGGTTTCCCATCGAGGGTGCTGGGTATCTCGAACTCAACCGAATCTGGACTACGCGATATGTAGAACTCGGCTCGGATATTCTTCCGTGTACTTTAGATTACCAGCGTTGGCAGAGACCTCCGCCAGCCTACTGCTAACTTCTTTACTCTAGGGCCTCTCTTCCTAGAGCCAATCGTTCACCTTTGGAGTTGAGTTCCAGCGACTCACTTACGAAGGCATAAGCTCTGCCAGTTGCACGCTTCCACGGCTTTTGGCAAGCCCCTGAGTCAGCCCCGTACTACCGCGCTACACGCTTGCTTCCCACAAGCCAAACACATTGCGAACGATCCGTTTTATGACAGACTCAAAAGTTGATATCCCAATCGGCAACCTTTCTGGCCTTAAAAAAATATCTGAAATACGATGCCCTTGCAGGCATGATGGTATTCCTCATCGCACTCCCACTGTGCCTTGGGATTTCTATCGCTAGCGGTTACCCGCCGATGGCTGGAATCTTTACCGCTGTGATAGGAAGTATCGTCACTAGTTTGATCAGCAACAGCGAATTGACGATCAAGGGCCCTGCGGCTGGGTTGATTGTGATCGCGATCGGCTGCATCAACGATTTCCAGGGAGACGGTTGGGGAAATGGCGGCTCTGACGCAGACTGGAGCGCCTACCGGGCCGCCCTCGCGGTCGGTGTTGTCGCTTCGCTTCTGCAAATCGCTTTCAGCCTGTTCCGTGCGGGTATCCTGAGCGAGTTCTTCCCGAAGTCCGCGATCCACGGAATGCTCTCGGCTATCGGGGTCATCATCATCGCCAAACAGATTCCGGTCATGCTGGGAGTCACCCCCGAAAGCAAAGAACCGCTCGAACTCCTCCTGCACATCCCACACTACATCGCCGAAGCGAATCCGGCGATCGAATTCATCGGATTGATTAGCTTGCTTTTCCTGTTCACTTGGCCGCACATCAAAAAGAACTGGTTGAAATGGGCGGCGATCCCTCCGCAATTGATCGTTCTAGTGATGGCGGTCCTGATCGGCCTCTACCTGAACTTGATGCAAGACCATGCCTACAAATTCCTAGAGAAGGAACATCTTTTGGGAGAGAAGTTTCTGGTTCCTCTCCCGACAGAAATCCTTGGGATCCTAACCCAAGTCACCTTTCCCGATTTCACGGCATTGACGCAAGTGAAGGCTTGGAAGTGGATCTTTATGTTCTTCATCATCGGCACCTTGGAATCCATCTTGAGCGCGAAAGCTGTCGACTCGATCGATCCTTGGAAGCGCAAGACCGATATGAACCGAGACATACTCGGTGTCGGCATCGCCAATCTCCTAGCCTCATTGGTTGGCGGATTGCCGATGATCTCGGAGATTGTGCGGAGCAAAGCGAATATCGACAACGGTGCTCGCACCCGTTTTGCCGATATGTGGCACGGCATTTTCCTTTTTCTGTGCGTATCGATACTACCTGCAGTACTTCACATGATTCCCTTATCGGCACTCGCGGCGATGCTGGTCTACACCGGTTTCCGATTAGCGCATCCGAGCGAGTTCATGCACATGTTCCATGTGGGTCGAGAGCAGCTAATCATTTTCGTGACGACCCTGATCGTGACCCTGGCTACCGATTTGCTGATCGGGGTCGGTGCAGGTATTGGGATGAAGTTCTTCATCCACTTGCTCAATGGCGTACCCCTTCACTCGTTCTTCAAAGCCTATTTAGATGTAGAACAAGTCAGCCCCGACACGGTAAAGATCCACGCGAGCGAATTGGCAGTATTCAGCAATTGGATTCCGTTCAAACGACAGATCGAGCACATTGGGCTCGTGCAGCGAAACAACATCATCGTCGACGTATCGGATACCAAACTGGTCGACCATACGGTGATGGAGAAATTGCATGAGATGCAAGGGGAGATGCAGGAAGCGGGACTGCGTCTGGAACTCGTCGGCCTCGAACAGCACCAAGCCTTGTCAGCACACAGCGATGCAGCAAGAAAACGTGGGATGGCAAGGATGCGTCGGATCTGCGTCGGATCACCATCGTCGCCGAGTCGAGCCTCGAAGATGCCTTGCAGCGCGAGTGCATCGCCCGAGGAGCTACCGGTTTCACGGCTATGCCCTCGCGTGGAATTGGACGGCACAACATTGCGAACGGAGTATGGCAGACCGAATCGAATATCCGCTTGGAGACCATCGTCCCTTACGAGGTTTGTGACGACATATTGAAGTACCTCAAGGAGAATATCCTGAATCGCTACCGGACAACCGTTTGCGTCGAGACGATCGAGGTTATATTGGCGGAACAGTTCACATCCCCGAGCAGCGACGTCGAAAAGAAACATTAGCCGACCACTGCTCACCTTCGCTACCCACATCCCTCCTGCAAGCGAGAAGAACCATGACCTCGGAAACAACGGTTGTTGCTGTCAGTATCGATCGAGTCGGCCTAACGGCTCTGCGTAATAAGTGGGGCTGGTTTGTCGGTTTGGGGGTACTGCTGATCGCGTTGGGAGCCATTGCAATCGGTGCATCGACGATGACCACCATTGCAACCATGGTATTCCTGGGGTGGTTGATGGTACTCGCCGGGGTCGCCTATTTCCTCCACTCGTTCTACTGCAAGGAGTGGGGCGGATTCTTTATCGAACTCCTCTCCGGAGTGCTCTATGCGGCATCCGGTGTGATGATTACTGCCAACCCGTTGATCTCAGCGGAATACTTGACACTGCTCATCGCGATGCTGCTCATATTCCAAGGCATCTTCAGGGCGGTAGTCGCAATCGCGGTTCGGTTCCCCAATTGGATTTGGTTGCTACTGAGCGGTTTGATTACCTTCCTGCTCGGCTTGTCGATCTGGCACCAATGGCCACTCTCTGGGCTGTGGGTCATCGGGCTCTTCGTCGGGGTCGAGATGATCTTCAACGGTTGGTCGCTGGTAATGCTGGGTTTATTAGCCAAGAATCTACCAACTGTACCTGCGGCCGAGTAACCCAAGCACCACGGGATTCGGTCCGGAGCCATGCATAAGCCGATGGTGGGGTAGGCTATTGAAACAGTCTGACTATCGATTTGACGTAGTTGTTGCAGCGTACGTTACTAACGATCCATTCATCCATGCCCCGAGATCGGTTTACCTAAGCGACCCTTTATTTAAAGTTCAGACTTACTTTTAATGGGAGTTTGCAGTTTCGTAGCCCCTCTCGATGATCAGCAATAAAGGTTGACGCACCAAAAAAAGAAGGGGTGGTGCTTACCGCACCACCCCTTCGATTTTTTCAGCGTCACAAGGTTGCCGATGACAGCAACGATGCGATCGAGAGACCGCGATTACTCGGCCTGAGGAATCAACGGACCTTCGCTGCCGAGACCGCCCTTAAGTTCGGCTTGCTTGTCGGCTTTGGCTTGTTGATGCTGCTGTTCCTTTTCAGCCTCAACGCGATGCTGTTCTTCGGTCCAACCCACTCGTCGTCGGGAGAGACCGATCTTGCGCTCGTCGCTATCGACGCGAAGCACTTTAACTTCGATCTCGTCGCCAACCTTGACCACATCTTCTGGATTCTCGACTTTGGAATCGGCGAGTTCGGAGATGTGGAGAAGACCTTCCAGGTTGTCCTCGAGGCCAACAAAAACACCGAAGTTGGTGATCTTGGTGACTTTACCTCGGATCAACTGACCTGGCTTGTACTTCTCAGGAATGGTGGTGTTCCATGGATCATCGTCGAGTTGTTTCATACCGAGCGCGATACGGCGGCGAGCTTGGTCGACACTGAGGACTCGGCACTTGACTTGTTGGCCCTTTTGAAGGACTTCGCTCGGGTGGCTGATCTTGCGTGTCCAGGACATGTCCGAGACGTGGGGCAAACCACCGATGCCTTCTTCGAGTTCGATAAAGGCGCCATAGTTGGTGAGGTTTCGAACCTTGCCGGTGACTTCTGCATTCTCTGGGTATCGTTGCATGATGTCGTCCCAAGGGTTCGACTGAGTTTGCTTGATACCGAGGGAGAGTTGTTGGCCTTGGGGATCGACACCGAGAATCTTGACGTCGATCTTGTCGCCGATCTGCACCATTTCGCTTGGGTGGTTGATACGGCGTGTCCAGGACATTTCGCTAATGTGCACCAAGCCTTCGATACCGGGTTCGAGTTTCACGAACGCACCGTAGCTCATGACATTGACGACTTCGCCTGGAACGGTCGAACCGACAGGGTACTTCTCGGCGATGTTGGTCCAAGGGTTGTTTTGCTTTTGCTTAAGTCCCAAAGCGATCTTTTGCTTTTCGCGATCGATTTGAAGGATCTTAACTTCGATTTCTTGATCGATGGCAACCATTTCGGTCGGGTGACCGATACGTTCCCAGCTCATATCGGTGATGTGGAGCAGACCATCGATACCGCCCAGGTCGACGAACGCACCGAAGTCGGCGATGTTCTTTACGATACCCTTCCGGATTTGGCCTAATTCGAGTTCGGCCATCAGGTGTTCGCGATCTTCTTCACGCTGCTTCTCGATCAGCGAGCGGCGGCTAACGACGATGTTGCGACGAGCTTCGTCGATCTTGAGAACTTCGCACTGAACCACGCGGCCGATGTAATCGCCGATATCGTTCGGACGGCGAATGTCCACTTGGCTGGCAGGGAGGAACACATTGACGCCGATATCGACGAGCAGACCACCCTTGATTTTGCGGGTGACGGTTCCGGTGACGACTTGTCCTTCTTGGACGGACGCCATCATGGTTTCCCACTGAATGATCTTCTCAGCCTTGCGCTTGCTGAGGCTGATCATGTTGCGGGCTTCTTCGAGATTGTTTTGGTCTTCGACTTCTTCGATCAACACTTTGATCGTTTGCCCGACTTCAGGTAGGGCTTCGCCTTCTTCCCACTCGTTTTTGGGAATGGCGCCTTCGCTCTTGAATCCAACGTCTACAACAACGAACTCTTCGTTGATTTCAACGATCTTGCCTTCGACGATTTGGTTGACATCAAACTGCTTGTTAGCATCCTCGAGGGAATCGAGCAGCAGTTCTTCGGCTGCATCGCCAAACATGGCGCTGAGTTCTACTTCGAGGTTATCGTCTTCCAAAGAGCGAATAAGGGTGCGGTTGACCATGCAAAAAAATCCTAAGACTTGGGCTCGTCAAAAAGCTCGGATCGGTGGGCAGTTCTGAAACCGCCTCATGCATGGAAAGAGAACAACCAACCAAAAGATCGATTTACGCAACTCCTAACAGGCGATACAACAGTTCCGGCGTTCGACGTAGCAAGAAGTTAGAGGCGATCGGTTCGGCCAGTTGGGAAGAAACGTCTTCTGCCCAGGAAAACCCAGCAAACCAGGGGTTGGGAGTTTAACAGCGTTTCGACCCTACAGCAACGTGCATTTTTCCAATTCTTGAGATCCTCATGACCCAACCACTTCGTTACGCGATCGCAGGCGACCACGCTGGCTTTTTCATGAAGAATGATGTGGCCAAATTCCTGAAAGAAACAGGAGTGCCAGCATTGGACTGCGGTACACATACCGCCGATGCATGCGATTTCCCCGATTTCGCGGAGGCAGTGGCTCGTAAGATCCTAGCTGGAGAGATCGATCGCGGGATTTTGGTATGCGGTTCAGGGGTGGGGGTCAGCGTCGCGGCCAACAAATTCCCAGGTATTCGGGCTAGCCTGTGCCACGATACCTACTCGGCCCGGCAAGGTGTCGAGCACGATGATATGAACGTTTTGTGCATTGGAGCCAGAGTCATCGGGCCAGAACTCGCGTTTGAGATCATTCGAGCGTTCTTGGGAGCTCGCTACAGCCCAGCCCCTCGCCATGCCAGACGGTTGGAGAAAATCTTGGATATCGAACGCCGCGTGCTTGCGGGCGAGTTCGGTAAGTAGTTGCTGCTTGCAAAGGCGGTTGCAACCTTAAAGGGTGCCCGGGTAATCCATTTCGGACGGTTTAGAGCGGCGGTGACGGTAACACCGCCCCACTCAACAAAAGCAAATTTTCGAATGCTTGCTAACCGAACATCACTCGGGGGAGATCTACAAGGATGCTGGATTAGCCCCGCGGATTTTTAGGAATCCGCTGTTTCGTTGTTCCATGGAAGGAGGTGTGTCTAGGTTTATTCCGCCGAAGGAAAGGGCTTTATGGCCAAGAAAGAAGTTTTTCGTGTGGTGACACGAGCGGCCGATGGGTCGTTGAAAATTCGCGACTTTCACTCAGCGGAATCGATTTTCCGGACACATTCCCAAGTTGGCACCGACGACAGCAGCACCGATTTGGACTTGCGCGGCATGCCGATTTTTCGTGGCTTAATCGGCCCGATCCCCGAGGGGAAAAATATCGCCCGCTACGAATCGCCCGACGTCTTCGAATTGATGACCAAGGAATGGGCATCGAACAAACCTCGTCGCCGCCGACGTCGATCGAGTGCGGTTCAAACTGAGGAAGCAGCACCATCTAGCTCAAACTAGAGGCTTGGCTCGAACTCGAGACGACTTCATCTGGCGACCGACTTCATCTGGCGACCGATAAGCACCAGTGGCGTACCCGATTCTAGATTGGCTCCAGTCTAACATTGGCCCAACCGTCGAAAATGCTACGGCCTCGCACAACTCTTAGACGCCGCACGAGGTCGTCTTATCGTTGGTCGTGGATTGCTGGTCGTGGGAATCTTACTTGAGCCGATCCAGGATATCCTGAGGCTTGATTTTCTTGTCGACAAAGAAGTTGTTATCCTTGAAACCGAAGTAAGTCGGTTTGAAGTTTTCGGAGATTGTGACGCTGGCCCGTTCTGGGATTTCGAGTCCAACTCCCCAATAGATCGAGTTGACAAACAGACGTCGCAAATCTTCGCTGAGCAAATCGACCGAAGCCCCGATTGTCGACCCGATGACCTTGCCCTCTTTTCCTTCCGGTGCCGAACCGGTGGCAGGCATCTTGTAAGACTTGGTCCATACCAAAGGCATCATCGGTTCATTCTTTTCACCAGGTAGTGGCGGGTCGGTCGGCTTCATCCCACTGAGGACTTGGCCATACATAAGCACATCGGTGGAGGGTGGCAAGTGAACAACACCGTACACATCGGTGGGGCCGAATACGTCTTTGACGCCTCGGAGGATAGGTGAGTTTTCCAACTTTGGATTGATGACACCTCGGGTGGCTTGGCCATTGTGAACACCATGGTGCGATACCCATGTTTCTCCGATGATTTGTTGACCGAAACCACCTTGCCACTTGCTGTTGTTCCAAGACCATTCTTTGTAGGAACTCGCTGCAGAATCACCGATATTGAAGGGGTGGGTGGATGTTCGAATTGCCAGGAACGGTTTTCCTTGACGTACGAACTGGTCGATACGCTTCATTTGATCATCTGGGAGTGCTCGAAAGCGGAGGAAGATCACCATGAAGTCAGCGTTGTCGAGGTTTTCCAGTCCGGGGATATTGCTGGAATAATTCGGATCGATGGTTTTCGATTCCGGATTAATGGCGAAGTGAACTGTGCAATCGAAACCGTGTTGATCGGAGAGGATTTTCGCGAGCATCGGCATCGCTTCTTCGCTGCGATATTCTTCGTCCCCCGAGATGAGCACGACTTTTTTACCGGTCCCCGGAAGGGGCTTACCTATTGCGCCTGGCAGTGTGAGCCACAAAGAGTCGTCTGCGAGCAGAGGGGTCTCATTCACGACGCCGATGAGATAGATCAGGCACAGCAGCAAGAAGTTGGATCGAGGGGAGGCAAGTCGTTTCAGCATGGTGGGAATTTCGCCTTGAGTGTGTATCAAAAATAAATTGCGAACCGTTCGTCGCGGTTCGTTACAAAACAAGATACCGAATGGAGGGAAGGGGAGCGATCGGGAGGAAGGTGCCTGCAGTTCCGGATTGGACCCTGTTTTGGTTGGCATCGACATTCAAACAAAAGGGGCCACTCTTCTTGGGAAGAATGGCCCCGATTCGCGAACAGAACGTTTTACTCGTAGTCTCGTTTCAAAATCCTTTCGAGGATCGGGAGCTTTTCCTCTGGGGATCCTGCGGCCAATTTTTGCCCGTCAGAGCCAGCGATTTGTTGAAAGGCATCGACCTTGAGCGTTTCATCGATCAGGCCCTTCGAGAAGTAGAGTTGTACTTCGCTAAGCAAGTCCAGCTTGGTACGCGATTTGTCATTGGCCAGTGCAGCAAGACGCTTGTTCTTGATCGCATCGGCTGGAATATTCGGCAGATCGTTCAGTGGGTAAGCTTCGATCATCTTGCTGATCAGTGCGTTAACCGCCGTGTCGATTTTGCCATCGGGATCTTTGTCGTTGGCGACATCGCGATTGTTAAGCAACGTCGAAACGATTGCCTTTTCTTTCGACTCTTTGTCAGCCTTCAAGTTGACGACTCGAATCCTGCAGTCGTTCTTGATGGTTTGGTTAGCAAGAACAAGCGATGCATCGACTTCGAAGATCACGAGGCTGTCAAAGTGCCGTTCGTTGGCTCTCTTGGACAGTTCACCTAAATTCTCACCGGTACCGATGTAGACAAGGCCCGGCCCGAGAGCGATCGCTCCATCGGCGAGTTGCACGTCATTCATATTGAAGTTAGCAACACCTGGAGGTGCAGCCGGTGGGGCTGCCCCGGGAGCAGCGCCAAATCCAGCGCCGAGTCCACCGAAACCGGGGCGACCGCCCGGTCCAGCTTGACCAGGTCCAGGAGGTGGTCCCGGAGGCGCACCAGTCTGCGTTGGGGAGCCCGATGTTAGCCCCAAGGCGTCGTCTTGGTCGGAACGAACGAAATTCACGGTATCGTTGGTCGAGCCACCGGAACCATTGCCACTCTTGCCGTCCGTCTTGGCACCGCCAGGAGCAGCACCGCCAGGAGCAGCACCGCCAGGAGCACCGCCACCAGGAGCAGCGCCACCACCATAACCTGCTGGGGGACCGCCGGAACCGCCACCGCTGTAGCCAGAAGGAGGCCCACCGGCACCGCCGCCGTAACCGGCTGGAGGTCCACCTGCACCACCCCCTCCGCTGTAACCTGCGGGGGGCCCACCAGCGCCGCCACCGTATCCAGCGGGAGGTCCACCTGTACCGCCACCATAACCTGTGGGGGGACCACCAGCGCCGCCACCGTATCCAGCGGGAGGTCCACCTGTACCGCCACCATAACCTGTGGGGGGACCACCGGCTCCACCGGCATAGCCTGCTGGAGGGCCACCTGCGCCACCACCGTAGCCGGCAGGGGGGCCACCTGTTCCACCAAATCCTG
>Ga0194130_10007005_pt1 | contig 12711 bp, 8 predicted proteins | sample TA2KigsurfametaG_FD_160084 | JGI IMG/M metagenome (GOLD analysis project Ga0194130, IMG submission 160084) | Freshwater microbial communities from Lake Tanganyika, Tanzania - TA2015050 Kigoma 12 surface | ecosystem: Environmental > Aquatic > Freshwater > Lake | place: Tanzania: Lake Tanganyika... | reverse complement strand
GTGAGGAAAACATTCGGCGGTGGGCTTACTTTGCCCAAATCAGCGATGCGGACACCAGCTACGGAGGTTATAGCGGTGCCGTACCCAATGAAAAAATCACTTGGAATAAACTCGATCCGGAAAGCCCCAAATTTATGATCGCGAGCGATGCAACGATTGTGGCCCCTCTTATATTTGCCTACGTTCTAGGCCAGTAACCCATGCTCTGCAGGCGTTCGCTCCGGCAAATTTGCTGGTTTTTGGGCTCGAACCGCTTTTTCGTAAAAAGAAGCTTGCCATCGAGCCGTCCTTTTTTAGGCGTCACGGTCACGGAAGAGTATTTGCACCTAGCCTGCTTCGAACGGGGTTTTTTTCACCAATAGGCTGGACTCTGGTTTCCGGTTGTCGTAAAGTGAGAGAGAGTGGCGGGAATGTTCCCGTCCTTGTCTCATCTTTGCGTTGTTTTTTGCACTTATGGAGGTGCCCATGAAGAAAGCGTCTCGACGAACAGCATTCACGCTTGTCGAGTTGCTAGTGGTCATTGCAATTATTGGAATCTTGGTGGGTTTGTTGCTGCCAGCCGTTCAGGCTGCTCGTGAAGCCGCTCGACGGATGAGCTGCAGCAACAACATTCGTCAGCTGGGATTGGCTTTGCACAATCACGAATCCGCGTACAAGTGGGTTCCGACGTGGGGCAAAGAGTTTCCTATGAATGACACGTATGCAAGCCAAGGTAATCCTTTTTTTGCTCTGACTGGCGATGCTCGCAAGCCATTCGGTGTTCTTGGACAATTGCTCCCGTTCATCGAAGGGAACACCATCTACAACTTTTTCGATCTCAAGAAACCTTTGATCGATCCTCGCAACATGCCACCGCCCTTCCCAGGTGGTCAAGTTCCGGCATCGGCAACGACTCCGTTGTCGTTATTCCTGTGCCCGTCGACACCTGAATCCCCATCGGATTACGGTCCATATCTTTCAGCAGGTGGTATTTTGCCGTCGGGGACTGTGTTCAACCTTCCGCGCACGGACTACGTGACGTTGCGAGGTCTCCATGGCACGTTGCAAACGTGCGTTGGTCAACCGAACAACACGGTTCATAATTCGATGCTCGGCGCAACGGATCAAGAAATCATCACCAATCCGCGGCGCAAGTTCTCTGCGATCACCGATGGTCTCTCCAATACGCTCTGCTTTATCGAAATCGCTGGAAAGCAGAAACTGTACTTCCGTGGTCAATCGTACCCAGGGACTTGGACGACAGCTCCGGTTCCTGCCTTTACGTTGAACTCGTTCTACGGTGACTGGAACACGGCACGTTTCCCTCGCGGATTGAGTGGTGCAGACAAGAACAACCCGCAATTGGCTGGTTGCTCTGTGATCAACATCTTCAATCAGGACAATCCGTATTCCTTCCACGGTAGCGGCGTTCAAACAGTCCGAGGCGACGCCTCGGTTGTATTCCTCGCTGCAGCGACCGACCCACGCGTCTTCGTTGCCTTGGTTACCCGGGATGGTGCTGAAACCGTCGAACTTCCTGAGTAGATAAAGCTCGATTCGGACGAGCATATGCGGAAGTGCTAGGCTCTATTTTGGATCGACGAAATTTATAAGACGAGCAAGCCCTGTGGCTTGCTCGTTCTTTTTTGGTATTCTGAATTGTAGTTGCTTACAGTGAATCGACCTTCACTTCTTTTCAGCCCATCAGCGGTATTGCTTTTGTAAGGATGTCTATAGAAATGTGTATCTGTATGAGTGCTTCGAGGAGTAGTTCGTTCGTCGCGGCTGCTTCTATGCTTATTGGTTTGCTATCCATGGCAGGTTGCGACAGTGGGCCGAAATTGATCGATGTGACCGGAACATTGATGGTCGATGGGAAGCCAGCCGATGGCGCAACACTGCTTTTTCATCCAAAGAACGTGAAGAATGGAATTGTCGCGTCGGCTGCTACAGGGGCTGACGGCAAGTTCAAATTCATGAGTGATTTGCGTCCTGGGATTCCCGTGGGAAGCTACGATGTTACGGTGACTTGGCCAGACCCTTCGGTACAGCCAACCGAGTCACAACGCATGCAAGGTCTCTTCGACGGTGGCCCCGATCTTCTCAAGGGCAAGTACTCGATGCTTGGAAAATCTGGCTTGGTCCAAGAGGTTACGGCTTCGAGTAAAGAGTTACCACCTATTGAGATTAGCACTAATTGATGAAACGCCAATTTCAGGCGACGGTATCTAGCAGTCGGTACTGGAGGTCGGCACACTTGTCGAGTACTGACCTTTGTTTGGCATAACCTTGATTCGTCTGACGAATCACCGGCGAAACCAAAGCAAATCAATCAATCACGATGCGAGCTTTCGCGCTGAACCCGTATCGGGTTTGGATAGACCTTTTGCGGGCTGCGGACGCGTCCCTCTTTTTCACACTGCCACTTGAGAAACAATGATCATGCAAAAGTCCAGGTATCAATCCGTTGCTCGAATCTTAGCGTTTGTCGGTGCTGTAGTAACAACTCAATCGATTCACGCAGAGCCTCCCGTTGGGAGCAAGCTAACACCGCTCGATCATTACGTTGCCAAGCCTGACGATGCCTATCGCTGGGAGCTTCGGGAGACAGTTGATGCGCCTGGCTTCAAAACACATGCGATCCGATTGACGTCACAGAGATGGCGTACAGAGGCAGACGTGGATCGGCCGCTGTGGGAGCATTGGCTTGCAGTTACGGTTCCAGACAAGGTTCAAACCGACCGAGTCTTCTTGTTCATTGGGGGCGGCAGCCACACGAGTGCCCAGCCGAAAGCCCCCGATCCCGTCGTAGCGGCTATTGCCGCAGCAACCGGGAGTGTCGTCGCTGAGTTAAAAAACATCCCCAATCAACCACTCGTCTTTCATAATGATGGAGAAGCTCGAACCGAGGACGATTTGATCGGGTACGCTTGGGCCCAGTTCCTAGAGACAGGTGACCCGACGTGGCTTCCCCGACTACCAATGGTTAAAAGTGTAGTGCGGGCCATGGATTGCATTACGGAGTTCGAGGCATCTGAGGCACGCGGAAAACGCAAGGTTGAGAAATTTGTCGTTGCTGGCGGTTCGAAGCGAGGCTGGACGACATGGATGGCAGGTGCTGCCGATAAACGAATCGAAGCCATCGTGCCCATCGTAATCGACGTTGCCAATTGCCGGGACTCGCTGAAAAATCATGCCGAGACATACGGTTTTTGGGCAGACGCGATCGGCAACTATTACCAGCACAAAATCCTGCAACGCTTCGACCACCCGAGGATGCAATCCCTTTATGAGGTCGTCGATCCGTACTACTACCGCGATCGACTAAAGCTCCCCAAATACATCGTCAACGCAAGTGGTGATCAATTCTTCGTCCCGGATTCATCCCAGTTTTATTACGATGAATTGCAGGGAGAAAAATTGCTGAGGTACGTCCCTAACGCAGACCATGGCTTGAAAAACTCCGATGCTGTTCAAAGTATTGCAGCATTTCACCATATGGTGTGCCAAGGCAAAAAGAGCCCCGTCTATTCGTGGAAGTTTACAGGTGAAGGAGCGATTCACGTGCATCCAACGAACAAGCCCTCGCAGGTTGTTGTATGGCGTGCCAACAACCCCAACGCGCGGGATTTCCGATTGCAGACCATCGGCCCCGCCTTTGTAAGCACGGAACTTAATCCGGATGCTGATGGGAACTACGTTGCACCTCCCGCACCTGAACAACCAGGATGGACCGCGAGTTTTGTCGAACTAACGTACGATGTCGGCGCTCCCTTCCCATTGAAGGTTTCCACAGCCGTAAAGATTACACCTGACGTACTTCCGTTCAAGGATATTGAGCTTACCGAAGTCAAATACGAACGCGAGGTCGCCGGCCAGAAGACGCAGACAGGGAAATAATGCGGCTACTCCATAATTCTTTCCAAAACCACCTTCCTCGTTGTGTGCGAACTGGCAGAGGAGAAGCGTTGAAGCTGGGGCAGCTTTGCGAGTCGATGGGTTGGAAACGACTTTTCTTGGTTAGCGATGAAGGTTTAGTTCGTGCGGGAATTGTGGACCTGGTTCATGAACCCATGTTAAAACAAGGCTTCTCCGTTGGCTCATTCCTTGCGGTTCCCGCAGAACCTCCGATTGAAACCGTCGACTGGATCGCGCAGCAGATTCGCGATTGCCGAACCGATGCGGTTATTGGTCTCGGTGGAGGTAGCGTGATGGATGCTACCAAAGTAGCAGCGGTTGTTGCTGGCCGAGATGGAGATGCTAAGTCACTGGTGGGGATCGGAAAAGTCGAACGACGCGGCTTACCGACAGTCCTTGTCCCGACAACTGCCGGAACGGGATCCGAGGCTACCTTTGTTGCAATCCTCACCGACAACCAGTCCGGCAATAAAGTTGGGGTCGTCGACCCAGTTCTCTTGGCAGATATTGCCGTCGTCGATCCCTCGCTGACAGATGGTTTGCCTCCTTCGATCACCGCCGCAACGGGTATGGACGCCATCGTCCATGCCATTGAAGCGTTCATAGCAAACGTAGCTACCCCGATTGCACGTGGTTTAGCGCTCGAGGCAGCAAGGTTCCTCGGAGCAGCCTTGACTGCTGCTTACCAACATCCGAAAAATCAAGACGCACGAGATCGAATGGCGATCGGCTCTCATCTTGCCGGAATGGCCTTTGCTAATTCGTCGTGCTGCGCCGTCCATGCACTCGCATTGCCACTCGGGGGGCGTTTCTCTATTCCTCACGGAGTCATCACCGGTTGCTTTGCTGGTGAGATGATGCGCCACAACGCGGATGCGTGCGATGTCGATTTTCGTGCTCTCGGGACCGCGTTTGGATGGGGAGAAACGCGAGCCGAATCCTTCTCGCGACACCTTGACTCATTGGCGGAAAATCTCGGGCTCGTCGATGCTATCAAGATGCATGCGATCCCGAGTTCTGTAATTCCTGCAATAGCGAAAGACGCGGTTGCTAATCGGCGATTGATGGGGCCCAATCCGAAACAAGTCACCGAGGCTGATGCGGAGCGGATTTATAGGTCCGTGTTGCGTGTGGAGGCAGGTGTTTGATTTGCCGGGTAATGGCGTCGCCATCACGCCTTGGACCAGATACCATCTTTGCTGGAACGACTGCGAACTTCGCCGAGGCTCCCGTCAAAATGCTTCCAACGACAGGCTTCCCGCTCGAAGTTACCTAGCAAACGACCTAGTCCCACCAGTCGATGGCCCGAGTCCCATAACATCCTTTTTTAAGAATCCGAACGATGAAATCCGTCCCTCATTTTTGGTTTGAGCCAACCCCTTGGGTTGATGGCCAGTGGCGGCGAGGAATGGGTGAGATAACTGTCCCCAATCCTGCCACGAACCTAACGCTCGCGACCGTGATGCGTGCGGAGGAGGAACTGATCCAGCAAGCCATTGAAGGTGCGGATAGGGCCTTTGCGGAATGGAAGCGCCGTTCCCCTGTCGATCGTGGAAACATGCTCAAGCGAACGGCCACGTTGATGATCGCAAGGAGAGACGATTTGGCAGCGCTGCTCAGCGCCGAACAAGGAAAACCCTTTGCGCAGGCTTTGGGAGAAGTCGATTATGCAGCAAGTTTCTTTCAATGGTTCGGTGAAGAGGCACGACGATCTTATGGGCGGGTCGCGGCGCATCCTGAGGCTGAGCGTGAGTTCTTCGTAGAGCATAAACCGATTGGGGTCGCCGGTCTGATAACGCCTTGGAACTTCCCGCTCGCCCAAGGTGCCAAAAAGATCGCTGCAGCCCTGGCTGCCGGATGCACTGCGGTCTGGAAACCTGCCGAACGCACTCCACTTATCGCTTTGGCAATGGCACCGCTCTTTACGGAAGCTGGGATTCCAAAGGGAGTACTGCAAATCGTTCCGGCACGCGGGGCGGTCGTCGGTAAAATCTTTGCTGAGCATCCGGCTATGCGTGTCTTGAGCCTCACCGGTTCCACGGCGACAGGAAGTGCACTGATGGCTGACGCCGCTCGCAGCATTAAACGCGTATCGTTAGAACTGGGTGGAAACGCCCCGTTTATCGTTCTGCCAGATGCAGATCTTGAGTTCACAGCTGAGCATGTTTTGCGATTGAAATTGTTCGTTTCCGGACAAGTCTGCGTGACGGCAAACCGTATATTCGTACATGAATCCATCGAACACGAATTTTTAGAAATCCTCTCGCACAAGCTGAAGAACTCGGTAGTTGGAAATGGTCTAGCGGAAAATGTCGATGCAGGGCCGCTAATCCATCGCCAAGCCTGCCAAGACGTGGATGCATTGGTGAGCCAGGCTATTTCCGCAGGTGCCACACTGGTCTGCAGGAATTCAACCTTCGAAAGAGATCCGAGTCTTAAAGAGGGAAGTTTCTATGCCCCAACCCTGCTATCGGATGTGCAAGACACGATGCAGATTGCGAGTCACGAGATATTTGGTCCGGTCATCCCCGTTCTCCGGTACAGTTCCGTCGCCGATGCGATTTGTAGGGCCAACGATACGCCGTATGGGTTAGCGGGGTACGTTTACGGACAAGACATGACACGCTGCCGTGCTGTGGCCCGTGAACTTGAAGTTGGAATCGTTGGTGTCAATGAGTGGCGTCCGCTCAAGGCCGAAATACCCTTCGGTGGAATTAAGCAAAGTGGAATCGGCGCCGAAGGGGGCGAAGAAGGATTGCATGAGTTCCTTTGCACCCAAGTCATCTCGATGCCCAAGCCAGATTTAGTGCGATAGGGGAGTAAAGCCGTGAGTCAGTCGAATGCATCAAACGAGATATTTTCTCTGAGAGGAAAGACAGCGGTGATCACAGGAGGGGCATCCGGAATCGGTTTGGCGATCGCCAGACGATTTGGGAGCCATGGTGCACTGATTGAGATCGTTGATATTGAATCCGAAAAGATCGACGCTGCCGTTCAATCGATTCGACGACTGGATGGAGATGCCTTTGGCGAGGTATGCGATGTAGGGGATTCGGGGAAGGTACATGGCCTTTTCGAGCGAATCCACCAGCGGCGACGACGCGTCGATATTCTCGTCAACTGCGCAGGGGTAGTGCACATCGGTAATGCGCTCGATACATCGCCGGGGGATTTCGAGCGCGTTCAACGCGTCAACGTCCAAGGTGTCGCGAATTGCTCGCAGGCAGCATTACGGCACATGGTGGATCAGAAGCGCGGAGCAATTCTGAATTTGGCGTCGACGGTCTCCCATTTCGGACTAGCCAACCGATTCGCTTACACGGCCAGCAAAGGTGCGGTGCTCGCAATGACCTATTCCATCGCTAAAGATTTCTTACCCCACGGGATCCGTTGCAACGCACTTCTCCCTGGTAGAATTCATACGCCGCTGGTGGATGCCTTCATTGCAAAAAACTACGCTGGCCATGAAGCTGAGATGTTTGACAAACTGAGCAAGGAGCAACCCATCGGTAGGATGGGGACACCCGAGGAAGTCGCCGCTGCCGCTCACTTTTTATGCAGCGACGATGCAGGTTTTGTCACAGGTTCAGGCTATCCCGTGGATGGTGGTGTACTCACGTTGCGCTAACGCACTTTCGTAGCCTCATGATCCATGGCAGTTGCATGACTGTCGGAATGTAAATTTCATGCCCACCATCAACGCCCTACAGTGGGTTGTTTGGAATCCTAGGGCAAGGCGGCAAATGCGATCCAGTCTCAGGTCGAGGACTGCATGAAGCGACGATGGTTAGTGTTGATGTGGCAAGGCGCCATGCTGGAGCCGTGCCAGCGCATCATTCCATGGCGCGGTATTCTTAGGATGGTAGACTTGAATGTCGCTCAACGATCGCATCCACGAACGGAACTCCGCGATCGACTGGAATTTACCCAACGCAAGTAGTTGGGAACTTACGTTCCCGAGTGCGGTTGCTTCGACAGGCCCGGCGACTACTGTTCGGTTGCATGCGTCGGCTGTCATTTGGCATAAAAGTTGGTTCCTAACGCCTCCGCCGACGATGTGGATCGTCTCGAGCGTGTAGCCGAGGAGGCTTTCGAGATACTCCAGGCAAATACGGTAGCGAAGAGCAAGGCTTTCCAAAGTAGCCCGGGCGAGTGCTCCATCGCTTGCATGGGTTGATTGCCCGGATTTACGAAGGTAGTCGAGGATCGCTTCTACCATGTCGTCGGGCGCGACGAACATGGGGTGCTCGAGGTCCACCCAGTGTTTAAGGGGAGCGGCTTCTGCAGCGAGAGTGGTCAACGTAGTCCAGTCGTAGGGTTTGCCACGTCGTTGCCACGAAACACGGCATTGCTGGAACGGCCAAAGCCCTGCAATATTCTTGAGAAGTCGAACACTACCATCCGCTCCACCTTCGTTGGTAAAATTCAACTCGGCGCATCGCGCATTGAGCATGGGCCGGTCCAACTCCACACCCATCAGGGACCAGGTTCCGCTACTGATGTAACACCAATTTGGCTTTTCGTGAGCAAATCCATCCGCGGGGACGGCGAGGACTGCGGAGCCCGTGTCGTGTGTCGCGGGAACAATCGTCGTGGCTCGCGTCGAAAGGCCTGTACGAGTTCGAACACTCGGACGAACAGATCCGAGATCAGTACCCGGTTGAACAGGAGTGGAAAACAACTTGGTAGGGATATTCAATCCATCCAAGACCTTCTTCGACCAACCAAGATTCCCTGGACGAAGCACTTGAGTGGTGCTCGAGTTGGTGAACTCATTGACTTTCTCACCGGTTAATGCCCAATGAAAAAAGTCAGGGATCATCAAAAACGTTTCCGCGATATCCAGCAACGGCGAGTTCTCTTCCCGCATGCTGAAGAGTTGGTACAAGGTATTGATTTCCATAAACTGGATCCCGGTCTCCGACAAAATTTCGCCGCGGGATACGCGTTCAAACGCTTTGGACATCATCCCCCTGGTGCGTGCATCACGATAGCAAAATGCCGGTCCCACCAGATCGTCATTCCGATCCAACAGCACGTAGTCGACCCCCCAGGTATCGACACCTAAGCTAACGATTTGATCTCGATATTGGTCTGCGGCCAAACCGATGCCGCGTTCAATTTCTTGCCACAAGTTCAGTACATTCCAATGGAGGCGATTCCCGATTGGTAATGGGGCATTTTCAAACCGATGGACTTCATGAAGGACGATTTGGTCACCGCGCAACTCTGCGGCGATGACACGTCCGCTCGAAGCACCTAAATCGATCGCAAGCGAAATGTCGGGATGATCCATGTTGTTACTGTTTGCTCGTGTAGTAGGAGGATAATGTGCTGATGGAATGAATCGCGACTCGAGGAAAACGCTCTCGCTTCGAAGTGGTGCCAACAAAAAGGCAGCGTCAATTAATGGGGCTGGAACTCAAACATTATGCTCGATTCCTTTTCCTGCGCACGCCTGACTTAAGAGCGGACTCGATCTGTGAAATCGCAACTTGAATCCGATCTTTCTGCTCCGAATCCAGCGGTTTCGCTTCGCCAAAACGCTGTTCATAAAAAGCTTTCGAAAGGTCTCCGGCATCGAGCCTTACTCCGTAGGACGACAACTCGGCAGCAGCAAAATGCAAAAATTCTCGTTGTGTTTGTGAATCCTCTCGACGAAGACCGAGTTTGCGTAACAGCTTTGTTACTCGCTCGTAAAACTCGACTCGAGAAACATCCCGTCGCGATGCGTTCCTTCGTCGCCGCGAGGTTGGAATCAGATTCGGAAATAATTGCGGTACAAAACGGTACATGGCAACGAGCACCCCGCCTATCCCGAAGATGGCAACTGCGACACGCCAAGAGAACCAGCGGTCTGGGGACAGGAGTCCGCCGATAAATCGGCTCGATTGCATGCGGTATAGTGCCGATTGGATTTGTAGCCAAATATTCGAGTAAGAACTTCCCGAGGACTCACCGAAAAGTGAAAAGATGGAGCCTTGTTTGGACTTATCCATATTCATCACCATTTCCGTCCACAAATCCTGCATGGCATCCAGGGTTTGGGTCCTCGAAATACGGAATGTTCCCCCTGCATTCGATCCTTCGCCAGAGGGCGTTGGGTCCAGACGAATCCAAACACCTTTAGTGGCCCATGTTGGGACAACAACGTTCCTTCGTACAACTTCCTCGCTCTTAGCAATCTCATCGACTGTGAAATAAGCCTCGACCCAGGTATGGGCATGTTGCTGGAGTACCGGGAAGTACCCACCGACATCGTTGTATTCGTTGGGCCGGAAGCCAATCACTAAACGGGTTGGGATTGAGTAGGACCTAAGGATCAAAGCGAGTGAACTTGCAAAGTATTGGCAATGTCCGCGTTTCTTGTTGATGATGAAATCAGTAATCGGGTCGAGATTGCGATCCTTGGGGCCAGTCAGTGAAAGCGTGTAATTGAAATCGCCGCTATTCGCAAAATAATCTTCTAGGTAAAACGCTTTAGACAACTTGCTCTGAAGTGGTTCTCGGCTCTGAGCCATAATCTTCTCAACCTCCGGCAACGCTGCATCCATGCTCGAAGGAATCCGTGTCAACTCGCCGCGATACAGTGAAAACGTACTCGGTTGCTTGTCCTCTAAACAATCGGAGAAATCCGGGAGAATCGGAGAATCGGTACCGGATGCAAAACTCAAGGACATGAATGAGTAGCGTCTCTTGATTCCACGCTGATCCCCCTTTTGCGCTCTCGGATCGATCATCCTCCAGTCGCGCCGCACGGTTTTGAAAGTCGATTTTTCAAGTTGAGCATAGGGAGGTAGGCTGGCAACGACATCACCAAATGGCGATTTCTCGATTACGGTAACCAGCACACGGTCCGTGTTCGACAACAATTCACTGTCGAACTCCGAAGGATTAGGAATGTCGCGAGCATTGGAGCTGTTCGCAAACGCGAAGCCTCGCTCTGCTGGAATCCAATATCCCTGACTAGGTCCATCGATGTAACGATGAACAACGCTCATGCGAATGTAAGGAGGCTGGCTAGGACGATAGTTGGCTCCGGTCTTCTCGTTGAGCATCGACAGGCGTAGCGCGGGCTTGTCACTTTTGAGCAGTTCCCCAATAAACTGCAAAGTAATCTGATCGCTGAACCCAACGTTGTCTTCCCCCCATCCCAATGATGCCCTATCGAATGTATCGCTGTGTAGTCGCGGGAGCATATAGAAGAAAGCAACGGAAAACAGCAGGGTCGCGATCGCCATCGGCAGTACCCCCGCACGCCATCGAATCGCTCCACTCGATCGACCGATATTCGAGGCCTTCTGATCAGGAGCAGCCGTAAGAGTTACACCCGAACTTCGGCGCGTCACCAACTGCTCTTTTCCCAACCAGTGCAGAAGGCTAGCCCAGTATCCGGTAGACTCCGCTACCGATTCTCTATGACGCATTAGGGAACTGTATTGCGCTAGCGAAATCAATGCGGCACAACCGATGATCAGCAGAGGCAACATGATCACGCCATATAAAACATTGTCGTTAACGAGAGCCGCAACCACCAATTCGAGCAAAAGGAACACCCCCATTTGCTCAAAGACTCGCTTCGACTTCTTTTGGAACATCAAAGGAATCTGAACATACACCAAAAGATTTCCCACCGAGAGCAGTTTGTTGCCGGAATCGTTCAGCACAAAATCTCGGATAGCGACTAACGCACCCACGATCATCAACGCATAGACCAGAAAACGGTGCAACGAAAACCAGCCTAACGTGTCCGTGTAGATAAAGGCCAATAGCGAAGCGACGGCGACCAAGACTGGCAGATTCCAGGACTCCTGCCCTAAGCCGATCAAACCCGCAGCGATGACGGCGAATATCGCGAAGCACATCGTCAACTGCCTGACACTTCGATCCAATTCTTTCATGGTCGCTCCAATCTCATTGCTTCGACCTAACGACTGTCCGCACCACCTAAGAGTACGAGTTTAACCGAATGGACAACCCAGAGCATAGAACCCAATAGTCCCACTAGGCCGAGTAGCACGTAATGCATGGATGTCACAGGCAACCGGTACTGTGCAAAAATCTCCCAAACCCGTACCCAGTCGATCATCAAGTAAGCAGTAGCGATCGACAGGTATGGACCGAGCGGAATCTCCCCAGATCTGTTGAGCGCATACCGTGCGACGATTAGGGGCAAGCAGACGATGGGTGCAAAAAAAAATGCAAGCCATACAATCTGCCACCCAAAAAATGAACCTACCATCGCCATGAGTGTGACGTCGCCGAACCCCAGGGCTTCGCGTCCGAATACGAAACCTGATATCAAACGCAAGCTCCAAACAAGTACACCGCCCAACCCTATACCTACGAGTGAGGAAAGCAATGATCGCCATTGCGTTGGAGGAAGCCACGCATACGCAGCTAAAATCAAACCGCCACCTGTGATGCCCAAAGCAATAATCATGGGTAGATTGAAACTCCGAAGGAATCCCACGATGGCGAACTGCACCCCTTTTACAAATCCGCGACGAGAGATCCAACGCAGATTGCCAAACGCGCAGCACCATGCAAACCAAATTAAGATGGCCATCGTTAGCCCACGAGACCACCCTCCTGTTTGCCCCCATTCGAGGATCCAAGGACTAGGGGAATCGGCGTGAATCGGCGAACTCACGTAGTCCATGGTAAGGAAATCGCCGACTGTTTCAGTCCCCCATAGTGGCCAGTTTGGTACCAAGGCTGATCCGAGCAATCCAATCAGAGTGCCCGGGACAGTGATCAAATCAGGGATTGTCATTTCGTCAAAGTCTATGAACGTCGCTAGCGTAAGCAATA
>Ga0194130_10007001_pt1 | contig 12717 bp, 11 predicted proteins | sample TA2KigsurfametaG_FD_160084 | JGI IMG/M metagenome (GOLD analysis project Ga0194130, IMG submission 160084) | Freshwater microbial communities from Lake Tanganyika, Tanzania - TA2015050 Kigoma 12 surface | ecosystem: Environmental > Aquatic > Freshwater > Lake | place: Tanzania: Lake Tanganyika... | reverse complement strand
AATATTTCTCTAAATATTTCCTTATCATATTGCATTTTTTATTTTCTATATCATCACCTTTATTGATATATTTATAGATATTATATAATTCATCCTGAATCCGTAGAGCATATTTATGTTCCAGTTTATCAATTCTAAAAAACATATTATATATTACTCTATTTTTGAAATGAAATAAGGCGACCAACAGGCTATCTATAAAACAGCTGTTATGTTCATTGCTTATGTTTATGTCTTTGTTATCCTTTAATATTTTAGAGCCTATTTTACCTTTCTTGTTTACACACCTATTAGTAATGGGATTCAAAATTTTCTCGCTGGGACAATCTTTCATACTCCGATAATTATCTATTATTATAACATATATAAATAGTAAATGACATAATATCTTATATCCTATATATCCTATATCACATATCATTCAAAATATGTTTTATAAAAATGAAGAAGGCTATATTAATCTACTGAAAGATACTTTAAATGGCGAGTTTAAAAATACTAGGAATGGCAAAGTATTATCGCGTTTCGGATGTATGATTAAATTTGTCAATATTTCTACAAGCTTTCCATTGATAACGAGCAAAAAGGTATTTTTTAGAGGAATTGTTGAAGAATTATTGTGGTTTCTCAAAGGCTCTACAAATGCTAACGAACTTAAAGAGAAAAATGTAAATATTTGGAATGGCAATTCAACGCGCGAATATTTAGACAGTGTAGGGCTAGAAGATTATGAGGAGGGAGAATTGGGGCCTGTCTATGGATGGCAATGGCGTATGTTCGGCAAAAAATACACTCCCAATAAACTAAATGAAAATGAGCGTCCCGAAGCCCGTCCCGATAGCCCGTCTCTCATCCCTGAATTTGGAGGAGTGGATCAAGTTAAATATGTGATTACGGAATTGCTTGCTGAAAATAGTAGGCGTGCTGTGTTGTCTGCGTGGAATCCAGAAGATTTAAATATTATGGCATTACCGCCCTGCCATATTCTATATATATTTAATAAAACTAAAGAAGGACTATGTTGTCATCTTACTATGAGAAGCTCGGATTTATTCTTAGGCCTTCCTTTTAATATCGCAAGCTGTGCGCTATTAACGCAAATAATTGCCCACTTATTGCATATAAAATCTTCAGAAATCTGCTTGTCATTATGCGATGCCCACATCTATGAAGAACATATAGAGCAAGTGAAAAAACAAATAGATTTAGAGATATATGAGAGTCCGCAAGTTATCATTGAAAAGGCTGCACCTGACATTGAATCATCTGTAGATGATAAAATAAAATGGATAGAATCCCTGACATATAGCGATTTCACTTTAATTAATTACAAATCACACGAAAAGCTCTCGGCAATTATGAAGTAAGCATATATATAGAATTGTATCTCATAAAATATTAGATTATATTCATATTTTTACAATCATCAATACAATTAACTCTTCAAGAACAATTTTTATATTTGACGAACCGCTCTCCATTTTTTAAACTTATCATTATAGATACAGGCAAACTTGAGAACAGTCATTGCATTTTTATCTCTGAAAGCCGTTCGCAATATTTTACTATCATTCATCGTTTGGACTAGTGCAATTCCGATAGATTTATCATTTACATTTTCGGTTTCATAAATATCATATATATCAGGTTCAAGAGTTTTCATCAAGAACAGCACTTTCTCATCTGCTGAGGCAATTGTAGAGACCTCGGCATTTTCTCTAACAGGTTCTATTTCGGGAATTGTATCAATTACACAGCAATTATCAATTTGAATGTTTTGATTTTCAATTGTTTTAAACTCTGTGATATCTTTTGTTTTTCTTACTACATCAATAACATTAGTTTCATCAAAGTTATATAGCTTAGGTTTATATTTCAAATCATACGGCCAAATATAGATGCCTCTACAAGTATAATTAAGGCTATTTGCGAGTGCATATAATTCTGCTATAGATTCCTTGTACATATTAAAATAGCTTTTAACCTTGAAATTACAGACATCAATTGTACTATCGGGAGTATATTGAGTGTCAAGCATATTATAAATAATATTGAGCCTGTCAGGTAATGTTTTATTATTCAAGTATTTACCTTCATAGCATACAATATCATTAATTAGGAAAGTCCAAGTGTCATCTTTGCATTTTACCATCTCGCCATCAAGAAGCGTATTTTTAAATAGCTCTTTTGCAAATAATCCTCTGCCAAATATAATGCGGGGCCTTTGATATCCTGGGTGTATCTTTTTATCTATATAATACATCGTTTCAATATCATTATATAGGGTAAAATAAAGATAATATCTATTACCATTTGAGCGCAAATTCATAAGATGATTAGTTGTTACCACATTAACATTTGTATTATCAAGATTATGATGATGCCTTTGCAAAATCTTAATTTTATACAAAGTACTCAAATCACTCAATATATCATCTTTATGGTCGTTGCTCTTAATATTTAGTGCTATCCTGTTAGAAAAACTAATAATTCCTTGCATTTGTATTAAATATTAATATTAATATATTTATATATCATTTTTTTATGTAATATACATATATATATATATGCATATTATAGAAAACTATGATTCATAGCGTATATGACCCTATTAATTTAGAGTATGTACCCCTTAACGATTATCTTAATAACGATAGTAATAATATAATTATCGTTTTTAATAATAAGGCTTATGGTGTTAATAAGTCTCTATTTATGTTTAATAATGAAATGAAGAAATGTATTATAGCCAATAATGCTTTGCTTAAGAAGAAGACATATGATAACCCCGAGACCTTCTATAATATAGGATATTTTATTGGTAAAAAAGTTATTGTTAACCTAGATACATTAAACGATGTCTTGAATGAACATAGAATTATTGAGCTTACTTCAAAAACTTCAGGATATACTTATATAAATAAGGAGTTATTGGAATTAACAACAATAGGCATCCTAAAACCACCAGCTAAAAATTCAATAAGAAATGTTAATTTTAAACACGCCTATGAAGAGGTGTATTTTGATGAACTAATATCCTTTATTTTGCACAAATATAGTATGGCTCTCTATTATTATATAAATAACAGCTTATTAAATCCTGAATTATACAATAATAATGAACCATTAACAGACGAATATTTAAAATATCTATTAGAAAAAGATTTAAATGTTAAATATAAAAAAAGCTTTAAGAATATAGATGTTAAAAATGCGATGGATGATGTAATTACTAAAATAGACAAGGGTTTTATTGAAGCTGCACCCCGATATGAAAGAACATATATTCATAAAGTGTTTTATAGAGGAATGAAAGAAAAATATGTGAATACAAATGGTGATAAATTTGAAAATATAGGTGATACTGCGTTTATTCTCAATTATACATCTATTTCTTCGGCATATGATGAAGCTAAGCAATTTGCTATGTCAGGAACAAATCCTGCATTTTATATAATATTTTTGGATGAAGGATTGCCTTTTATAAATATGGTATCAACAACACAATTTTCATATGAAAAAGAATACTTGTTGCCACGAAATATAATATTTGAACTTATAGGTATAAATGGAAATAATGAATATACTGTATTAGCAAAACCCTTTAAACCTGATCAATTTACTATTAAAACAGGATGTATATCATTAGACTTTTATGATATCACTCCTATGCAACCTGCTGCGCTGGCGACCAAGGTATCTTCTATAAAATCTAAATCTAAAAAATTGTCAAAGTCAAAAGCGGATTCTGGCAAAATAAAAGACGATGTTAAACCTGTTAAACTAAAGAGATGTCCCAAAGGAATGGTAAGAAATAAAATAACAAAAGAATGCGTTCCTAAACAGGATGCAAAGCCAAAGCCAAAACCTAATCCTGAGCCAAAACCTCCCAAAGCTAAATTGGGGCGTTGTCCTAAAGGAACACGTCGTAATCCCAAAACATTATTATGCGTACCTAAATTATAATCCTATCATTTTATAGATATACTAAGAAAATGTTAGTATATGATCCTATTAATTTAGAGAATGTATCATTTAACGATTACCTTGAAAATGATATTAATAATATAGTTGTGTTTTTAAATGATAAGGCGTATGGTGTTAATAAGGCATTATTTATGTTTAATCAAGAATTAAAGAAATGTATTATTGAGAATGGAGCATTACTTAAAAAAACAACATATAAAAATCCCAAAACTTTTTTTAATATAGGATATTTTATTGGTAAAAAGGCAAGTGTTAATCTAGCTACCTTAAATAAGGTTTTGGAAAAGCATAGAGTTATTGAGCTAACTTCAAAAACAACGGGAGATACTTATATAAATAAGGAGTTATTGAAATTAACAACTATAAGCATAATTGATAAAAATAAAACTAATAAAAATTCTAAAAAAATAAACTTTAAATTTGGCATAGATGATGTATATTTTGACGAATTAATGTCAGAATTTCTAAAACAATATAGTAAGAGATTGTACGTTTATATCAATAAAAATTTATTAGATCCTGAATTATATAATAATGAGAATATAGTGGACTATGATATAAAAAATGTTTTAGATTACGATTTAAAAGCAAAGATATATTACAAATTTAATACTATCGTTAATAATAATATGATAAAATATATAGACTTTAAAAATGAGTTAGACAGAATAATTACTAAAATAGACACAGTATTTGTTGAAGCAGCACCAAGATATGAAAAAACTTATCGCAAAGTTTTTTATAGGGGAATGAAGGAAAAATATATTAATACAAATGGTACTCCACTTGAAAATGTGGGTGATACTGCGTTAATTCTTAATTATACTTCTGTTTCTTCTAAATATTCAGTTGCTAAAATGTTTTCTCAAAATCTTGCAAAATCTGTTTTATACAAGATATATCTTGAAGACGGATTGCCTTTTATAAATATGGTTTCAAATACTTTATATAAAGATGAAAAAGAATACTTATTACCTCGTAATATAATTTTTGAACTTATAAGCAAACAAGGTAATGAATATACTGTATTAGCAAAACCTTTTAAACCAGACCAATTTACTATTAAAACAGGATGCTTCCCCATAGATACTTATGATATAAAACCAAAAAAACTATCTCATATTGAACAAAAAAAATCTTCATCCGATTCAATATCAAAGATTAAAAAATTTGTTGCATATTCAAGCAAAAGTAAGGATATTGCACCTATTAAGCCTGCTAAGTTGAATAAATGCCCGAAAGGAATGAGGCGAGATAAAAAAACAATGAAATGCGTTGCAAAAAATAATACAAAAGTCAAAATGTCGCGTTGCCCGAAAGGAACTCGTCGTAATCCTAAAACATTAGAGTGTGAAGCCAAGCTGTAATAATTCTAATATAACTGCTTTATTTTTTGTAAAATATATATAAAATATATAATATAATAATAATTTATAATATAACATATAATGTTTGATAATATGATATATATTTTCTCAAAAGATACAATTGATTCCTCTAGAATTGATAATAATTATTATGTGAGAGAGGTTGATAAGCTCAATAAGATGCTGCTTCAAAAAAACAGCGAGCTACAGCTTTTACAGCGCAAATATAACAAGCTTCTCAATCATTGCATAGAAAACGAATTAGCTTCTAAATTGAAAGAAAAAAAATATATAGAATCTATAATAATTCAAGACATCTATGATTCCAAAAAATTACTAGATACTCCAGAAAAAGATGATGCTACTGACATATCCGACATAGCCGATAGACAAGATAGTCCCAATTATTCAGGAGATGCTGTGGGAGATACTATATATATCCGCGAAAATAATAGAGATGCGAGCGATAATGATGAGTATGAAAAGATTTAGAAAAGAAGTTTTTATTTTTGTATAATTTTAATGATATTATCGAGTTTTTTCTATTGCATATCAAACAATATGCGCATATATGAATATGTCATTTTTATAGAATTATATATTATGATTATGATAAGATATATATATAAATAATTAGCTTAATAATAATGTATGTATGAGCTTCAAATCCTGTGCGAGCTATATGATGAATGGTTTAGTAATAGGGATTATTGGTTTTCTAAAAATAGCAAGATAGATGTATATTTATGCGATAAATACTATAAATATATAGATATCACTCATAATATTTATGATAATTATAAAAATAATTTATGCGATTACGAAGACAAGACAATAATAGCGTGTATTATATTATTAGACCAGATTTCTAGGCATTTCAAAAGGGTATATGATGTGAATATAGATGTTCTAGAGTTTTCAAGAAAAGCTACACACTTATCTGACTTATTATTACAAGATGAATATCGAAATAATAGATTTACTATAGATGAATTGAGTTTTATATATTTACCTTATAGGCATTTGAAGGATATTAACAAAATATATGAAATAATTGGTATATATATTGAGCTATATAAAAAAGCAGCTATGGAAGATAAATTTAAGTGCCGAAGATATCTTCAAGCCACTCTCAATAATATTTATAAAGATATCAATGTATTATCTTTGAAAAACAGCATATGTGTAAAAGCTTGGGCTGATATCAATAAGGATATATTAGACCCAAGATGTCTCAGCGATAATAAGATAGATTGTGAGGTAAATCCAATTATCCACGAAAATATGCTGAACGAAATAGAGAAACTTAAGGATGGCTCTACGATTATTGTGTCATTGTCTGGGGGCGTTGATAGTATGGTAGCCTTGTATTTATGTAAGTATATTAAAGATACATATAATACTTGTAAAATTAAGAATATAATTGCCATTCATATAAACTATAATAATCGCGAACATTCAGGAGATGAATTGGATTTCGTAAATTATTACTGTAATAAATTGGGGGTCAAATTATATTTTCGGACTATCAAAGAAATCTCTCGTAATAATTGCTTACACAATGGTTTGCGCGATTTATACGAGGATATCACAAAAAATATAAGATATGATATGTATCGCTTGAATATCAAAAATAATAGCGATAATGATAAAACATATATTTTATTGGGACACAACAAAGATGACTGTTTTGAAAATATCATAACTAATATTTCAAATAAAAGCAATTACAGCAATCTTTGCGGTATGGAGGTACTTAAGGAGATTGAAGGTATGATGTTTTGGCGACCATTATTGAATATAGAAAAAAGGGATATTTTGGATTGTGCGAATATTAACAAAATACCCTATCTATATGATAGTACACCAGCGTGGTCTGTTCGCGGAAAAATTAGAGATATTGTAAGACCTTCATTATTACTTCTCAAAAATAATGAAGGAATTGAGGACAATTCTATGATAGACTCATTCTTTCATTTAAGAGATTATATAGCAAATACGCAGGATATTTTTAATGAGCTAATTATAAATAATCTTATATCTAAAATAAAATATACGGATACCGAGAATAGTCACAAATGTATTGCAGAATACAGCAAAACAGAATTGCTATCATTTAAATATATAGTAATTGCCAAAATATTTTTTGCCAAGTTAAATATTAGATATTCTCATAAGTCTATTAAAGACTTCTGCGAATACATCTCTACATTCAGTTCTCCTTGCAAGACTCAACGTGGACGCAAGTTTATACTAAGCAAATCCTGCATAATAGATATAATAATAAATAATAATAATTATTATATTATAATAACATAATAACATAATATAAAATGATAGGATACTATTTCATTCAAAATAAATATATTTTTGTAGACAACAAGGATAAAGAAAAGGATATAGATATAAATAGAAATGATAATGATAAATATAAAAAAGAGATGACATCCCAATTGGTTAAAAATTCCCAACAAGTTCCGTCTGTTCCTCTTGTTCCTCCGATTCCTCCTGCAGTTCTCGCAGCTTCCGCAGCTCCACAAGTATCAGGCTGTGAAGAATCTTTTGACACAGAGGATAATGAGAATGAAAACTTGATTCATAATAATAAAAACAAAATAACTAAAGCATACAAAAAACTATTGAATTATATATTCTAATCTGTTAGCTTGTATTCATATATGCACGCGTATATATAGGAAGTTTTTTTTCAAAAGGATAATATAATGCTCTAAAAGAGTTTTTAATAGTATCTAAAACGCTCTGTCTATCTTTTTTACTTTTAAATAATTTATAGTTTAAATTATCATTATAATCAGAGTAATCAGTATAATATGTTGGATAAGTATTATTTGCAGGATAGAGAGGATAGATAGGGTTAATTGGATTGATTGGGTAAATAGGTCTGGGAACTACGGTGTTTGCAATAGCTGGATTAAAATTAGTAAATGCTATAGAAACTGTTAAGAGCGACAAGGTATATTTAAACATATCAGCAATATCTATAATATTATTATATATCGTGTTATTTCTTTATATTCTTTATCGTGTTCATTGTTGATTTTCAGATAGTTTAAGAGATTTATTATCTTTCAAGAAACACAATGGAACATTAGCTAAAGGCAAGTCAGTTTTTTGAAGTTTTATGCTGTAATCATATATTTCGTTATAATTATTATTAGGGTCATTATTATCTGCTATATCAGCTACATACACTTTCTCTAGATCACTATCAAATGTATTGTTTTTTATAAAAGGCCTTATTATTTCTACTTCAAAATTATCGTTCTCTTGCATCAGTTTCCCATTGTCATTATCGTTATATAGCAATATTTTATTTTTATTAACATATTCTATATCATTTTTATTTTCTAATTTTTTTAAATCCTCATTATATAAATTGACGAGTTTAGGTGGTGGTGGATTATTTTTTTTGTCAATAGTAATGTTTAGATATCCCGGTTGATACGTTGTCAGTGTATCTTGTACTTGGTCTTGTTGTTGTATTTCATTATTATTTGGTGATAATATTAACGGTGAATAATACATAAAATAATTGATATAATAAGCAATAGACATTATTAATATAGCAACCAGAAATACCCAAAGTATAGCTTCCATAGTATTGTCTTCTTCTTCCATAATATATTATTACTTTATTACTATATTACATTAATATTTTTTAATCATATTCGTTATTCGTCATCATCGTCTTTAATAAACATTGGCTTCTTAGCACCTGTAGTCATATTAGTAATTACACATCTTTCATCATCAGCATCGGCATCATCTGTATAATTGTCTATTTCTATTTTTTCATTATCTTGATAATATGATATTTTGTATTTATTGTTATTATAGAATTTCATACGGGCTCCTGTTTTTCTATGGAATACGGAGAACTCATCGGCTATATCAATGCATAGCGGGGTATATTTTCTGTCTTCAGGGCGTTCTCTCAAAATACGCCCGATAGATTGCTGAATATCTGAAATAGGCGATGCGAATATTACAGTATTCAGCGTGGGTACATTAAAGCCCTCGGAAGCTAACTGAAAAGTTGCCAAAATAATTTGTTTCCCAGATGACACATTTAGCTGTTCTTGCTTCATTCCGCCGACATAATATCCGTAGTCCTTATCAGCTATATTTTTCTCTACTATGTAATCTTCAATTGATTTCAATTGATTCCTTCTTTCGCTCAATATAAGAACCCTTCTATTTGGTTCATTTTTCAGGATTTCTATTAAAATAGTTATAATATATTCGGTTCGCGGCTTATAAGAGCATATATTGTTAATCATCGCAGCAATATTCTCCTTACCATTCCACATTTTCTTTACAGCCGAATATTCTATATCGCGAACATAGTATTTGTGGATATTCACAATGACATCAGTATATTCCTTATTCTTAATAGAATACACAGACCCTCCAATATAATATTCAAATACTTTACGCATTCCATCTTTCCGGTTAAGTGTTGCTGATAATCCAAGGATAATTGGAGTATTGAGTTTCTTGAATGCCCTACAAAATACCTGAGCACCAGTATGATGTACTTCGTCTATGATTACAAATCCAATATCTTCAAATATCTTGCTATCATATTCTCTCATAGCAAGAGATTGCAGAGATGCTATAACAAAATCCTTATTTTCAACATCTACCTTATTCTGTTTAATGATTCCTATAGATGCAGTGGGGGCAAACTCTTTGACAGTTTCAATAAATTGCTGATTTAAAAAATCCTTATGACTAATAAACATCGTTTTTTTCTTCAAAGCACAAGCAATATATAAACTCATAATTGTCTTGCCGAAACCACAAGGGACTGAAATAATACCTCCCATTTTGCGAGGATTTCGTGCTGCTTCTAAAAAATTATTTACAGGTTCCATCTGTGCTTCTCTCAATTTCCCCACAAAGCCTACCGATATATCTGTGCCGGCTCCTGATCCGTTAGAGTTGCCCAATTTTAGAACTTTCGGAACACCGTAATTAACTAAACCATAATATCTCGGAATATAAATTCTCTTATCTGTCTCTCTATACAATTCAAAAACAACTTCTTCAGCATCTTTGTTATTTCCCATATCAAAATTAACTCTAGGCTTCATCGTCAGCTCTTTTTTAATTTTTTCAATTTCTTCAGGTTTCAAAGATGTTTTTGATATACTATATCCATTCGTAGATAACATTATTTTAATACATATAATAATATATATCATTTTTTTATATGAATTATAATAGGAATATAAAAATAAATGTATATCAACACATTTAGATTATTAGCATTCATTATATTGTTTGCTATTATCATTATTATTGAAATACCTTTTAAAAAATTATTTAGGGACCCTACAATACAATTGTATATTGCTATTTTCTGTATAGCAACTATGATGTTATTAGATAATATAACAGGTTTCATATTAACAATGGGAATCTTAATCCTATATTTTAGAATTTATACAGATGAAATAAAAATGAAAAGAGAACGCGAAAATATGTCAGATATTAATGATACAGCCGAAAATAAAGCTAAACCGAACACACCTAAACAAGATATACATAACACTGATTCATCAAAATGTAAAGAATGCGATAAAGGCTGTGATAAATGTCCTATGGAAATGCCGAAAAAAAAGAATATATTTAATGAAATGTCAGTGGATAATTTTGTACCTTATATAACCGAGGAAAACTTACTAGCAGCACAAACAAATATTATAGAAGTCCATAATTATAATTTATGCATCAACAATAATGATTTAGAAAGCTTAGATGTTAAATATGGTGCATTATGCGATATTCAGGGATTACAGGATATTCCTGATATTCCAGATTCAGGCGATAATAAGAGGCTTAGAGGATACGATACATACCACAGTCGCCTAGGAAACTTAACATATGATATATTGTAATATCTAATATCTTGTAATATCTATTGTATCCCATAAATTGTTTTTATTTTTGCTATTTTAATTTTGATATTGTCAATCTTATCTATCAAGTTTTTAACTGCTCCATATAAAGTATAATTTATTATTATTGATATATGGCAGCAACTTTTTAAAATATTCCTTGTGAATGGTAATAAGTATTGTCAAGTTATTATATAGATTAAATAGTAAATATACAAATTAGCTAAATAAAAACATAAGAATTTTTAATAACAACTGTTTTACTATTAAATACTTATAATAATAAATATATATAGGTTAAAGAGATATATCTCTTTTATTAGGAGGAACATATGAGATTTCAAGATATTTAAATATATCCTGTTCTGATTTAATTATATCGGTAGTATCTATAAACTTCTTAGTATTATTATTTTTAATCCCATATTCTGACAAAGACAATCCTTTTTCAAGAGCCACTCTTCGCATATATATATTGAATGAATAGGAACCTGTAAAATACAGTAGAGCAAAATAGTAATACGAGGGGTCGGCTATAAGTATATCTATTCTTCTTGCAGGCAATTCGGGTGATAATTTACATAATCCCATAAACTTGCTTTTACCACTTGCCAATGTCTCTATTATATATCCTCCTTCAGTAAGTTCGCTTACTAATTTTTTAATATTTAAATCATCACGGTTTTTAATAAGAATATCAATATCTCCCATATCCTTATTTTGCCTTCTATAACTTCCAACAAGTTCAAACTCAATATCTTTGTAGACCTTTTTAAATATAGTATCTATAATTTTATAATGTTTCTTACCTTCACTCATAGGAATACGCATATTCATATCATCGTAATATTTTAAACCAATTTTCTGCTTTTCATTAAGCAATTCAGGTCGTTCATAGAGCTCTTCAAAAGTGCTTATATTACTCATAAGCTCATTTATTTTAACGGGTCCAACTCCATACAATTTGCCTAATTTTTTTTGTAATGAAAAACGCGGGTCATTTAATGCCTTTTCAACAGCTGTCATTTTACCTGTCTCAATTAACTCTTTAATCTTTGCATTAATTTTCTCACCTATACCATTTATATTTTTAATATCATCCATATTATTTATAGGCCCTTCAAATATCTCAAGAGAATCAATAACTTTGCCATATGCTCTTGCTTTAAAAGGTTCTTTATTAAGCTTATCAAAATCCTCCAATATTTTAAGATTATCTATAATAGCCTTCTTATAATCAACAGGAGCTTTTGCCGCTTTAGGAGCCTTCTGTTTCTTTTCTTTAGGAGCTTCGGGTACTTCAGGGACTACAAGGACTTGAGGGATATCTTCGTTGGTTTGTTGAGGAGAAAGGGGAATAGGCAACAAGGGAAATGCCAATAACTCTTGCTTCTCTTTCTTTTTGTTTAATTGCTTTAAATAATTGGCACCCACACATT
>Ga0194130_10006995_pt1 | contig 12726 bp, 10 predicted proteins | sample TA2KigsurfametaG_FD_160084 | JGI IMG/M metagenome (GOLD analysis project Ga0194130, IMG submission 160084) | Freshwater microbial communities from Lake Tanganyika, Tanzania - TA2015050 Kigoma 12 surface | ecosystem: Environmental > Aquatic > Freshwater > Lake | place: Tanzania: Lake Tanganyika... | reverse complement strand
GTGGACCGCGACGAGGACGAGCGCCGCGCCGTGTCGTTCGGCGAGCGGGAGTGCGACGGTCAGCGCGCGCTCCGCGAGCGTGGAGCCGTCGAGCGGGACGAGGATGGTGCGATACACGCGCGGCCTCCGAGGGCACGGGCCCCACCGCTGCGGCGGGGCACCTCACATCATCGGCGGCACCGCGAGCGTGGAGGAGCGGGGATGTCTCGGACGCGACGTCGGACTTCGATCGACGCGGCGGTCAGTACTTCGCCAGGTACTCCTTCAGCTCCCACGCCGAGACCTGCGAGATGTACTCACGCCACTCGGTGCGCTTCGCGTGCAGGAACTGCTCGGTCACGTGCGGACCGAGCGCGGCGGTGATCACCTCGTCCTTCTCCAGCTCGTCGCACGCCTCGTTGAGGTCGTGCGGGAGGTCGTCGATGCGGAGGCGGCGGCGCTCGCGGTGGCTCATCTCCCAGATGTTCTCGTTGACGGGCTCGCGGCTCGAGGCCTGCGTGGCGATCCCGTCGAGCCCCGCGGCGAGCATCACCGCCAGCGCGAGGTACGGATTCGCCGCCGGGTCGGGCGAGCGGAGTTCCAAGCGCGTCCCGGTGCCGCGACGCGCGGGGACGCGGATGAGCGGCGAGCGATTGCGCATCGACCACGCCACATTCACCGGCGCCTCGAATCCCGGGACGAGCCGCTTGTACGAGTTCACGAGCGGGTTCGTGATCGCGCTCATCCCGCGCGCGTGCTGGAGCAGCCCGCCCAGGTAGTGATGCGCGACGGTCGAGAGCTGGAAGGCGCCCGCGGCGTCAAAGAACGCGTTCTCGCCGCCACGGAAGAGCGACTGGTGGGTGTGCATCCCGCTCCCGTTCTGCCCGAAGACCGGCTTGGGCATGAACGACGCGACGAGCCCGAACTGCTGCGCCACGTGCTTGACGACGAAGCGGAAGGTCGCGATGTGATCGGCGGTGGTGAGTGCGTCGGCGTAGCGGAAGTCGATCTCATGCTGGCCGTGCGCGACCTCGTGATGCGCGGCCTCGACCTCGAACCCCATCTGCTCGAGCGTCGCGACGATCGCGCGGCGCGCCTCCTCCCCACGGTCCATCGGCGCGAGGTCGAAGTACCCACCCACATCGTGCGTCAGCGTCCCGGCCTCCCCCTCAGCTGTCGGCTTGAAGAGGAAGAACTCCGCCTCCATCCCCGCGTTCATCACGTAACCGAGGGCCTGCGCGCGGGCGACCTGCCGCTTGAGGACGTGGCGCGGATCGCCGGCGAAGGGCTCCCCCTCGGGGGTGGTGACGTCGCAGATGACGCGCGCGACGCGCTGGCCCGGCTCCCCCCATGGGAAGACGCGGAAGGTCGCGAGGTCGGGGCGGAGGAGCATATCGGACTCCTCGACGCGCACGAACCCTTCGATGCTCGAGCCGTCGAAGAGGATGTCGCCCGAGAGCGCCTTCTTGAACTGCGACGCCGGCACCTCGACGTTCTTGTTGACGCCGAGGATGTCGGTGAATTGCAGGCGGAGGAAGCGCACCTGGTGCGCCTCCGCGAGCCGGAGGATGTCCCCGGCGGTGGCGCCGGCGAGGTCGAAGTCGAACGGGGCGGTCATCGGGTCGGGAATATACCTTTGGAAGATGAGCGCGTCCCGATTCTGCCCTGCCTGCGGCGCCGAGGTCCGGCCCGCCGCCCGTTTCTGTCACCGCTGCGGCGCGGGGATGGACGGTCAGCGTCCCGCCGGCGCCGGCGGCGGCGCATCCACCGGCACCACGGGTGGCACCTCGGGCGGCGCGTCGAACATCCTCCCCTGGTCGGTCGCGGGGATCGCGCTCCTCTGCCTGCTGGCGTTCATCGTCGGGCAGAATTTCCGGAAGGCGCCCGCGGCACCCGCAGCAGCGGCGGGGCCATTCGCCGGTACGGCGGGTAGCGGCGGTGCGCCCGGCCGCGCCCCCGACATCTCACAGATGGGTCCCGAGGAGCGCGCCGACCGCCTCTTCCAGCGCGTGATGACCTACGTGGCCGAGGGCAAGACGGACAGCGTGCAGTTCTTCTCGCCGATGGCCATCCAGAGTATGCAGGCGCTCGCCCCGCTCGACGCACACCGTCGCTACGACCTCGGGCTGCTCGGGATGGTGAGCGGTGACGCCGCGATGGCGCGCGCCCAGGCGGACTCGATCCTCTCCGCCGCGCCGAACCATCTGCTCGGGCTCGTGCTCGCGATGCGCACCGCCGGGATGCAACTCGACTCCACCGCGCGGCGCGGCTATGCCACGCGCTTCGTCGAGGTCGTGGACCGCGAGCGCGCGTCGGGGAAGCAGGAGTATGTGGACCACGGCCCCGACATCGACGCCGCGCTACGGGAAGCGCGCGGCGGTCAGGGCACCCGGTAGAGCCAGCTGAACTTCACGAAGAACCCGTCACGCGTCCGCTGCACCGACTGGAAGCGGAACGCCTCGGGCTCCGTGAGACTCGCGCCGTACCCGAGGTAGAGCACGCGGCCCGGGCTCGGGAAGTACGAGAAGAGCCAGTCGGCGCGGAGATTGTTCGTGCGCGAGGCGACGGAGCGCGAGAAGGTCCCCGTGCTCGACCGGAAGAGGATCGCGTCCTCGGTCGCCGGATCGCGGTACGCGTCGCGCACGCGCGCCTCGTACTGCCCCACGAAGCGGAAGAAGATCGCGCGTGAGAGCTGGTACTCCATCCGGAAGCGCGGGATGTCCGTCTTCAGGATCATCGACCCGTCGCGGACGCGCCGGAACTCCTGGTGCTGGACCGTGAGATTCATCCGGATCTGCGGCGTGGGCCGCAGGTCGAGCCCGACGTTGTAATCGAACCGGTCCGCCCCCGCCCCCTCGAGGAACTCGGCGTCCCGCGCGGCCGTGCCGCCCGCCGAGAGACCGAAGCGGCGGAACTGCGGGGTGGAGAGCCGCACATTGACCTGCCGCCCCTGCACTCGCCCCGTGGGCGTGTACTTCGCCGTGTCCGTCACCACGCCCCCCACGCGACGCTCCACGTAGTAGCGCTCGTACTGCGACGGCAGGAACCCGAAGCCTTCGGCCGCCTGCGTGAGACTGAGGTTCCAGCCTCCGCGGAGCTGCAGGCTCGACCAGATCGACGCGCGCGTCTCGAGCGGGCGATCCTGCTCGAAGAAGTTCCGGTATGCCCAGGTGCTATTAGCGGAGAGGAAGGTCATCACCTGCTCCACCCGCGCGCCCCGCGCGCCGTACCAGGTGTAGCGCTGATTAAGCTGCGTCTGCACGTAATCGGTGCGCGGCACGAAGCCCACGCGCGAGACGAGCCCCGGGCTCACGCCCTCGATGGAGTTCCGGAAGCCCCAGTTCCGACCCGTGCGATCGAACGACGCCTCCCAGATCGACCCGTCCAGCCGCGTCGTCCCGGTGCGCGTGCGGCCGTGCGCCACCTGATACGAGGCCTGATACGCATCGCGGAGGATGAAGCGCCCGTCGGTGTTGATCAGCTGGTTGTAATCCGACCCTTCGCGGCGATCGGTGAGCGTGAAGCCGATGTTGCTCTGCGTCCCGACGTCGCGGCGGAGGCGGAGGATGTTGAAGACCGGCCGGTCGATGCCATTCGCCGAGTACTTGGCGTTGTCGACCGCGGAGAGGAGCCCCACATCGAAGCGCGAGACCTTACCGGTGAGCTTGGCCGCCGCGACCGGCTGCACGATGCGCCGCGTGTAGACGAGCTGGTTCGGCGTGTCGATCTGTTCGTTTCCTTCCACGAAGAAGGGCCGCAGCTCGGGGAAGTTCACCGCGAAGCGGACATCGCCGGGGATCTGGCCGGCGTCGGCCTCCACCTGCGAGAAGTCGGGGTTGATCGTCGCGTTGAGCGTCAGGCTCGGCGTCACCCCCCAGCGGAAATCGCCGCCGTACTGCGTTGTCTGCCCGTAGCGCCACGCGCCGGTAGAGTCCGCCACGCCCGGCACCGACGAGGTGACGACCGGCGTGAGGTCGAGCACGAGCCCGCGGCGGAGGTCGCGGAGCCCGACGATCCGTCCCGACTGGTTGAGGAACGAGCTGACACCACGGCTCGTGACCGTCCAGGTGTCGGTGAAGTTGTTGCGCTGCGTCTGCCGGATGACGTTGATCCCCCAGCTGAGGGGACCACCCGAGCGGAAGCGGATGCTCTTGTAGGGGACGCGGAGTTCCACCTGGTAGCCGAACGGGGTCACTTCCCCCTTGGACTGCCAGATGAGGTCCTGATTGAGGTCGGCGTTGCCGAGGGTAGCGCGCGAGAAGCCGCCCCCCATCCCGCCGCCACCGCCACCGCCGCCACGGCCGCGACCGCCGCCCCCTTCGGTGCGGATGCCGTCGCTCTGCACGCCGAGGGGGTTCACGGCGAAGACATAGGCCTGGCGCCGGTCGTTGAAGGTGTCGAGGATGAATTGGACGTGGTCGTCGTTGACGATGCGGTCGCGGTCGGCGAGGGTGGCGCGGACCGTACCCGCCGGGGCGTAGGCGCGGACGGCGAGGTAGATCGCGTCGGGGCCGTACATCACGAGGGCCTCGGTCGAGTCGACCGCGGGGCGCCTGTCGGTGGGGTTGAACTGAGAGAATCCGGTGAGGATCGCGGCGCGCCCCCAGGCAGGTTCATCGAGGCGGCCATCGACGCGGATCGTGTCGGTGACGCGGGGGATCGCGACGGCAGTCTCACCGGCGCGGCCGTTGTACACGGTCTGACCCGAGGCGGGGATCGCCCAAAGAAGCGCGAGGGCGGTCGAGAGGCGACGGGAGCGATTCGAAGACATCTTCGATCTACGCCTCGGCCGGCGCGAATGTTGCCAGATCGGGGGCGTCGCCGTCGCGCTTGACTCGGGGCGTCCGGCGTTTTATTCAGCGGGCATTGCGCGGGCACACGGCGCGACCCACGAGGGTGGGCGGCGCGTCGGTGCGATAGCTGGAGGGGTGACGATGCTGACCTGCGACGGAATGGACGACCGGCTCTTCTCGGACCACGACGACGACGAGGAGTCGGGTTTCGGGGGTGGGGGGCGTCGCGCCTCCTATGACGACGACGAGGAGGACGGCGGCTGGGCCGTCTCCAAGGACCAGTCGGACTCCCTGTGGGATTCGACCGACGAGTCGGATGATGACGACGAGGAGGGGGGGAGCACCGCGCCGGCCGCGGACGACGGTGACGACGAGGAGGGCGACCTCTTCGGTGAGCCGCCCGCCCCGCGGCGTCGCGGCCGGAAGCCGGCCGAGAAGCCGCGCGTCCGGAGCATCTTCGAGACGACGGGGGAGATGGAGATCCCCACGGATCTGCCCCCCGCCCCGGCGCCCGCGCCGGTGAAGGCGGCGGCTCCGGCCCCCGCGAAGGCCCCGGCCCCCGCGAAGGCCCCGGCCACCGCGAAGGCTCCCGCGAAGGCTCCCGCGAAGGCTCCCGCGAAGGCCCCGGCGAAGCCCGCCGCCAAGCCAGCGGCGAAGACCCCGGCCAAGAAGCCGGCCGCCAAGGCCCCCGCCAAGAAGGCCGCACCGAAGAAGCCGGCGAAGCCCGCGAAGAAGGCCGCCAAGCCCGCGGCCAAAAAGGCGGCGCCCAAGAAGCCGGCCCCGAAGAAGCCGGCCAAGGCCGCCAAGAAGCCGGCCCCGAAGAAGCCGGCCAAGGCCGCCAAGAAGCCCGCCGCCAAGAAGCCGGCGAAGCCCGCGAAGAAGGCCGCCAAGCCCGCGGCCAAGAAGCCTTCAGCCTCCAAGCCTGCAGCGAAGAAGAAGCCGGCGCCGAAGAAGTAAGCCGCACCATCTGAGCGCAGGACCCCAGCGCCGAACCGGCCACGCTATCCGCGTCGTTGGTTCGGCGCTACACTTTCCGGGCCATGCCCGACTCACCCGTCGCCCTCCTCCGCGCCCACGCCCGCCACGCGCCGTGGAACGCCCGGGGACTCGCCGCTCACGCGACGGCCCTCGTCGATGCCGCCGGGATGCGCCCCACCAACAGCTCCGCCCGCGCCGCCCTCTCCGCCCGCGCCATCCGCTTCTACGTCGCACAGGGCCTCCTCGATCACCCCGAGGGGAAGGGCACCGCCGCCACCTACCACTACAAGCACCTCCTCCAGCTCCTCGCCATCAAGATCCGCCAGCGAGAGGGCCGCACCCTCAACGCCATCAAGGCGGAACTCCCCGGCATCGCCGGCGATGAACTCGAGCGACGCGTCTCCGCCGCGCTCGCCCCCGCCCTCGGCACCGGGACCGACCGCCAGGTCGCGCACGACGACGCCCCGCCCGCCCGCTGGCACCGCCTCGTCATCACCGACGGGATCGAACTCCACGTGCGCGACGACTCCCCCGCCGCCCGCGACGCCACCCTCCTCGCACTCCGCGAAGGGGTCCGCGCCGCCCTCGGCCGCGAGGAGCTCCGCTGACGCGCCGGCGGCCCCCCGCCAAGCACGCCTGCCTCGACCGCGACGTCGAGGCGCTCCCGCTCTTCCGCCTCTCCGACAGCGCCGACGACCCCCCCGTCGATTTCACCACCGACGACGGCGGCCGCTGGCGCGTCCTCCCGAACCCCGGCGACCGCCTCCCAGGGACCTTCGACCAGGACGTCTACGTCGAGCTGATGCGCCGCTACCAGGAGGCAGATACCCCGGACGACGGCGTCCTCGCCTTCACCCTGCACGCCTTCCTCCGCTCCCTCGGCCGCAAGGTCGACGGCCGCACCTACGAGCAGCTCCGAGGCGCCCTCGGCCGCCTCGAACGCACCGTCCTCGAGAGCGACGGCGCCTGGCACGACGCCGCGGGGAGCGGCGGGCACGCCCGATTCACCCTCCTCTCCAGCGTCACCATCGACCGACGCCGGCAGACTGACATCGACCAGCTTGCCCTCTTTCCCTCCCTCGCCTCGAACGAGCCCGGCGAGGCCCGGGTGATCGTCGCCCCCCCGCTCCGCGCCACCCTCGCCGCCGGCCGGCAGACCACCATCGTCGTGAGCCGCTACCTCGCGCTCAGCTCCCCCGTAGCCCGCCGGCTCTACCGGCTCCTCGAGGCGCAGGCGGTCGCACCGGGGCACCCCTGGGAGGTCCCACTCGACCGGCTCGCCGAACGCCTCCCGCTCACGCAGCGGTATCCCTCTCACCTGCAGCGGGTGCTCCAGCCGGCCCACGAGATGCTCCTCGCGGCCGGGCTCGCGAAGCGGATCGAGGTGGCGCAGGTGGGGCGGCAGTGGATGGTGCGGTACGAGCGCTGACCGCCGCCGTCGGGCGAACCCTCGCCTGTACACGCGCGTGAACCCTCGCGTGGCCCGGGGCGTATCACCCGGGTAACTTTCGACTCGACACTCGCCCCTCTCTTAATGTCCCGTCCGCGCCTCCTGGCCCTCGCGGCCATCACGCTTCCCCTCGCCGTCGGCGCCTTCGTCGTCCAGGAGCGCGCCACGCTGAATGGGGCGCGCCTCTTCGACCAGGTCCTCGCGATCATCGGCGACCGCTTCGTCGACTCGATCGGCACGGGCGCGCTCTACGAGAAGGCCGCGCGCGGCCTCGTCGAGGAGCTCCGCGATCCCTACTCGGAGCTCTACACTCCGAAAGAGCTCGAGGCGTTCAACACGACCACCGGCGGCTTCTACGGCGGGATCGGGATGCTGATCGAGGACCAGAACGGCTCGATCATGATCTCGAAGGTCTACCCGAACACCCCCGCCGAGGAGGCGGGGATCCGTGAAGGGGACCGCATCATCGGAATCGACACCGCCGCGACGGCGGGATGGAAGGTCGGACAGGTCTCCGATCGCCTGAAGGGGCCGCCGGGCACCACGGTGAAGGCGCGCTTCGGCCGCCCCGGGGTGACCGCGCCCTTCGAGGTGGAGTTCACGCGGCGCGTCATCCGCATCCCCGCGATCCCCTTCGCGCTGATGCTCGAGGAAAAGGTCGCGTACATCCCGCTGCAGCAGTTCAACGAGACGACCACGCGCGAGTTCGCGACGCAGCTCCAGCGGTTGCAGCGCGAAGGGGCCAAGGGGCTCGTGATCGACCTCCGCCGCAACACCGGCGGCTTCCTCGACCAAGCGCTCAACCTCGCCAACTTCTTCCTCCCGCGCGGCGTGGAACTCGCCACCGTGCGCGGCCGCGGTTCCGAAGCCGAGCAGTACGTCGCCGAGGAGGCACCGATCGCGCCGACGATCCCGATCGTCGTCCTCATCGACGGCTACACCGCCTCCGCCTCCGAGATCGTCGCCGGCGCGCTACAGGACCACGACCGCGCGCTGATCGTCGGCACGACCTCGTTCGGGAAGGGACTCGTGCAGTCGGTGTACCGGCTCGACGGCGGCTACGCGATCAAGCTCACCACCGGCAAGTGGTACACGCCGAGCGGGCGCTCCATCCAGAAGGAGCGGGTGCTCGACGCCGCGGGGAACCTCGTCGAGGTGGCCCCCGACTCCCTCGAGACCGACGCCGACCGCCGCGCGCGGCCGCAGTTCCGCTCCGGCGGCGGGCGGCTCGTCTACGGCGGCGGCGCGATCACCCCCGATGTCATCGTCCCGTACGACACGCTGACCACCGCGGAGCAGCAGGTGGCGAAGGCGCTCGTGCCGAAGTCGCAGGAGGTGTACCTCGCACTCGACGAGTACGCCTTCGCGCTCCGCTCCGCCGGCCTCGCCGCGAACTTCCAGGTGACCGACGCGATGCGCAGCGAGTTCCGCACCCGACTCAGCGCGCGGAACATCACCGTCGATGACGCCACCTGGTCCGCCGGCCGCGCCTACGTGGACCGCCTCCTCGATGACCGCATCTCGCGCCGTGTCTTCAGCGACTCGGTCGCCAAGCGCCGGGATGTGAAGGAGGATGTGCAACTGAAGCGCGCGCTGGAGCTCCTCCGGAAGGGGCGGACGACGGCAGAGTTGCTGGCGCTGGCGAACACCAGGTAGGAGGGGTCAGGGGTCAGGTCTCAGGGATGAGGGGTCAGATGTCAGATCACCGTCGCCCGACCTGTTCCCTCAGGCCCGACCCCTGATACCTGTGACCTGATACCTGATACCTGATACCTGATACCTGATACCTGATCTCCCATGCGCCCCCTCCCGATCCTTGCCCTCGCCCTCACCGGCTGCCTCTCCCGCTCCCCCGCCATCAGCGTGGCGCCGGTACAGGGCGAGTCGCGCCTGACCCGGATCCAGCAGCTCACCTTCGGTGGCGAGAACGCCGAGGCGTACTGGAGCAACGACGGGAAGTGGATCACGATGCAGTCCACGCGTGACGGCCGCACCTGCGACCAGCAGTTCGTGATGCGCGCCGACGGCACCGGGTTGCGGCGCGTCTCCGACGGGCGCGGGAAGACCACCTGCGGCTGGTTCATTCCGGGGAGTGACCGGCTCCTCTTCGGCTCGAGCACCGCGCACGACGACGCCTGCCCCGCCAAGCCCGACCCGTCCAAGGGGTACGTCTGGCCGCTCGACAAGTACGACATCTACACCGTGAACCGTGACGGGACGGGGATGACCCGCCTCACGAACTACGACGTGTACACCGCCGAGGGCGTCGTCTCGCCCGACGGCTCGCAGATCGTCTTCACGTCGCTCAAGGACGGCGATCTCGACATCTACACGATGAACATCGACGGCTCCAACGTGCGGCGGCTCACCACCACGCCCGGCTACGATGGCGGTCCCTGGTGGTCCCCCGACGGCACGAAGATCGTCTACCGCGCGCATCACCCGAGGGACTCCACCGAGCTCGCGCAGTACCGTGAGCTGCTCGCACAGGGGCTCATCCGGCCGAGCAAGGTCGAGCTCTTCGTGATGAACGCCGACGGCTCCGACCAGCGGCAGGTCACCGCGCTTGGCGGCGCGAACTTCGGCCCGTCGTGGAGCCCCGACGGCACGAAGATCATCTTCTCGACTAACTTCGTCGCGCCGCGCAGCGGGAACTTCGATCTCTATATGGTGTCCGCGTCCGAGTCGATGGCCGGCGCCGACAAGCTCGAGCGGATCACCTTCGACGGTACCTTCGACGGCTTCCCGATGTTCAGCCCGGATGGCAAGCGGCTCCTCTGGGCGTCGAACCGGTACGCGAAGACCACCGGCGAGACGAACCTCTTCGTCGCCGACTTCCGGTGGGAGTGAGCGAACCGTCCGGCCCGATCGATCTCCGCCGCCTCCCCGTGGGGGCGCGCGTGCAGCACGTGCTGATGGTGCGCGATCGGGCGGACAAGGTCACGAGCGGCGGCAAGCCCTTCGCGATCCTCCGCGTCGGGAACGCCTCGGGGGAGATCGGCTGCAACGTCTGGGACGAGTATCTGCCGCAGGTGCAGGGCGTCGGCGCCGGCGCGCTCGTACAGCTGATCGGCGAGGTGGAGTCGTACAAGGGGAAGCTGCAGCTCAAGCTCACCGCCCCGCCGCGTGTGATCCCTGCCGCGTCGATGACGCGCGATGCGATCCTCGCGCAGTTCCTCCCGCGCATCACGCAGGATGCGCTCACGCTCTGGGCGCAGGTGGATGCGTGGCGCGCGGAGATGCGCGGTCCGCTGCGCGCCGCCGTGGACGCCGTCTTCGCGGACGAAGCCTTCCGCGAGCTGTTCGGGGAGACGCCCGGCGCCACGCGCGGGCATCACGCGCAGCTCGGCGGGCTGCTGCTCCACACCACCGAGGTCGCGACGATCGCGCGCGCCTCCGTGGGCGCGATGGGCGGCGATGTGGCGCTTGTGACCGCCGGCGCGCTGCTGCACGACATCGGCAAGGTCCGCGCGTACGCCGTCACGCTGGCGGGGTTCGACTTCACCCCCGCGGGCCACCTGCTGGGCCACGTGGTGCTCGGCTCGCTGTTGCTCGAGGAGCGCCTCGCGACGCTTCCGCCGGCGACGCTCACAGAATCGCAGCGGCTCGAACTGCATCACTTCATCCAGAGCCACCACGGCGTGCTCGAGTACGGCGCGGCGGTGCGGCCGATGACGCTCGAGGCGGAGCTGCTGCACTTCGCGGACCAGGCGTCGGCGAAGGGGAACGACTTCGCGGAGGCGGTGGAGGATCCGGAGCTCTTCGCCGGAGATGGGGCGTTCTCGGCGAAGAAGTCGTGGCGGTTGGAGCGGCGGGTGTGGAAGCGGAGTGGCGATTGGTGAGCGGTCACGCTTAAATAACCGGGCCGAGGGAGCGAGATCTGGCCGACCCCTACCCCGCCTCCCCCACCCGCTCACGAAACGCCCGCCGCAGCAGCACCCGCTCGCTCTCCCGGAGATCCCGCCCCACCCGGGTCCGCGTCAGGAAGAGCAACCGCGAGTCCACCGGCCGTGGGAGGCCGGTCCGCTTGGCCACATACTGCCGCGTCCGGTCCAGCTCCATCGGGTCCGCCTCGGCGAGCCACTGGGTGACCGCGGCCTCCACCGCCTCTTGGGCGTCCTCGGAGGGGGGGCCGGCGTCCTCCTCGCGGGGCGCCGCACCCCGGGGTTCGACGATCTCGTCCGCGATCCGCAGGATGCGCGCGTCGGGTTCCTCCGCCGTCGTCGCACAGACGTAGACGAGGATCCCCTGCCGCTGCACCGACTCGAGGGTCACCGCGAGGCGGTCGTCGTGCGTCGCGACGATCACCGCGTCGTAGGCCTTGGCCTCCGCGGCGGCGCGGAGGTCAGCGTCCATCGCCCGGACCAGCTCGTAGCCGTCATCGAGGTCGTCCCGGGCGGATACCCGCAGGGTCACCCGCGGGAGGTTGGGGAGGGCCCGCACGCCCCCCTCGGCCTCCAAGTACCAGGTCACCCGGTCGATGCGCGTACCGGCACCGACGGCGCCCTGGAGGGCCTGGATGAGCTGGGGGGTGGGTTCGGTGGGGCGGCCGAGGAGCCAGTAGGGGTCGATGAAGGCGGCGGCGCGGGCGGGGAGCTCGGTGGATTTCGGCATAGGCGTAGCGATAAGTGATAACGGTAGGATAGAGCCTCAAATCTAGAAGAATCGGCGCCCGGGAGTGACCTTATGGGGGCGATGCCTTCCTCCCCGGTGCTCCTCGTCCACGGCTACTCCGATTCCGGTGCCGCCTTCGGCCCATGGCGGGAAAAGCTGACCGCGCTCGGCTTCGACCCCCGCACCATTCAGGTGGCCGATTGGCGCTCCCTGAGCGATGAGCTCACCCTCGCTGACTTAGCGGAGGGGTTCGAGCGAGCGCTCCAGGCCCGGCGCGATATCCCGCCCGATGCCCCGCTACGAATCGTCGCGCACTCGGCGGGGGCGCTGGTGGTGCGGGCCTGGCTCGCGGCGCATCCCGCGCAGCGGCAGCGGGTGACGCACTTCGTGGGGTTGGGGCCGGCGCACTTCGGCTCCCCGTTGGCGCATAAGGGGCGGAGCTTCGCGGGGATGGTCGCCAAGGGGAACCGAACCTTGGGGGAGGACTTCCTCGAGGTGGGGAACGGGATCTTGGACGCCCTCGAACTCGCGAGCCCGATCACCTGGGAGTTGGCGCACCAGGATCTGCTCCGTGCGGATATCGAGTACCCCGTGACCCGGTGGAGCTATTCCATCTGTGGGACGGGGGAGCTCGCCTGGCCGGTGGCGGCGGTGACCGATGCCGCGGGGACCGATGGGGTGGTGCGATGGGCGGGAAGCGCGTTGGATACGCGGAAGCTCACCGTGGATCTCTCCCGCCACGGGACCGAACGAGTACGAATCGAGGGGCTCCGAGAGCGGGATGTCCCGCTGACCTTCGTCCCTGATCGGCATCACGGGGCCCTGCTCTCCCGCCCAACTGGCGACCTCGCGACGATGGTCGCCGAGGCGATCGCGGTGCAGAGCGAGGCCGATGACGCCGCCTGGCGCACC
>Ga0194130_10006994_pt1 | contig 12729 bp, 8 predicted proteins | sample TA2KigsurfametaG_FD_160084 | JGI IMG/M metagenome (GOLD analysis project Ga0194130, IMG submission 160084) | Freshwater microbial communities from Lake Tanganyika, Tanzania - TA2015050 Kigoma 12 surface | ecosystem: Environmental > Aquatic > Freshwater > Lake | place: Tanzania: Lake Tanganyika... | reverse complement strand
ATGACTTTTTCCACGGACAGATAGGAGGAGGCGACGATGCCGCGTTTCGAGCAGCCGGGCAGGGGGATGGTCGCGCGAGCGAGGGCGGTTTTGCGAGCGACGCGGCTCGGGATCGCGTTTGCGGCGACGGCGTGGCTGACCGGGATCGTCGGCGTGCCGATGGCCCACGGACAGTCGACGACCTGGGATTCGATGCTCTCGAATTCCCACTGGTATGTCCCGGAGGAAAACCTCCTCTCCTACATGACGTCGGCGACGAACTTTCTCGTACCGGCGCCGTCGCCGGGATCCGACCAGACGCTGTGGAGCCTTGGCACGGCGACCAACGGCGTGTTCAGTGGCACCGCTGTGGCGACGTTCCGCCCGGCGTCGGCGCCGGTGGTGGCGATCACCAATACCAATACGATCGTCTCCGGCATCGTCACCGATTCGGGGCAGATCAGGATGGTCTTCCAGGCGCTGTCGTCCGGTCAGCAGACGATCGGCATCGGCCAGGTGCGCACGATCAGCGGCACCGATTACATGCAAATGCAGATGATCACCGGCAACTCGTCGGTGCTCACGACCCACTGGGCCTACATGGCCAAATACGACCCCGCCACGTTCACACCACCGACGCTGTTTCCCGACGGCACGCTCCTGTCGCAGGAGTGGCGCTGGACCGAGGGGAGCACGTGGCTGCTCCGCAGCGACACGCTGTTTGGCCCGAGCGGCACCGGATCGTTCACGATCACCGACTACCGCAACGGCTATTTCTGGGGCCCCGGCACCGGCCCCGACGGCACGGCGGCACGGCGGCAGCGAGCTACACGCAGCTCGGCTCGATCACTCCCGAAGGCAACGTGCTGTTCAACGTCATCATCGGCGGCACGCTGACGAGCCTTGCCGGCCAGATCACCGGCACGGGCTGGGACGCGAAGATGGTCCTGCGGTCATACGACGGCACGACGTTCGGCCCGCAGGCGCTGGCGACGGTGCAATTCGTCCCCGAGCCGTCGGTGTGGGCGATGGGGCTGGCCGTCGTCGGGTCGAGCGCCATCGCGGCTTGGCGGCGGCACTCGCGCAGACGAGCGACGCCGCCCGCGGGCTGACCGTTTCGCCAGAGTCGGCTCCCGATCCCCGGCGAAGTTGCGTCCATCAACCACGTTTCCGCAGGATGCACTGGATCTGGGCGAGAACGCCGGGGCGCAGCGTCTGATCGACCGCTCGGTACTTCGCGAGGTACGACTCGATCACGCCGATCGCCGGTAGCCCGCGGCGCCGAAGACCCCGATAGACCCGGATGAAAAATGCGTTGATTCCCGTCGGTTGCGCGATCGGGCCGAAGCGGAGCAGATGGCGATCGTAGCCGTGGTCGTGAAGCGCGAGGCTGATGATCTCGGCGTCGGGAAGGCCGCGGGCGAGGTCGAGGACGTTGCGCGACACCGACGACCACGACCGCATCTAGGAGATCGTGAATGTCGCCTTGTGATCGGGATTGAACCGGCTGGGAAACACCCCTTGCTCGTACAGGTCTTCGTCGGGCACGGCGAAGATCAGATGCCCGCCGGGGCGGACGAGCGCCCACCACTCGGAAAGTGCCGACGCCGCGTCGTGCATGTGCTCGAGGCAGTGCGACGAATACACGTAGTCGAACTGCTCGTGGACGAATTGGGTGATTCGATTGGCGTCGCCATCGTCGAGATCGAATCGCCTCACGTCCGGCGCGACCGGATCGGGACCGCAGCCGATATCAATCCCTCGGCCACGGATCAGGCCCCGCTCAAAGTCGGTCCAAATCGCGCGGGTTTTCGACGCCTCGTCCACGTTCGGTCACTCCTGCTCGACACGTCCGGCTGGCACGACCGACCCTGTATGCTTCGCGAGGATAACCGATACGCGGGCCCATTCACAGAGCCACCCCGGCTCAGCCGTCGCCCGCCGGAAGCGCGCTTGCGGCCAGCACCGCCTGTTGCACGGCGCGGTCGTGGGCCGAATCGAAGTCGGGCCGCTTCTCGCCGCGGATGATCCGCGCCATGTCGGCGGCGTCGGCGACGTAGCGGGTGAACTTCGGAAACGTCACCGTGCTCGTGCCGGCGGGGTGGTCGCCCCGGGCCCGCGACAGCGACAGGCGCACCGCCGGGTCGTCGAGCGGCTGGATGGACAATGTCCCCTCCGTGCCGCACACCGTGAGCTGCCGCCGGCTCCAGCCGTCGACTTCGATCACCGACGTACGGATCGTCGCCGTGGCCCGCGGATACTCGAGGACGGCGAGCATGTTGTCGAGCAGGCCGTCGTCGCGGGCTCCCGAGTGGCGCGGAAACGCCGCGACGTGCTGCGGTGCCCCGAGCATCGCGACGACCAGATCGACCAGGTGGCACCCCAACTCGAACATCGTGCCCCCGGGCTGGCGGACGAGGTCGTCGCGCTCGGCGTCGCCGACGAGCTTGCTCATCACCGCGTGGACCTCGAACACCTCGCCGAGCCAGCCCGCCCGGAGAAACTCCCGCAGCAGCAGCACTGCGGGGTTGTAGCGATACATGTAGCCCGTCTGGACGAGCAGCCCGCGGGCCTCGGCAGCGGCGAGGAGCCGGCGCAACTGCCCGAGCGACGTGCCCGCCGGCTTGTCGACATGGACATGCTTCCCCGCGGCGACGGCCGCCTCGGCCTGGTCCAGGAGATCGCCGACGCGGGTCTCGACGAGGACGGCGTCGAGCCCGGGGAGGGCGAGCAGTTCGTCGCGCGTCATCCAGGGCAGGCCGGCAAACGGCGGCCGCTCGCGAGCGCCACGGCGCAAGGCCTCGTCGGGCTCGCAGATCCCGACCACCTCGTAGTCGGGGCTCGCGCGGTAGACGGCGAGCTTCGTGGCATGGCCGTGACCGACACCGATCTGACCGATCCGAATCGGCCGAGCGACGGTGGTGGCGGCGCGGGCGACGGGGGAGGCGGCGACCGCGGCGGCGGCCAGCGCACCGAGGCGGCGCCGGGACAGGGGAGAGGCTGGTGGTGTCATGGGGGTTTGAAGGTGAACAGACCTCGGCTCGGGCTCTGCAGCACGGGGAACGGTCGCACGCGGGTTGGCTTGGCTATTGGGTCGAAGCTGTTCAGGCCTCAGCTCGGGCTCTGCAGCGCGGGGTACGGTCGCACGCGGGTTGGCTTGGCTATTGGGTCGAAGCTGTTCAGACCTCAGCTCGGGCTCTGCAGAGGGGGGGCGCCCCTCCACCTCTGCCCTCGCATCGACCCGCATGCAGTTGCGACGGGCCGATGCGAGGGCGACGGCGGAGGGGCTTCGACGGCCCCTGGGCGCGGGGACATGGACGCACGCGGCGGAATTGGTGATTGGCGGCGGCGGCGGCGGCGGCGGACATGGATTGGACCGTTCGATAGCGGGCTCTCGTGGGCGAAGCGCAACGGTCGTGCCCCGTTCCCCGTCATCCAGGGACCCGCGAAGCCCCTCCGCCTTCGCCCTCGCATCGGCCCGTCACCCACTGGCTGCGGGTCGGTGCGAGGGTGAAGGCGCGAGGGGCGCCCCCTCTGTCGAGCCCGGGCTGAGGTCTCCATGACGGGAACCTCTGATCGAACCCGGCTGACCCGGGACAACCCCACCGCTATCCCGCGTCCGCCGGCGGACCCAGCGTAGCAGCCCTGCCCCCGCGTGCGGGGCTGTTACGCTGGTGCCTCCCCGACGGGAGATTCGCCGTGCCAACCCTGCTCGACCGGTTCCTCGCCTACGTCCGGATCGATACCCAGGCCAACGAGCACTCGGCCACGAGCCCCAGCTCCGCCAAGCAGCTCGACCTCTGCCGGCTGCTCGCGCGCGAGTGCCAAGCCCTCGGCCTCGCCGACGTCGAGCTCTCCGCGCATGGCGTCGTCACGGCGACCGTGCCCGGCACCGTGGCCCACGCCGCGCCCTCGATCGCCTGGGTGGCCCACGTCGACACGTCGCCCGAAACCAGCGGAACGAACGTCAGCCCGATCGTCCACCGCGACTACCAGGGTGGCGATCTGGTCCTCCCCGGCGCACCCGACCGCGTGATCCGCCTGGCCGACAACCCCGAGCTCGCCGGCCTCGTCGGCGGCACGATCATCACGTCCGACGGCACCACGCTCCTCGGCGCCGACGACAAGGCGGGGGTGGCCGTGATCATGGCCGCCGCCGAGCGGCTCATGACCGCGCGCGAGGTGCCCCACGGCCCGATCCGGCTGGTGTTCACCTGCGACGAGGAAATCGGCCGCGGCACGGAGCACCTCGACGTCGCGCAGATCGGCGCCGTCTGCGCCTACACGCTCGACGGCTCCGGCCGCGGCACGATCGACGCCGAAACGTTTTCAGCCGACCTGGCCGTCGTCACCGTCACCGGGATCAATATCCACCCGAGCATCGGCAAGGGGCGCCTCGTCAACGCCACGAAGATCCTCGGCGAATTCCTCGCCGCTCTCCCCGCCGACCGGCTGTCTCCAGAGACCACGGCCGGCCGCGACGGCTTCGTCCATCCCTACGAGGTCGGCGGCGGCGTCGCCCAGGCGGTCGCGCGGCTGATCCTCCGTGACTTCGACACGGCCGGCCTCGCCGAACAGGCGCGGCTCCTGGAAGCCATCGCCGCCGACCTGCGCCGCCGCCATCCGCGGGCCACGATCGACATCGCCGTCGCCCCGCAATACCGCAACATGCGCGAGGGGCTCGAGCGCGAGCCGCGCGCGGTGGCATTGGCCGTGGCGGCGACGCGCGCCGCCGGGATGGAGCCGACCGTCGACGTGATCCGCGGCGGCACCGACGGCTCGCTGCTCACGGCCCTCGGCCTGCCGACACCGAATCTCTCCACCGGCGAGCACAATCCCCATTCGCCGCTCGAGTGGACGAGCCTCGAGGAGATGGAGGCGGCAGTCGAGGTCCTCGTGCGCCTCGCCGAGGCGTGGGGCAGGGAACGGCTCGCCCCATCACGGTAATGCTTCACACATGCGTTGCCCCATGCCGAAGACCCCTGCCATGAACCCCGCGCCTCCCAGTTCGGCCGCCGTGCCGACCGCGTCGCCTGCCGTGTCGCCGGGAGCTGGGCGACTGGCGTCGCTCGATGCGTATCGGGGGTTCGTGATGCTCCTGATGATGGCCGAGGTGCTCGAGCTGGCGAAGGTCGCCAGGGCGTTTCCCGACAGCCCGCTCTGGCAATTCCTCGCCTGGCATCAGTCGCACGTCGCCTGGGATGGCTGCTCGCTCCACGATCTCATCCAGCCGTCGTTTTCATTTCTCGTCGGCGTGGCGCTGCCGTTTTCGCTGGCGGCGAGGCGCGCCCGCGGCCAATCCGACGGCCAGCTCGCTGCCCACGCGCTGTGGCGGGCGGTGGTGCTCGTGGCCCTGGGGATCTTCCTGCGCAGTGTCGGCAAGCCGATGACCAATTTCACGTTCGAAGACACACTCACGCAGATCGGCCTCGGGTATCCCGTGCTGTTCCTGCTGGGGCTGCGCCCGCGGCGCGCGGCGTGGGTGGCACTGGCGGCGATTCTCGTCGGCGTGTGGGGCGCCTGGACTGCCTGGGGCGGGCCCGACCCGTGGGCGAAAAACGCCAACCTCGGCCATGCCTTCGACGTCTGGTTTCTCAACCTCTTCCCGCGGCCGGAGCGGTTTGTCGAAAACCGCGGTGGCTACCTGACGCTGAGCTTCATCCCCACGCTGGCGACGATGATCCTCGGCCTCCTCGCCGGGCGCTGGCTCCAAGACCGCGCCCTGCCGCGTCGGTTCGTCGCCGCGGGCATCGTCTGCCTGGCCCTCGGCTGGGCCGCAGCGGCGCTTGGCCTGTGCCCGATCGTGAAGCGGATCTGGACGCCGTCGTGGGTGCTCTCGAGCGGCGGCTGGTGCTTTTTGCTGCTGGCGGCGTTTCATACCGCGATCGACGTCAAGGGGTGGCGCGCGTGGGCGTGGCCACTGGAGGTGGTGGGGATGAACTCGATCGCCGCCTACCTGATCGCCCACCTGTGGGAGAAATTCATTTTTGGCGCACTCGAGACGCACCTCGGCAAGGATGTCTGGTCGCTGGCCGGGCCGGGCCTGGCGCCGCTGCTGCACGGCGCGGCGGTGCTGGCGGTGATGTGGGGGATGCTCGTGTGGATGCGCTGCCGGGGGATTTTGATTCGGGTGTGACAGGCGCGGGGATGGTGCAATCGGACCCGCGACCTCGGCTCGGCTCTGCAGAGGGGGAAGAGGGTCCCATGATCGGAGACGACGGTAACAGCCGCGCGACGGAAGCCCGGCAGGGCGTTCGAGCCAGTCTGCCTACCGGCCCTGCCGGGCGTGTCGTTCATTCGGCCGCGAGGCAAAAGTCCCCGCGACGCAGGACGGCGGTCTGGACTGTGCACCTTGGCGCGCTCCACCGGGTTCGAGCCGACGGATTCGGGCTTGGCAAGGTCCTCGCCACACGCAGACCGTAGTTGTTGTTGCGGTTGGTGGGCACGTCGTTGTTGCGGTTGGCGGAGCGCACGTTCGACGCGTTATTGTCGAACGTCGCCCCGCGCAGCACACGGCGGAACGACCGCCGCCCTCTGGAAGAAAAGTGTAGCGAGGAGCGCCTCGCGAAGGCGATGGGTGTCCGCCTGCCGGGCGTGCCCGAGCCAGCTCATCAGCCGGATCTTGACGTCCGCCGCATCGATTCGGCCGCGCGCATAGTCCGCCTGCATCCGCCGTGCCCGGCGGCGAAACCGGCGGACGTTGTCTTTTGGCAGGAGCACGTGGGTGGGAAACACCCGATACCCGACGAAGCGGATGCCGGCACCGACGGGAAAGATGACGTTTTTCCGTGGGTGCAGCCGGAGGCGCAGCCCGAGGAGAAACGTCGTGATTGCCTCGCGGAACCTCGCTAACTCCTTCTTGTCGGCCCCGAAGACGAGGAAATCGTCGACATAGCGCACGTAGCCGCGGGCCCTGAGCTTCTCCTTGACGAAATGGTCGAGCGGGTCGAGGTAGACGTTGGCGAGAAACTGGCTGGTCTGGTTACCGATCGGGATGCCGCGCGGGCGCTGGAGCGGCGCGAACAGGTCGTCGCCGGGATACCAGTCGATCACCGGCTCCTGGCCCGACGACGAATCGACGATCCGGCCGAGCAGGTCGAGGACCCGGCCATCCTTGATCTTGCGCGCCACGAGTCGCTTGGCGATCGCGTGGTCAACGGACGGGAAAAACTTGCGGATGTCTGCCTTGAAGACGTAGGGAAACCGGCGGGCGAAGTCGCGGCAGCGCCGGACGGCGGCATGTGTTCCCTTCCCGCGCCGGCAGGCAAACGAATCAGTGATGAACGTCCGTTCGAAGATCGGCTCGAGGACGTTGACCAGGGCGTGGTGGACGACCCGGTCGCGGTACGGGGCGGCGCTGATCACCCGGCGCTTCGGCTCGTGGATCACGAACTGCCGGTACGGCCCAGGGGCATACGTCCCGCTTTCCAACTCGTGAAGCAGCCTGCAGAGTGCCGTCTCGAGGTGAAAGTGAAACGCGACGACTCCAGGGCGGAAGCGTTTGCCACGGCAGGCCTGTTCCGCGGCCTGTAACAAGCCGTCGAACGAACAGAGCCGTTCCCAGAGATGGCCGTGGCGTTTCATCTCGGCTGGCTCGACGTGCGCCAGCCGCCGACGAGCCGGCCGATGTCGTCGATCGAAGTCGCCGCGAAGGCGTAGCTCTCGGTCTTCAAGCACTGCAGATCCTTCGCCAGCCGAATCTGGAAGCGGAGGATTTCGAGGGCGAGATTCGCCTCGTCGAGAAGCGGCTGGCGGGCGGTGGTGTAACGGGCGCGGATCAACGTTTCGAGAAGACCGTAGAGGGTGCGTTCGATCCGCTCACCGAGGACAAACCGGTGGTTTCGGGGAAACCGGCCCGTGTGCCCGCAACTCCAGAGAATCAGGTCGTATGTCTTGGTGATCACGACCAGTTCCTCATGTTTTGCCCGGCTCCGTGGCATCGCTGGAACCTCGAGGAGAGGCGTTCAAGGGCGACCAACACCGATTTCAAACTCGCGCGCCCCGGCTGCGCCGGGGCGCGGGCAGTCAGGGGCTCTCGCTTTCACCACCGCTGTCCGTTTCGCCTTTACCTCCCCGCTCGGGTAAGGGGGTAAGGGAGCCAGGTTGTAATGTCCTCGCCACACGCAGACCGTAGCCGCTGCCGCGGTAGGTGGGCACGTCGAAGTAGCGGTAGGCGGAGCGCACGGTCGACGCGTTATTGACGAACGACGCCCCGCGCAGCACACGGCGGCCTTCTCGCGAAATCGCAAGGTTGCCCTCAATGTCGTCGTCCCCAGAGGTCTCCGGGTAGGCCGCGTATTCCACGTGGCACCAGTCGTACGCATTGCCGAGACCATCAAAGAGCCCCGTGTCATTGGGCTTCTTGAGCCCCACCGGCCACGGCACGCTCTTCCCCTCGAGCCCGGAGTTGACCACGTACCACGCATAGTCGCCAAGCAGCACTGATGACTGGCCGAAAAACCGGCTCGTCCCCGCTCCGGCACGCGATGCATATTCCCATTCCGCCTCCGTCGGCAGGCGATACCCGCTTCGCGACAGCCACCCCGACGCGATGCCTGTCACCCGGCCGCGGCCGTCTTCTTCATACACCCATTCGCTTTTCGCCAGCCCGTCAGCCTTGCTCAACGCGTTGCAATACCGCGCGGCCTCGAACCATCCCATTCCCGTCACGGGAAGCTCATCGGACCGGGTCCACTGGGGGCCAACCGCGCCGGTGAGTCCCTTGCGGATTTCCTCCTCGGGAACAATCCGCTCATACTCTCCGAGCGTCACGTGCGCCGCGCTGATCGCGAATGTCCGCCCGATCCGCCGCATATGCTGGCCTTCATTGACCGACCGGTCGCCATCCGAATCGGCCGTCGAGCCCATCTGAAACTCCACCGGACCGGGGATCACGATCATCGTCTGCCCCTGCCCATTCACGAACCACCGCAACGGCTTCGGGCCCTCGGCTGAAAGCTCCTTGCGGATCGCCGCCAGTTGCGGGGGATCGACGATGGGTGTTTTCTTGCCCCGCGGGTACGGCGAGCGCGGAGGACCGAGAAGGTCCGCTAGACCGCCGAGGCTCTTCGGTAGCGCGGGCTTGGCGTCACCCAGCGGAATCGCAGCCGCCGCCTCCTTACGCCACGCGGCGACGCGATCAACCACCCAGTCGCCCGCGCCGAGCTGCCGCAGTGTCCACTCGGCCGCGGCATGAAGCCCCGGATCGGGATCACGCTCAAAGGTGTCTTGCAGCACCGGCACGATCCGGCGTCTCACGGCGCCCGCGATCGCGCCCGCGGCTGTCTCTCCCTGGAGCAGTTCGCCAAGGGCGAGCACAATCCCGCGCCGTGCCGACAGATCGGTCTCTTCCCCAAGCCGCTTCTCCAGCGCCTCCGCGACATCGCCCAGATTCTCCCCGGCAAACGGCCTCACGAAGTGAATCAGATAGCTTCGCGCCCGCGGATCGGGCGAATGAATGAAGATCGGCCAGGCCCGCTCGGGCCGGCCGAAGCGGATGAGCACGGCCGCCGCCTTGGCCTGGCGGATCCCGAGATCTTCGCGCTCGGGGGCAACGAGCGGCATGCCCTCTGGCAGTATCTTGGCGATCTCGGCCTCCAGCAGCGGGGCGATGTCGCCGAAGATCGCCTCGGTCTTCCCGGCCAGGGCTGCAAACTGGCTCGGCTCGGCCGTCATTGCCAGCTCGGCGAGCCGGGCCGGATCGTCTTGGCAATAGTCGGCCAAAATATCGGCTGCCAGCGCCCGCTCGGTCTCGCGGCGCTTGGGATCGGCAAAGATCGGCACGAGCTGCGGCACGAGGGCGTTCCTCGCACCGCGCAGGGAGTCGAGCCAGGCCGCCAGATAGACCGCCGGCACGTTCACCAGATCCGCGGCTACCGCAGGCGCGATCGCGCCCCACGCCTGCCCGTCGGGATCAAACGCTGCCATTGCCGCTGCCGCGCGGAGGCGCTGTGGCCCGGCGGATGGATCGGCCGCGGCGGCCGCAAATCGCTCGGCCAACTGGCCGCCGCGTGGCTCGAGTGCCCGGATGATCGGCTGCACTTCATCCGGCTCGGCCGCGAGGAGCCTTGTGGCAAGGTAGTCTGCCGCGCCGTCGGCAGTGGCTTTTTCCTTACCACCCGCGACGCTCACCACCCCCAGCGCGGCTTTGAGCTTTTGCCCCTCGTCTTCGCCCGTGGCCAGGATGTCGCGGAGGTCCGGAAGCGCAAGGCCGGCATGCGGAGCGAGAGCGGCAACGGCGCCGTAGATCGTGCCCATGTCGGCATTGAGGAGCGTGTTGACCGCCCCCTCGGCCGCGACACGGCGCTCTCTCTCGACCACGCGCGAGCGCACGGCGATCCCCCCGGCCAAAACCATTGCCGCCAAGGCCACCGCACTCAGCCCGCGCGTGCCATGAAGCCGATCGGCGCTGGCCATCATCCGCCGCGCCGCCGGCCGCCAATCGGCCGACCGCGTGAACCAGCGGATTCGCAGCCACTCGAGAAGCCCGGGGAGCTGCTGGGCCTCTTCCTTGCGCTCGGTCCAGTTCGCCGTCCGCTCGGCGAGCACCAGCTCCGCCCGGCCCTTCGCCGTCTCCCGGCGGCCGGCCATCAGCCAGTCGCGAAGCGCCGGCACGAGGTAGTCGTGCGTGAGCTGGTAGTAGCTATCGGACGGTGAGCCGCCCGAGCTTTTCGACGACTCCTCCCCCGGCGGGTCGGTCGGCGTGACCAGGCGCAGCTCGCCGTCGAGGATCCGCATCACGGCGTCGAAGTCGCCGCGTTTTGCCGACGGCGCACTCGATTTCAACAGCTCCGCGGCCGAGCGCTTGTGGCCCTTGATCTGTGTGCCCGACTCCGGCAGCAAGGCCTCGAGCACGCGCTTTGCCGCCGCGGCGTGGGTCCGGTGGGCGGGATTGGCCGAGCGCGAGTCGAAGGCGTCGGCCAGAAACGCCACGCCGATCCGGTCGAGGAGCCGGCGGCTGCCGCCGGCCGTCTCACCGAGGCTGTCGAGCGTGGCCGGTGTCCAGGGGCGCGACTTGACGAGATCGGCAAACAGCGCGAGCTGGACGGGCACCACGCGCTTTTCGTCGCCAGCCAGCCCGGCGATCGCCTGATCGACGAACGCCTTCTCATCCTCGGAAAAGCTCGTCGCCAGACGCGGCAGCCGGCCGAGGCCCTGACCGAAGCGCACGAGCACGTCGCGGGCGTGGTCGGCGGGGAAGATGTCGATCGTAACGCAGTTGGTCCCCTCGACGATCAGCGTCTCGACAGCCTGCATGAATCGAAACGCAGCCAGTCCGAAATCGTCGCGCACCAGTACCAGCGCCTGGAGCCTGCCCCCATCGCACTGGCGCAGCGCCTTGACGAGGTCCTCGTCAGTCGGCTGGGGATGGGCCTGGAGCCACTGCTCGAATTGGTCGAGGACGACCACGACCTTGCCCGCAGCGGAGTCGCGCGCGAAAGCCAGCGCCCCCACGAGGCCGCTGTCGACCGGCACCCCGGGCACCGCTCTGCGCAGTTCCTTGAGGAGCCGCGACTCGGTGTCGTCGGCGGAGGCTTCGAGGACGATCGCCCGCAACCCCGGGCCCAGCCGCGGCACGATCCCCGCCTTGACGAGCGACGATTTGCCGCAGCCGCTCGGGCCGTAGAGCAGGCCGATCGGAAATGTCTTGTCGGGGCCGGACTCGTCGAAGCGCGTCTTCCAGAAGCGAACGCTTTCAGGGAGGCCGTCGCGGCCGCGCGGGCCGGGGAGGAGCTGGAGGAAAAAACCCGCGTCGTCGCCGTCGAAACTGCGCAAACCCTTCGGCACGACCGTGACGTCGGCCGCTTCCGGGGTTTGACGCGACCGCTCGGCGAGCCAGGCTTCGAGGTCGTCGGCGAGCTCTGCCGCCGTCTGGTAGCGCTGGAGCTTGACCTTCGCCAAGGCGCGGAGGCAGATCCGCTCGAGCTCGGCGGAAATCGTCGGGTCGCGGTCGCGCGGCGGCACGGGCCGGGCGCGCGAGACGGCAGCGAGAATTTCGAGCTTCGACCCGCCGGAAAACGGCTGGACGCCGGTGAGCAGCTCGTACAGCACCGCGCCGAGCGAAAACAGGTCGCTCCGGCCATCGACTTTTTCGCCCGCGGTCTGCTCCGGGCTCATGTAGGCCGGCGTGCCGGCGACGTCGGTCTCGGCCAGCGACCGCGTCTGCGCGATCGCCAAGCCGAAGTCGGCGAGAAACGGCGTCGCGCTGGCCTCGTCGATGAGGATGTTGGCCGGCTTGACGTCGCGGTGGATCAGCCCCGCCCCCTGCGTGTGGGCATGGTGCAGCGCCCGCGCGACCGTGGCCACGAGCCGGGCCGCCTCGGCGGCAGCAACGCGGCCCGCCCGGAGCCTATCGCGGAGTGTGGGGCCGTCGATGAATCGACTGACGATGAACGGGGTGGCGTCGTCCGTCCTGCCGACCTCGAAGACCGGCACCAGATGCGGATGGACGAGCGCCGCCGCCTTTTTGGCCTCGGAGAAAAAGCTTTCGGCGGCCGCCGCGACGGCCAGCTTGCCGGGTCGGGGCACCTTGATCGCCACCGGCCGGTCGAGGTCGTCGTCCCACCCCAGCCAGACATCGCCGAAGCCGCCGCCACCGAGATAGCGCACGATCCGGTATTTGCCAATCTGCTTCGGCTTGGCAGGAGGGGGATCGGCGGGAGGCCTGGCCGGGGGATGCCGGCCGGGGGCAGCATTGTCGGCGTCGGGCTCGCCGGGGGGCATGTCGGCCTCGGGGCGCTTGGCGGTCGA
>Ga0194130_10006981_pt1 | contig 12750 bp, 11 predicted proteins | sample TA2KigsurfametaG_FD_160084 | JGI IMG/M metagenome (GOLD analysis project Ga0194130, IMG submission 160084) | Freshwater microbial communities from Lake Tanganyika, Tanzania - TA2015050 Kigoma 12 surface | ecosystem: Environmental > Aquatic > Freshwater > Lake | place: Tanzania: Lake Tanganyika... | reverse complement strand
AAACACGGGCTTGGCGTAATGAAATGGCCCGACCTCCCAGACTCTCCCGAGGGGGAACTCCCACTGTACTACAGACAACTATATCTTATAAATTTTCAAGTGTAATTTGACTCCCATAGCGAGGTCGCTTCTGTCATCCGCTTATTCCTTTAAAGAGACGTATTGCGAGATTGTTTCAGGGGCTTTTCGTTATCTCAATCAAGAGTGCCACGACCAAAGTTGAATAATATATTAGGGAGAAGAACGCAGTTGTTCTCTCGACAAGATTTTTTATTGTGCGATATGAACTACGGGTATTTGCACTTTGCGCAACGCGCATCCAACTTGTGAGCGCGGCGGAAGAACTTAATGAGCTACAGGGCCTCGAAAAGGTAATTAGACAGGCATTTTTATTTACGAATCCGGCCCCCAATTAGACTATTAATCGGCTAAATCAAGACTGCGCTTGTTAGTTAGAAAAAGCCAAAGAAAGCGTTAATTATCGATATAACTATGGTCAAACATTAAAATCAAACAGCCCCGACAATCGCAAGGAAAAAAACAAACCACGTTCAGCATAATCTAGAATCTAGGCTAGTTGCTCACACTCAGCTAAGCCCCGAAACGCTTCACAGCGCTTACTCTGTGATCATGATTAATAGCGTTAGTGAGTGCTTCGAAGATTCGCTACTAAACTATCAGCGATACTTTAATGTTTAGAAATACAAGTTATGAAATCGCGGCCGCTTAAAAATACATTTGCACTTAAATACTATGCTAAGAGCCGTACTTCGTGGGGCTGCATGAAGGGGGTTGCGGAGTTCGATGCTCCCAGTAAAGGCCTCCAGGCTGTCTAAAAAAACAATATTCAAGTGTTTAGTTTTAAGAAACAAATTAGTGCGATACTTGTTTAGCGTAATAATAGACTTCAAAACTTAAACAGGGGATTGTTGCGGCTTCGCGCAAATCTTGATATCACTTTCGATACAATGTCGGCTTCTTTCTTGTCTCTTAGATCAACAGCTAGCTTCGTAGCAAGTTATGCGCTGAATTATTGTTTTCGTGTTTTTAACGTCAAATTACGCAGTAGAATAAAAAACGCTAGATTACGCGGTGATTGTTTACTCCTGCTACATCTAAAGCACAAAAACTTAGGATTTTTTGCAAGCCTAACAATAGCCTTGCGTGCCGTACAGTACGCAAATATTAATAACTTGTCTTTGAAAATATCTATTGAAAACAAAAATTATCAAGACAAGAAAGAATGCAGCTTGAACTTTTTAGATAATTATTTTGATTCATCAATTATAAACAAAGGGTTGACTTATAATAACAATGCGATAGACGTAGGTAATTTAAACTCCCTTTGGCGGTTGCCGCTTTACACGGAGCCGGCGCTTAATCTAGTTGAGGCGAGCGAAATAGCAAAAAAATATTTTTTACCCAAATCAGAGGTTATCAAAGTCGCGGAAAGTTATATATCTTCGAACCTCACTAGGTCGTTTATTGCCGTTCACTGGCGCGGTACGGATAAGTCTAGGGAGGCGCCGCCCGTAGCAGTAGATACCTATTTCGGTAAACTAATTCCGATTCTCGAGACTTTTCCTAAAGATACTCTCGTATTTTTCGCAACAGACGACAATCGGCATTTGGCAAGTTTCTTGAGCAAGGCGGACCAGTTCGGGATAGTAAACCGAGTACGTTATCGCAAGGAACTAAGGAGGTCGTTAGACGGCTCGCCATGCCACTTATCAAAAGTCTACTTTGAATCAACAGTACGCGACAAGGGGCTAGATGCGCTTGTTGATTCATTGATTCTTTCAAGAGCTACTTGGCTAATTCGTAACGTGAGCTTGTTGTCGGCGTGGTCAGTGATATTCAACCCAAATTTACGCGTGATAACCCTCAATCGTCCCTATATTGGATGTAGGTGGTTTCCAGAGACTGCCTTAGCTGATACCTAGGTAACTCCCAGCGGACTAGTATATCTTGATAAATTTAAAGCGCTTCATACAGCAGTCGCTTGTATCTCGGGGGGTGATTGTGTCGTCGGTGACAGACGAGACGAGCCTTAGATTATTTTTTGACCATATTGTTGCCAGCCAGCGAAAGGTTCCTTTAAAGAGAGTAGGAGGAGACACAGACGGTGGTTACCTGTTACCAGATGATTTAGAAGGAATAGAGTTGGTAATCTCGCCAGGTGTGGCACAGACAGCAACGTTTGAGATCGAATTCGCTGAGCGTGGAATACCTTGCATAATGATCGACGCTTCAATTGCTGAGTTGCCGCATCAACATCCAAGATTTATGTTTTATAAAAAGTGGCTCTCGACGAATGATGATGCTGAAAACGTTTCGTTAGAAAAGCTTATGTCTGTACATCAATATTCCGGTGACGGAGTGCTTCAAATGGATATTGAGGGGAACGAATATCCGATCCTGGTTGCGGTTAATTCTGAAACGTTACGAAAATTTAAAATTATCGTAATTGAATTTCATCATTTAGATTTGTTACTCAATAGGCAAGCTTTTGGCCTGATTAGCGCCTGTTTTGAGAAATTGTTGAAAGACTTTAAGATTGTTCATATTCATCCGAATAATTGCATATCGCCGGTACACTTTAGGGAATTTTCAATCCCACCCGTAATGGAATTTACTTTCCACCGAAAAGATCGAATCGCAGCAGGCAACAATGAACCCGGTTTAGTTATACCTAATCCCAATGACGTAAAAAACATCCCGCATGCACCAGAGGTCCCTCTACCGCAGGTCTGGTTTGCTTCCAATAGGTTGTGATGATAAGCCAGAAGCACACTGCCGTAATTCTATGCGGAGGCCGAGGAGAGCGCTTGCGGCCTTTGACAGAGTCAATTCCAAAGCCTCTGGTAAATATTGCGGGAAAACCGATTTTGAAGTACCTCATGGATCATCTCGTGTCATATGGAGTGAAGCGGTTCTATATTGCCGCTGGTCACGAGGGGGACAAGATAGTTGATTTTTTCAAGTCGAATTATCTTGACTATTCAGTAAGTGTTTCGAATATGGGTGAAGCGGACATACTACAGCGGATCCTCGCATGCGGCGAGAACATTAATTCAGATTTTTCAGTTTATTATGGCGATACACTCGCTAATATTGACTTAAATGACCTCTATGCTGCGCATTGCTCTTGTGGCAACATGGGAACCGTGGCGCTTTATCCTCTGACGAGCGAGTTCGGTTTGTGTAAGGTCAACGCCAATAACAAAATCCAAAGTTTCACAGAAAAACCGACGCTAGATTACTGGATCAATATTGGCTACTTTTTCTATAAACGCTCAGCCTTGGGTGAAATGAAGAAGTACGCTACACACGCCGAATATTTAGCTGCTGCTTGTGATAGTGGCTTGCTTCAAGGATACCGACACAACGGAGTTCATATTACCGTCAATACTCTGAGAGAGTTAGAAGAGGCTGAAAGTAATATTTCACGATTCGACGTATTGAGATAGTTTTTGAATAACGTAAGGAAAACCAACTTTTGGCACTCCAAAACGGTTCTTGTCACCGGTATTGGGGGTTTCGTAGGAGGAAATCTAGCCAAGGCGCTCGTAAGTAATGGTGCAAACGTGATTGGAATAGTGCGCACAGGCGCCAACAATACTTTTCTTGGCTATGAGGGATTGAGTGAGAACATAAAGGTATTTGCCGGCGATCTATATGACCGAGCTCTTCTTGAACGTATCCTGACAGAATTACCGGTCGAAGCAGTCTTCCATTTAGCCGCACAGGTTGAGGTTGGTGTTGCTCAACGCAATCCGCTAGTCACTTATGAAACCAATATACGTGGTACTTACAACTTACTCGATGCCGTGAGACTTTGTAGACCAGAGATTCAGTCGATTATTGTTGCATCAAGTGATAAAGCTTATGGCTCCTATCCTAGGGCGGAAATGCCGTATCAGGAGTCTTATCCGCTAAAGCCGCTCTTTCCTTATGATGTATCAAAAGCGTGCGCTGATCTTATTGCACGATCTTACTCAAGCGATCTTTATAAACTTCCAATAGTAGTAACAAGGTTTTCTAATATCTTTGGTCCCGGACAACTTAATTTCTCCGCTCTGGTACCTGATTTAATCAGGGCCTGCCTCGGTTACGGCACCTTCGTCCCTCGTGGCGATGGAACCCAAGTAAGAGATTTCTTGTACATCCAAGATGTTGTTGATTTATATCTGAATATTTCGCAAAGTCTCGCGCAGAACCCCTTGCTTCGGGGTGGGATATATAATGCGGGGACAAACCTGCCACGATCGGTTCGTAGCGTCATTGAGGAGATTTGTCGAATAGCAAATACCCCGGAGTTGTTACCGTCTATACTCGATGAAATGGTGGCGCGGGAGACTATTGGAGAGATAGATTGTCAATATATGAACTTTGAATCAGTGAAACGAGATTTTGGCTGGGTACCAAGAACCCCTTTTTCTGAGGGCCTAAAACACACAATCACTTGGTATAAAAAATACTTAAATGATGTCTACAAATGAAGCCATAAGCATTATTGTTCCATACTATAACGAGTCTTCATCAATACAAGAGACACTGTATTCTCTCTGTTCACAAACTTATATACCAGCCGAAATAGTATTGGTCAATTCAATGTCAACTGATAACAGCCTCGTTATCGTAGAAGACTGGATTGAACAGAATAAAAACGAGAAAAAAATTCTCTTTCGTAATATAACACCTGGGACCTGCACCCCAGCCTCATCGAAAAATGCGGGTGTATCAATCGCTAGTTCAGACCTACTCGCATTTATGGACTGCGGGCAAGAGTTCGCAAATACATGGCTGGCTGATCAATATAGTTTACTGCGCTTACATAGCGTCGATGCGGTGTTGGGCGCCATCAAGCTCACAGGAGTTAACTGGGTCGATAGGTGTGCCGTAGCCCAAACCTATGGATACGGACGACTGAGATATTGCGTGCCAGGAACGCTCATCCGAAAGTCTGTGTTCTACGAGTCCGGCCAATTCATTGAAGGCAAGCGCGCAGGCTATGATGCTGTGTGGTTGCGATCTATTAAAAATAGGAAGTTTAGATCTTTCTACCTTCAATCCCCGTGTGTAAGCTATCGGGGAACGAATTTCTCACAGACTCTTAAAGGGGTATTTGTAAAATCCTTTATCTACGCTCGACCAACGATTGGCCTTCCAGGGTATCTCACACCAAGCATTTGGGCTATTTTGTCCCTTGTGGTGTTGCTTGCGATAGTGCTACTACCCCTAGTACTACCATTTATGTTGAGTTTATATGCTCTCTTGAGAGTTGTGCTAATTCCACTTTTAAAGGCTAAAGGTATTGCGTTTTTCCGAGAGCATAGCGTGACCGCATCTGTGGGGGGATCGCTTATGGTGGCTATATTAATTGATACTGGGCGAACACTTGGTATTTGGTTTGGCATCGCAGATCAGGCCTTAAAGCAGTTCGAAAAACTTAAATAGCTAGGGCTCGAGAGCGCCATACCCCTTATCATACCCACATGCGAATTCTGCATACACATAAATCGTTTAGCATGGCCAAAAGATTTGTAGCTCCGCTAATTTATGAGGATCACAGACGAAAGGATAATTCAGAACTAATTACAATCGACAAAACCAATTCTAAAGTAGCAACAACATTTTTTGCTCACCGAATTATTAATTACTTAGTATTTATCTGGAGGCTTATAACGATAATTTTCGTAACTAAGCCAGACATCATCGTTGCTCATAACAGTCGAAGCTCTATACTACCTCTGCTAATTGCACGAATAGCCAGAATAAAAGTTAGAATTTATTTCAATCATGGTGTCCCACACATTGCTTATCGAGGCATATCCCGACAGGCCTTAAAGGTCTTAGAATTTTTAAGCCACATTAACGCAACACATGTCCTCACTGTATCAAAACATATGCAGCAGGTGCTCCAACGAATTCGTGGTTCAAATGAAATATTTATTATTTTTAACGGATCTGCATGTGGCATCGAATGTCCATCATACGAGTCCATCCGGGGTAAGAGGAAAAAACTTCGCACCGAATATCATTATACTGACCTAGATATCGTTTACTTATATATAGGGCGTCCTGTAAAGCGAAAGGGCTTCTATGATGTTCTAGATCTTTGGTCATCTTACCTCAGGCACTCCGGGGGCTCGCTCATCCTCCTTGGTATAGATGAGTCTGATGTTCTTAAGCGCTTAGGCTATATCCCAGAGCGTATTCACTGCCTTGGTGTTGTTGAGGATCCAAGCGAGGCACTATCTGCCGCCGACTTCCTTCTATTACCAACTCATCATGAGGGTTTGTCATACTCAGTGTTGGAGGCAATGGCCTATGGGGTAGTTGTGATTGCAAATGACGTTCCGGGAGTTCACTGTATTGTGGAGCACGGACAAACGGGCTTTCTAGTAAAGGGTAACTCAATTACCGAATATGCCGAAATTATTCATAAAATCTCTGCCCGATGCTTTGATTTAGACTTAATTAGAAGGAATGCATACTTAGAGGTGCAGAAGTACAGTAGGGAAGACTTTCTTAGAGAATACTCACGCTTCATAGTTAATCTATTTGGCGCGCGATAGTTCTGCTCAGGCACCTCTTCTCAAGACGTGTTTCCGACTTCTATTGCTGAGCGATGAGCATTAAGAGAATTCTCGATTTCTTATTTGCTTTACTCCTACTGCCACTATGCTTGCCAATAATGGCCGGCGTCGCATTGCTAGTACGAGTCACATCTCCGGGCCCAATTATCTACTGGAGCGATCGTATCGGAAAACAAAATTTAGCCTTTCAAATGCCCAAATTTCGCAGCATGCGAGTCGAGACACCAGCCGTCGCTACACATCTGCTGCAGGACCACAACCAATGGCTTACGCCAATCGGTCCGTTTCTGCGCAGGACTAGTCTCGATGAGTTACCTCAGTTATGGAGTATCCTGAGAGGCGATATGAGCTTTGTGGGTCCTCGGCCAGCTCTATTTAATCAAAGCGACCTTGTTTCATTGCGAACGGATGCGGGTGTTCACAAGCTGTTGCCGGGCATAACCGGCTGGGCGCAGGTAAATGGAAGAGATAACTTGTCGATTGCCGATAAAGTTAAGCTCGACGCTGAGTACCTTGAAAAGCGCTCAGTGGGATTTGATCTACGGATTCTACGTTTGACCCTAATTAAGGTCTTGCGCCAAGATGGAATTTCACACTAACTAGATAGGTTAGCCGGAAAAAGAATGCTCTTTCCAAGTTTGGCAATACCGGTACTAGCGCTGCCACGATGGACCAAGCGTTTTGTCGTATTGACGCTTGATACGTCTCTGTGTGTACTCACCGTATGGCTAGCGTACTATTTGCGGCTGGGCGAATTCGTCGCTTTATCGAGCGTTGCCTCTTTTGCCGTCCTGGTGTCCGTAGGTATTGCTTTGCCAATCTTTATGGTGTCAGGGCTGTACCGCGCTATATTCCGCTACAGCGGATGGCCCGCTTTATTATCGGTCGCTCGGGCAATCACTATCTACGGCTTGCTTTACGCATCCATATTTACAGCAATAGGAATTCAGGATGTTCCCCGCACTGTTGGCGTGATACAGCCAATACTTCTCTTAATTTTTGTTGGTTTATCTCGTACTCTGGCCCGCGTCTGGCTTGGCGATCAGTACCAAGGAATTCTCAAGCAGGCGGCCCGACCGAAGGCTCTTGTTTATGGTGCTGGGCTCACGGGCCGTCAGTTGGTTGCGGCTTTAGCCAGCAGCCATGAGATGCAAGTTATCGGGTTTCTTGACGACGACGATCGTCTGCATGGCCATGTGTTAAACGGCAAGCGTGTCTATAACCCTAAGGATCTCGTCAGTCTCGCCCCAACCTTAGCTCTCAGCAGTGTACTTTTGGCTATGCCGAGTTTGAGCCGCAAGCGGCGTAACGAAATCTTAGCTCAGATTGAATTAGCTCACGTTGCAGTGCGCACATTACCTAGCGTGATCGACCTGGCACAGGGTCGAGTGAGCATCTCCGATTTACAGGAATTAGACATTGATGACTTGCTTGGCCGAGAACCTACTCCACCCAACCACATCCTTCTCGCGAAAAACGTCCGCAGCAAAGTGGTCATGGTTACCGGCGCGGGAGGATCGATAGGTGGCGAGCTCTGTCGGCAAATTCTCTCTCTCGGCCCAGAAAAGCTGCTGCTAATCGAGCAAAGTGAGCCTGCACTTTACGGTATTCATCAGGAGCTTGAAGCACGGCTTAGCGGCCGCGGCCATGTGCTTGTGCCCTTTTTGGCTTCTGTACAGGACATAGATCGTATCTCGCAGATTATGTCAATCTGGCGGCCAGATACGGTCTATCACGCGGCTGCTCATAAGCATGTACCTCTTGTTGAGCACAATGTAACTGAGGGAGTAAGAAATAACGTTTTTGGTACGCTTTGCGTAGCTCAAGCTGCGACGCACAACGGAATTTCCGACTTTGTGCTTATTAGCACGGATAAGGCGGTACGCCCAACGAACATTATGGGTGCTAGTAAGCGGCTCGCAGAGATCTTACTGCAGGCAATCGCCGATACGAAACCTTCCACCAAGTTCAGCATAGTGCGTTTTGGCAATGTGTTGGGTTCATCAGGTTCTGTCGTTCCAAAGTTCCGACAGCAAATCCGTGAGGGCGGACCGATTACACTGACCCACCCGGATGTCACGCGTTTCTTTATGACAATTCCGGAAGCTGCGCAGTTAGTGATCCAGGCGGGCGCTATGGCGAAGGGGGGGGACGTGTTTGTGCTCGATATGGGACATTCCGTTAAGATTATCGACTTGGCTCGACGTATGATCCAGCTCTCTGGGCTATCGGTAAAAGATGAAAAAAATCTAGATGGCGATATTGCAATCGAGATTGTGGGGCTACGTCCTGGCGAAAAACTCTTCGAAGAGGTGCTCATAAGCGATCGTCCAGAGAAAACACTACACCCAAGAATCTTAAAAGCATTCGAAGATTTCATTCCTTGGCTACAGTTGGAATTAAAGTTAAATGCCCTAAAGATCGCACTCAGTGCGAACGACGCTGACCTTATCCGCTCGATGATGCAAGAGCTAGTTGATGGTTATGCGCCGAGCGACGAAATCGTTGATTGGGTGCACTTGGAGCGGGAGGCTGAGGCGCTGCTGTCTGCGGGCGGATCTTAAAATGCACAACACTAAGTACTCCCGTGGTCCAGCCCAGTAGCGAGAATGAGTCGTTGATAACAGCTGGCATATCTCAAATTGAATATTAGAATTACATCACTTAAAAAATTTCTATTCGCTGCTGCCATTTCTCGAGGTCAGTGGAGGTGTAGAACCCCTTCTTATCGATAAAAGTCCACTTCCCACCCCGCTCAACCTACGGGAGGATTACCATGGGACGACTACCGGATAAAACTAGGTCCTCTACATATTATGTTTTGCATGCTGAGCCAATATTTTGTTTTCTCTAATCCTGTTAAAAAACCAGTTTTAGCATGCCATCCGAGCTCATTTCTAGCTAAAGTACAGTCAAGGATATTCACCGGCACATCGACTGCTCGGCCCAGTCGATACTTTACTTTAAGTTTACGTTCAAGTAGTTTTTCTATACTTGCAACGATTTGATTAACGCTCGTACCGACCCCGCTTCCGATGTTAAATATACGCTTTGCGCCCTGGTAACGCATGACTGCAACCATCGCTTCCACAGCGTCTTCGACATAGACGTAGTCTCTGACGATACTGCCATTACCCCAAATTTCTAAAGCTTCATTTCGCAAAGCTTTCGCCAAAAAAGAGGTAACGACACCTTGCATCTTGATAATGTTCTGGTAGGGGCCGTACAAATTGGAGATACGTACAATCCTGTAATCAAGTCCCCGTAGCCGAGCGTAGACTTCGAGATATCTTTCAATCGTCAGTTTTACCAAACCATACGGAGTAATAGGCTGAGTGGGAGCAGACTCCGCAATTGGTACACGACTGCTAGGGCCGTAGACTGTGCCACCGGAAGAGATGAATATTACCTGTCGTACTCCGCAGTCGACACATCGGTCAAAAAGATGCAGAGAAGTCATTAAATTAGCTTCGGCATCTTTACTGATCTCTAAATCGGTGCCGGGCACAGATGTGCTGGCTAAATGAATAACGGTATCGCAGCCGGCAAGAACCTCAACAAGACTAGAGCTTGCAATGTCACCAGAAGTCCACCTAATGGCCCGCATTGCATCTGGGAAGGACTGACTAAGGCCGAAGCAGCGTACGTCTTCGATTTGTGGCGACAAATAAAGAGCAAGATTGGTGCCAAAAAAACCGCCAGCACCAATGAGGGCGACACTTCTGGGCAGGCTACCAGCGTTCATCGTTAACGTGGAAGAGCGGCCCGATACAAGCATTCGATTTGGCCGGCAAGAGACGCAACGTCGTAGTTGAGACGAACCCGCTCCCTTCCAGCGTTCGCCATAAGAAAAGCGTAATCGGGGGCGTCTATGAACTTGCCGATGGAAATTTCAAGGGCTGAAGGGTCACCCGGAGGTACGAGTAACCCGTACTGGCTTTCCCCGAGGACATCGCGTGCCCCGCCTACTTCAGTTACCACGACGGGTAGCCCAGCGGCCATGGCCTCCAGCATTGCAAGCGATAGTCCCTCCCAAAGAGATGGCAGTGCGAACAAGTCCATAGCCCGATAAATTTCACCTAGATTCTCAATACTGCCGGAAAAGCAGACGGCTTCCGAAATCCCAAGATGTTTAGAGACTTCCTGAAGGTACGAGCGCAAACGGCCATCACCCACTATCAGGAGTTTTAGGCGCCTACCGTCAGTGCGCCTGCGTAAGTTGTGAAAGGCTTTGAGTAGAAAAATATGACCCTTCTGCTCTTCTAAACGGCCGACAGTACCAATTATAAAATCACTCTCTCTAAAACCGAAACGCATCCTAGCGTCAATTTTGCTTTTGGAGGTTTCGACGCGAGACAAATCAATACTATTTGGCAATCGCAACACTTTACTCCGAGGGAGCTTGTCGACTGTCAACAGGTCTCTTTCTACATCTTCAGAGCCAGCGGTTACCACGAAAGTCTTCCTGACAAGCCAGCGGTTAATTAGATGGCGATGCCATTTTCGTCTGTTGTAGGTATTGTGTACGCTAGCAATCGTAGCAACCCCCTCTATTAGAGCGGCTAAGCGACCGTACATGTTGGCGTGGTAAAGATGGGTGTGGACGAGATCAATATGGAGCCCTCGAATAATCTCACGCAATCGAGGAACTACAGCCCAGTCGTAGCCGCCCTTTCTCATGAGATTGAGAGTTATAACCGGGATATCCATCGCCTCCACCTCGCTGGCTAATTCACCGCGATCCTGAATACAACAAACAATCGATTTGAATTCGCTTGAATCAAGATTACGTAGGATACCTAATAACAATCGCTCTGCACCGCCGATCGGTAAGCGAGTAATTAAATGCAGTATCGACCTCGTCGGCATCATATGTCTTTCCGGGGGAATGTATTACTGTACACTGCAGTGTACCAATCAAAAGAACCTCGGTAATCATCCGGAACTCCAATTGGGTGTCCGTCTACAAATAATGTATCAAATGTTTATGGAATTTATTAGAGACTGGGGTGGCAATCCTCCTCTTTTAAGCGGGGATCGGAAGTAGATGTTAAGCGGCCATGGCCTGACCTGCACCCTTCCGAAAGGATCATTTAAATGAAGAAAATCCTAGCCTCTGTTTTTATTCTGATCGTTGGGTGCACGGGCATACCCACGGAGTCTCTTATCGGGCAGAGCCGCGGGGATGTTGTGCGCCTCCTGGGCAATCCTCACGATGAAATTGTCGTTTCTGACGGCCGAATTCTGATCTATCCCATGGGGCCAGCGGGTAAGGGCACCTATTTTGTACAACTTGATCATTCGGGGCGAGTGATTCGTTGGGAGGATGTATTGACATACCCCAATTTTCGGAAAATTAAGGTCGGTATGCACATCGATGAAGTAAGAAGAATAATTGGCCCCGCTATCTGGCGCTGGAGAGTCGTGAAGGATCAGCAAACTATATGGAACTATCCTTTTAACAATTCGATTTGTCAGATGTTTCAAATCGCCGTGACGCCAGACAATAAAGTCGCGGAGGTTGGGTTTGGCTATGCCCCGGACTGCGAGAGTTATAGCGAGTGATGGTTATGCCTGGAGGATTCGGCTGTTCTAGATCTTGCTGAAAACATCAGGGAATTGAGATGGGAGCGAGGACTTTCTCAGGAGCGGTTGGCCTTAGAACTTAGAGGCTGGCGTGGACCGTACGCCCCAGTTCCTCTCGTATCGCCCATTGATCTGCCAACTTGATTGCTGCCGCTCGTGCTTGGTCCATGTCCGCACAGCCAGTCGAGAGCCTGTGCCACCGCCCGTCCTTTAGTTTGAAGCGGCACTGCCAGACCGCTGATCGATGTCTGCGGTAGATGGTGATATCGGGTGAAACCCAGTGGGTGTCCGTTCGAGGGCTGGTTTTGTGCCGAGGTTGCTCAGTCTTGATTGGCCCGAGAGCGGTGCCGAAAAATTCCCTGATGTTCATGTTCGCAAGCGTCTAGAAACAGGACGCTTGCGAGTGTGCGAGAAAAACTATTAGTATGCGAGTGATAGATAAAGACAACCTTTCGCGAAACGCCTGACTCAGCATGCCGAAAATTGAACCCTTAGACAGATTTCAAAGCATCAACATAGATTTTCCATTCGTGCAGCCAAATGATTTCAAGGCAAATGGAAA